>FTJU01243431.1_pt1 | contig 33447 bp, 35 predicted proteins | sample 1658961 | NCBI WGS metagenome assembly FTJU01 (sample SAMEA3914878, study PRJEB12502) | metagenome | biome: forest; material: soil | place: USA | collected 2012-03-12 | depth 0.3 m | reverse complement strand
ATGCGCTCCGGCGCGACGGGGTTCCTGGTCAAACACACCGAACCCGCCGATCTCGTGCGCGCCGTCCGAGTCGTCGCCGCGGGTGAGGCGCTGCTCTCGCCCGGCGTCACCCGTCGCCTCATCGCCGAATTCTCCACTCGCGCCAAACAACCCCCGCCCGCCGCTTTCGCCGAACTGACCGACCGCGAGCGCGAGGTGATGACTCTGGTCGCCGAGGGCCTCACCAATGCCGAAATCGGCGAACGCCTCTTTATGAGCCCCGCCACCGCGCGGACGCACGTCGGCCGCATCCTCATGAAACTGGACGCCAGGGACCGCACCCAACTCGTTGTCATGGCCTACGAATCCGGCCTGGTCCGTCCCGGCTGGCAGTAGTCGTACCCGGTGACTACCTCGCATACCGAATAGCCTGCGCGAGATAGCCATCGCGGCAACCGGCTATGTGCGCCGGAAGTAGGCGCGGGCGGTAGGGCGGTACATGGCCGGGATGGCGACGAGGACGGCCAGGATGTGTCCGGTGCGGAAGGTCCCTGCGATCACCGCGGCGACGGTGAGGTGGTCGAACAGGTCGCCGATTTGCTTGGCGGACAAGGCGGCTGCCAGCGGTTCGATGATCAGCGAGGCCAGGCCGATCACGCCGATGCCGAAGGTGAGCACCATTCTGGCCCAACGAGAACCGCGCGCCATGCGAACGGCAACGCCGAGAACCAGCAGATAGATACCCCCGCGAATGGCCAGACCTGTTGCGAACGAGCCGATATCGGTGTCCGGGCGGTCCAATCGCACGGCGATATAGGTAATGGCCTCGCCGACACCACAGAGCAGTGCTGTGACGAGTGCGGTGAATGCCACGGAAACCGAACGCGGTGGGTCGGTTCGTGGCCGTACGGAAAAGGCAGTGCTGGTCATGGGACCGACACTGCCTTGCGGAATCCGAACTCCGGATCAGGCTGTGGTAGTGGCCGATTCTCGTACCGGAGTGCTACCGCGCGCGGCGAATTCGGTGAGCGCCGCGAAACCGAGGCCGAGGCAGGCCCACAGGGTGGCCGTCTCGCCGAGCGATGTCGCACGGAACTGCCACAGCAGCACGGCCGGGAAGTCGTCCTTCACCTCGTTGACACCGGGCAACAGGATGTACCCGAGCACGACGATGAGCACGAATGCCCCGACCCCAGCGATCAGGCGGACCGTACCGAGTTGCGCGGCAAGCAGTTTGTAGACGTACAGCCCGATACCGACGGCGGCCAGACCGAGTACCACCGCCGCCAACCAGAGCAGGGTGCGCTGGTTGATGGTGTCCGGTTCGCCGACGGCCGGCGGATTGGCCGGGTACTTGAAGAACGGCACCGCCACGATCGCGGACCAACCAGCCAATGCCAATCCGAGTGCGAACTTCGGCCCCGACAGGGTGGTGTACCGGCGGGCAAAATACGCGACCGAAGCGAAGAGCGCCCCGAGCGCGAGCCCGGCGAGCCCCAGCGCGAGGAACTGCCCGAATTTCTGTCCGGACCGGCTGACCAGCGGTTCTTCCTCGTCGCCGTGCATATGCTCGGCTGGCCCATGGGCATGCTCGGCGATGTGTCCCGCGGCGGTATCGGCCTCTTCGATCGAGATGGCGGCCTCGATCTTCGGTTCGCCGACGAAGTAGCCCACTGTCGCGGCCAGCAGACCGGCGATGAGGCCGGCCAACAGGCCACGAAGCAGCAGGGTTTTGAGCGATCCGTCCAGGGGGACGGCGGCCGACGGAGTCGGCCGGGTTGGTGAATTCAGTGGCACGGCACACCGAGCAGGTGACGTCCGTCGTGCATCAGCTCATGCAGGTACATCCCGCTGCGCGAGATTACGCCCTGATCGAAACCGACCAGGTACAGCGTGAGCAGTGCGAGAAGAACGACACCCACTGCGATGAGTAGCGTGCCGAGGGAATCAGTTGCCCGACTCGGCGAATGCGCGATAGCCATTCGAGTCCTCCTGGGGGATGCGCGTCCCGTGAGTTGTTGGGTACGAAGGTGCCGGTGTCTGGCTTTCCGGCACCGAGGACTCGGTGCAAGAACACAGTGGCGCGACCGCTTCGGAATTTCACCGAATTACCGCATCACCCTCGCGTTTGTCATTCGCACTGTGACATCAGGTCGTGCCTGCCGTCAATACGGCGGGAGACTTGCCCAGGCCGGGATGGGCGAGTCGCCCGCCGCGTCTGTCCGGCGGTTTCAGGAAGCGGATTTGGCCGCGACGTCCAGGACAACCTCGAACTCCAGCAGCGAGGCACCCGTGGAAACCGGCTTCTGCCGCTCGCCGGCATGCGCCTCGCGCGCGGGCCCATCCCGCCATGCGGCGAACGATTCCTCCGAATCCCACTGGGTGACAACGAAGTACCGGTTCTCCCCGGCCACCGGCCGCAGCAACTGGAAGCCGAGGAAGCCCGGCGAGCCCTCGACGGCATGCGCGCGATGGGCGAATCGCTTCTCCAACTCGGGGCCCGCGCCCTCCGGAACCTCGATCGCATTAATCTTCACAACAGCCATGGCTCCGACGATACGTCCGCGCCCATCGGGCACCCCGCAGCGCATGCGCCTAATCCATCGGAGGCGAGTTGACGACGAACCTTGCCCCAACGGAGCGAGTCCTACGAGCGGCCCGTTCGTGGCCCGTCTCGTGTCGGTGCGAAGGTGCGGCCATCGACTCAGCGGGGTCGTTGTCGAAGCGTATGCGCTGCATGCGCAGCGGGTCTCGCCCGTCGGGCGCGTATGCGTCAGGTGCCGAACGTCCGGCCATCGGTGACCCCGACGGAGCGAGTCTTACGAGCGACGCGAACCCGCCGCGCCGCAGGCGCGGCCAAAAATACTGCACAATCGACATGGTGTTGTATGACGAAGGCGGGGCGGGAGCGCCTATCCTGCTGCTGCACGGACTGATGGGCAGTGCCCGTACCTGGCGCGATCAGTTGGGCTGGCTTCGGGAGTTCGGCCATATCTACACCTTCGACGCGGCTGGGCACGGTCGTCCCGTGCCCGCTGAGCTGAGCACCGAGGCCTTCATCGACGACCTCGCTTCGGCCACGGCCGAAATTTTCGAACCCATGGTGGTCATCGGGCATTCGATGGGCGGCCTGCACGGCTGGGTTTTCGCGGCGCAGTACCCGGAGCGGGTGCGCGCGCTGGTGGTCGAGGATATCGCCCCCGACTTCCGCGGCCGCACCGCCGCGAACTGGGCGGCCATGATCGAGGCCTGGCCGCCGTTCCCGGATGCGGACACGGTGCTGGATTTCTTCGGCCCGGTCGCCGGGCGGTACTTCCTCGACTCCTTCGACCACGGCCCGGACGGCTATCGCCTGCACGGTTCGGTCGCGACCTTCCGCGATATCTCCGAGGAGTGGGGCACCCGCGACTTCTGGGCGCAATGGCGCGCGGTCCAAGCCCCCGCGCTCTTGATCGAAGGCGAATTCACCATCACCCCCGAGGGCCAGATGCGGCAGATGGCCGCCACCCATCCCGACGCCGTCTACGTGCGCATCCCGGATTCCGGCCACTTGGTGCACGCCGATCAGCCCGAGCGCTACCGCACCGAGGTCGAAGCCTTCCTCCGCGAAGTCCTCGACCACCCCTTGTGAGGATTGTTCCCCGCCCTCGCCTGATGAGCCTTATCTACCCTTCGCCGGCCAAGGCGAACAGCCCGTCGGGGGTCTGTTCGATCAGGCCGTCGACGAGTAGGGAATCCAAAGCGCGGTCGCGTTGGCCGGGATCGCGAGTCCAGGCCAGGTCCAAGCGGATTCGCTCGACCGGACCGGTCGCGTCGCGCAACACATCGAGCAGCCGACCGCGCGCCTGACGATCGGTACCCTCGTATTTCTGCGTCTTGCGAACCAGCTCGGAGACCGGTCGGCCCGCGGCGACCCATGCGCATTCCGGCAGCGGGCAACGAGCGCAGTCCGGCGTGCGGGCCGTGCACACCGTCGCGCCGAGTTCCATCAGCGCGGCGGAAAACATTGCGGCATGGTCGATTCGGCGCGGCAGCAGCGCCTCGGTCTCGGGCAGGTCGCGCGTGGACGGATTACCGGCCTCCGCGCGCCCGTGCACCGCGCGAGCCACTACCCGGCGAACATTGGTGTCCACCACCGGAACTCGCTGTCCGTAGGCGAAACAGGCTACCGCTCGCGCGGTGTACGCGCCGATACCCGGCAGACCGAGCAACACATCGACATCGGTCGGCACCTCGTCGCCGTGTTCCTCGGCGAGCACCTTGGCGCATTCGTGCAGCCGCAATGCCCGCCGCGGATAGCCGAGCTTGCCCCAGGCACGCAGCACCTCGGCCTGTGTGGAGGCCGCCATGGCCGAGGGGACGGGCCAGCGCGCGACCCACTGGCGCCAGATCGGTTCGACCCGCACCACCGGCGTCTGCTGCAGCATGATTTCGCTCATCAGAATCTGCCAGGCGGTGACGTCCGCGCGGCGCCACGGTAGATCGCGCGCTGTCTCCCGGTACCAATCCAGCAACGAATCGGCATCCACCCGGTTGGTTCCCATTTTGTTCTTGGGTCTTCCGCCTGCACGCTGTTGCGCTGCGCCGCTCTCCGACACTGCCCTCACCGTTCCCATTGTCCCGCGGCCGGTAGATATTTGCCGAGCCGTAACGCAACAGACTCGCTGGTAACCACTGTCATGTGCACAATGGTCGGTATGCCGGATTCGAACCCGATCAGTGCCTGGAAATCCCTTCGCGAGGGCAATGAGCGTTTCGTGAGTGGCACGCTGCTGCATCCTAGTCAGGGCGCGGCCGACCGGGCCAAGCTCGTCAGCGGCCAGCACCCGCATGCGATCCTGTTCGGCTGCGGTGACTCCCGCGTGGCGGCCGAGCTGATCTTCGACCAGGGCCTCGGCGATATGTTCGTCGTGCGCACGGCGGGCCATGTAGTGGACAGTTCGGTGCTCGGCTCGATCGAGTACGGCGTGCAGGTGCTGAACGTGCCGCTGATCGTGGTGCTCGGGCACGACAGCTGCGGTGCGGTAAAGGCCACCCTCGACGCACTCGACGGCGGTGAGGTGCCCGGCGGATTCATCCGCAGCGTGGTCGAGCGGGTCACGCCGTCGATCCTGATCGGGCGCAGGGAGGGGCTTTCCACCGTCGACGAGATGGAGGCCAGGCATGTGGTGGAGACCAGCCGTCTGCTCATGCAGCGCTCGATGATCATTTCGCAGCGCGTCGCGACGGGTGAATGCGCGATCGCCTGTGTCACATACAAACTGGCCGAGGGTGAGGTCAAGTTGCAGCGCGTCGTCGGCAACATCGGTGAGCTGGCCTGAAACGGCTGATCCGAGCCAGTCGACGGTGGGAGCGGAATTTACCTGCCGCGCGTACGCTTTCCGATCCGACACGCGGGGGTCCTGAGTCGCTGCGCCGGATCGTGCCCTTACCGTTGACTCGTGCTGGAACCGAATGGACCGCTGCCTCCGGAGATCTATTGGCGACGCCGCGCGCTCGCCATCGGTGTCCTGGTCGTGGCGCTCGCACTGGTGATCTGGTTGGTATTGACGGTCACGCGCGGCGGCGATTCGCCCGGTACGACAAAGGCGGCCGCGACGAGTTCCGTATCCGCGACGAGTAAGCCCGCGGGCGCGTCCTCGACGCCGCCGGCCACCACCGAATCCAGTGCGAAGCCCTCCGGCACCACAACCGCCGCGGCGGCCAGCGCTGGTCAGGTTGTCGCGGGTACCTGCCCGGATCAGTCGCTCGCGGTGAAGGTGACTGTCGAGCACCCGACGTATAAGACCGGTGAGAATCCGGTTTTCGGCATTGTGATCACCAATATCTCGTCCACGGTCTGTTCCCGCGATGTCGGCTCCGGGCTCCAGCAGGTCTCGGTAACCACCCTCGACGGCCAGCGCCGTCTCTGGTCGAGCACAGATTGCTACCCGGACGGGGCTCCCGACGTCCGCACTTTGAACCGCGGCGAACAGGCCGCCTTCATGGTCACCTGGTCCGGCTCGACCTCCCAACCCAACTGCGCGGGCGACCGCGTCCAAGTTCCCCCCGGCGCCTACGCCGTAGTCGCCCAATTGGGCTCCCTCCGCAGCGCCGCCGAACCCTTCAACATCGCCTGACCCAGCCGCTACCGCATACCAGCCACTGGCCTACGCTGCGTGCCAGCGGGGTTCAGAAGTCGGGGGCGGTTTCGGTGGCCGGGGTGCGTTGCTTGCGGAGACCGGCGAGGCGGATGGCCGACTTGACGTCGGTCACCTCGTGAATCTTCATGCCGCTCTTGGTGCGGGCCACACCGGGTGGCACCAGGGCGGTGGTGAAGCCGAGGCGTTCGGCCTCGGCGAGTCTGCGCTCCAGTCCGGTGACCCGGCGTACCTCACCGGCCAGTCCGACCTCGCCGAGGATGATCCAGCCGACGGGCAGCGCCTGATCGCGTTCGGCACTCGCAATGGCAAGTGCCACAGCGAGATCCGCGGCGGGCTCCAGCAAGCGCATGCCACCGACGGTCGCGGCGTACACATCGTGTTTGCCGAGGAACACCCGCCCGCGGCTCTGCAGTACGGCGAGTACCATCGCGACCCGGTTGTAGTCCAGACCGCTCACTGCCCGCCGGGGATTCGGGATCTCGGTGTGCACGGTCAGCCCCTGCACCTCGGCGACCAGCGGCCGTTTACCGTCCATCGCCACCGTGACCGCCGTACCCGACACCGAATCGGTGCGATGGTGCAGGAACAGCCCGGACGGATCGGTGACGCAGGAGATTCCGTTGTCGTGCAATTCGAAGCAGCCGACCTCGTCGGAGCTGCCGAAGCGGTTCTTGATGCCGCGCACCATGCGCAGTGTGGAGTTCTTATCGCCCTCGAACTGCAACACCACATCCACCAGATGTTCGAGCGTGCGCGGGCCCGCTACATTGCCGTCCTTGGTGACATGGCCGACCAGCAGCACCGCGATTCCACTCGCCTTGGCCAGTGACGTGAGCGCCGCCGCCACCGCGCGCACCTGGGTCACGCCGCCGATGGTGCCGTCCACCTCCGGGACGAGCATGGTCTGCACCGAGTCGACCACCAGCAGTGTCGGGCGCACCTGTTCGACATGGCCGAGTACGACCGATAGATCCGATTCCGCTGCGAGATAGACCCTTTCGTGCACCGCGTCGGTCCGGTCGGCGCGCAGCCGAACCTGTCCGGCCGATTCCTCAGCGGTGACATAGAGCGACTTCTCGTCGCGCTGGGTGGCCCACCGGTGGGCGACCTCCAAAAGCAGCGTCGACTTGCCGACGCCGGGCTCACCGGAAAGCAGGACGACCGATCCGGGCACGATTCCACCGCCGAGCACCCGGTCGAGTTCTTCGACACCGGTCGGCCTGGCCTTGGTGACCTTCGAATCGATATGTGAGATGGGTGCTGCGGCGGTGCTCGGCAGCATGGCCTTGCGCCCGACCGGCGATGCCGCGGTCGCGGCGGATCCGGCTACCTCGTCGACGGTGCCCCATGCGCCGCAGTCCGGGCATTTGCCCACCCACTTGGCGACCTCGTACCGGCATTCGGAGCATCGGAAGATCGACTTGGTCTTGGCCACGTCCGAACCTTACGTACCGCCCCCGACAGACGGGATCGAGCGATACGAAAACGGCTGCCGCGTGCAGGCGCGACAGCCGTATGTTGCCCAGCGGGGGGCGGGGTCAGTGTCCGCCCTTGTGTGCGCCCTCGGTCGCGGCGGTCTGGCCCTCGTGGCGTTCGGTCGCCGCACCGGCGTCGACCGGGACCTGCACGGTCACGGTGCCGTTCTGCTTGAAGTTGAACGTCACCGGGTAGGTGAGGCCAGGAATGATGTCCTTGGTCAGACCGGTGATCTCGATCAGGCCCGGCCGCTTTGCGGGATCGACGGTGGTCGTCTCGCCGGCCGGAGCGGCGCCGGTAGTCGGGGCTGCGCTGGTGGTGCGAGCTGCGCTGGTGGTCGGGGCAGCGCTGCTGCTCGGCGCGCCGTGCTCCTCGGACTTGGCGGCGGTGACGGCGGCGGGCGAGGTCGCCGCGACGACGGTCTGCTGCGGGGCGATCCGGAAGGTCGGGCCACCCGCGGGCGGGGTGATCTTCACTGTGCCGAGGTCGGTGGTGATGCTGGTCAGCTCGTCGGTGACGGTTTCGCCGTTGTTGACGACCGACAGCGCGATGATCGCCTTGCCGCCCTTGGCATTGGTGTAGTCGGTGCCGCCGGCGGGGAAGACGATGTGCACATTGCGCAGCGAGATCCGGTCGATGTCGGCGTGATTGCCGTTGACCGCGGCGACCTGGGTCGCGGTCTGCGAGATCTGGCCTGCACCGCAGCCGGACAGCACGAGCGCCGCCCCGGCGGCGAGCGCGGCAACCGAAACCATGCGACGACGCGCCCCTGTCGAGGCGGTCACAGCTTTCAGGGCAGTCACGGGTTGTCCTCCATGTCGACCGGGCTCACTCCGCTAAGGAGAGTAGTAACTAGGCAGCGTAGTAGATGGGCGCGCGCGTACGTGAGACGGGCCGGAGACTGTCGCTTGTCGGACTCGCCCGGCGTGGTTCCCGGAGCGGGATGGTCGGACACCCCGGGGCTCGGCATCCGTTACGTAACGGTTTTCCGGATGGGCAGGGCAGTCGCGGACACGCCGTTGGGGTCGCGGACCGTCCGGTGTGCTATTCGCGGCGGTCGATAACCTGTTCTGGCACAACGTAATGCACACCGCGCCGGTTCTGTCAACCCCAGCGGTCGGCTCGTTGTGGCCCTGACCTGCACAGTTGATCGCGCCGTTATCGAGTCGCATGTTAAACTGTGAACATCGAAAGGGGCACGGGACACATGATTTTTAAGGTCGGAGACACCGTCGTTTACCCCCATCACGGAGCGGCGCTGATCGAAGCTATCGAGACTCGCACCATCAAGGGTGAGCAAAAAGAGTATCTGGTCCTGAAGGTCGCCCAAGGTGACCTGACTGTTCGCGTTCCCGCGGAGAACGCCGAATATGTCGGCGTGCGCGACGTCGTGGGCCAGGAGGGTCTCGACCGAGTCTTCCAGGTGCTGCGTGCGCCGCACACCGAAGAACCGACTAACTGGTCCCGCCGCTACAAGGCCAACCTGGAGAAGCTCGCCTCCGGCGATGTGAACAAGGTGGCCGAGGTCGTTCGCGACCTGTGGCGTCGGGAGCAGGACCGCGGTCTGTCCGCGGGTGAGAAGCGGATGTTGGCCAAGGCCCGGCAGATTCTCGTCGGTGAGCTCGCGCTCGCCGAAGGGACCGATGACGGCAAGGCCGAGACGCTCCTCGATGAGGTTCTCGCCGCGGCTTCCTGACCGTGAACGTTTCTAACAGCGACGGATCCGTCGTTGCGTTGGTGCCTGCCGCCGGACGGGGCGTTCGTCTGGGTGAATCCACACCCAAGGCGTTCGTCGCGGTCGGCGGCACACCTATGGTCCGGCTGGCCGTCGACGGCCTGATCGCCTCCGGGGCGGTCGATCGGATCATTGTGATGGTCCCCGCCGAACTCGTCGAGAGCGCCGTTGCCCTGCTGCCGCCCTCGGAGTCGGTGCGCGTGGTCATCGGCGGCGCCGAGCGCACCGATTCGGTGCGCTGCGGTATCGCCGCCGCCCCCGATGCCGCCCACTTCCTCGTGCACGACGCCGCCCGCGCCTTGACCCCGCCCCAGCTGATCGCCCGGGTTGTCGCGGAACTGCGCGCGGGTGCCGAAGCCGTCGTGCCCGCTTTGCCGGTGGTCGACACCATCAAATCCGTCGACGCGCGCGGCGAGGTCACCGGTACGCCCGATCGCGCCGACCTGCGCGCCATTCAGACTCCGCAGGGTTTCGCCGCCGATGTGCTGCGCGCGGCCTATGCCGACGAGCGCCTGCGGGCCACCGACGACGCCGGTCTGGTCGAACTGCTCGACACCCGGGTGCGCACCATTCCGGGCGACCCCATGGCTTTCAAGATCACCACCCGGCTCGATCTGCAGCTGGCCAATGCGGTACTCGACGGCGTCCGGACGGCGGGTCCGGCATGAGTATGCGCGTCGGCATCGGCAGCGATGTCCATCCCATCGAAGCGGGCAGGCCGTGCTGGATGGCGGGTCTGCTCTTCGACGCTGACGACGGCTGTGCCGGACATTCCGACGGCGATGTCGCCGCGCACGCACTGTGCGATGCGCTGCTTTCCGCGGCCGGACTCGGCGATGTCGGCGCGGTCTTCGGCACCGGACGGCCGGAATGGGCGGGCGTTTCCGGCGCGGCCATGCTCGAGGAAGTGCGAAGGCTCCTCGACGAGGCAAACTTCGCAATAGTCAATGCGGCGGTCCAGGTGATCGGCAATCGGCCGAAGATCGGACCGCGTCGCGCCGAGGCTCAAGAGTTGCTCGGCGAACTGCTCGGCGCCCCGGTCTCGGTGTCGGGCACCACAACCGACGGCCTCGGGTTGACCGGTCGCGGCGAGGGCATTGCGGCAGTGGCTACCGCCCTGCTACAAGAGTGTCGCTGATCCAGCTCCCGCCGACCGATCCGCTCCGTGAGCGGCCTTCTCTACCAGCTAGGATCGACTTCCGTGACTCTGCGCCTGTTTGACACCGACACGCGGACCATGCGCGATTTCGCGCCACTGGTCCCCGGCCGTGCCTCGGTGTACCTCTGTGGCGCCACCGTGCAGGGGGAACCACATATCGGCCATCTGCGCAGCGGAGTCGCCTTCGACGTACTGCGGCGCTGGCTGCTCGCGCACAACTACGACGTGTGGTTCATCCGCAATGTCACCGATATCGAGGACAAAATCCTGATCAAGGCCGCCGAGGCGGGCCGGCCCTGGTGGGAGTGGGCGGCCACCTATGAGCGCGCCTTCGATAAGGCCTACCGAACCCTCGGCGTACTGCCGCCCTCGGTGGAACCCCGCGCGACCGGCCACATCACCCAGATGATCGATTTGATGCAGCGGTTGATCGAGCGCGGACACGCCTACGCCTCCGCGGGCAATGTCTACTTCGATGTCCTCAGCTATCCGGAATACGGCAGCCTGTCCGGGCACAAAATCGAGGATGTGGCCCAGGGCGAGAGCGCCGGCGAGGGCAAGCGGGATCCGCGCGATTTCACGCTGTGGAAAGCCGCCAAACCCGGTGAGCCGACCTGGCCGTCGCCGTGGGGTCCCGGTCGTCCCGGCTGGCATCTGGAATGCTCCGCCATGGCCGAGTTCTACCTCGGCCCGGAATTCGATATCCATTGCGGCGGAATGGATCTGGTCTTCCCGCACCATGAGAACGAGATCGCCCAGTCCAAGGCCGCCGGTGCCGGTTTCGCGCAGTACTGGTTGCACAACGGCTGGGTGACCATGGGCGGCGAGAAGATGTCCAAGTCGCTCGGCAATGTGCTCTCGGTGCCGAATGTGCTGAAAAAGGTACGGCCCGTTGAGCTCAGGTTCTACCTGGGCAGCGCGCACTACCGCTCGATGCTGGAATATTCGGACAAGGCGCTCCACGATGCCGCGGCCTCGTATCAGCGCATCGAGGCCTTCGTGCATCGGGTGGCCGAGCGGGCCGGGGAGATAGCGGTCGGCAAGTGGACCGACGCCTTCGCCGAGGCGCTCGACGACGATCTGGCGATTCCGCGAGCCCTGGCCGAGGTGCATCGAGTTGTGCACGAGGGCAATAAGGCGCTGGAGTCGGGTGCGCTCGATGCGGCGGTCGAGTTGGCCGGACAGGTCCGGGCTATGCTGAATATCCTCGGTGTCTGCCCGTTCGATCCGCAGTGGTACACCCCACAGGACAATTCGGTCGCGCTGGACGCATTGGATGTCCTGGTGCGCGCCGAGCTCGACCGCCGCCAGCAGGCGCGCGTCGCGAAGGACTGGGCCAGCGCCGATGCGGCGCGCGACCGGTTGCAGGCCGCCGGAATCGAAGTGACCGATACTCCGCAGGGCCCCGAATGGTCGCTGGGCGCGGCACAGCATTCGCCGGGCGCGGTACAGCGTGGAAAGGCGAACTGATGGCAGGCAATTCGCAGCGTCGTGGCGCGATTCGTAAGGGAGGCAGCAAGAAGGGGGCGGTCGTCGGCTCCGGTGGGCAGCGTCGGCGTGGTCTGGAGCCGCGTGGTGCGACCCCGCCCGCCGAGGCACGCACCAAACATCCCGCCGCAAAGCGCGCGGCCGCCAAGGCGAAGGCCGCGGCCCAGGGTAGGCCCGGCCCGCGCGGTGCCGGTCGTTCGGCCGGACGCAAGAGCGATGACAGTCCGGAGATGGTGCTCGGCCGCAACCCGGTCGTGGAATGTCTGCGTGCCGGTGTGCCCGCGAGCGCGCTGTACGTCGCGGTCGGCACCGAGAACGACGACCGGTTGACCGAAAGTGTGAAGATCGCCGCGGATGTGGGCATTTCGATCCTCGAGGTGCCGCGCACCGAGCTGGATCGGTTGAGCGCCAACGGACTGCATCAGGGTGTCGCGCTGCAGGTACCGCCGTATCGGTATGCCCATCCGGACGATCTGGTTGCGCGGGTTCAGGATTCGGTCGAACCCGCCCTGCTGGTCGCGCTGGACAATATTTCCGATCCACGCAATCTCGGTGCCGTCATTCGCTCGGTGGCGGCCTTCGGTGGCCAGGGCGTGCTGATTCCGCAGCGGCGCAGCGCCAGCGTCACCGCGGTGGCCTGGCGGACCAGTGCCGGTGCCGCGGCCCGGCTTCCCGTCGCCCGCGCGACGAATCTCACTCGTACGCTGAAGGATTGGGCATCGCAGGGCTTCCAGATCGTCGGTCTCGACGCGGGCGGTGACACCACCCTCGATGACTTCGACGGTCGCACCCCGACCGTGATCGTGGTCGGTTCGGAAGGCAAGGGCTTGTCCCGGCTGGTTCGCGAGACCTGTGATTCGATCCTCGGCATTCCGATGGCAGGGCCGGTGGAATCGTTGAATGCCTCCGTCGCGGCGGGCGTCGTACTCTCCGAGATCGCGCGCCAACGTCGAGCCTGAGCGCGGAAAGTCGAATCGGCGTCCGGTCGAAGCGGCGGACGCCTTCGAACCACAACGGGCGGACCGCGAATCGGCGATCGTGGTCCTCCGGGCAAATAGGTTGCCGCGGTTGAACCGCAAATCGACTCCGGCCCCGTAGAATTCGACTCGTGGTCATCCCGAATCAGGCTCCCAAGGAGACGATCGAGCATCCGCATGCGACGGCGGTGCTGGCGCTCGGTGCGGTGAGTCTGCTCTGCTGTGGTGCGCTGGGGCCGGTGGCTTGGGCGCTCGGCAGACGCGCGCTGAGCGAGATCGAGGAATCGCACGGCGGTTACGGCGGCCGCGCGCAGGTGCTGGTCGGCTACGTTCTCGGCGTTGTCGCCACGATCCTGATGGTTTGCATGGCGATCATTTTCCTGCTCATCCTGATCACCGGCCGCGCCTGATCACCGGCCGCGTCAGTCCAGGCTCGGACGTTCCTTTTCGCCGTTGCTGTCCCAAGCCGGCCATTCCGCGCTGATACTGCCGGTCCAATTGGGCTGGCGGCGCTCCCGGAAGGCGGCCATCGCCTCGCCGCCGTCGATGCTCTTGCCGACGTGCGCGTTCAGCTCGGTCTCCAATTGTCCGACCATGGTCGGGCTCATGCCGAGCCCCTCCCACAGCAGCCGCTTCGACAGTGCCACCGGCAGCGGCGCCGGCCCGTTCGCGATGTCATGGGCGATGGCCAATGCCGTCGGCAGCACCTCACTCCCGGGCAGGCAGCCATTGGCCATGCCCATCGCCTTGGCCTCGTCGCCGTCGAAGGTGCGACCGGTCAGCATGATGTCGGCGGCATTGGCCATGCCGACCAGTCGCGGCAGCGTCCAGTGCGCATAGCCATCGGCGAGTACACCGCGACGCACCTGATTGAGTCCGTAGACCGCATCACGTGCCATGTACCGCAGATCGCATTGCAGGGCCAGGGCGAGTCCGATACCCACCGCATGCCCGTTCACCGCCGCGATCACCGGTTTGCGCACCCGCCACGGTGCCGGTTCGATGGTCGCGCTGACCTCGCCGACCCGGTGGGACAGATCGGCACCCGCGCAGAACGCGGGCGCCGTGCCGGTAATGACGACCGCGCGAATCGCATCCTCGATATCGCATCGCTGTAGCGCTGCACTCAATTCGGCGGCCATGGCGGGGGTGACGGCATTCTGCTGTGCGGGTCGGTTGAGGGTGAGGACGGCGATGCCCGCGGAGACATCGACGAGCAGTTCCGAACTCATGCCACTGGATGGTAGTCGACCCGCGCGGTTGCGTGCCCGGCCCTACAAAGGCCGGTTCGGCACTGCTACGGAGTCGCGGTTCAGGCCGACGCCGAGCTGGCCCGTGCGTGCGTCCCGGTCTCTCACGGCAAGGTGCTTGCTCAGCGCGAATGCCTAGCACTGCCATCCATACCGGCTCGGTGCACCGTGGGTAGAGCGGTGTCGCGCACGTATCAGTGCGCCACGCATAAATTGCGCGGTTATTCGGTCCGTGGTGGGCAAGCGGGTGCGCGGACTCGGCTCGGCCTGGCGAGGTCAGCGGGCGCGGGCGGCCCGGCGCCGGCGGGGGCCGATGACTCGGCAGGCCAGGTAGATCAGGAAGGAGATCGTGGTGACGAAGGTGGAAACCGGGACACCCGGTGCGAGCGACAACAGAATTCCGCCCACTGCGGCGGTTTCCGCGAACACCACCGTGAGCACCGTGGCGCGCACTGGATTCGCGGTCAGCTGCGCTGCGGCGGCCGCGGGCGTGATGAGTAGCGCGAGCACCAGCAGCGCGCCGACGATCTGCACGCCGAAGGCCGCGGTAATGCCGAGCATGACCGCGAACACCACCGAAAGTGCCCGCACCGGAACTCCGCGCGCGACCGCGACTTCGGGGTCCGAACTCGCGAAAAGCAGCGGTCGGTACACCACCGCGAGTACGGCGAGCACCAAGACGGTGCAGGTCAGCAGCAGTGCGAGCCCGTTGTAGCCGACGCTGACCACCTGCCCGGTCAGCAGTGAGAATTTCGATCCGGCGCGTTCGGGACCGAGCCACAGGAACAGCACCGAGAGTCCGAGTCCGAATGACAGCACCACGGCGATCACCGAATCGCGTTCTCTGGCTTTGCTGCCGAGCAGACCGAACAGCACCGCCGCCACCACCGAGCCGACGATCGCGCCCAGCCCGACGCCGATTCCGGCGAGCAGTGCGGCGGCCGCACCGGTCAGCGAGAGCTCACTGGTGCCGTGCACCGCGAAGGACATCTGCCTGCTGATGATCAATGGCCCGATCACACCGGCCAGTAGTCCGAGCAGCGCGGCCGCGAATACCGCCTGCTGGACGAACGAGTAGGAGAGCAGATCCGCGGTAGTGGTGAAGTCGAACATCTTCGAGATGACATCGGAGAGCTTATCGATCACGAACGGACCCCACTCGACTCGGGCAACTCCTCGGAAAGCATTGCGCCGTGAGGGTGTTGGGCCCCGGCCGCCCCGAGAACGTCCATGGCGTCGCCGGTGCCGACGACGACCAGCCGCCCGCGCACCCGCAGCACATCGACCTCGGTCTGATACAGCTCGGAGAGCACCGCCGAGGTCATCACCTCATCAGGGGTGCCGATTCGGAACTTCCCGTCGACCAGATACAGCACCCGATCCACCAGCGGCAGAATGGGATTGATCTCATGTGTCACGAAAAGCACTGCGGTGTCATGGGTTCGCCTGCGTCGATCGATCAGCTCGGAAACCAACCGCTGATTGGCCAGATCGAGGCTCAGCAGCGGTTCATCGCAGAGCAGCACCTTGGGATCGCCGACCAGCGCTTGCGCGACCCGCAGCCGCTGCTGTTCGCCGCCGGACATGGATTCCAGTGGTGCGTAAGCGAATTTCTCGGCACCCACATCGGCGATGGCGGCGCGTACCTTGCGCTTGCGCTCGGCGCGGTGCCGCAGGCCGAGGCCCCAGCGGTGGCCGTCGATACCTAGTCCGACCAGATCGACCCCGCGCAGCTGCACACCGGCATCGATCGTCTTCTGTTGTGGCACATAGCCGATATCGGGATTGCCGGCCCGTGCGGACCCGCCCGCGATATCGGCGGTGCCGGAGCTGAGTGCGAGCTGACCGAGCAGCACCTTCAGCAGCGAGGTCTTACCGGATCCGTTCGGCCCGAGCACCGCGACGAATTCACCGGGCGCGATCTCGAGATTCAGCCCTTGCCAGAGCGTGCGTTCGCCGAATGCCAAGCCCGCGGAAGCGAGTTTTACCGCGGCGCAGCGGCGCTCGACCGCTTCGGTGGGCAGCCCGGCTCCCATGGCCGCACCCGGCACCGGGCCACCACCCCTCATCGAATCGCCGCACAATGCTTGCCCACCCACGGAATCGTTACGCGATGCTGTCATCACGATCAGGCCAGCGCCGCGGCGAGTGTCTGCGCGTTCTTGGTCTGCCACTGAATGTAATCGACACCAGCGGGCAGCGTTTCTGTCACTTCGACAACGGGCAGACCATTCGACTGCGCGAGCGCGCGCAAATCCTTGGTGATTTTGTCCTCGGTCTGGATGTTGTAGACCAGTGCGCGGACCTTCTTACCGGTCAGCAGATCCTGGGTGGCGGCGACGGCGGCCGGCGCCGGATCGGTCTCCTGCTCGATCGCCTCCTGGAATTCGTGCGGGGTCAGATCCTGGGTTCCGGCGACGGCCAGCAGATAGTGCGCCAGCGGTTCGGTCTGCAGCACCGGGGTCCGTGGGTGCTCACCAGCGATCTTGGTAGCTATCGCGGTAACGGCGCTCAGCTGGCTTTTGAACGCGGCGGCGCGGTCGGTGTAGGCGGCGGCATGTGCGGAGTCGATCTCGCCGAGTGCGCTCGCGATCCGGTCGGCGACCGTGCCCACCGTGCCGATGTCGTAGAAGACGTGCTCGTTTTCGTCGCTTTTATCGGTGCGGGATTCGAAGGCGTCGATCGTGCGCTTGTTCTTGCCCTGGATCGCCTTCTCGATGAATTCGTCGTAGCCACCGCCATTGAAGACGAGCAGATCGGCATCGCTGATCTTGGCCGATTCCACCGCCGAGGTCTCGTGCGAATGTGGATCGGCGGTGGGGTCGGTGATCAGTGCGGTCACCGAGGCGTCCGGGCCCGCGATGGTTGCGGCGATATTGCCCCAGACATTGGTCGAGGCGATGACGTTCGGTTTATCCGAATCCTTCGAACTACCGCATGCGGTGAGAGCCAGAGCGGTGGCCACCCCCGCGGCGATACCGGCGAATCTGAAGGCAATCCGTGTGCTCACGCGGGGGTACTCCTGGCAATGCGGCAGATCAGAGTGTGCTCTAGATCATAATGGAAATCGTTACCATTTGAACTGTAGCAGGCTGCCCTGCTCGGCACGAGTCGAGGCTTGCCGCATCACTTCGGCGCCGGATACGGATCGGGCCCCCGAACCGATGGGTTCGCGGGCCCGGAATTCGTGTGGCGGCCGGCTTAGACCAACGCTTCCACCGGCTTACCCAATAGCTGTGCACAGCGCAGCAGGCCGAGATGGCTGTAGGCCTGTGGATGGTTGCCGAGCGAGCGTTCGGCGACCGGATCGTACTCCTCACTGAGCAGACCCGTCGGTCCGGCGACATCGACCAGCTGCGCGAACAGCGCCTCGGCATCCGAGCGCTTACCGATCAGCAGATACGCCTCGACCAGCCAGGCCGCGCACAGGTGGAAGCCGCCCTCGCCGCCGGGCAGGCCGTCGTCGTGGTGGTACCGGTACACCGTCGAACCGCTGCGCAGCTCCGCCTCGGTGGCGACGACCGTCGCCGCGAAACGCGGATCCGACGGTTCGATCAGTCCGCTGAGGCCGATGTGCAGGGTGGCCGCGTCCAGATCCGTGCCGTCATAGGCGGCGGTGTAGGACTGGACGTCATCGTTCCAGCCCTTGGTCTTCACCTCGTCGGCGATGGTATCGCGCAATGTGATCCAGGCCGGATCGATCTGACGCTGGAACCGCTGCGCGAGGGTGATCGCCCGGTCCACGGTGAGCCAGCCCATCACCTTCGAGTACACGTGGTGGCGCGGGTTGCCGCGGATCTCCCAGATGCCGTGGTCGGGTTCCTGCCAGCGCCGCTGCACCGCGGAGACCATGGCGTGCACCAGTTCCCAGTCGGCGTCCGGCAGCGCGGTGGCCGGATCGATCAGGCCCTTCGCCTCGCGGCCGTGCGCCAGCGATGCGATGAGATCGACGATCGGACCGAAAACATCGAGCTGCACTTGCATATTCGCGGCATTGCCGACGCGGACCGGACGCGAACCCGCATAGCCGGGCAGCTGATCGATCGATGCCTCGGGTGGCAGGGTTTCGCCGTAGAGCGTGTACAGCGGATGCAGCCGCTCCGGGCCCGGCAGCGTCTCCAGAACCCGATGCACCCAGCCGAGGAATTCCTCGGCCTCGGTCAGCGAGCCGAGCGAAACCAATGCCTGCGCTGTCAGCGCCGCATCGCGCAGCCAGCAGTACCGGTAGTCCCAGTTGCGCACGCCGCCGATGTCTTCCGGCAGTGAGGTGGTGGCGGCGGCCAGGATGGAGCCCGATGGTGCGTGCACCAACCCGCGTAGCGTGAGCGCCGAACGCTTCATCAGATCCGGCTTCAGCTGCGGCAGTTGCAGTTTGGCCGCCCACTTCGACCAGTAGTCCTCGGCATCCCGGCGCCGCTCCGCTTCGCTGGTCATAGCGGGCGCGAGATCCTGTGTGCCGCAGCGCATTTCCAGCACAACCGGGCCATTCGCCGGATCGATGACGGCACGCGCGGAACTGTGCATGCCGTCGGACTGGATCTGCCAGTGCACACCGGGGGAGCGCAGCACTATCGGATCATTGGTGCCGACCACGCGCAGTCCGGTGGCTTCGATTTCGATGCCGACCGGCACCTGGCCGAATTCCGGTCGGGGCGCGAAGGTTACAACCGCTTTCGCATCGCCGGTGATCACCCGGGTCAGGTCGGTGCGGGTGGGCGCTACATCGTGCGGCAGGTAGTCCACCACTTGCAAACTGGCCCAGCGGGTTTCGACGGTCATGGTGCCGTCGATATAGCGCTGCGACAGCGGCAGGCCGGGACGTTCCGGTGCGATGGTGAAGTGACCGGCCTGCGGTCCGCCGAGGAGATGGGCGAAGACCGCGGCCGAATCCGGCTCGGGATGGCAGAACCAGGTGACGGTCGCGTCGGGTGTGAGCAGTGCCACCGAACGCGGGCTGGCCAGCATGCTCAGCCGCTCGATGCGCGGTGCGCTCGCGCCGGCCAACCAGGTGCGCCGCTCCTCGAGCAGGTAGGCCAGCGCCCAGGACACCGCCTCGGTGCTGTCCACCCGGTATTTGGCCATGCTCTCGCCCTCGCCGACCTTGATGCCGACATCGGGGCCCGACAGCATGCGGAAGGCCTTCTCATCGGTGACATCGTCACCGAAGAACACCGCTGCCGACGCGCCCTCCTGGTGCCGGACGGTATCGAGCGCGACACCCTTGTCGGTCTGGATCACCGCGAGTTCGATAACCGATTTACCCTCGGTCACCTGCACGCCGACCCAGCAGGCCGGTCCCTGCCGCACCGCCTTCAGTGCGCGCAGACCGATCTCCGGACTCGCATTGCGCATATGCAGCGCGACGCTGGCCGGTTTGATCTCGACGCTGGCGCCGGGATTGTCCGCGGCGATCTGCGTCAGACTCGTCTGTACTTCGACCAGCAGTTGTTTGGCGTCATTGTCGATGGCGTGTACGAAACCCACATCGAATTCCGAACCATGACTACCGATCAGTTGCACTTCGATCGGAAGTCGCGACAATGCCGCGAGATCTCGTAGGGCACGGCCGGAGATGACGGCCGCGGTCGTTCCGGTGAGACCGGCGAGCGCGCGTAGTGCGCTTACCGATTCCCGATGTGGAAAAGCTTTAGTCGGGTCGGACACGATGGGCGCGATCGTCCCGTCGTAGTCCGATGCGACCAAAAGTCGTGGCACGCGCGCGACCGTCGACAGTGCACGGCGAAGTTCCAGTGGCAGATCCTGTGCGCTCACGCATCCAACCTAGTGATCGGAGGAGTTTTTTCAGGGGCAGGCGTGACAATACTTTGTTGAATTTGCCACACCGCAGCGTGTCGGGTGGCGTGCGCACGATTGCGCACGCGGCAACCCGACCCCGTCTGGATCTGCCCAGCTAACGCGTTTTTACACGACTTGCTGACGTGTGCAGGCTCACGTCAGGGGATCCGGTCGATGCCGCGCGAGCGGCAAGATCGATTTGCTGGGGATGGGCCGAGCGGTGCTAGCTACCGCCGGCGCCGTTTTCCCCGAGCAGTAGATCCACGGTGAGTTCCAGTCGCTCGGTCACATCGGTGGCCGAGGCGCGTCTGGTCAGCCAGGCCACCAGATTCGACAACCAGACATCGCTGATCACCCGCGCGATCGCCAACTGGCGTTCGCTGGGCTCGCCGTCGTTCATGGCCCTGGCGAAGACCCGGTCCATAACCTTGCCGACCCGGTCGACCTCCGCGGCCGCCGAGGCGTCGGCGAACATGAACGCGCGCGTCATCGCCTCGGTGAGCAATGGGTCGCGCTGCATCATCCGGGTGATCTGGGTCAGCAGCAGATGCATGCGCTCGTTCGGCGTCTGACCGGCAAGGGGCTTGCGTTTGCCTTCGATCTGCTCGAATTCCCGCGACAAAGCGGAAACGAGCAGATGCACCTTGGACGGGAAATACCGGTAGAGCGTGCCGACCGCGACATCGGCGCGTTCGGCGACCGCGCGCATCTGCACCGCGTCGTAACCACCCTTGGAGGCCAGCGCGAGCGTCGCGTCCAGAATGCGCTTACGCCGTTCCCGCTGCGCGGCCGAGCTGAGCTCGTCATCGCTCAGTGTCGTGACCGTCGCGGTTGCCGATGCTCGCCCGGTCGCATTCGAATCGGCTGGCTGCGATCGGTTGGGGCTGGCCATTGATGAGAGTCCTTTCCTGCACTATCGGTTTTCGCGTCGGCTGCATGCGCATTCCGGCAACGGACATCAGTCGTCTCTTGACTTCCGCCCAGCTAGGATATTAGAACATGTTCTAGGTGTGGGAGTCACGCCGGAAAGGCGGTACGGACTGTGACCATCGCCACCACTGACGAGCATAAAGCCGGTCAGGAGTCGATGCGCGGATGGGCTGGATCGGTACGTCCGATTGCAACAATGCGGGATGATCCGACGGACTTTTGGCGCGCGTATTGGCCGGGCCTGGCGGACTTCGGAATATTCCGGGTCGCCATTGCCGAAGCGGCCGGTGGTCACGGTGGATCGGTCGCCGACCTGGCGGTATTGGTCGAGCAGGCGGCGCACGATCTGGTCGGTGGGCCGGTGCTGCCGACCGCATTGGCGAATCTGGTTACCGCGGGCGCGCTTGCCGAGGATATGCCGTGCGGTGTCGCGTTGGACTTCGTTCTCGGGGATGTGGTGAGCGTACCGGCCGCCCCCGGCGAGTTGTTGCTCACGGGTGTCTGGGAATCGGTGCTCGGCGCCGCGCCGGGCACGTCGGTGCTGTTGCCGGTGGGTACGCCGGATGGGTTGCGCTGGTGCGTGATCGGACCCGATGCCGAAGGTCTGCGCATCGAGGCGCTGACCCCCGCCGACCCGAGCACGCCGCTGGCGCGGGTGCACTGCGTCGACGTGCGAGTGCCCGCGGACCGGGTGTTCGAATCGCCGCACGCCGTGGAAGATCTGCTCGCGGTACTGGTTTCGGCCGAACTCGCCGGGGTGGCCGGTTGGTGTCTGGAAACCGCCGTCGAATACGCCAAGGTGCGTGAGCAATTCGGGCGCAAGATCGGCTCTTTCCAAGCGCTCAAACATATTTGCGCGTGGATGCTGTGCCGGGCGGAGTTGATCCGTTCCGTCGCGGCCGATGCCGCGGCCGCGGTCGACGAGGGCGGTGCGGAACTGCCCATCGCGGCCGCGATCGCCGCCGCGATATCACTGGATGCCGCGGTCGAGACCGCGAAGGATTGCATTCAGGTGCTCGGTGGCATCGGTTTCACCTGGGAACATGATGCGCACTTCTACCTGCGCCGGGCCACCGCACTGCGGCAGCTGCTCGGTGGATCGGCGCGCTGGCGGGCCAGGGTCACCGAGCTGACCCGGGCCGGGCAGCGTCGGACCACAGGTGCGGATCGGGTTTTCGCTTCCGCGGCGCGAGCGACGGGCCCGGAGACGGTAGCGGAGCGCGGAGGGGCCCCGCAGCGTCGCCAATCGGGTGTCGCCGTCGATGACAGCAATGCGAACGAACTGGCCGCCGAGGTGGCCGCGATTGCCGCGCTGCCGGTCGATCAGCAGCGCGATGCACTGGTCGACGCCGGACTCGTCATGCCGCACTGGCCCGCACCATACGGGCGCGGCGCGAATCCCATGACGGGCCTGGTGATTTCGGAGGAACTGGCGCGCGCGGGCCTGGAGTCGCCGGATCTGGCGATCGGCGGCTGGGCAATTCCGACCCTGCTGCAGCACGGCACCCAGGAGCAGATCGACCGCTTCGCGTGGCCGACGCTGCGTGGCGAGGTGGTCTGGTGCCAGCTGTTCAGCGAACCGGAGGCCGGTTCGGATCTGGCCGCGCTGCGCACCACGGCCAAGAAGGTCGACGGCGGCTGGGCGCTGCGCGGACAGAAGGTGTGGACGTCGCTGGGTGATCGCGCGAATTGGGCGATCTGCCTGGCCCGCACCGATCCGGACGCACCGAAACATCGCGGTATCAGCTATTTCCTCGTCGATATGCGCAGCGCCGGGCTCGAGGTACGTCCGCTGGTGCAGATCACCGGTGAGGCGCGCTTCAGCGAGGTCTTCCTCGACGAGGTGTTCGTCCCTGACGACTGTCTGGTCGGTGCGCTGAACAACGGCTGGAAGATCGCGCGCTCGACCCTGTCGACCGAACGAGTCGCGATGGGCGGCAATGGCATCGGGCCGGTGCTGGAGGAGCTCATCGCCGAACTGCCCGCCACCGGGCCCGGCGCGGAGCTGTTGAACGACCGGCTCGGCGGCTTCGTCGCCGATGCGATCGCTGGACTATTGCTGGAGCAGCGCGCCGCGGTGCGGATGCTGGCGGGCGGTGATCCCGGAGCGCAGAGCAGTGTGCGCAAGCTCGTCGGTGTCCGGCATCGCCAGGCCGTTGCCGAATTCGCCGTCGAGACGGCAGGTCCAATCGGTGCGCAGGACACGGAAGTGGTAAAGGAATTCCTGCTGACACGCTGTTTGTCGATTGCTGGTGGAACCGAGCAGATTCTGCTGACCGTGGCCGGTGAGCGTATTCTCGGACTGCCTCGCGACGCCGACAGCTAGTCGAAGAACCAACTGGGAGCAAAGCGTGGACTTCACCCGGGACGAGGGCCAGGATGCCGTGGCCGAGGTCGTTGTGAGTTTGCTGGAGCGTGAACCGGCACGCGATATCGAGCTGTGGCCGAGTCTGGTCGAGACCGGACTGCTGTCACTGGCGCTGCCGGAGCGGTTCGGCGGTGACGGCATGGGGTTGCCGGAGGTCTCGGTCCTGTTGACCGAATTGGCCACCGATGCGGTGGCGGTACCCGCCCTGCCGACCCTCGGCTTCGGGCTGCTGCCGCTGCTGGCCGTGTTGCCGGACAGCGTCGCCGAACGGGTCTATCCGGAGGTCGCCGAAGGCGCGGTGCTCACCGCCGCGCTCAATGAGCGCGCGAATCCGTTCGTGCTCGAGCCGGAGACCACCGCGGTGTCCGATGGTGACACCGTCCGTGTCAACGGTCACAAGGTGGCGGTGCCGTATGCGGAGCAGGCGCGCTGGTTATTGATTCCGACGAATTCCGGTATCGCACTGGTGGATTCGGAGTCGGCCGGGCTCACCCTGACGCCGTCACCAACCTCCGGCGGGATTCCCGAATGCACAGTGCGCCTGGACCAGGTCGAGATTCCGGCCGAACAACTCTTGCCAGGCGCCATCGGTGACCTGCACCGGTTGGCCGTCGCCTCGATCGGCGCGACCGCGGACGGACTGCTCAAAGGTGCGCTGGCGCTCACGGCCGAGCATCTGCGGACCCGCCGTCAGTTCAATCGGCCGCTCGCCGAATTCCAGGCCGTCGCACAGCAGATCGCCGACGTGTATGTCGTTTCTCGGACATTGCACACAGCCGCCGTTTCGGCGAACTGGGCACTGGCACAGACCGATTCGACGCCACTGCATCAGGAGCGCATCGATGACGACCTCGATGTGCTCGCCTACACCGTGGCGTCGGAACTGCCCGCCGCCATGCAGAAATGTCACCATCTGCACGGTGGCCTCGGGGTCGATGTGACCCACCCGATGCACCGCTACTACTCACAGGCCAAGGACCTCGCCCGCTGGCTCGGCGGCGAATCGTTCCGACTCGATCGATTGGGGGCCAGATGTTCATCGACCTGACCGCGGAGCAGCGCAAGCTGCGCGATGAATTGCGGAGGTATTTCGCCGATCTCGTGACTCCGGAAGAGGACGCCGAGATGGCGATCAACCGGCACGGTGACGCCTATCGTGCGGTGGTGCGCCGCATGGGTGCCGACGGCTGGCTCGGGGTCGGCTGGCCGAAGGAGTTCGGCGGCCAGGGTTTCGGACCGATGGAGCAGCTGATCTTCTTCAATGAGGCGGTGCGCGCGGATGTTCCGCTGCCACTGGTGACCTTGTTGACGGTCGGTCCGACGCTGCAGAGCTTCGGCACCGATGAGCAGAAGGCGAAATTCCTACCCGGGATCCTCTCCGGCGATATCCATTTCGCGATCGGCTACTCCGAGCCCGAAGCCGGCACCGACCTCGCATCGCTGCGCACGAGTGCGGTGCGCGACGCATCCGGCGACTGGATCGTCAACGGGCAGAAGATCTTCACCACCGGTGCGCACGAGGCCGACTATGTCTGGCTGGCCTGCCGCACCGGCTCGGTCGAATCGCGGCACCGCGGCATCACGATCCTGATCGTGGACACCAAGGACCCCGGCTACTCCTGGACCCCGATCATCACGTGCGATGGTGCGCACCACACCAATGCCACGTACTTCGACAATGTTCGGGTGCCGGCGAACATGCTGGTGGGCGAGGAGAACAAGGGGTGGCGACTGATCACCACCCAGCTCAATCACGAGCGGGTGAGCCTCGGTCCGTCCGGCAAGATCGAACAGCTCTACGACCGGGTGCGCGAATGGGCCCAGGCGCGCGGTGTGCTCGCCGAGGCCGATGTGCGCCGCTCGCTCGGCCGCATCCATGCCATGGCTCGCCGCAACGAGCTGTTGAACTGGCAGGTCGCGGCAGCGTCTGATTCGCGGCGCTCCCGGGGCCCTGCGCGCCCTACCGTCTCCGGGCCCGCCGCCCACGCCGCAGAAGTCGACGGTGACCAGGCGACGGTGATCGCCGATGCCTCGGCCACCAAGGTGTACTCCACCGAATCGCTGCAGGAGGCCGGTCGGCTGGCCGAGGAGGTCGTCGGGCACTACGGCGATCCGGCCGATCCGGGCACCGCCGAACTGCTGATCTGGCTGGACCGCAGAACCAAACAGAATCTGGTGGTGACCTTCGGTGGCGGCGTCAATGAGGTGATGCGCGAACTGGTCGCCTCCTCCGGTCTGAAACTGCCTCGGGTACCTCGATGAAACCCGCGATATGGACGAAAGCAAGGAGCCGCGCGTGCCGGAAACCATGACTCCGGAAGCGATTACCGCCGCCGCCGAGAAGATCATCGTGGCGGGTGATTGCGCGCCACGTCTCGGGCGTGATCCGGTGAACCAGCCGATGATCAACAACTGGGTGGAGGCGCTCGGGGACCGCAATCCGATCTACGTCGACGAGGCTGCTGCGCGCGCCGCCGGACATCCCGGCACTGTGGCCCCACCGGCCATGGCGCAGGTGTGGACCATGTTCGGGCTGACTGGTTCGCGTCCGGCGGATGATCCGATGGCGCAGGTCACCGAGCTGCTCGACGGTGCGGGCTACACCTCCGTGGTCGCCACCGACTGTCAGCAGACCTATCACCGGTATGTGAATGTCGGCGAACAGGTTTCGGTGACCAGCAGGCTGTCGGAGATTCGCGGTCCGAAGAAGACCGCGCTCGGCGAGGGCTGGTTCGTCACCTTCCAGACCAGCTGGCACGTCGGCGACGAGATCGTTGCCGAAATGCTGTTCCGGCTGTTGAAATTCGCGCCCGGCACCGGTACCGCGCCGAAGGCGCCTGCGGGCGAACGGGTCAAACCGCTGGTCTCCTGGGATACCGAATTCTTCTGGGAAGGCACCAAGGCCGAGGAGCTGCGGATCCAGCGGCTGCCGGACGGCACGCTGCGGCACCCGCCGATTCCGGCACTGTGGCAGGACAAATCGAAGCAGACCGACTATATCGTCGCCTCCGGGCGCGGTGCGGTGTTCAGCTACGTCGTGCATCACGCGCCGAAAGTACCGGGGCGGCAACTGCCTTTCGTGGTCGCGCTGGTCGAACTGGAAGAGGGGGTGCGGATGCTCGGTGAACTGCGCGGCATCGATCCGGCCGAGGTGCGGATCGGCCTGCCGGTGCGGGTGGAGTTCGAGAAACTCGACGACGAGGCCGTAGTGCCGGTCTGGCGGGTGATCGCATGACCTATGTCGAACCGGCCACGATCGAGGTCGGCACCGTGCTGCCAGAGCTGGTCATCAACGCCGATCCCACCTTCGTGATCAGTACGGCCTTGGCCACCAGGGACTTTCAGGATGTGCACCACGACAGGGACAAGGCGATTGCTCGCGGTTCCAAGGACATCTTCGTCAATATCCTCACCGATACCGGGCTGGTGCAACGCTTCGTCACCGACTGGGCCGGACCGCGCGCCATCGTCAAATCGGTCGCGCTGCGCCTGGGTGTGCCGCTGTATGCCGGTGACACCCTGACACTTTCCGGCACCGTCCGCGCGCTCGAGGGCGACGATATCCACATCGATATCGTCGGCCGCGACCGCCTCGGTGACCACATCACGGCGAAAGTCGTTATCGCACTGCGGAGGCCATGATGACCGCTGACAGCACCACCGGGATTTCCGGCCGTGCCGCCATTGTCGGCATCGGCGCCACCGACTTCTCGAAGGACTCCGGCCGCAGCGAATTGCGTTTGGCCGCCGAGGCAGTCACTGCGGCGCTCGCCGACGCGGGCCTCACCCCGGCCGATGTCGACGGCCTGACCACCTTCACCATGGATACCAACACCCAGGCGGCCGTCGCCCGCGCCGTCGGTATCCCACAGCTGAAGTTCTTCAGCCACATCGGATATGGCGGCGGTGCGGCCTGCGCCACCATCCAGCAGGCGGCCATGGCCGTGGCCACCGGCGTGGCCGATGTCGTTGTCGCCTATCGTGCCTTCAACGAGCGGTCGGTATCGCGCTTCGGTCAGTTCTCCACCGCGCTGGCCACCGCGCCGACCTCGTCGGGCATCGATGCGGGCTGGTCCTATCCACAGGGGTTGGGCACTCCGGCCGCGCAGGTGGCCATGGTTGCCCGCAGGTATATGCACGTGTACGGCGCGACGAGCGCGGACTTCGGCCGCGTCGCGGTCGCGGACCGTAAACATGCCGCGGTGAATCCGGCCGCCTTCTTCTACGGCAAGCCGATCACCCTGGAAGACCACCAGAATTCGCGCTGGATCGCCGAACCGCTGCATCTGCTCGACTGCTGCCAGGAATCCGACGGCGGTGTCGCGATCGTGGTCACCAGTGCCGAGCGGGCCCGGGATCTGCCGCAGCGTCCGGCGGTAATCGCGGCCGCCGCACAGGGTTCCGGTGCGGATCAATATGTCATGACGAGCTACTACCGAGATGCCCTAACCGGCCTGCCGGAGATGGGGCTGGTCGGTGATCAACTCTGGGCGCAAAGTGGATTGCGTCCGGAGGATATGCAGGCCGCCATCCTTTACGACCACTTCACCCCGTTCGTCCTCATGCAGTTGGAGGAGCTCGGTTTCTGTGGACGCGGCGAGGCCAAGGATTTCATTGCCGACGGCGCGATCGAAATCGGCGGCCGCCTGCCGCTCAATACCCATGGCGGCCAGCTCGGTGAGGCCTACATCCACGGTATGAACGGGATCGCCGAGGCGGTTCGGCAAATCCGCGGCAGCTCCGTCAATCCGGTGGACAATGTGGAAAACATCCTGGTCACGGCGGGCACGGGTGTCCCAACGTCGGGTCTGGTGTTAGCCCGCTAGGTGCCTGCGAGGGCGCGCCGACCCCAGCTATTGATGCCACGTGAACATATGAAGCGCATGCTCCGATTGGAGCAGGGGAAAGACGCCACCTGGGTGGACTCACGCTGTCTTGCCAAATGGAGCTGCGCACGTGGTCGGCGACACCCGGATACTGCCATGGCCGATTTACATGAAGCCGTCACACTGGTTCTCGAGGAGATCGGACTGCCGTCGGTTCTGACGATCGTCCAGGATGTTGCCTGATGCCGCCGCTTCCAGCGATATCAGGCAACAAGGTGATCAAGGCACTCGACGAGCAAGCCGGATTCGGGCTTATTCGAGTGAATGGTCGCCACCACATGATGCGCAATTCTGAAGGGCGGTTCACTGTGGTGCCGGTGCATGGCGGTGACGATCTCGAACCCGGCACCCTGCGTCGTGTCATTTGCGATGCGGGCCTGTCGGTCGCCGAATTTGTGCAATTGCTCGACTGGGCCCAGTCGAAAGCGGCAAGTATGGCGCTGACTCGATGATCAGCGTGGTCATTCGTCGACGCCTCGGGCCAGTTCGACATCGATCTCCTCGGCGCTGAGGGGACGGTCGCTACGGTAGCCGCCGATCGTAGGGCGCGGTCTCGCCGCACTCTCGTCGATCAGCCGGTCGATTTGCTGTGCCAACGTCAACCCATTGGCGGCCGCCAATCGATGCAGCCGGGCGCGCGTCGCCATCGGCACCCTGATGGTTGTGGCATCCATATCGTGAGTATGCCGGGTGGATCTGTAAGTTGAGACGGCGCAGGTGTGGGAGGAGTTCGATGGCTGAGCGGCATCTTGTCGATGTGCATATCTTGCTGGTGCGCGATGGTGCGGTGTTGCTCAGCAGGCGGCGCAGCGCGGACGAGTTCGACGGGCTGTGGCATCTGCCTGCGGGGAAGTTGGAGTCCGGCGAGTCCGCCACCGCCGCTGCCGCGCGTGAGGCGGGGGAGGAAATCGGGGTTGTCATCGACCCGGCGGATCTGCGGCTGATTCATACCGCCCATGTGATCGGGTCCGGGCGGGAAGCCCGGCTCGGGCTGTTCTTCCACGCGCTGCGCTGGGCGGGTGAACCGGTGAATCGCGAGCCGGATAAGAGCTATGGGCTGCACTGGTTTTCGCTCGATGCGCTGCCGGAAGAGTCGCTGATCCGGTATTCCGCTGCCGGAATTCGTGGGTTCACGACAGGCACGCCCTATAGCGAGTTGGGCTGGCCGAAGTAGCGCCGGGGTCTACAGGTTGAGCTGGCGGGACAGCACGGCCGCGAGCTGTTCGACGTTGTCTCGGGTGCCTGCCGGGATATGCGCCCGCGCGCCCGCGAATCTATCGAAGACCACGCCCTCTAGCACCGCGATGAAGTCCGCGGCGGCCGCGTCGGGATCGGGAAAATCCAAGGCGTGGCAGAGATCTCGTGCCCTGTCGGTCGAGAACAGGCTGTGTGCCAACCGTCGGTGCATTTCGGGGTCGCCGAGCAGATCGATGATCAGGGCATGCCGGACGATCAGGTGATTGCGCCGGTCGACGAGTAGCCGGTCGAGCCAGCTGGCAATGGCCAGCGCCACGGCTTCGGGGTCGATCGGTGCCGACAAGGCGAGATCGGCGGCGGTGAAGTCGTCGCGGGAGCGGGTGGTGATCCGGTTCGCGATCGCCTCGATGAGCGCGCGTTTGGTGCGGAAGTAGTAGGAGGCCGACCCGCCGGGCAGTTCGAGGGCCGTATCGAGGGCGCGGTGGGTGAGCGCTCGAATGCCCTGGGCGGCAATCACATCGATGGCAGCGTCGACGAGTGCCGCGCGTCGATCGGTTGTGGACATCATCACCTTCTCTGGCGGCCACATCTTTGATCCTCTACAACTGTAGAGGATCAGGAGGGTGTCATGGTAGACAACGTCACACTGGATGCCGACCAACTACAGGCTCGAGCGCGCTTGCACGAGCTGCTCGACCGGCACGGCAGGCCGATGAAACGGCATCGCGGCATCTACCTGCACGGCCGGCCCGGTCGCGGCAAAACGATGCTGATGGACGACTTCTTCGCCGGCCTGACGTCGAACCGCAAGCGCCGCTTCCACTTCCACAGCTTCTTCGTCCAATTGCATACCGCAACACATGAATCGGGCTCCATCGATAAGGCCATCGACAACCTGCTCGGCCAGGCCGAACTGGTCTGCTTCGACGAATTCCACGTGCACGATATCGGCGATGCCATGCTGATCGCCCGCATGCTCGACGCCCTATTCACCCGCCGCATCGTCCTGGTGGTGACCTCGAATTACCCGCCGGAGCAGCTGCTGCCGAACCCGCTGTTCCACGACCGCTTCCTGCCGACCATCGCGCGCATCCGCGCGCATCTGGATACCGTCGCGGTCGACGGCCCACTCGACTACCGCACCCGCGTCGCGCACACCGGCACCGGCTTCGCTTCCGGTTGTTATCGCATCGCCGATGCGGGAGATGTCGGAACCGCGCAGATTGTCCTTTCCGGCACCCATGAGATCCTCGCCGACGACGTCGACGGCTCCGCCGTCACCTTCGACTTCGCCGCCCTGTGCGGCACCGCCACCGCCGCCTCGGACTACATCGAACTCGCCCGCCGTTTTCGACGCTGGACCTTGCGCGACGTCCCGCCCCTGCGCGAGGTTCCGCCCGATTGGGCCATGCGCTTCGTCAACCTGGTCGATGTGCTTTACGACGCCGATCTCGAACTCGTCCTCGAGGTGCGCACCGCACTATCGGACCTGGTGGCCGATGTCCCCGCCGTCCCCGACCTGGCACGGACCGCGAGTCGCCTGAGCGAACTCCGTCAGCCCGAATCCGCCGTGCTCCGCTAACCGCCCACCCATGTGAATACCGATCGGTGTGTACCAAGAGGAGGCGATCGTAAGTATTCGATTCCATCCCGGGCGGACCACTCGGCATGTAACTATGTGCCTGTTCAGAGCTGTACTCAGATGTGGTGGTAACGGGTGGCCAGGGCGGGAGCGCCGATCACGCGCGTGATCGTGCTGATCACGCTGCTGGTGTGTGCCGCGATCGCGCTGCGCGGCCACATTCCCGGAGCCGGCGATTCCGGCGATCACCGCACGGTGCCATCCGCGATATCCGTGGTGCTGATGCCGGTGCTGCTCACCGTCTCGGTGGTGATCCTGATCGCCGGGGTGATAGCCAGCCAGCATCGACTACCACTGGCCATGCCGGAGGTGGATCGTGATGCGGAGCGCAGACATGGACTGCTCGGCCGCACCGGCCTGCTACTGCTGGGCGCATTGGCGGTCGCTTCCTTGATCGTCGCGGGCGCGTCGGCGGTCTTCTTCGTCGGATTCGGCCGCCAGGGTGCGTCGGCACCATCATCGGTGCCGCGCGACGCCACTACCCGCACCCCGCAGGAGACCGTCACCGGCCCCGCGACCCCCGACAGCGCACCCACACAGCATCTGACCGGGACGGCGCTTCTGGTGGCCAGCATCGCCGCCACCGCATTGGTCGGCGTGGCCTTGGTCGGGCTGATCGTGGTCGCGGTCGCCGGACAGCGCAAGCCGCGCGAGTTGCCGGTTCCGGTGCCTGCGCCCGCTCCGACGGTCGCGGGTTCGCTGGCCAGAGCGGCCGAGATGGGCCTTGCCGCCATGAATGTGCCCGGCCAGGACCCGCGCGAGGCGATCATCGCCTGTTATGTCGCGATGGAACGCGGGCTGTCCTTCGATCGGTCGGCCGCACCACTGGTTTCCGATACCCCGATGGAGGTGCTGGCCAGAGCCTTCGAGCGCGGCGCACTACACGACGCGTCGGCCAGGGAACTGGTCGCGCTCTTCGAGGAGGCCAGATTCAGTCCGCATTCGATGCTGGAATGGCAGCGGATGCGGGCCGAACAACTGCTGCGTATCGTGCTCGCCGATCTGCAAGGGGCGGTGGCATGAACCGTGCGATCGTGATCGGGACATCGATCGTCATCGTGGTGATCGAGCTCGTAACCCTCGGCAGGGCTCGGGGCGTACTGCTCATCGCCGCCGGAGTTCCGGTGGCATTGGCCATGATTCAGCTGACCTGGTCGTTGACCGGCCATTCGGTCATGAAAACCGAGACCGGATCGGAGGATATCGAGAACGGTCCCGCGGAGATGCTGCGGCACTGGCATGCCAGAGCGGAAATGCTGGCCGATCGCGCGAACGGCACCAGGGCCGACTGGGATCGGCATCTGCGTCCGCTGCTGGCCAAGGAGTTCGAGTTGTCCACCGGCCTGCGGGTCGCCAAGAACCGTAAGGCGACCGAGGCCGCCGGAATCTTGCAATTCGGCCCTGAACTGTGGCTCTGGGTCGATCCGAGCAACTCGGCACTGCGGGATCAGACGACTCCCGCACCGGGACGAGCGGCGCTGGACGAAATCCTGCGCTGCCTGCAGAAGATGTGACCCCCGGCATGAGTGGTCAGGCCCGGAGGAGGCAGCGCTTGTGTAACCACGTAGGGCCCCGCTCGTGCCGAATTGAATTCAGCATGAGTGGTCAGGCCCGGAGGAGGCAGCGCTTGTGTAACCACGTAGGGCCCGGTTCGTGCCGAATCGAATGCAGTCTCAGAAGAATGGGTTTCAGGCAAGTGCGAGTACACATATGACTATGCCGATGGACGCGACCATCCAGCGCAGCGAGGCGGTGCTCCGGGAACTGTCCCGGGTCATCGTCGGCAAGCGGGACGAGTTGCAGCTGATCATGATCGCGGTACTCTCCGGCGGTCACATCCTGATCGAGGATCTACCCGGACTCGGCAAGACGCTTATCGCCAGGTCTTTCGCCGCAGCGCTCGGCCTGGAATTCACCCGCGTGCAATTCACGCCCGACCTGCTCCCCGCCGACCTGCTCGGCGCCACCATCTACGACATGTCCTCGGGCCGCTTCAATTTCCGGCGCGGACCGGTCTTCACCAATGTGCTGCTGGCCGATGAGATCAACCGCACTCCGCCGAAGACCCAGGCAGCACTGCTGGAGGCGATGGCCGAGGGCCAAGTCAGCATCGATGGCGAAACCTTCCAGCTGCCACAGCCGTTCATCGTGCTCGCCACCGACAATCCGATCGAATACGAGGGCACCTATCCGCTCCCGGAGGCGCAGTTGGACCGGTTCGCGATGCAGCTGCGGCTGGGCTATCTGTCCGAGAACGACGAACGCCAGATGATCCGCCGCCGGTTGGAACGCGGTTCGGCGACACCGCAGGTGGTGCAGGTGGTGGACGCGAACGGACTGCTGGAGATGCGGCAGTCCGTCGAATTCGTCACGGTGCATCCGGATGTGGTCGGCTATGTCGTCGCACTGGCGGGTGCGACG
>FTJU01000445.1_pt2 | contig 34740 bp, 33 predicted proteins | sample 1658961 | NCBI WGS metagenome assembly FTJU01 (sample SAMEA3914878, study PRJEB12502) | metagenome | biome: forest; material: soil | place: USA | collected 2012-03-12 | depth 0.3 m | reverse complement strand
TCGGCGCCGGCTACGGCTCGGCGGGCGAGCGCTGTATGGCCATCTCGGTCGCCGTCCCGGTCGGTCAGGAGACCGCGGATCGCCTGCGCGAGAAGCTGATCGATCGGATCGCCAAGCTGAATGTCGGACGTTCCGACGATGCCGGCGCCGATTTCGGCCCGCTGGTCACCGCGGACGCGCTCGGACGAGTCGAGAACTACGTCCAGATCGGCGTCGACGAGGGTGCCGAGCTGGTCATCGACGGCCGCGGCCTGACGGTCGACGGCGGCGACGGCGGGTACTTCACCGGCGCAACGCTTTTCGACAATGTCAAGCCGGAAATGCGGATCTACAAGGAGGAGATCTTCGGTCCGGTACTGTCGATCGTCCGGGCCGCGGACTACGACGAAGCGCTGGCCCTGCCCAACGAGCACGAATACGGCAACGGAGTCGCGATCTTCACCCGCGACGGCGACACCGCCCGCGATTTCGCCGCTCGCGTGCAGGTCGGCATGGTCGGCATCAATGTGCCGATTCCGGTGCCGATCGCGTACCACACCTTCGGCGGTTGGAAGCGCTCCGGATTCGGCGATCTGAACCAGCACGGTCCGGATTCGATTCGCTTCTACACCAAGACCAAGACCGTCACCCAGCGCTGGCCTTCCGGGCTGAAGGACAGCAACCACTTCGTCATTCCGACGATGGACTGAACAGCGTACCGACGGGAGGTCGACGATCGTGTTCGCACTGAATGAAGACGAGCGCGCCATCACCGAAATGGCGCGCGACTTCGCCGACGAATACCTCGCCCCGAACGCCCTGGAATGGGATGAGCAGAAGCACTTTCCAGTGGATGTGCTGCGCAAAGCGGGTTCGCTCGGCATGGGCGGTATCTATATCGGCGAGGATGTCGGCGGTTCCGGACTGCGCAGGCTGGATGCCGTGCGCATCTTCGAACAATTGGCCACCGGCTGCCCCGCCATAGCGGCGTATATCTCCATCCACAACATGGTTGCGTGGATGATCGACAAGTACGGCAACGCGGAGCAGCGCAACTATTGGCTGCCCCGGCTGACCTCGATGGAATGGCTCGGCAGCTACGCGCTCACCGAGCCGGGTGTCGGATCGGATGCGGCGGCCTTGAGCACCAAGGCCATTCGCGATGGTGACGATTACCTGCTCACCGGGGTAAAGCAATTCATCTCCGGTGCGGGTAGCACGGATGTGTACGTCATCATGGCGCGCACTGGCGATGCTGGTGCGCGTGGGATTTCGGCGTTCATTGTTCCGGCCGATACCCCGGGAATTTCCTTCGGCGCCAATGAGAAGAAGATGGGGTGGAATGCCCAGCCCACTCGTCAGGTGATTCTGGACAACGTCAGGGTGCCCGCCGCCAATATGCTCGGCGTCGAGGGCAACGGCTTCCGCATCGCCATGAACGGGCTGAATGGCGGTCGACTCAATATCGCCGCCTGCTCACTGGGCGGCGGGCAGGCGGCGCTCGAGAAATCCGTGGCGTACCTGGCCCAGCGCAAGGCATTCAACAGCCGTCTGCTGGACAACCCGGCATTGCAATTCCAGCTCGCGGATATGCGTACCGCGCTGGAGGCGGCGCGGACCCTGCTGTGGCGGGCCGCGGCGGCGTTGGATGCGGATGCCGACGACAAAGTCGAATTGTGTGCCATGGCAAAGCGATTCACAACCGACGCCGGATTCGACGTCGCGAACAAGGCGCTGCAGATGCACGGCGGTTACGGATACCTGGCCGAGTACGGCGTGGAGAAGATCGTTCGCGATCTGCGGGTGCACCAGATTCTGGAGGGCACCAACGAAATCATGCGGGTGGTCGTCGCCCGCTCGGTGGTAGGAGCAGCATGACGGAATCCGAAGTTCTCATCGATAAGCACGACGGACTCGGTCTGATCACGCTGAATCGGCCCAAGGCCATCAATGCGCTGAATCATCCTATGGCCCTTGCGATTTCCGCCGCGCTGCAGGCGTGGGTGGATGACGACGAGGTGCGTACCGTCGTCGTCACCGGCGCGGGGGAACGTGGGCTCTGCGCGGGTGGCGATATCGTCGCCATCCACAACGACGCGGTCGCGCTGAATAGTCGATCCGCTTCCGCCGGTGCCGCCGATGCCGATTCGGCCACCGGCGTCTTCTGGCGCGACGAGTACATCCTGAACGCCATGGTCGGCCGCTATCCGAAGCCGTATGTGGTGATCATGGACGGCATCGTGATGGGCGGCGGCGTCGGGCTCTCCGGCCACGGCAGCCATCGGATTGTCACCGAGCGCTCCAAAGTCGGCATGCCGGAGGTCGGCATCGGCTTCGTTCCGGATGTCGGTGGCACCTACCTGCTCGCTCGCACGCCGGGCGAAATCGGTACGCATGCCGCACTGACCACCGCGCGGATGAGCGCCGGTGACGCCATTGCCGCGGGTTTTGCCGACTACTACGTGGCTTCGGAACATATTCCGGCACTGCTGGAAACGCTGCGTAGTGAGCCCGCGGATATCGCCATCGCGAAATTCGCCACGGACGCACCGGGCTCCGAACTCCTCGCCCAGCGGGACTGGATCGATGCCTGCTACAGCGCCGATACGGTCGAGGAGATCGTCGATCGGCTGCGGGCGCACGGTTCGCCGGAGGCGGCCAAGGCCGCTACCGAGCTGTTGGCGAAATCACCTGTAGCACTGAAGGTTACGTTGCGTTCGTTGCGTGCGGCCCGTAACGCGACAAGCCTCGAGTCGGTGCTGAACGAGGAGTACCGCGTGTCCATCGCGGCATTGGCCTCACATGACCTGGTCGAAGGCATTCGCGCGCAGGTGATCGATAAGGATCGCAATCCGCAGTGGTCACCCGCGACGCTGGCCGAAGTCACCACGGCGCAGGTCGACGCGTACTTCGTCGAATTGGGCGATAAGGAACTGGGTTTGGAGGCAGGCAAATGACGAAGCGGATCGGTTTCCTCGGTCTCGGCCATATGGGCGGGCCGATGGCCGCGAACTTGGTCAGGGCCGGATATGACGTGCTCACGTTCGACCCGGTCCCCGCCGCACAGGAACAGGCACGCAAAGACGGTGCCACTGTGGTGGATTCGGCCGCGGCGGCCGCCGCCGGTCGCGATGTCGTGATCACCATGCTGCCCAATGGCAAGCTGGTTCTGGACGTCTACGCCGATCTGCTCCCCGCCGCGAATCCGGGCACCCTGTTCATCGACTGCTCCACCATCGATGTCGCTGATGCCAAGGCTGCCGCGGCCCGCGCCATCGATGCGGGCCATCGCGCGCTGGACGCTCCGGTCTCCGGTGGTGTCGCGGGCGCCGCCGCGGGCACGCTGACCTTCATGGTCGGCGGCGGTGCGGACGACTTCGCCGATGCCCTCGACGTGCTCCAGGTGATGGGCGGCAAGGTTGTGCACTGCGGCGGCTCCGGCGTCGGCCAGGCCGCGAAGATCTGCAACAACATGCTGCTCGGCATCTCTATGATCGGCCTGTCCGAGGCCCTGGTGCTCGGCGAGAAATTGGGCCTCAGCCACCAGTCGTTCTTCGATGTGGTCTCCACCGCATCCGGTCAGAGCTGGGCGCTGACCAGCTATTGTCCGGTCCCGGGCCCCGTGCCTACCAGCCCGGCCAACAATGACTATCAGCCCGGTTTCGCCACCGCGTTGATGACCAAGGATCTGGGCCTGGCCGCGAACGCCCTGCGCGATACCGAGGTCGACGGACAACTCGGCCTGCTGGCCGCCGAGATCTACACCCGGTTCAACCAGACGCAGGCAGGTAAGGACTTCTCGGCTATCGTCCTGGATATCCGTAACCGTTCCGAACAAGAGGGTGCCTGAAGATGGATGCATCGCGAAGCGATTCCGTGGCGGGTGGCGGTCCGGTGACGGGTGGGCCCGACTTCGAGACGATTCTCGTGGAGCGCAAGGGGCGGGTCGGCTGGATCACGCTGAACCGACCGAAGGCGCTGAATGCGCTGAACGCGCAGGTGCTCGATGATGTCATCGCCGCGCTCGATGAACTCGAGCACGATGACGCGATCGGTGCCATCGTCATCACCGGTTCGGAGCGGGCCTTCGCGGCCGGTGCCGATATCAAGGAGATGCAGCCCAAGTCGTACATGGACATGTTCATGAACGACTACTTCGCCCGTTGGGACCGGCTGGCACAGTTCCGCAAGCCCACCATCGCCGCCGTCGCCGGTTACGCTCTCGGCGGAGGCTGTGAGCTGGCCATGATCTGCGACATTCTGCTCGCCGCCGACAATGCGAAATTCGGTCAGCCTGAAATCAAGCTCGGCGTCATTCCTGGCATCGGCGGCTCGCAGCGCCTGACGCGCGCCATCGGCAAGGCCAAGGCCATGGATCTGGTGCTCACCGGCCGCAATATGGATGCCGAGGAGGCTGAGCGCGCCGGCCTCGTGTCCCGCATCGTGCCCGCCGCCGAACTGCTCGACACCGCACTCGAGGTCGCCGAAACCATCGCCTCGATGTCGCTGCCGGTCGCCATGATCGCCAAGGAAGCCGTGAATCGGTCCTTCGAAACCACCCTCGCCGAGGGCCTGCGGTTCGAACGGCGAGTCTTCCACTCGCTGTTCGCGATCGACGATCAGAAGGAAGGTATGAGCGCCTTCGTGGAGAAGCGTCCGGCGAAGTTCACCAACCGCTGATCCACGGCTACACCTGTGCCCGGTCGCGCGAATCTCGGCCGGGCACAGCGCTATTCGGGTGATCAGCAGCGGCCGCCTCGCCGCGCCGATTGCGACAGGTCCGTCGTGTTGTTTCGGTTCAGTTGAAGGAGTTCGCGGGGATTCCGTCGACTTGGACGGGGGTCGGAGCGTTGACGCCACCGGGTGACCGGGCGGTGCTGTGGTCCATGGCGAGCAGGCCGGCGATGGTTGCGCCCAAGGCGATCGTAACCGCAAGGGCGGCAATGAGTTTCCGGCGACCGGTGGTGGTCGGCACCACTGCACCGGTCAGCGCTGCGCTGCGTAAGCGTGCCATGCGCACATCGCCGTCGGGACGTTCTGCGGCGAGCAATACCGCGCCGCGGGCCGAAACGCATTCCGGCTCCTCGTCGTAGATGACCGGGAGTTCGATCATTTCGGATAATTCTTCGCGGATATCGGGGTTGCGGGTGCAACCGCCGAGCAGGATCAGCGCCTCCGGCTGGATGCCGGTTTCCTGGATCAGTTGGCGGACGAATGAGGCGGAGTGATGGATGCCCGCGGCGCACAGTTCGGCGAGATCGCTGCGGGTGACCACGGCACGTCCGCCGGAACTGGTGTCCATGGCGGTGATTACCCGGGCACTGCTGAGTTCTTCGCGGTGCCTGCGGCTGGTGGGTTTGTCGGTGAGTACACCACCGCGGGCCAATTGCCAGCGCAGCAGTGCGTCGTAGCCGTCGCCGCCGAGTACGGTGCTGCGTTTGCTGGACAGGATGGTGTCGGTGCGGCAGTCGGCGTGGGTGATGGTCAGACCGGAGCTGCCGAGGTCGTAAAGGATTACCGAGCCGGTGGTGCAGAGGCGGCCGGTGAAGCGCAGATAGCGAAGTTGGGCCAGCGGTTCGTCGACGATGGTGAGCCGGGTGCGGCCCGCGGCGGTCCGGATGGCGACGGCGTGCAGTGGGCAGCGGCAGGTCACCGCGGTTCCGGTGATCAGTTCGTCGCGGCGGGCGGCAGCGGCGCGCATCTGCCGGATCGCCTCGAAGACCGGTTCCTCGACCCCACCACCCGCCCGACGCGGCACCTGGCATCGATCGATCGGAGGCAGGTGCGGCTGATCGGAATGCGTCAGCATCGCGCGGGCCCCACCAGCGCCCGCCGATACCCCCAGGACCAGCACCATGGATTCCATGGTGGACTCTTTCGGGTCCGCTGCCAAGACGACAGGGCGGGGAATTCGCTACTTGGATGCCAGACCGTTACCGGGTGGCCGTTCGAGTAGTGTAAAGACCGACCGGTTGGGCTGTTTGGCTACTGCTCGTGCGCCGACCAACGGGCCGGTTCATCGCCGGTGTCGAAGTCGCCTGCGGCATGGCGGAATTCCGCGAGCAGCTGCAGCAGAGTTTGTAGCCGATCCGGTGGCAGACCGGGAATCGAGAAGACCTTGGCGTTGAGTTCCTCGGTCGCTTCGGCGACCAATTTCCTTCCGGTGGAGGTGATTTCGATCAGTGTGGCACGCCGGTCGCTTGGATGCGGAACCCGCTCCACGAGCTTCGCGGCCTCGAGTCGATCGACGGTATTCGTCACGCTGGTGGGATGCACCTGTAGTCGCGCACTGGCCTTCGCCATGGGCAATGCCCCCGTCTTACTGAAAGCGAGCAGCATGAGAAGTTCGTATCGAGAGAAGGTGAGACCAGTCGGTTTCAGGGCCTCGTCCACCCGAGCCATCACGATTTGCTGGGCGCGAACCAGCGAAGTCACCGCCGCCATTCCGTCGGCGACATCGCCCCAGCCGTGGCCGACCCATTGACGATGAGCCTCCTCGATCGGATCGAGCGGAAGTGGGCGTGGCCGCGACATGACTTCGATCATTCCATGTTTCGTCGCCGCTCCGGTTCTTCTCCCGATCGGTGGGCGCCGCAAAGTCGTATTTCCGGACCGGTGACCGAGGTTCAGGTGTCATCGGTTCGGATCACACTGAGTGCAACCGTGGGCATTTCGCTGCGGCGACGGCAATATTCATGGCGAGGCGGGCGTGGCTGAGTGGTTGAGGCAACGGTCTGCAAAGCCGTTTACGCGGGTTCGATTCCCGCCGCTCGCTCCAATTGATGATGCCTTCGCCGGCGACTGCTCACAGGTCGCTCGACATGGTCTGCCATGGGTGCCCGGCCGGTGACACGCCACCGCCGCGCCGGGTGTTCGTGGTTCAGGCCGCTTCGAAGGCCACGGCGTTGCCGAGCACCTCGAGACGGACATGCTGGCCCGCGGTCGGCGCCGCAACGCTGGCCCGGCGCACCCGCACCGGCTCGATATCGCCGTCCAGCACGATGGTCAGCATCACATCCGCACCGCGGAACTCCACCTCGCGCACGATTCCGCTTTTCGGTTCACTATCCGAAACCACCTGTGCTACAAGCTGTTCCGGACGAATCATAATGGTCACCGGTCCGGTCGGCGCGGACTTCTGCACAGGAATCCGGCCGAGTGCACATTTGGCCACATCGCCCTCGACCACCGCATCGAGCAGCACGCAATCACCGAGGAATTCGGCGGTGAACAGATCGGTGGGCGCGGTGTAGACCTCTTCCGGCGTGCCGACCTGGGTGAATACCCCGGCACGCATGACGGCGACCTGTTCGGCGAAGCAGAGCGCCTCCTCTTGGTCGTGGGTGACCAGGATGCTGGTCACGCCCGCCGCGCGCAGCGTCTCGGCCACGGCCTGCCTGGTAGTGGCGCGCAGTCCGGCATCGAGCGCGCTGAACGGCTCGTCGAGCAGCAGCAACCGCGGTTTGCGGGCAAGAGCGCGCGCGAGTGCGACGCGCTGCTGTTGGCCGCCGGAGAGCTGATGTGGGCGTCGGTCGGCATAGGACGGATCGAGCGAGACCATCTCCAGCAGTTCGTCGACTCGGTTCCGGCCGCGTCGCAGTCCGCGGAATCCGTTGCGCAGGCCATAGGCGATATTCTGGCCAACGGTCAGGTGCGGAAACAGTGCACCGTCCTGCGCGACGTAACCGACATTGCGACGTTGCGGTGGTACCGAAAACCGGTCGCGGGTTACGGTTTCCGTGCCGATCGCGACCGAACCCGTATCCGGTGCCTCGAATCCGGCGATCACCCGCAGCAGCGTGGTCTTACCGCAACCCGATGAGCCGACCACCGCGGTCGAACTACCGTTCGGCACTTCGAGACTGATACCGCCGAGGACTCGGTGCTGGCCGAATGTCTTCGAAACATCCGCCACGACAAGCCGACTCATAACCCGGCCGCCTTCCTGGATTGGGTGAACAGGAGATACGTCACCGGCACGGCCGCGACGATCATGATGAGCGCATAGGGTGCGGCCGCCGCATAGTCCAATTCGCCCGACAGCGACCAGAATCGCATCGCCAGCGTGCGAGTTCCGCTGGGCGCCAACAGCAATGTCGCGGTCAATTCGGTCGCGACCGCGACGAACACCAGCGCGGCGGCGGAGGCCGCGGCGGGCGCGGTCAGACGCAGCGTGACACGCAGAAAGGTGACCGGCCCCGACTGACCGAGCGACCGCGACACCTCCTCCAGCCCGACCGGCACCTGCGCCAATCCGGCCCGCACGCTGACCAGCGCGCGGGGCAGAAACAGCAACACATATGCGGCCACGACCATGGTGACCGTCTGATAGAGCTGCGGCGCCCACCGAATGGTGACCGTCACCATGGCCAATGCGATGACGATGCCGGGCAGTGAACTCGTAATGTAGTTGGCGCCCTCCACGACCCGGGCGAAGGCCGAGCTGGAGCGCACCGCGATCCAGGCCACCGGGAACGCGCACAGCGTGGTGAGTAGCGCGGCCATCGCCGCGAGCGCAATGGTCTGCCCGAGCGCCGTGCCGATTTCGGTGAAATCCCAGACCCGCGCGCCGCCGATGCGCAGCCAGCGCACGATGGTCCACAGCGGCACGCCGATCGAGCCGACGACCACCGCGGCCAAGGCGAGCAGAACCGGAAAGGTGCTCGGTCCCAACGCGACCCGGACAGCCGCCCGTGGCGCACCGCTGCCGATCCTGGCGTAACGCGCCCTGCCACGCGCCCCCGCCTCGGCCGCGAGCAGCACCAGACAGCAAAGCACCAGCACCCCGGCCAACATGCTGCCCGCCGGTCCGGCGAAGCTTGATTGATACTGCTCGAAGATCGCGGTCGTGAACGTGTCGAAACGGATCATTACGAACGCGCCGTATTCGGCGAGCAGATGTAGCGAAATGAGCAGTCCGCCGCCGAGAATCGCCAATCGCAACTGCGGCAAGACGATTCGGGTGAAAACCGCGACCGGTCCGGACCCCAGCGCACGCGCCGATTCCTCGACCGCCGGATCGAGACGGCGCAGTGTGGCCGCGGCGGGCAGATACACCAGCGGGAAATACGACATGGTGGAAATCACCACACCCGCCCACAGTCCGTGCATGGTCGGAAAGACACTGACCCAGCCGTAGCTGTTCACGAACGCCGGCACGGCCAGTGGCGCCGCGAATACCGGCCCCCACCACGCCGCACCCGGCACATTCGTGCGCTCCACCACCCAGGCCAGCCCGACCCCGAGCACCACACAGATCGGGACGGTGACGATGACCAACCCGGCCGTATTGCGCAGCAGGTCACCGACTCTCGGTCGGAATACCAGCTCCGCCGCCTCGTGCGGGCCGGTGGAGAAGACCGTGGACACGATGTAGCCGAGCGGCACGAACGTTGCCGCCACCAATAGCAGTGCGATGGTCGTGACGAGTGGTCCGGGTCTCCCGACCCGGGGTGCGGCGACGGCGGTCCGGACGGCCATGACTAGAGCAGACCCGCCTCGGTCATCAGCGCGGTCACCTTTTTGGCATCGAGCTTGCTCGGATCGACGGCCGGTGCCTGCAGCGAGGCCAGTGCGGGCAGCGCCGGATTGGCCGCGACATCACTGGCGACCGGGTACTCCAACGAGGTGCCGTCGCGCAGGATCTCCTGCCCCGTCTTGGCGGTGATGAAGGCCAGGAACTTCTGCGCCGACTCCTGCTTCTTGCTCGACTTCAACACGCCGCCACCGGAAACCGAGATGAACGCGCCCGGATCCTGGTTCTTGAAGTAGTGCAGCGCGGTGTGGCTGCTGCTCTCCTTCGTGTTGGCCTGATCGCGGTACCAGTAGTAGTGGTAGATCACGCCGCCGTCGGGCTGACCGGAATCGACCGCCTTCATGGTGGCGACATTGTTCGGAAATGCGGTGGCGTTGTTCTTCATGCCCGTGAGCCACGCCTTGGTGGCGTCCTCACCTTTGAGCGCGAGCAGCGCCGCCACGATGGCCTGGAAGTCGGCACCGGAAACGCCCGCGCCCCAGCGCCCCTTCCACTGCGGCTGCGCCAGATCGAGCAGCGATGCGGGCAGCTGATCGGCCGCTACCTTATCCTTGTTGTAGACGAAAACCGTTGAGCGGGCGGCAATTCCGGTCCACTTCCCGGTGGACGGACGGAACTGCGCGGGCACCTGGTCGAGGGTCTTCTTGTCGACATCGGCGAACAATCCGGCATTCTCCACCAGCGCCATGGCGGGGGAGTTCTCGGTCAGGAAGACATCGGCGGGCGAGGCCGCGCCCTCGGCGACCAGTTGATTGCCCAGTGCGGTGTCACCGCCCTGGCGCAGCGTGACCTTGATGCCGGTCTCCTTGGTGAACGCGTCCACCCATTCCTTGGTCAGGGATTCGTGCTGGGCGTTGTAGACGGTGATCTCGTTCTTGTCGTCCGAGGAATTCGAGCAGGCTGTCACGCCGAGCGTCGCGACAGCGACGGCAAGCGCCGCGGAAATCGCTTTCCATCTGATCGACATGTTCGAGTCCTTCCGACGCGGGCAAGGGTCCACTTCATATGATGAGGCTTACCTAAGCAAGATACCGCGTCCGAACTGCGGCGATGGTACCGGTACGGCTGCGGCGGACGCGGGCTTGCTCGCCGATCAGCACAGGCCCGAGAAGTCCCGCAGCACAACGTGATTGCGATCGGCGAAGGTGCCGAGCGTGTAATCCGGCAACAGACCGAAGTATTCGCCCCGGGTGGTCGCACACCAGCTGCGTGCTGCCGCGGTGCGGGTTTTGTAGAAGTTGATCATGTATCCGCCCTCGTACAGGCGCAGCAGGCTATAGCCACCCGGATACTCCTTGACCGCGGCCACTTCCAGGAATTCCACCGCGCAAGCGGTGTCGGGGCGGGTGCGACGGTTGCGGTGAGTATGGCCACTGTGCTGCAGGAATACGCCGGGTGCGCGTTCGTAGCGCGACTGGAGTTCGCTGCTGTCGGAGCGGTCGAGGACGAAACTCGGTCCCGCGGTATTGGTCAGACCGGATTCGACGGTCACCGGGTGATGCCCGAACACCAGCGTCGGGCGATCGGGATCCGCGCGCAGCAGTTCGCCGAGCCGATCGAAGTGCGGGCGTTCGATGCTGCCGCCGGAACCGTCGAGTTGGCTGGTGTCCAGACCGACCAGCCGCAGACCGCCCAACTCGTGCTCGATCAGCTGCTGACGCGGATTGAATTCCTCGGCCCAGCAATCGTAATGATCCGCAAGTGCCGGGACGCAGCCCTGATATTCCGAGCCGATGTGCGGGCGGTCGTGATTGCCGCGTACGACCAGGTAGTCGCGGCCCGGTGCGCCCCAGGAGTCCAGGTGTCGACGAACCGACCGGGATTCCTCCGGTTTCGCCTCGGCGGTGAGATCGCCCGCGATGAGCAGGATATCGGCGGCCCGGTCGGGGTGGCGCAGATCGTCGAGCACGGCGGTCAGCATTACCTCCGGATAGGGCGGCAGGCCGGGCTCCTGCCGAAAACCCGGCGGCAGATTGTCGACGATGATGCCGCTGACCTGTTCGCCATAGTGCACGTCATTGGCGAGTGCGACGGTGCGAAGTGGGCGGCCCGGCGGCGGTGTCAGGGTGGTGAATGCGCCGGTGGATTCCGGACTTCCTGGGGCTCGGGTGGTCAGTGAAAGGGCAGGTACAGCGCGGGCGCCGTTCGACCATGCCTCGAATCGATATGGGCGGCCCGGTTCGAGGCCGTCGATTTCCGCATAGTGGAACGGTGTGCGCTCATCATCGGCGTAGACGGCGGCCAGCACGGAATCGGCCGGACCGAGGCGCACTTCGGCATCCGTATCGACCGGCACCAATCGACCACTCGGATCCGGGGTCACCGTCGTCCAGGTCAGAATCACCGATCGATCGGTGACCGTGACCACCTCGAGATCGGTCGCGAAGAGCGGATTCGGTTGGGCCCGAACCGAATCCGGTTTCGCGAGGCTCGCGAGCGCGGCGAGGCCCATGGCGCTGAAGAAGGTCCGGCGCGACGGTCCGCAGCAGCTCATTCGAACGAGATTACGTCAGTTCTTACCCGACTCCGCCGAGCAGACCTTCCATTTCCCGTCTTCCTTGCGTAGGTGTTCGGTCAACGGTGATAACGATGTTATGGAAAAAGGCCCTGACTGCATGTGCGCTGGCCAGGGCCTTCTTCGAGGGTGCCCTCGGCAGGATTCGAACCTGCGGCCTTCTGCTCCGGAGGCAGACGCTCTATCCCCTGAGCTACGAGGGCGGGATAGATCTCGAACGGTACCTGTCCAGGCGGCCGATCGGGCGGGGCCAAGCGTATCGCATTGCGGGGCGTCCGCCAAAAAGGGTGTCGGGCCGGGGAGTTTCGGTCCTCCGGCCCGACACGGCGGATCAGTTCTGCGGCAGTGGCGTCGCGTTGCGGGCGGTCAGCATGGTGGTGATCAGTTGGGCTTCGCTCTGCTGGGTGGTCGCCATGGTGGCCGCCAGGGTGCGCACCGCGGTGGTTTCGGCGTGCTGGGCGGCGTATCGGATCATGGCGAGTCCGCCCTGGTGGTGGCGCAGCATCAGCTGCAGGAACCTGGTGTCCAGGCCTTGGCCGGTGGCCTGGCGCAGCGCGGTCAGTTCCGCGGTGGTCGCCATGCCGGGCATGGAAGCCGAGGGCCCCGAGGCCATCGTGTGGTCGGCACCAGAATGCGCATGGCCCGACTGCTCGGTCATCCAGCCCATATAGCCGTCGACATTCTGATTCGGCTTACCCCACATCTGCAGCCAGCCCTGCAGCCGGCCGATCTGTCCCTGCTGGGTGGTCAGAATGTCGTAGGCCAGCCGGCGCACATCATTATCGCTGGAACCGATCAGCGCGATACCGGCCATTTCGACGGCCTGAGCATGGTGAGCCGACATGTCCTGACTGAAGCCGATATCGACCGCGCCGGGATCGGGTTCGCTATTGCCGTCCAGCGGCAGCCGAGCCAGTACGCCGACCGCGAAGCCGATCAGCAGAATGCCGATCGCGCCGAGTACCAGCAGCGGCGTGCGCTGCCGCCGTACCTGCGCACCCAGGCCCGCGGAATCGCCCGCCACGTCCAGCTCGATCTCGGTATCCACCGGCATCTACTGACCTTCCTTCGGCTGCGGCGGAATTCCCGTGGGCACGCCGGGAATATTCGGCACGCCGGGGATGCTCGGCATACCCGGCAGACCACCCGAGGCGCTGCCGAGTTCGGTCAGGTCCTGGGTCAAACCCTTACCGTCCATTGGCACCGCATTCGGTCCGGGCGGCGTCGGGTCGTACGGTATCGGGTTGTTCGCGTCGAAAGCCGGATTCGAGCAGCTCGCGCCCACCTCCGGGTAGGCGTACGGGTTCTCGCGCAGGGCGGTGATGAACTGGTTGACCCGCTTGTCGTCGGGGCTGTCCAGCTTCAGCTGGTGCCCCCAGGACTGCAGTGTCACCGCGGACGACAGACCGGGGAACGGCGACATCAACGTGAACGGCTTACCTTCGACCTTCTGCTGCAGCGTGTCGATGCCAGCCGCGTCGACTTTGTCGGGGTTGTAGGCGATCCACACCGCACCGTGCTCGAGCGAATGCACCGCGTTCTCCAGCCGGATCGGTTTGCTGTAGACCACGCCCATACAGTTCGCCCACACCTGATCGTGCGGACCACCGAACGGCGGGGTCTGGTCGTACGCGACGCGCTGCGTGCCGGAAACATGCAGGCCCGCCGGGTAGTCCTTCTTGGTCACCCCGGCGATCTGATCCGACGGATCCTTCTTCTGTGCGCTCGGCGTGAACTTCTCGAGTTCGGCCTTGTCCCGATACTTCGGCACCAGGCTGAACGCGAGCGCGCCGATCAATGCGATGATCACTACGGCGGCCCCGATGACCAACCAGGGGATCTGGCGCTTCTTCAACGGACCCTTGCCCGTCGGAACCTCGCCGCCGCCCTTTTTCCGCGACGGTGCGACCTTTCCCGCGGCCCGGACGGCCTTGGCCGATTTGGCGCTCGTGCTGCTCGGCATAGCTCGCTGTGCTCTTTCCATGTATTGATCCATGGTGCTGAGTGGTTGCGGAGGGCTCCGCCGAGGTGCCCACTCGAGGCGTACACCTGCCCAGACCATAGGATAGAGACTCGTGACTCCAGCTGACCTTGCAGATCTCCTTCGCGCGACCGCGGCGAAGGTGCTTGTCGAACGTGGACTGGACCCTACGGTCCTGCCCGACGAGGTCAACGTGGAGCGCCCCCGTAATCCGGAACATGGCGACTATGCCACGAATGTGGCCATGCGGGTAGGTAAGAAGGCCGGAACGGATCCGCGCGAGTTGGCCACCTGGCTGGCCGAGGCGCTGCGTGATGCGGACAGCATCGATACCGCCGAGGTCGCCGGTCCCGGCTTCCTCAATATCCGGCTCGCCGCGTCGGCACAGGGCACGATCCTGCAACAGGTATTGACCGCGGGCGCGGCCTATGGCACTTCGGACACCCTGAAGGGCACCCGGATCAATCTGGAATTCGTGTCGGCCAATCCAACCGGTCCGGTGCATCTCGGCGGTACCCGCTGGGCCTCCGTCGGTGATGCGCTCGGTCGCATTCTGGCCGCGCAAGGCGCCGACGTGACCCGCGAGTACTACTTCAACGACCACGGCGCGCAGATCGATCGGTTCGCCAAATCCCTGGTCGCCGCCGCCGGCGGCGCGCCCACCCCGGAGAACGGCTACGCGGGCGAATACATCGGCGAGATCGCCGCCAAGATCGTGGCCGCGCGTCCGGAGGCGATGACCCTGCCGGAAAGCGAGCAGCTCGAACTGTTCCGTGCCGAGGGCGTCGAGTTGATGTTCGCCCATATCAAGGAATCGCTGCACGAATTCGGCACCGATTTCGACGTGTATTTCAATGAGAGTTCGCTATTCGAATCCGGTGCGGTCGAACAGGCCGTCACCAAGCTGAAGGATTCCGGCGACCTCTACGAAAAGGACGGGGCCTGGTGGATCGCGAGCTCTGAATACGGCGACGATCAGGACCGCGTCGTCCTCAAGAGCGATGGCAATGCCGCCTATATCGCCGGTGATATCGCCTATTTCCAGAACAAGCGCTCGCGCGGCTTCGACCTGTGCATATACATGCTCGGTGCGGACCATCACGGCTATATCGGCCGGTTGAAGGCCGCCGCGGCCGCCTTCGGCGACGATCCGGCCACCGTCGAGGTGCTCATCGGGCAGATGGTGAATCTCGTCAAGGACGGTGTGGCCGTCCGGATGTCCAAGCGTGCGGGCACCGTGGTGACCCTCGACGATCTGGTCGAGGCCATCGGTGTCGATGCCTCCCGGTACTCGCTGGTGCGTAGTTCGGTGAACTCGAGCATCGATATCGACCTGAACCTGTGGACCAGCCAGAGCAACGAAAACCCGGTCTACTACGTGCAATACGCGCACGCGAGGACCGCGTCCATCGCGCGCAACGCGGCCGAATTCGAATACGACACGGTGACACCGGATTTCGCTCTGCTCACCGCCGATGAAGAGGGTGAGCTCATCCGCACCATCGGCGAATACCCGCGCACCGTCGCCAGCGCCGCGAGCCTGCGTGAACCGCACCGGGTCGCGCGGTATCTGGAGGAACTGGCCGGCACCTACCACCGGTTCCAGACCAATAAGAACCTGCGCGTACTGCCCCTCGGCGACGAACCCGTCACACCGACCAATGCCGCCAGGCTTGCCCTGGCCAATGCCACCCGTCAGGTGCTGAGCAATGGCCTCGGGCTGCTCGGCGTGAGTGCCCCGGAGCGAATGTAACGTGACTGAGCGCAGCGAACGAACCATCAACACAGCGCCTCGGGCGGTCGCGACGGCGCCGAGTGTCAGCGAGGCACAGTCGGAGGCGCAGTCGTGAGTGCCCACCCTGCCGGTCCTCGACACGCCGAGATCCCACACGCCCCCAGCCTCGCCGAGCGTCCGAGCGATCCGAAGCAGATGATCGATCTGCCCGCGAATGTCTGGCCGCGCAACGCTTCTCGCGATGCCGATGGCGTCGTTCGGCTGGCCGGTGTGTCGGTATCCGAACTCGCCGAGCAGTTCGGTACCCCGCTGTTCGTGATCGATGAGGACGACTTCCATTCCCGCTGTCGCGATATGGTCGCCGCCTTCGGTCCGGACGCGCGAATTCACTACGCCTCCAAGGCCTTCCTGTGCGGTGAGATCGCCCGCTGGATCCGTGACGAGGGCCTGTCCCTCGACGTCTGCTCCGGCGGCGAACTGGCCGTCGCATTGCACGCGGGCTTCCCGGCGAACCGAATCGCCTTGCATGGCAATAACAAATCGACCGCCGAGCTGACCGCCGCGGTCGAGGCGGGCGTCGGTCATGTGGTGGTCGATTCGCTCATCGAGATCGAGCGCTTGGAGGCCATCGCGGGCCGCGCGGGAGTAGTGCAGGATGTGCTCGTCCGCGTCACCGTCGGTGTGGAAGCCCACACCCACGAATACATTTCGACCGCACACGAGGATCAGAAGTTCGGCTTCTCGATCGCGGGCGGTGATGCCATGGAGGCGCTCGCTCGCGTCTTCGAGGCCGATAATCTCCGGCTCGTCGGCCTGCACAGTCATATCGGTTCGCAGATCTTCGAAATCGATGGATTCGAGATCGCCGCGCGTCGCATGCTCGGCCTGCTGCGCGAGGCCATCGACAAATTCGGCATCGAGCGCACCATGCAGATTGCGACGCTGGATCTCGGTGGCGGACTTGGTATTTCGTACCTGCCCCATGACGATCCGCCGCCGCTCGAAGATTTCGCGGCGAGCCTGCGCAAGCTGGTCGCCACCGAGGCGAGCCGTGCCGGTCTGCCCGAGCCGAAGATCGCCGTCGAACCCGGCCGCGCCATCGCGGGACCGGGCACCGTCACCCTCTACGAGGTCGGCACTATCAAGGACGTCTCGCTCGACGGCGGCCTGCGCAGGCGCTATGTCAGCGTCGACGGCGGTATGAGCGACAACATCCGCCCCGCGTTGTATCAGGCCGACTACGACTGCCGCCTGGTCTCCCGCTCCTCCGATGCCGCGCCGGTGGTCGCCCGAGTCGTCGGAAAGCATTGCGAGAGTGGAGATATCGTCATCCGCGACACGTGGATGCCCGCCGATGTCGGCCCCGGCGATCTGGTCGCCGTCGCCGCGACCGGCGCGTACTGCTACTCGATGTCCAGCCGGTACAACCAGCTGACGCGTCCGGCGGTAGTCGCGGTGCGGGACGGTGTGGCGCGACTCATTCTGCGCCGGGAAACGGTGGCGGATCTGCTCAGCCTGGAGGTGGAATCATGACGAACGCTGCGAAGTTCGGCGTATGGGGAACCGATCGTCCGATCGGAGTAGCTGTCCTCGGGATGGGCAATGTCGGTACGGAGGTGGTGCGCATTCTGCGCGACCACGCCGATGACCTGCGTGCGCGTGTCGGTGCGCCGGTCGTGCTGCGCGGTGTCGCCGTGCGCAATCTCGACGCCGACCGCGGTATCCCGGCCGAACTGCTGACCACCGACGCCGATGCGCTGGTCGCCCGCGACGATGTCGATCTGGTGGTCGAGGTCATCGGCGGTATCGATCCGGCCCGCCGCCTGATCCTGGCCGCACTCAACGCGGGCAAATCCGTGGTGACCGCCAATAAGGCACTGCTGGCCGACTACACCGGCGAACTCGCGGCCGCTGCCGAGCGCAATCGGGCGGATCTGTATTTCGAGGCCGCCGTCGCCGGTGCGATCCCGGTGGTGCGGCCGCTGATCCAGTCGCTGTCCGGTGACCGGGTGAACAAGGTCGTCGGCATCGTCAACGGCACCACAAACTTCATCCTCTCGGCGATGGACGAGACCGGTGCCGACTACGGGATCACCCTCGAAGAGGCCACCCGCCTCGGCTACGCGGAGGCCGATCCGACCGCCGACGTCGAGGGTTACGACGCCGCCGCGAAGGCCGCGATCCTGGCCTCGCTGGCCTTCCACACGCGGGTGACCGCGGCCGATGTGTACCGCGAGGGCATTTCCAAGATCACCGCCGAGGATCTCGAGACGGCCTCCGCGCTGGACTGCACGGTCAAGCTGCTCGCCATCTGTGAGCGGGTCGCCGCGGGTCCGGGCGAACCTGGCCCGGAAGAGGGCGGCAAGGAGCGCGTCTCGGTGCGTGTCTATCCCGCCCTCATCCCGCGCAAGCACCCCTTGGCCGCGGTAACCGGCGCGTTCAACGCGGTGGTCGTCGAGGCGGAGAATGCTGGTCGGCTGATGTTCTACGGGCAGGGCGCGGGCGGTGCCCCGACGGCGTCGGCGGTACTCGGCGATCTGGTGATGGCGGCGCGCAATAAGTTCTTCGGTGGACGTGCTCCGGGCGAGTCGGTTTATGCTGAGCTACCGATCGCGCCGATCGGCGATACGCCCACGCGCTACCACGTGAACCTGCAGGTCGCGGACCGACCTGGGGTACTGGCCAAAGTAGCGGGCGAATTCGCCAACCACGAGGTGAGCATCTCCACCGTCCGTCAGGAAGGACACGGCGAGGGTGCGCGCCTGGTCGTGGTCACCCATCACGCTTCGGAGTCGGCGCTCGCGGACACCGTCGCCGCTCTGGCGGAAATGGAATCCGTCACATCCGTGACCAGCGTTCTGAGATTGGAAGGCACCAACGAATGACAACTGCATCGCGCAGCGATTCCGTGGGGGGTGGTCGGGTGACGGGTGGGCGTACGACCAGGGGACCGCAGACGGCGGAGCCGGCGGGGTGGGTGAGCACAGCCGTTGCGCCCCAGGCGGGAGTGCACTCCCGGTGGCCAGGCTTGATCGCCGCCTACCGCGATCGGCTGGCCGGCGCCGCCGACTGGGAGCCGGTCACCCTGTACGAGGGCGGCACCCCGCTGGTGCCCGCACCACATCTGTCCGAGCTGACCGGATGTGATGTCTATCTCAAAGTGGAGGGCCTGAACCCGACCGGATCCTTCAAGGACCGCGGGATGACCATGGCCATCACCGACGCGAAGTACCGCGGCCAGCAGGCGGTGCTGTGCGCGTCCACCGGCAATACCTCGGCATCGGCGGCCGCCTATGCGACCCGGGCCGGGATGAGCTGCGCGGTGCTGATTCCACAGGGCAAGATCGCCATGGGCAAGCTGGCCCAGGCCGTCATGCTCGGCGCGAAGATCATCCAGGTCGACGGCAATTTCGACGACTGTCTCGAGCTGGCGCGCAAGGTCACCGCGGAATTCCCGACCGTCGGTCTGGTGAATTCGGTGAATCCGGCCCGCATCGAGGGCCAGAAGACCGCCTCGTTCGAGATCTGCGATGTGCTCGGCAAGGCACCCGATGTGCATGCCCTTCCGGTGGGCAATGCGGGCAATATCACCGCCTACTGGCGCGGCTACCGCGAGTACTACGCCGACGGCATCACCACCGGCCTGCCGCGCATGCTCGGTGTGCAGGCCGCGGGCGCCGCGCCGCTGGTCAACGGTGCGCCGGTCAAGGAGCCGGAGACTATCGCGACCGCCATCCGGATCGGCGCGCCCGCGTCCTGGAACGGCGCGGTGGAGGCCAAGGAGCAGTCCGGTGGCGCGTTCCGCGCCGCCACCGACGAGGAGATCCTGGCAGCGTACCGACTGGTCGCCGCGACCGAGGGTGTTTTCGTCGAGCCCGCGTCGGCGGCCAGTATCGCCGGCCTGCTCGCCGCGCGCGCGGAGGGTTGGCTGGATTCCGGGCTGACCGTCGTATGCACGGTGACCGGTAACGGCCTCAAGGATCCGGACAACGCGCTCGCGGGAATGCCGCAGGTGCAGCCGATTCCGGTCGACCCGATCGCGGTCGCCCACGAACTCGAGCTGGCCTGAGTTGAATTCGCGCGAAGCCCAACTGATGACGAGGACGCTGCCCGCCGGTCTGTCCGTGACCGCGCGGGTGCCCGCGTCCAGTGCCAATCTCGGCCCCGGATTCGATTCGCTCGGTATGGCTTTGGGCATCTACGACGAGATCGAGGTGCGCACTACCGATTCCGGCCTTACCATCCGCGTGGAGGGGGAGGGCGCCGACGATGTGCCATGGGGCCCTTCGCATCTCGTGGTGCGCGCGATCGAGCGCGGCCTGGAGGCGGCGGGCGTCTGGGCCGATGGTCTCGATGTGGTGTGCCGCAACATGATTCCGCATTCGCGTGGTCTGGGTTCGTCGGCATCGGCGGTGGTCGGCGGGCTCGCCGCGGGCTGCGGTCTCGCCGCGAAATTGGACCCGGCGCTGGCCACCGCCAGTGACCAATTGGTCCAGCTCGCATCGGAATTCGAAGGCCATCCGGACAATGCCGCGGCCAGCGTGCTCGGCGGAATTGTGGTGTCCTGGACCGAAACCGCCGCCGACGCGGGAATCGACGGTGCCGCGGTACCCGATCACGGCCGCGTCTACCGTGCGGTGCGCCTGGATCCGCATCCGACGCTGCGGCCGGTGGTGTTGATTCCGGAAGAGCGCTCGTCGACCGCACATACCCGCGGCCTGTTGCCCGAGGTCGTGCCGCATGGCGATGCCGCGTTCAATGTCAGCCGCGCCGCACTCGCGGTCGTCGCGCTGACCCGACGCCCCGACCTGCTCCTGCCCGCGACCGCGGATCGTTTGCATCAGCCCCAGCGCGCGCCCGCGCTGCCGCTGACCACCCGATGGATCGCTCGGCTGCGTGCGGCCGGGATCCCGGCCACGGTGTCTGGCGCCGGACCCACCGTACTGGCCTTGGGTACCAGCGAATTCCCCACCGAACTCCGTGAACTCGCGGCCATCGACGGACTCCGCGTGGTCGAGCCGGGACTCGCGGAAGGCGTCCAGGTCGACTGTGTCTGATTGGCGGTACTCCCGGTGCCCTGCGTGGTTACGCTCCGCTACCGCCTCCGGGCCCGTCGCTCGCACCGCGGCGGCGCGTCTGCCTTGCCGAGGTTCCAGGTTGCCAGCTATCCTGAGCACGTCCGTACATCGTGCGCATCAGACGCCGGTGCTTCATCAGGGCAATCGCTCCAGCAGGCTCCAGGCTCGAGCCTCCAGGCCATGGGGGTGCTGCGTAGCTGCGCAACTGGAATGATCTCTCCCACCTTTCAGGAATTGGTGGCGAAGCCGCCGGTCCGGCGGGGCAGGTGATACGGCAAAAGCGCCGGTCCGAGCTGTGTGTTCGGCCCTCGCATCCGAGTCCGGCAGAACGCCAGGACTGCGGGACGAAACCCTCGAAACAGCACACGGCAATCGAGGGAAGGAAAGGATTTCCGTGACAGATACGGACCTGCTCGCGACACCCAGGGTGGATTCCGACCCAGCAGGGGGCCGCGAAAGTGACTCCGGACAGATTTCGAAGATGAGCGAACAAACCGACGTCGCACGATCGGGGCTGACTGGAATGTTGTTGCCGCAGTTGCGCGCGCTCGCGGGGGAGCTCGGTATCCGAGGCACCTCCGGAATGCGCAAGGGCGATTTGATCGCCGCCATCAAGGAAAATCAGGCCGGAAAATCGGCGAAGGCGGAAAAGTCCGCGCGTGGCGAGGTGAAGTCCGATGCGGACGCCGCCAAGGCGGCGCCGGTGAAGGCCGAGCAGGGCACCCTCGAGGTGACGCCGACTGCCCCGGCCAAGGAGGCTCGCGTTCCGGCGAAGGAAGCCCAGCCCAAGGACGCTCCGGCGAAGCAGGCTGCCGCGAAGGACGCCGTCGCCGATGCCGCGGCGCCGAAGGCTGCGGAGAAGTCGGCCGTCTCGAAGTCCGATGCGCAGGCCGAGCCTGCCGCGCCGGCGGAGACCACCGAGGATTCCGGTCGCGAGGCCGGTCAGCGCGGCCGCGGCAGGCAGCGTCGTGGTCGCGACCAGGCGCGTGCCGCAGGTGATGCTGCCGTCGGCGAGGCACGTGGTGACGAGCCCAAGCAGGAGCAGGAGCAGGGCGAACGTCGGCGCGAGCGCAACCAGGGCGAACGCAACCAGAACGGCAGTGCCACCAGCGGCCGTGGTGGCGAAGGTGGCGGCCGTGGCGAGGCCGGCCGTGGCGGTGACGAGGACGAGGGCGGTCGTGGACGGCGGGGACGCCGGTTCCGGGAACGTCGTCGTGGTCGCGACCGTGAGGGTGGTGCCGGTGGCGGTGAGGCCCGCGAGCTCGAGATCCGCGAGGACGATGTCCTGCAGCCGGTCGCGGGCATCCTCGATGTGCTGGACAACTACGCCTTCGTGCGCACCTCCGGCTACCTGGCCGGTCCGAACGACGTCTACGTCTCGATGAACCTGGTCCGCAAGAATGGCCTGCGCCGCGGTGACGCGATCACCGGTGCGGTGCGTGCCCCGCGCGACGGTGAGCAGAGCAACCAGCGCCAGAAGTTCGACCCGCTGGTGCGCCTGGATACCGTCAACGGCGGTGAGGTCGAGGCGGCCAAGCGGCGCCCCGAATTCGCCAAACTCACCCCGCTGTACCCGAACCAGCGCCTGCGCCTGGAGACCCAGCCGAACAAGCTGACCACGCGCGTCATCGACCTGATCATGCCGATCGGTAAGGGCCAGCGCGCCCTGATCGTCTCCCCGCCCAAGGCAGGTAAGACGACAATCATGCAGGACATCGCGAACGCCATCGCCATCAACAACCCCGAGGTCTACCTCATGGTCGTGCTGGTCGACGAGCGTCCCGAAGAGGTCACCGATATGCAGCGCTCGGTGAAGGGCGAGGTCATCGCCTCGACCTTCGACCGTCCGCCGTCAGATCACACCTCGGTCGCCGAACTGGCCATCGAGCGCGCCAAGCGCCTGGTGGAAATGGGCAAGGACGTGGTGGTGCTGCTCGACTCGATCACCCGATTGGGCCGCGCGTACAACAACTCCTCACCCGCCTCGGGCCGCATCCTCTCCGGTGGTGTCGACTCGACCGCGCTGTACCCGCCCAAGCGGTTCCTCGGTGCGGCGCGCAATATCGAGAACGGTGGCTCGCTCACCATCATCGCGACCGCGATGGTCGAGACCGGTTCCACCGGTGACACGGTGATCTTCGAGGAGTTCAAGGGCACCGGTAACGCCGAACTCAAGCTGGACCGCAAGATCGCGGAACGGCGCGTGTTCCCGGCCGTCGATGTCAACCCGTCCGGTACTCGTAAGGACGAGCTACTGCTCAGCCCCGACGAGGCGGCGGTGCTGCACAAGCTGCGCCGCGTACTAACCGGCCTGGATTCGCACCAGGCGATCGATCTGCTGATCGACCGCCTGAAGAAGTCCAAGAACAACCTCGAGTTCCTGATGCAGGTCAGCAAGACCGCGCCGGGCGCGCTCGACGAGTAGTTCGAGGATCGACCGCACTGCCGAAAGGGCTCCGTATGCGCGGGGCCCTTTCGGCGTCCATGGGCTGAAGAACGCGAGACCGATGCCCGCCGCCCCCGCGATCATGAAGGCGAGGATGGTCGCCGTCGTCGCGGGACTTCCGGTGCTGATCGCGGTGCTGGTCGAATCATACTGTGCGGCAGTGGGTTTCGCGTACGTGTAGGTATCGGGGCTGTCCGGAACGGCAAACCAGCCCACCGCGACAGTGAGAATCAACGAAACGAACACCGCAAGCGCGATGCGGCTGTTCATACGCTTCTCCTTTCTGTCTCGGCACGCCGATGTGCACCACGGCTCATACTCTATGAACAGGGCTGTTCGCATTTATGAGTAGCGGACTACCGAATCAAGGGTTCTGTAAGAACACGATCAGCGCGTGCCAGTAGTTCAATTGGCAATAAGACTTCGGGTACTACCCAGGGGCGGGAACAAACTGGGGGCCGGAGGCGTTTTGAGAGCGTAACCGCCGTTCTGGCATACTGAGCGGTCGTTGCGTCTGCTCCACGGAGCAGGCCTCCCGCCTAAGTCGGCTCCGGTTCACGTCCTCGCGATCTGCGCGGGCGACCCGGCGGCCAATATCGAGAGGACACCCATGAAGGCAGGAATTCACCCGTCGTATGTCGAGACCACGGTCGTCTGTGGTTGCGGCAACACCTTCCAGACTCGCAGCACCAAGGAGTCGGGACACATCACCGTCGAGGTCTGCTCGCAGTGCCACCCGTTCTACACCGGCAAGCAGAAGATCCTCGACACCGGTGGTCGCGTGGCCCGCTTCGAGGCTCGCTACGGCAAGCGTGCCGGCAAGAAGGCCGACGCAAAGTAGCTTCCTCGCCGACGCCCGGTCCTGCACTGCAGGCCGGGCGTCGGCGCTTTTGTGTGGCCAGTACGGAGAAAGAGAGGAAGCACCGTGACGCAACCGTCCGCGATCGATGACATTCTGGCCGAGCACGCGGGCCTGGAGACGCAGCTGGCCGATCCGGCGCTGCACAGCGATCCGGGTGCCGCGCGCCGGGTCGGCAAACGGTTCGCCGAGCTGGCCCCGATCATGGCCACCTACAGCAGGCTGAAGACCGCGCGCGAGGACGTCGCAGCCGCGCGGGAGCTCGCGGCCGACGACGCATCGTTCGCCGCCGAGGTGCCGGGCCTGGAACAACAGGTCATCGAGCTGGAGCAGACCCTCGCGGATCTGCTCGCTCCGCGTGACCCGCACGACGGCGACGATGTGGTGCTCGAGGTGAAATCCGGTGAGGGCGGCGAGGAATCGGCGCTGTTCGCCTCGGATCTGGCTCGCATGTACGTCCGCTATGCCGAGCGGCACGGGTGGAAGGTCGAGATTCTCGACGTGAACATCTCCGACCTGGGCGGCTACAAGGACGCGACCATCTCCATCAAGAGCCGCGACGCCGCGCGCGACGGTGTTTGGTCCCGCTTCAAATTCGAGGGCGGCGTGCACCGGGTCCAACGGGTTCCGGTGACCGAATCGCAGGGCCGCATCCACACCTCGGCTGCCGGTGTGCTGATCTACCCCGAGCCCGACGAGGTCGAAGAGGTGCAGATCGATGAATCGGATCTGCGCATCGACGTCTACCGCTCTTCCGGCAAGGGCGGTCAGGGCGTCAATACCACCGATTCCGCGGTCCGCATCACCCACCTTCCCTCGGGCATCGTGGTGACCTGCCAGAACGAGCGTTCCCAGCTGCAGAACAAGGCCCGCGCCATGCAGGTGCTCGCGGCGCGACTGCAGGCGCTCGCCGAGGAGCAAGCCGATCAGGAGGCGGCCGCGGGCCGGGCCTCCCAGATCCGCACCGTGGACCGCTCCGAGCGAATCCGCACCTACAACTTCCCGGAGAACCGCATTACCGATCACCGCATCGGCTTCAAGGCACACAATCTCGATGCGGTACTCGACGGTGATATGGACGCACTCCTGGATGCCCTCGGCAAGGCGGATCGCGAAGCCCGAATGGCTGCCGAATAAAGGCGGGATGAACCCATGACGCGTGTGGCATTGCGTCCCGCCATCAACCAGGCGGTCGAAACTCTGCGAGCGGCAGGCGTGCACAGTCCCCGGGCCGACGCCGAGCATTTGGCCGCCCACCTGCTGGGCGTCGAGCGGACCCGACTGGCGCTGACCCCGTTGGTCGCGCCGGAGCTGCTCGAGGAATATCGCGCACTGGTGGCCCGGCGCGCACAGCGAATTCCCTTGCAGCACTTGACCGGTTCCGTGGCGATCGGCGAGATCGAACTCGCGGTCGGTCCCGGCGTTTTCGTGCCGCGTCCCGAGACCGAGCTGCTATTCGCTTGGGCATTGGCGCAGTTGGAGGCGCTGCCGCACGATCACACACCAATCGTCGTCGATCTCTGCACGGGCTCGGGTGCACTGGCACTTGCCATTGCCCAGGCCCGCCCGGACGCGGATGTGCATGCGATCGAAATCGATCCGGCGGCCCTGCGATGGGCGCGCCGCAATGCCGATTTGCGCATTGCCGAGGGCGATACTCCGATCACCCTCTACGCCGACGATGTCACCGACCCGAATCTGCTCACCGAACTGAACAGTGCGGTCGATCTCGTAGTCGCCAATCCGCCGTACATCCCCGAAGGCGCCGAACTCGATCCCGAGGTCGCCGATCACGATCCGCACCTTGCGCTCTTCGGCGGTCCGGACGGACTGGACGTCATCCGTCGGATGATCCCGACCATCACCCGCCTGCTGCGTCCCGGAAGCTCCTGCGCCATCGAGCACGACGACACCAACGGTTCCGCTCTCGCCGCTCTGCTGGCCGAACACGGTGACTTCATCGATATCGTCGAGCATCCGGACCTTGCGGGTAAGCCCCGTTTCGTCGCCGCAACCCGCAGTTGATCCGAAACCGACAGATCGAACCAACCCTGCCGATGGTGGCATCGACTGGCATGCGTGACAGGATGGTGGCCGTGAGTACCGTCTACGACTGCGCGGATCCCGACTCGCGCGCCGCCGGACTGACCGCGGCCACCAGTGCCCTGAAATCCGGACGTCTGGTCGTATTACCGACCGATACCCTGTACGGCCTGGCCGCCGACGCGTTCGATGCCAGCGCGGTGAGCGATCTGCTCGCCGCCAAGCGGCGTGGTCGCGATATGCCGGTACCGGTACTGGTCGGCTCCTGGCACACCATCGACGGTCTGGTGTTCTCGGTGCGTCCGCAGGCCCGCGAGTTGATCCGGGCGTTCTGGCCCGGTGGGCTGAGTCTTGTTGTGCAGCAGGCGCCTTCGCTCGCCTGGGACCTCGGTGACACCCGTGGCACGGTCATGCTGCGGATGCCGCTGCAGCCGGTCGCGCTGGAACTGCTGCGCGAGGTCGGCCCGTTGGCGGTCTCGAGTGCCAATGTCTCCGGACAGTCGCCGGCCAAGACCGCCGCCGAGGCGCGCGATCAGCTCGGTGATCTGGTCGGCGTCTACCTCGACGGCGGCCCGGCCGAACACGCGGTCGCGTCCACCATCGTCGACCTCACCGCGGATCAGCCGCGCATCCTGCGCGCGGGTGCGGTATCGGTCGGTGATATCGCCGATGTGCTCGGAATGTCCCCGGAGGCGCTGACCAGCGTCGCGACGCGGTGACCTCGGGACGCAGTGATCGTATGGCGGATCAGATAATCGGATGATCGGTTCGGGTGCGGTAGTTCCCTTGCGCGAGCTGCTGCTCGTGCTTCTCATCTCGGGCACGGTGACCTTCCTGGCCACCGGCGGAGTACGGGTGCTCGCCATTGCCTTCGGCGCTGTCGCCGTGCCGCGCGAGCGCGATGTGCACGTCAAGCCGATTCCGCGAATGGGCGGCGTCGGCATGTATATCGGGGTGGTCGCGGCCGTGCTTTTCGCGCACCAATTGCCCGCGCTGCGAAGGGGTTTCGACTATGCACCGGATATTCCGGCGGTGCTGGTCGCCGCCACGCTCATCGTGCTCGTCGGTATCGTCGACGACCGCTGGGGCCTGGATGCGCTGACCAAATTCGCGGGTCAGGTCACCGCCGCCGGTGTGATGGCGGTCATGGGCCTGAGCTGGTACGTCATCTACAACCCGTTCAACGACACGACGGTGGTATTGGACGCGCTGCAGGGCGGTCTGGTCACGGTCGGGATCACCGTGACCCTCGTCAATGCGATGAATTTCGTCGACGGACTCGACGGTCTCGCGGCTGGATTGGGCCTGATCTGCGCAGGCGCGGTCTTCGTATTCACCGTCGGACTGCTCTACAGCCAGGGCGGTTCGGTCGACACCTATCCGCCCGCCCTGCTCGCCGCCGCGCTTGCCGGCGCCTGTATGGGATTTCTGCCACACAACTTTTCGCCGGCCCGGATATTCATGGGCGATTCCGGTTCGATGCTGATCGGACTCATGTTGGCCGCGGTGTCGACGGGCGCCTCGGGCCGAATCAATTTGGCGGGCTACGGACCTCGCGACATCGTCGGTCTGCTTTCGCCGCTGCTGCTCGTCGGTGCGGTGATGTTCATTCCGGTATTGGATCTGCTGTTGGCGATCGTGCGCCGGGTTCGCGCCGGTGTGAGCTTCTCGACGCCGGACAAAATGCACTTGCATCACCGGCTGTTGCAGATCGGACATTCGCACCGCCGTGTTGTGCTCGTGATCTATTTGTGGGTCGGCGTGCTCGCCTTCGGTGCCGTCGGAACTTCGCTGATCCATGATCGTCGGATTGTGGTGTTGATGATGGCGGGCGGGCTGCTTTTCGCGCTGGTGGTGACCGCGATACCGGGCCTGCGGCGCAAGGAGCCCGCGGATTCGTAATGCAAGACCCAGGTAAAGTGCGGGTTGTGAGTCTCACTAACCCTGTCCCCGGTCCCGACGCCCCGCTGAAGGCGGCGCTGCGCTACGGCGTGATCGGTCTGGCCGTGTTGGTGGTGCTTTCGGTGGCCATCGCCTCCGCCGTCGCGGGCCTGTCCGGACTCTGGGGGGCACTGCTCGGCGCGGCCATCGGCGGCGGCTTCATTCTCACCACCGCGGCCGTGGTGTTGTTCGGCGCGAAGCTGCCGCCGAGCACCGCGGGCTTGATCATGCTGGTGAGTTGGGTGGGCAAGCTGCTGGTCGCGATGATCGTGATCGCGGTGCTGCAACGGTTCGACTTCTACGACCGGATGGCACTTTTCCTGACCGTCGTCGGGTCCTTGCTCATCGTGCTCGGCGCGGAGACGTATGGTGTTCTGCGCCAGAAGGTTCCGTATGTGAACATACCGACCGGTGAGTCCGATTTACCTTCCGGGCAGCAATAATCGCCCCCACCTACACGCTGTCGTAGATAACTTGGTAAAGTGTTGGTAAGCAAGCGACCAAGTGAGGGGGGATCGCCGAGATCCCGCTGAGTGCCGCTATGCTTACTGCCGTACCGGGCTCCGAGGGGTTCCGGTTCTGCATGTCGACGAATGTCGCCGACACTACGTACAGACGCCCATGCGGATTGCCGCACAGCTGCTGACGAATTTTCGAGCCGACCTGAGTCGACCCAATTGATCGTCAATGTCCGATCGAACCGCGGGAATGACCGTACCCGCGGCCCGAACACGGGAGAGAACGCTGAGCGTCACCACTTTGGCGGGCGAGTTCCACGCGCCATCGCTGTCCGACTTCTTCCCTCCAGCAGTGCTGTTCGAGGGTACACCGTTCGAACTCGACCGTTTGATGCTGATCCGGCTGTTGATGACCGCCGTGCTGGTGCTGGTCATGGTGCTGGCATTTCGCAATCCTCGCATCGTTCCGCGCGGTCTGCAGAACATCGCCGAAACCGGTTTGGTCTTCGTCAAGGATCAGATCTGCGACGAGGTGCTCGGCAAGGAATCCGGTCGCAAGTACTTCCCATTGATCGCGACGATCTTCTTCGCGGTTCTCTTTCTCAACTTCTCCGGCATCATTCCGGGGCTGAACATCTCGTCGAACGCCCGAATCGGCATGCCGCTGGTGCTGGCCCTCATGGCGTACCTCGCGTTCAACTTCGTGGGTATCAAGAAGTACGGGTTCGTCACCTATATGCGCAGCAGCATCGTCGTTCCGAATGTTCCGCCCGCATTGCACGTATTGCTGATTCCGATCGAGTTCGTCTCGACATTCATCCTGCGTCCGTTCACACTGACCGTCCGACTCATGGCGAATATGCTGGCCGGCCACATCATGCTGGTGCTTTTCTTCAGCGCCACCTGGTTCTTCTTGTTCGATGCCGTGGCCTGGATGAAGGTGTTCTCACCTTTCTCGCTGCTGGCCGGACTCGGGTTCACGCTGTTCGAAATGCTGGTCATCTTCCTGCAGGCCTATGTTTTCGCCCTGCTGACCGCCGTTTACATCGGACTCGCGCAACACGCTGACTCGCACTGACCGAACAACTACCGGATATCTGCTACACCGCGCCGACCGGCGGGTGAGCAACAGAAAGGGAATGGAAGACTCATGAGCCTCGCGTACCTGGCCCAGGAAGCCGCGACCACGTCGGAGAAGTTCAAGGGCTTCGGCGCCATCGGCTACGGCCTCGCCGCCATCGGCCCGGGCATCGGCGTGGGCATCGTCGTCGGTAAGGCCATCGAGGGTATTGCCCGGCAGCCCGAGCTCCAGGGCACCATCCGCACCAACATGTTCCTCGGTATCGCGTTCACCGAGGCCCTGGCGCTGATCGGCCTCGTGGCCGGCTTCATTTTCTGAGATTGCCATGAGCACGATTTCTATGCTCGCCGCGGAGACAGGGGAGGACATCAATCCCCTCATCCCCGAGACCTACGACATTGTCTGGTCGGTGGTCTGCATCGCGATCATCGGCGTCATTTTCTACAAGTACGTCATCCCGCGCCTCATCAAGGTGTTGGATGAACGTACGGACAAGATTGAGGGCGGAATCCAGCGGGCCGAGGCCGCGCAGGAAGAAGCCCAGCTGACACTGCAGCGGTACCAGCAGCAGTTGGCCGACGCCCGGCTCGAGGCCGCGCGCATCCGTGAGGACGCACGTGCCCAGGGCCAGCAGATCCTCGCGCAGATGCGCGTGGAAGCCCAGGCCGAAAGCGACCGTATCGTCGCCGCCGGCCACAGCCAGCTGGAAGCTCAGCGCCAGCAGATCCTGACCGAGCTGCGTGCCGAAGTCGGCAGAACTGCCGTCGATTTGGCCGAAAAGATTATCGGACAGTCGGTTTCGGACGAAGCTAAGCAAGCGGCATCGATCGACCGGTTCCTGTCCGAACTCGATCAGTCGAATGTCGGCATCGGGGTCGGAAGGTAGCGACGCGAAAGTGAGAAGCATGTACGCAGCGAGCCGCGAGGCAAGCTCCCGGGCACGGGAGGCGCTTCGGGCCGCTCTGACCGGAAGCGACAGTGTTGCGGCCACGACGGGTTCGGAACTGTTCGCCGTTGTCGCCGTGCTGGACGACCAGCGTTCGCTGCGTGTTGCGCTCGCGGACGTGTCGGTGCCCGGCTCGGCGCGCGCCGAACTCAGCGAGCGGGTCTTCAGCGGCAAGGTCAGCCCCGCCACCCTGGCGGTGCTGACCACCGCGGTGGCCCAGAACTGGTCGCGCACCGCCGATTTGGTCGACACCCTGGTGTTGCTCGGCCAAGAGGCGTTGCTGGAGTCCGCCGCCGACAGCGGACGACTCGGGGCGGTCGAAGACGAATTGTTCCGGCTCGGTCGGATCATCGGCGACAATCCCGAACTGGAGCAGGCGCTTTCGGATCGTGCGAAGCCCGCGGCGGCCAAGCGCGAACTGATCGACCGACTGCTTTCGGGCAAGACCGAGACCATCACCCGGACCCTGGCGGACCAGGTGGTCACCCGGTCGACGAATATCGGCGGCGCGTTCAGCGAGCTGTCCGATCTCGCGGCCGCGCGGCGCGATCAGATCGTCGCGCATGTGCGTGCCGCGGTCGCGCTGACCGACCAGCAGCGCGACCATCTCGGGGCGTCGTTGCAGCGCATCTACGGCAAGCCCGTCACGGTGCACGTGCAGGTCGATCCGAGTCTGCTGACCGGCGTTGTGGTACGGGTCGGCGACGACCTGATCGACGGTAGCGCCACCGGCCGCTTGGAACGGCTGCGTCGGGCCTTGGCCTCATAGCGCAGCGCTCTGGCCTGACGACCCACCTCCCCCGACATTCACACCAGACAGCGAGAGCAGGAAGACTATGGCGGAGCTGACGATCTCCACCGATGAGATCCGTAGCGCGATCGAGAGCTACACCCAGAGCTACACCCCGGAAACCTCCATCGAAGAAGTCGGTGTTGTCACCGACTGCAGCGACGGCATCGCGCACGTCAGTGGCCTGCCCTCGGCGATGGCCAATGAATTGCTCGAGTTCCCGGGTGGTGTGCTCGGCGTCGCGCTGAACCTCGAGGACCGCGAGATCGGTGCGGTCATCCTCGGTGAGTTCGCGGAAATCGAAGAGGGCCAGCAGGTTCGCCGCACCGGCGACGTGCTCTCGGTCCCTGTCGGTGACAAGTTCCTCGGCCGCGTGGTCAACCCGCTCGGCCAGCCGATCGACGGCCTGGGCGAGATCGAGGCCGAAGTGCAGCGCGTGCTGGAGCTGCAGGCCGCGACCGTGCTGCAGCGTCAGCCGGTCGAGGAGCCGCTGGCCACCGGCATCACCGCCATCGACGCCTTGACCGCCATCGGTCGTGGTCAGCGTCAGCTGATCATCGGCGACCGCAAGACCGGTAAGACCGCGGTCTGCATCGACGCGATCCTGGCGCAGAAGGCGAACTGGGAAACCGGCGACCCGACCAAGCAGGTTCGCTGCATCTACGTCGCGATCGGCCAGAAGGGTTCCACTATCGCGGGCGTGAAGACCGCGCTGGAATCGCACGGTGCGATGGAGTACACCACCATCGTCGCGGCCCCCGCCTCGGACTCGGCCGGCTTCAAATGGCTTGCGCCCTACACCGGTTCGGCGATCGGCCAGCACTGGATGTACCAGGGCAAGCACGTCCTGATCGTGTTCGACGACCTGACCAAGCAGGCCGAGGCGTACCGCGCCATCTCGCTGCTGCTGCGTCGTCCGCCGGGCCGCGAGGCGTACCCGGGTGACGTCTTCTACCTGCACTCGCGTCTGCTGGAGCGTTGCGCGAAGCTGTCCGACGAGATGGGCGCCGGCTCGATGACGGGTCTGCCGATCATCGAAACCAAGGCCAACGACATCTCGGCGTTCATCCCGACCAACGTCATCTCCATCACCGATGGCCAGGTCTTCCTCGAGTCCGACCTGTTCAACAAGGGTGTCCGTCCGGCGATCAACGTCGGTACCTCGGTCTCCCGTGTCGGTGGTGCCGCCCAGACCAAGGGCATGAAGAAGGTCGCCGGTTCGCTGCGTCTGGAAATGGCGCAGTACCGCGAGCTGGAGGCGTTCTCCGCCTTCGCCTCCGACCTCGACGCCGCCTCCCTCGCGCAGCTGGAGCGCGGTGCCCGCTGGGTCGAGCTGCTCAAGCAGGACCAGTACTCGCCGGTTCCGGTCGAGGACCAGATCGTCTCGATCTTCCTGGTCGATGCCGGTTACTTCGACTCGGTTCCGGTTGCCGACATCCGGCGCTTCAACGCCGAACTGCTCGAGGATCTGCACCGCAGCGCGGCCGACGCCTTCAAGTCGATCGGGGGCGGCAAGGTCCTCGACGCCGAGAACGGCGACGCCATCAAGGCGGCCACCGACAAGTTCAAGCAGGGCTTCCTCGCTTCCGACGGCTCCCGCGTCGTGAACGAGGCCGCCGCCGGTGAGCTCGACCACGAAGAGGTCGAATCGCTGTCGGTGACCCGCAAGCACGTCGAGAAGTAATCGAGAGCCAGCTGATGCGCTATTCGATCCGCAGTATGAGCGACGGGCACGGAGGAGGCTCGCGTAGCCACCTGGTGCCCCGCGAATGCTGCAAGTCAGATGCCGCGAATGAAGGGAGTGTGAACCGCTGATGGCAAGCTTGCGTGAATTGCGCTCCCGCATTCGTGGTGTGAGTTCGATCAAGAAGATCACCAAGGCGCAAGAGCTGATCGCGACCTCGCGAATCTCCAAGGCCCAGGCCAGGGTTGCGGCCGCGAAGCCATTCGCCGAGGAGATCACCAAGGTCCTCGGCGAGCTGGCGAGCGCGTCGACGAGTCTGTCGCACCCGCTGCTGACCGAGCGTGCCAACCCGCGCCGCGCCGCCGTCCTGGTGATCACCAGTGACAGCGGCATGTGTGGTGGCTACAACTCCAACGTGCTCAAGCGCGCTGAGGAGCTCATGGTTACCCTGCGCGGCGAGGGCAAGGAGCCGGTGTTGTACGTGATGGGCAACAAGGGCCTCACGTACTACACCTTCCGCAATCGGCCGGTGGTCAGCGCGTGGACCGGTTTCTCCCAGCAGCCGAAGTACAACGATGCCTCGGCCGCGTGCCATCACCTGGTGGACGCGTTCATGACCGGCTCCGAGGGTGAGGTTCCGGCCCCGAACGGGGTGGGCAATATCGAAGGCGTCGACGAGTTGCACATCGTGTACACCCGTTTCGTCTCGATGCTGACGCAGACCCCCGAGGTCCGTCGCCTGGCGCCGATCCAGGTCAGCTATGTCGACGAAGACTTCGACATGGGTGAGGACAGCTTCTCCGACTCGCCGACCGCGGAACTCACCGCGCAGTACGAGTTCGAGCCCGATGCCGATGTGCTGCTCGCGGCTCTGCTGCCCAAGTACATCAACACGCGTATCTACTCATCGTTGCTCGAGGCAGCGGCATCCGAGTCCGCGGCTCGGCGCACCGCAATGAAGGCAGCCACCGACAACGCCAACGAACTGGCCAATGTGCTTACCCGGCAGGCGAATTCGGTCCGGCAGGCCCAGATCACGCAGGAAATCAGCGAAATCGTCGGCGGCGTGAACGCGCTGGCTTCGAGCTCGGACCGCGACTGAAGGCGAATAGGACACGGAAGAGAAAAATGACCGCAGCAGTCACACAAGAGAGCCGGACCGGCGCGAAAACAGGTCGCGTCGTCCGCGTCATCGGCCCCGTCGTGGACGTCGAGTTCCCGCGGGGTTCCATCCCTGAGCTGTTCAACGCTCTGCACGCCGAGATCACCCTGACCTCGGTGGCCAAGACCCTGACCCTCGAGGTCGCCCAGCACCTCGGTGACAACATCGTGCGCACGATCTCGATGCAGCCCACCGATGGTCTGGTCCGTGGCGCCACCGTCACCGACAGCGGCAAGCCGATTTCGGTGCCCGTCGGCGACGTCGTCAAGGGGCACGTCTTCAACGCCCTCGGCGACTGCCTGGACGCGCCGGGTACCGGCCGCGACGGGGAGCAGTGGGGCATTCACCGCAAGCCGCCGAGCTTCGACCAGCTCGAGGGCAAGACCGAGATCCTCGAGACCGGCATCAAGGTCATCGACCTGCTGACCCCGTACGTGAAGGGCGGCAAGATCGGTCTGTTCGGTGGTGCCGGTGTCGGCAAGACCGTGCTGATCCAGGAGATGATCA
>FTJU01002290.1_pt1 | contig 34782 bp, 33 predicted proteins | sample 1658961 | NCBI WGS metagenome assembly FTJU01 (sample SAMEA3914878, study PRJEB12502) | metagenome | biome: forest; material: soil | place: USA | collected 2012-03-12 | depth 0.3 m | reverse complement strand
GTCGATACCGTCAACGACGACGGCGAGATCGGCACCGCACTGGCGGTGGATCATCTGGTCTCGCTCGGCCATCGCCGAATCGTGCATCTCGACGGCGGCGGGGCCTTCACCTCCACTTCACGCCGTCGCGGTTACCGCGCCGCCATGACACGAAACGGATTGGAGCCCATGATCATTGCCAGCGAGCACACCGACTCGGCGGGGATCGCCGCCGTACAGAAACTGCTGAACCTGTTTTCCCGCGACAACTTTCCGACCGCACTGGTGTGCGGCAACGACTTCAATGCCGTCGGCGCGATGTCAGCACTGGAAGAGGCCGGACTTTCTGTACCACACGAAGTTTCGGTCGTCGGCTATGACAACACATCACTGGCCGCACTACGGCATGTCTCGTTGACCACCATCGACCAGCCGCGAATTCAAATGGGCCGCTTGGCCATCGAAGCACTCATCGAACGACTGCGCGACGGTCGCACCGAACCGGTGCGCCACCGTCTGGAACCCGCCCTGATCGTGCGCGCCACGACCGCGTCACCGCGCAACTAAACCGCTATTCCACCAGAAGGAGACCCGATGACATCCACACTCACCGTGGGCCTAGCCGGCGTCGGCCGCATCGGCACCTCCCATGCCGAAACGCTCAAACACCTGCCCGGCGTCGACACCGTCATCGTCGCCGACGCCGACGCCGAACGCGCCCACGCCGCCGCCACCAAACTCGGTGTCCAGGCAGTCCCCGACATCGACGGCCTCTTCGCCGCCCCACTAGACGGCTTGATCATCGCCACCGCCACCGACTCCCACCCCCAACTCATCACCCGCGCTGTCGAAGCAGGCATCCCCGTCTTCTGCGAAAAGCCGGTAGCCGCCGACATCCAAGGCACCCTCGAGGTTATCGCGCGCCTCGAAAACTCCACCGTCCCAGTGCAAATCGGCTTCCAACGCCGCTTCGACGCCGGCTACCGTGCCGCTCGCGATGCCATCGCTTCCGGGTCACTCGGCTGGCTACACACCGTGCGCGCCACCACGCTCGACCCTGCACCTCCACCCGCCGAATACATCCCCCGTTCCGGCGGGTTGTTCCGCGACTGCGGGGTCCACGATTTCGACATAATCCGCTGGGTTACTGGGCGCGAGGTAGTCGAGGTCTACGCGGTCGGCGCCAACCGCGGCGACCAATTCTTCACCGACGCTGGGGATGTCGACACTGCGGCGGTGTTGTTGCGCCTGGATGATGGCACCCTTGCAACAGTTTCCCTCGGCCGCTACAACGGCGCAGGCTACGACGTCCGCCTAGAAGCTCTCGGCGCACGCGGCAACGCCATCGTCGGCCTAGACGACCGGGCACCCTTGACTTCCGTCGAACCCGACTATGCCCCTTCGCCATACCCCGCCTACCCCGGGTTCATGGAACGCTTTCGTCGGGCCTACACCGACGAACTCGCGGCGTTCCTCTCCGTGGCATCTGGTGAACTCGCCAACCCGTGCACGCCCGCCGACGCACTCGAAGCGTTCTATATCGCTGAGGCATGCGAGCTTTCGCGATACGAGAATCGACCAGTTGCCGTAGCCGAAGTACGCCGCTGACAGGGTCCACGTCGTCCGCGCCACACTGGGCTCCCACGACGGCGTTGACGGTTGCTCGGTCGTCAGGAAGTAGAGGTCGAAGAGCTGGTCGAAGACAGCGCGCTGGCCGTTGCGGCGCAGCAGGCACGCGGCCATGCCGGAGCGCAGACGGTTCCGGTCCGATAGTCCGAGTGGCTTTCCGCTCCGCCCCGGAGGCCGAAGCCAGTCACCTAGGGGACTCGTCATACCAAAGTATGAATCTTCCTGAGATCGTGCTCGCACCATTGCCAATCGACCGCATGCGGCCGAGGGTAGACGTGCAAATTCGTTGCTTCGCCGGGTATCCCCTACATTCGACGAGCGACGACGGCATCCGGGCGGACGCCTTGTTTGCCGAAGATAGAAAGGATCCACGGTGTTCTCGAGAACGACTCCGCGCCGAACCCTGACCCGGGTGGCCATCGCAGGTGCCCTTGTCGCAGTCCCATTGACCGCGCTGGCCATTCCCGCGTCGGCCGACCCGGCCACCGGCGAACCCGGTGTGACCGAGGTGCGGCATCCGCACCACAATGACTGGGATTGCGACCGCCCCGGCTTCTTCGACGACTGGAACCACTCGCCCGGCCGTTGGGACGACTGCGATCTCCCAGGCCGGTGGAATGACCCCTGGCGCTTCCCCCGCCACCTGTTCCCCCGCGGCACATTCGGCAGCAGCTGATCGACAGACAGGCATCGGCCCGGCACCACAAGTGCCGGGCCGTCGTCATAATCGATCCCCGGTCCCAGCGACCGACTACCCAAAGCGCAGACGCGACCACCACACCACCTTCGCTCCGCGCATTCCGCATTCCCGTCCGCTCCCGCCCGCGCGACTTCGCATAACCAGTCCGTATGGCGCAGAAGCTATAGGGCCTGTTGCCGAATCGCCGGGAATTTTGGCCGTGGCACAGGTCACGCCCTGTTGCGACGACATCGTGCAATCACGCTTCGTCAGAAGTGGTTTGATCTCCCAGGTGTGACGTTGATGTGACGCCACAATCGCCCCTGCGCATTCGACAAAAGGCTCTTTACCTTCTGCGAGGTGCCCATTGGATATGCGACAGCGATGGCGCAGCTGGGGCGCGGCACACACACCGAGAACGTCTGGCGGCAACGGGCTTCGGGACGATTCGACTCGGGGAAACCCCCTAGTCCAGTCACGCGGAGACTCATACTATCGGGTGAAATTCGCCTGAATCCCACTGCGGCAGTGGATTTTTCGCCCCTCGCACGCAAAGGTGGAGGAATGATAATGACACCTCGTCGGATGCTGGCCAAGGTGGCAGTGGCCGCCACTCTCATCACTGTCCCCTTGACCGCCTCGGCAATTCCGGCGTGGGCCGCACCGGAAACGGGTTCGGCCGGATCGAATGAGTGCGAGAACGCTGAAAACCGGGACGCGTGTAAACAGGCGCAATGGGACACCAGTCTGAACAATCCGAGGAATCCCAGGAGCCTACTCAACCCGTCCAATCCGGCCAATCCGGAAAACCAGTGGAAGAACAGTCTCAATAATCCCGACAACCCGATGAGCCCACTCAACCGGAATAATCCGGCCAACCCGAACAGCCCGCTGAACCCCCGTAACCAGCACTGACCGAACAACCGCTAGGCGTGCATGGTGGTCCGGTCTCAGACGGTCCGGACCATCGGGATCGCGATGCCCGGACACCGACGACTTGTCGAGCTACGCGATCGTCGCAGTCGGCCGATCCGCAAGTCACTCGCTCTCGTGAGCCGGTTCGCGACCGCCATTGCGACGACTCAACGCATCGGCACTCGGAAATGGTTGGGTTCGGCGTCCGCGGGCACATCGCTCGCCTGCGTGAACCGCTCCACCTCGGCACGCAATTCGATGAGATGCCGCGCATGCGCATCGAGCGCCTGATCCTCCGCGGAAACCGGAACCCATCGGCGCACCGGTCGTGCCTTACCGTTTTCATCGACCGCGACGACGACCGCGAGACCGTGCGCGGCGAGCGCGGGTTCATCGGAGTGCGTATCCGTCGACGTCACGTGCACGCTGACGTGCATACTCCGCGGCCCGGTGTGAATGAGCCGCGCACTCACCTCGACAATGTGGCCGATGACAATCGGCCGGTAGAACCGGATCCCACCGAAGTACGACGTAATCACATGCTGCCCGACCCAATCGGCACCGCAGATATACGCCGCCTCATCGATCCACTGCATAGTGCGGCCGCCGTGCACCTTGCCGCCCCAGTTGATATCCGAAGGCGCGGCGAGGAATCGGAGTGTGGAAGTGGGTGCGGTACCGGCCGCCGTGTACTGCTGCGCGGCCATCGCCTCTTCGATTCGCTTCCGCACCGAAACCCGTGCCCGCGCTTGCCGATGCCGCTCGAGCTCCAGAATCGATGTCGGATTCCATTGCGGCACTTCGACTGTCCGTCGATTGTCGTCGATCGCGACGAAAATCGTCAGGCATTGCGCCGTCTGCACCGGCTTGCGTCGGGTGGGATCGGCGGAATAAACGCTGACCAGGATATGCATGCTGGTACGCCCCGTATGCACGAGATTCGCATGCAATTCGACCAACTCGCCGACCGCGATCGGCCGATCGAGATGAATGTTTCCGACGTAGGCGGTCACGCAGTAACGACCACTCCACTGGGCGGCCGCCGCATAGGCGACCTTATCGATCCATTCGAGTAGCTTTCCGCCGTCGACCGAGCCCGCGATGCCCGCATCGGCCGGTTTGACAAGAAACCGGTGAATGGCCTCGGCACGTCGACCGGCCGATGCGGAGTTCGGTACGGAAGCGGGGACACGTGTGGTGGATGAGATGCTCACGACTCGCGATCTGTTCGGCAGACAATGGTTCCGACTGCGTTGTCCCCGAAGACAATAGGCAACCGTGCCGCTACGGGCCAGTAGCCGGCCCCGCCGATGTGGCCTCAATGGATGTATCGGACGGAGGGGCGATCTCGTGCTGTCTGCTTCGGGATTTGGTGTTGATGAGGTTCATATCGCCGCCGTAGTGGGCCAGGACACGATGGTCCATGACCGCACGCCAGATCGGCGGGATGATGGTCAATAGGATCATGGTTGCGTAGCCAGCGGGTAGCTGCGGTGCCTCGTCAGAGCTACGCAGCGTCTGGTAGCGGCGGCCCGGATTTGCGTGGTGGTCGCTGTGGCGTTGGAGATGGAACAGGAATAAGTTCGTGACCAGATGGTCACTGTTCCAGCTATCCCGTGGGGAGCAGCGCACATAGTTGCCATTGCGACCGCGCGGGCGGAGCAGTCCGTAATGCTCGATGTAGTTCACCGTCTCCAGCAGCCCCGCACCGATCAGCGCCTGCACCGCCAGAAACGGGATCACCACAGGTCCGAAGACGAGGATCAGTGTGCCGAACAGCGCGACACTCATCGACCAGGCCTGCAGCAGATGATTTTCCAGGCTGAACCAGCGCTTTCCCTTGCGGGATAGGCGTTCACGCTCCAGAGCAAGGGCCGAGCGGAAGCCGCCGAACATACTGCGCGGCAGGAACGCCCACAGTGATTCGCCGAATCGAGCACTGGCCGGATCTTCCGGCGTCGCGACACGCACGTGATGGCCACGGTTGTGCTCGACGAAGAAGTGCCCATATCCCGATTGCGCCAGTGCGATTTTCGCCAGCCAACGCTCGAGATGCTCGACTCGATGGCCGAGTTCGTGGGCAGCATTGATTCCGATGCCCGACGCGAACCCGAGTGTCACGGCCAAACCCAGTTTGTCGGATAGGCTCAGTGCGGGTCTGGCCCAGAGATATCCCGCGATCAACAGGCCGATGAACTGTAGCGGCAGGAAAAGATAAGTACACCAACGGTAGTAGCGATCGTTGGACAAGGCCTCGTAGTCCTCATCGCGCGGATTGCTCCCGTCATTCCCGATCACACAGTCCAGCAGCGGGATCACCACGAGCACAATGATCGGACCGATCCACCAGAACATTTCCAGGCCCGTACGGGCCACCAGTTGCGAAGGAGCAACCGCGCTGATCGGAGCGATCAGCCCCAGTATCCACAGATATCGCTTGGGGTCGCGTCTTTCCGTACTCTCGAAGATCGACATAGGTGCCTCAGACCTCCAGCAGAACAACGCCGACAGGGGGTGCGGCCGCCGAAATCCGTTGCGGCAAAAGCTGTCGCTTCAGAATAGCTGGGCCCGCACCAACTGCCAGCAATCTGTCGAAATCAACCTTCTGACCTAACGACTTTCCTCAGCCGAGGGGTGCATCGTCGCCACGGCCGGGAGATCGGACGCAGTACTCGATTCAGCGTGCCCGGCGGCAGGTTTCGGCCTGGAATCGGCTTGCCGCCGAGCATTGCGCACGCAGAGTGCTACGGCAGCGCCCCGCAGTTGGTTGGGGCGGGCATGCCCGCGAGCCGATCGGTCAGCCACTGCTGCGAGGCAACCAGTGACGGGAAGAAGGCAATCACGTGGGTACCCACCAGACCGGATGCGGGAGGAATTTCGGCGTTCGTTTCCAACTGAACGGGCACTCCACCACCACACCAACTGGCAACCACATCGCGCACCGGCGCAAAAGGCGCTCCCTGATCGTTCAGGGCCGAGGCGGTAAGTACCGGAACGGCCGGGGCACGGGTGCCGATACGCTGCTCGGCGAATGCCGACTGCAACGCCGGGGACCGATCGATTACGGCAGTGAGCGGTTCTCCGCTGTTGGTCCACTCGGACGTGTACCCATGCTCCTGGGCAAGTCCGATCGGGACCGAGCATTTGCCCAGGCTTTCGTTCAGGATCGCCTTACCGAGATCGTTGAGTTCGGCGTCGAGCACCGGCCGAGTTTCCGGGTAGTCGGCGGCAATGCCATTGAGTATCCAGGCGATTGCCGGTGCGAAATCGGCGCGGCCGTCGTTGTATCCGATGAAGTATTCGTCGTCGACCACCGGCCCACCGACGTAGGCGCCGCGCACATTCAGATCGGGGGCGTAGCTCGACTGCAGTTCGGCCGCACCGGCGGAGGCCATACCGCCCTGCGAATACCCATAGAGGATGACCGGTGTGCCAGGGTTGAGACCGGTGCCCGGCAACTGTAGGGCGGCCCGAGCGGAATCCATCAGCGCGTAGGCTTGCGCCTTCCGATTGAGATAGTCGTGCACATCGGGCGTGCCGAGGCCGTGATAGTCGGTCACCACTACCGCCACACCGCGGTTGAGCAGCGAACGGATTGCCACCAGGTCGTATTCGAAGATGATGTCGAACGGTGGCTGGAACGCGACGACCTGCGACATCAGCTTCGAGGGCGCACATTGATCGCCCTGTCCTTTGGTACCGCCCGCGTACGCGATCAGCGGTCGCTCGCCCGGACCGGTCCACGGCACCATCGGCTGCAGGTAGGTGCCCACCACCGCCGTCGGAGCATCGTGGGTATCGCTGCTGACGTACATCATGCGTGTCGCCGCCGCAGGGACCACTCCCGGCTGCCCGGGCGCCGACATTGCCAGCTGCGCCGGTTCGGCACGAACGATGGTGCCCGGCCCGTTCGGTAGCGCTGGCGGCGGAAGGTAGAAATCATCGGCTTCCGCGACCGTTCGCTCCCCCGGCGGCTGCGTCGATGCGTGTGGTGCGTTGACCATCCCGCCGCCGACGACTAAGAGGGTTCCCGTCAGAGCAGCGGCCAATCCAATAATTCGGCTGCGCACGATTTCCAATCCTTCCTGCGATTTGGGTACCCATGGCATCTAGAATGGATAGAGAGGGTATCTCCGGAAGGATTGCTTTTCGGTGAATCCCGACGAAAAACGCCTATTCGCGACGACCTCGAACCCCGCCGAGTCCGAGGTCCATTTCGGCGTTGGTTCGCGATTCCTCGATTACTATCGCCGATCGAGGCCGATATTGTTCGGGTATGCGATCGGGGCAATTGCGCGCCCGACCCGCCGAAACGACAGTGGCCCATCCCGACGAATCGGGATGGGCCACAGCGGTGTTCGCGAGTATTACGCGGTTTCGGTGATCGGGCGGTCGACCCAGCTCATCAGGCCGCGCAGCTTGGCGCCGGTGACCTCGATCGGATGCTCGGCGTTGGCCTTGCGCAACGCCTCGAGTTCCTTGTTGCCACCCTCGACATTCGCGACGAGACGCTTGACGAAGCTGCCGTCCTGGATGTCGCGCAGGATGTCCTGCATGCGCTTCTTGGTGTCGGCGTCGATGACCCGCGGACCCGACAGGTAGCCACCGAACTCGGCGGTGTCGGAGACCGAGTAGTTCATGCGGGCGATGCCGCCCTCGTACATGAGGTCGACGATGAGCTTGAGCTCGTGCAGCACCTCGAAGTAGGCCATCTCCGGCGCGTAGCCCGCCTCGACCATGACCTCGAAACCGGTCTTGACCAGTTCTTCGGTACCGCCGCAGAGCACGGCCTGCTCACCGAACAGGTCGGTCTCGGTCTCTTCCTTGAAGGTGGTCTTGATGACGCCGGCGCGGGTGCCGCCGATGCCCTTGGCGTAGGACAGCGCCAGCGCCTGGCCCTCACCCTTCGGGTCCTGCTCGACCGCGATCAGCGCTGGAACGCCCTTGCCGTCGACGAACTGGCGACGCACCAGGTGACCCGGCCCCTTCGGCGCGACCATGCCGATGGTCACATTCGCCGGGGGCTTGATGAGGCCGAAGTGGATGTTGAGACCGTGACCGAAGAACAGCGCGTCGCCGTCCTTCAGGTTGGGCTCGATATCGTTGGTGAAGATCGACGCCTGAGCGGTGTCGGGGGCCAGCACCATGATCACGTCGGCCCAAGCGGAAACCTCCGCCGGGGTGCCGACGGTCAGGCCGGCCTCTTCGGCCTTCGGCCGCGACTTCGAACCCTCGGCGAGGCCGACACGGACCTCGACACCGGAGTCGCGCAGGCTCAGCGAGTGCGCGTGGCCCTGGCTGCCGTAGCCGATGACCGCGACCTTGCGGCCCTGGATGATCGACAGGTCGGCGTCGTCGTCGTAGAACATCTCGACTGCCATTGGTTCCTTCCCGGATCATCCCCGCCTGTGGCGGGGAACACCCTGCTCATGCAGAGCTTGAGTTTGAGTTATTCGGATCAATGCGGATCCCCCGCCTGCGCGGGGAGCGCAGGACACCGAGCGTCGATCGCAGCCAAGATTAGCTGGTCGCTGTGATCGACAGATCAGGCCCTAGCAGACCAGCCCGCGTTTTGGACTGGTCCGATGACACAGCGCCGCCATGGCGGCGAGCGTCAGCGAGCCGCCGTTATGGACTTCGGCCCACGGCCCACAGCAACTACGCCGGATTGCACGATCTCCCGGACGCCGTACGGCTCGAGCATCCGCAGCAGCGCGTCGAGCTTGGACCGGGTTCCGGTCGCCTCGACGGTGAGCGCGTCCGGCGAGACGTCGATCACCTTCGCCCGGAAGAGCGTAACCGCCTCGATGACCTGGGTCCGCACGCTGGCGTCCGCGCGCACCTTCACCAGGATCAGCTCGCGGGCGACCGAGGTATCGGCATCCTGCTCCACGATCTTGATGACATTGACCAGCTTGTTGAGCTGTTTGGTGACTTGCTCGAGCGGCAGGTCCTCGACCGTGACGACGATGGTCATGCGCGAGATCTCCGGGAGCTCGGTGCCCCCGACCGCCAGCGATTCGATATTGAAGCCGCGGCGGGAGAAGAGCGCCGCGACTCGTGCCAGCACGCCCGGCTTGTCCTCGACAAGCACGCTGAGGGTGTGCGTCGTACTCATGCGTCGGTCCCCTTGTTCTTCTCGTGCGCCATCGCCTCGTGGATGACGGCGGGCTCGGAAGCCTGCTCGTCCTCGTCGAACAGCGGGCGGATACCGCGCGCGGCCATGATCTCGTCATTGCTGGTGCCCGCGGCGACCATCGGCCACACCTGGGCGTCCTTACCGACGATGAAGTCGATCACCACGGGACGGTCGTTGATGGACTGCGCCTCACGGATCGCGGCCTCGACGTCCTCCTCACGCTCGACCCGGATGCCATGGCAGCCGAGGGCTTCGGCGAGTTTGACGAAATCGGGGATGCGCAGGGTGTGCGTGCCCAGATCGGTATTGGAGTAGCGCTCCTCATAGAACAGGGTCTGCCACTGACGGACCATGCCGAGGTTGCCGTTGTTGATCAGTGCGACCTTGATCGGCACGCCCTCGACGGCACAGGTAGCCAACTCCTGGTTGGTCATCTGGAAGCAGCCGTCACCGTCGACCGCCCACACCTCTTTATCCGGCGCACCCATCTTGGCGCCCATGGCCGCCGGAACGGCGTAGCCCATGGTGCCGAGACCACCGGAATTCAACCAGGTGCGCGGCTTTTCGTACTTGATGAACTGGGCGGCCCACATCTGGTGCTGACCGACGCCCGCACAGTAGATGGCATCGGGTCCGGCCAGACGGCCCAGCGCTTCGATGACGAATTCCGGCGACAGCGAGCCGTCGCTGGGTGTCGTCCAGCCGAGCGGGTAGCTCTTGCGGATGCCGTCGAGGTACTGCCACCAGTCGGTGAGATCCAGCTTCGGCGCGCCGGCGGGGTCCGCCTTCAGTGTTTCGATGAGCTCGACGATCACCTCACGGCAGTCACCGACGATCGGGACGTCGGCGTGCCGGTTCTTGCCGATCTCGGCCGGGTCGATATCGGCGTGGATCACCTTCGCGTCGGGCGCGAAGGAGTCCAGCTGACCGGTGACCCTGTCGTCGAAACGCGCGCCGAGGGTGATCAGCAGATCGGACTTCTGCAGCGCGGCGACAGCGCCGACCGTGCCGTGCATACCGGGCATGCCCATGTTCAGCTGGTGGCTGTCCGGGAACGCGCCGCGCGCCATCAGGGTGGTGACCACCGGGATGCCGGTCAGCTCGGCCAGCTCCAGCAGCTGCGGCGCGGCGTCGGCTTTGATCACACCGCCGCCGACATACAGCACCGGATGCTTGGACTCCAAGATCATCCGCGCGGCCTCGCGCACCTGCTTACCGTGCGGTTTGGTCACCGGACGGTAACCGGGCAGCCGCATCTCCGGCGGCCAGCTGAAGGTGGTCTGCGCCTGCAGCACATCCTTCGGGATATCGACGAGCACCGCGCCGGGACGGCCGGACGAGGCCAGGTAGAAGGCCTCGGCAATGATGCGCGGGATGTCGATGCCCTCGGTGATGAGGAAGTTGTGCTTGGTGACCGGCATGGTGATACCGGAGATATCGGCTTCCTGGAAGGCATCGGTGCCGATCAGCCCGCGCCCGACCTGGCCGGTGATGGCGACGATCGGGACCGAATCCATCTGCGCGTCGGCGATCGGGGTGACCAGGTTGGTCGCGCCGGGACCGGAGGTAGCCATGCAGACGCCGACCTTGCCGGTGGCCTGCGCATAACCGGTGGCCGCGTGGCCCGCGCCCTGCTCATGCCGGACGAGGACGTGACGGACTTTGGTGGAATCGAAGAGCGGGTCGTAGACCGGGAGAATCGCGCCGCCGGGAATGCCGAATACCGTGTCGACGCCGAGCTCCTCGAGGGAGCGCACGACGGACTGCGCGCCGGTGACCCGCTCGGGCGGGACCTGGCGGCGGGTCGCCGCGGTCGTCGGAGCGCCAGCGGGCGCGGCCTGCTGATTCGCCGAAGGCGCCGGCCTGCGGGCCGCGGGCCCGGGCCGTGCGGTAGGTGCACTCACCGTCTTCGTTCCTAACTGTTCGTACTAGACCCCGGATAATTGTGCTTGCACGTGGTGCCTTGCGAAGCGGCCACACGCCAGGACTTTTGTCCCGAACACAAAAAAGCCCCCGACAGCACATGGCTGTTCGAGGGTGGCGCGTCGCAACGCGAGCTGACGTATTCGACTCAGGTAGTCAGGCTCAACGCTGGACGCGCCGGCCGATTACGAGCAACTCGTTTCGATTCACGCGCATGACGGTATGTGTGCGCGAGTCGATCAGTCAAACAGGTCTCATTATGTGAGACCGAGCGGGTGCTCGAGTCCGTTCACCATGATGCGAGGATGGTGGTGTGTCATCACCGCATCAGTCCGTGCCACCGGCTAAATCGTCCCATACGCCCGCGGCGGGATCGGAGACGGGTAGTTCACCGGAGCCGCCCGAGCCGGAGCGGACGGTGCAGGTCATCCGCATTACGCAGATGGCCCACCTCGGTGTGGTCGTACTGCTGTTCTGTGTCTTCTTCGCCTTCGTCGGCTGGCCGACCGGGCTGTGGTGGCTACTGCTGTTCCCGGTCGCGGCGGCAGTGTGGATCGAGCGCACACGTACCACGGTGTCCGACGACGGGCTGGAGCTGCGCACGGTTTTCGGTTCGCGGCAGCTCGACTGGGCACAGGTCGCCGGTGTCAGCATTCCCAAGCGGGGTTTCGTACGCGCGCATCTCACCGACAACACCCAGGTGAGGCTGCCCGCAGTGAGCTATGACCGGTTGCGTGATCTGATCCGCGCGTCGAAGGGTCGGATTCCGGATCTGTTCGCGGCGGAGGCGGCGGCACGGGAGGCCGAGTACGAGGCGCGGGAGACCGAGGCGAAGAAGGCCGGGGCGAAGAAGGCCGGGGCGTCTACCGCGGACGCCGAAGCATCTGCCGCCGAGCGCGACTCCGAGACCGACGCGCACGACTCCGATTCGTAGCGGTATTCACCGCCGGCGGGAATAATGACCGCCGCCCGGTAAGCTCGCTGCCGGATGCACGATCTGGTGACCGCGTCGGACGGACAACCCCCATCCGCGCGCACCCGGACCAGTGGTACCGACGGTGCCGGAACCGACACGACCGATGACACCGTCCCTGCCGACGACCACCCGCGCGGCGACACCATCCCGAACCACAGACCGATGGCGATCAGCACCGTCGACCGCCGCGAAAGACCCGCCCGCGCGCGGGAGTAACGTGGGCGGTCGTTGTTTTCGCTCGATGAGCGGACTCCGCGCAGTCGCACATCAGCCCCCGCGACCTCCCGAGGATCTACATGCCACCGCTTCGTTCACGCACAACCACCATCGGCCGCAATGCCGCAGGCGCGCGCGCCCTCTGGCGCGCCACCGGTATGACCGACACCGACTTCGGTAAGCCGATCGTCGCCATCGCGAACTCCTACACGCAGTTCGTACCTGGTCACGTGCATCTGAAGAATGTCGGTGAGATCGTCGCGGACGCGGTCCGGGCCGCTGGTGGTGTACCGCGGGAATTCCATACCATCGCGGTCGACGACGGCATCGCGATGGGCCACGGCGGCATGCTCTACTCGCTGCCTTCGCGCGAAATCATCGCCGATTCGGTCGAATACATGGCCAACGCGCACACCGCCGACGCGCTGGTGTGCATCTCCAACTGCGACAAGATCACACCCGGCATGCTCAATGCCGCCATGCGCTTGAACATCCCGGCCGTCTTCGTCTCCGGCGGGCCGATGGAGGACGGCAAGGCCGTCGTCGTCGGCGGTGTCGCACAGGCGCCGACCGATCTGATCACCGCGATCGCGGCCAGCGCCAATATGAACGTCAGCGAGGACGGCCTGTCCGAGGTCGAACGCAGCGCTTGTCCGACCTGCGGCTCGTGCTCGGGCATGTTCACCGCGAATTCGATGAATTGCCTCACCGAGGCACTCGGACTCGCGCTGCCCGGCAATGGATCCACGCTGGCCACCCATGCCGCCCGCCGCGCGCTGTTCGAGAAGGCGGGCATGGTGATCGTCGATATCGCCAATCGGTGGTACCGCGAGGACGATGCCTCGGTGCTGCCGCGGAATGTGGCCGATGCCAAGGCCTTCCGCAATGCGATGGCGCTGGACGTCGCCATGGGCGGTTCCACCAATACGGTGCTGCACACCCTGGCGGCCGCGCAGGAGGGGGAGATCGACTTCGATCTGCAGACCATCGAGGAGACCAGCCGTCGGGTGCCCACGCTGTCCAAGGTCTCGCCCAACTCCGACTACCACATGGAGGACGTACACCGAGCCGGTGGTATTCCGGCCATCCTGGGCGAGCTGCGCCGGGCCGGACTGCTGGAAACCGACGTCACCACCGTGCACACCAAGAGCTTCGACGAATGGCTCGATACCTGGGATATCCGCTCCGGCAAGGCATCCGAGGAAGCCATCGAGCTGTTCCACGCCGCACCGGGTGGGGTGCGCACCACCGAGCCGTTCTCCACGAGCAACCGGTGGTCGTCACTGGATACCGATGCCGTGGGCGGCTGCATTCGCGATCTCGAGCACGCCTATACGAAGGAGGGCGGGCTGGTCGTGCTGCGCGGCAATATCGCGCCCGACGGTGCGGTCCTCAAGACCGCCGGTATCGATGAGGAACTGTTCACCTTCCAGGGGCCGGCCGTGGTGGTGGAATCCCAGGAGGAGGCAGTTTCGGCGATCCTCGGTAAGAAGATCAAGCCTGGCGATGTCATCGTGGTCCGCTACGAGGGCCCCGCGGGCGGGCCGGGTATGCAGGAAATGTTGCACCCCACCGCCTTCCTGAAGGGTGCGGGCCTCGGCAAGGAGTGCGCGCTGATTACCGACGGCCGCTTCTCCGGTGGCACCTCCGGCCTGTCGATCGGCCACATGTCGCCCGAGGCCGCCAGTGGCGGCGCCATCGGCCTGATCGAGAACGGTGACCAGATCCGCATCGACGTCACCACCCGCACCCTCGAGGTGCTCGTCGACGATGCCGTACTAGCCGAGCGTCGCGCGAAAATGGAAGCGTCCGAACGGCCTTGGCAGCCGGTCGACCGCGTGCGTCCGGTGACCACCGCACTGCGCGCCTATGCAGCGCTGGCAACCTCCGCCGACAAGGGTGCCGTACGCCGCGTGCCGTAATATCCCGGCACTCGACGGCGTCCCTCGTGATTGCGCGAGGGACGCCGGTTCCCTTCCACCCCAACAGGATTGAGTTCGAGAGCGGCTACGGGATCCGGTCAGTGGACGCGAAATGCGGTTCGGCCTGTGGGTTTGCGCCGGTACACGGGTGCACCCCAGCAGAACCGTGTTTCGATCATGGGGCCCGCAACGAGCACGTAATCGCTTGCACCTCAACGACATCGTCAAGGAGACCGAACAACTTCCGGACTCACTCCACTGCCCGACACGACACGCAGTTCGACTGGGTCCCGACAACTTCGCCGCAAAACACATGGCGCCCTTCGATATCGAAGGGCGCCGTTTCGGGGCAGGTTCACTTGAAGGGGCCGATGCCGGTCAGTGGGTTACCGCCGTGCAGCCAGTACCAGGTGCCCATGGCGGCGGCTATGGCCAGGATGAGGACGACGAAGGAACCGTAGGCCGGGCGGGTGGCCCAGCCGCGGTTTCGGTCGAAGGACAGGCGTCCGGGGCCGGTCAACAGCAGGACGACGGCGGTGCCCGCGAGGATGGACTCCAGTTCCACGCCGCCGTTCACCGAGGACTTGTACTGGAAGCCGGGGATCATGCCCTGCTTCCACAGCCACGCGTCGATGATCACCGCGAGCACCGCACCCGCGGCGAGCGGCGTGGCCAGACCGAGCACCAGCAGACCGCCGCCACCGAGCTCACCGGCGATGACCAGGATGGTCGAGAGGGTCGCGTGGTCCCAGCCGCCCGACGCCATCATGTCCCGGATACCGTCCAACCCCGGTCCGTGGAACCAGCCGGTGAGCTTCTGCAGACCGTGGTAGATGAAGGTGCCGCCGACGACGAAGCGCAGCACGAACAGGCCGAAATCGAGGGTGCCGCGGCGGTTGTCGCCATTGCGGCGGCGCAGGGGGCGGCTCGGCGCACCAACGGATGGGGTCGGTGCGGGCGGAATACTGGCGTATGAGTAGGACGGGGCTTCGTTTGCCCGGGTCTGTTCGCCGACCGAGGGGATCTCCGGGTCGAGGCCGAGTTCCTCCTCGGTGCGCGGCACATCCTTGGCCGAATCGGGGCCACGCGGCGCGGGATCGGACGTCAATCGGGGCAGCACGCCGGTAGGTGATTCGTAGGGACTGGTCACACCACGACCGGTGGGCGACACCGCCGACTGCTCATCCGTCGGCGCGGCCGCGCCCACGGTTTTGGGCGCGGATGCGTCTTTCGGCTCTTCGGTCACGGTCGATAGCCTATGCGCCCGCGACCCGGCGGGCGTGGTCTCGAGGCGACGGCGTGTCCGTTTATCGACCCGGAGCGGCATACTGGCCGCGGTTTCCGTAACGTCTGAACCATGAGTTTGGTTGTCGCGGGGCGTATCGCCCTGAGCTTGGCGCTCGGCACCGTTCTGCTGGTCGGCTGCGCTCGGTTCGACGATTCCGCCTCCAGCCCGTTCACACCCGAACCGACATTCGGCCCCGCCGAACCCAAATCGCCACAGCAGAACCCCTCGCCGCACCCGCGCCCGACCGGGCCGTGCATCGATCCGGATCCGAATGTGATCACAACCTGCCTGGATTCCACTGCGGGCGTCATCTCGCTCGGCGATGACGCACTGGTCGCCGAGCGGCGCACCGGACGCATCTACAAGACGGTCGCGGTGGATGCGAGCGATCCGCAGTCGCCACCGTTACTGGTGGGTCAGGTGGATGTGGACGGCTCCGGCGATGGCGGCATCTCCGATATCGCTCTCTCGCCGACCTATCGCGAGGACGGACTCATCTACGCCTACATCACCACCGGATCCGATAACCGGGTGGTGCGCATCGCGGAGCACGGCCCGCCGAAGCCCATTCTGACCGGAATTCCGAAGGGATCCGTCGGCAATCACGGTGCGCTGGAATTCATCTCGCCGACCGAACTGCTGGTGCTGACCGGGGATGCGGGCAATCCCGGTTTGGCCAGTGCGCCGTCGTCGCTGGCGGGCAAGGTGCTGCGGATCAATTCACCGGCGCCGGGAGCCAATGCGGAGGTCGTGGTATCGGGCCTCGGCACGGCAGGCGATCTGTGCGACGACGGCAAGGACAGCGTGTGGATCACCGATCGCACCCCGACCGAAGACCGTCTACAACGCCTGGGCCGAGACGGGACCGTCACGACCGCGTGGACCTGGCCGGATCGGCCTGGTGTCGGCGGCTGTGCCGCCGGACCCGATGTGGTGGCGATCGCGATGTCGGGGGCGAAGGCGCTGGCAATCGCGAATCCGGACGCGAACACCCATGCGATCACCGCGGCGCCGACACTCATCGTGCAGGACAAATACGGCAGGCTCGGCGGGGCGGCAGCCGGTGCGGACGGCACCATCTGGGCGACCACCGTCAACAATGACGATAATCACGGCCCCTTCGACGATCGGGTGATCAAGATCCCGCGGCAGTCGCCGAGCACCGGACCGGACTAAAAGCGCACTGGACCTGTCCCTCGGGACCGGTCCAGTGTCATTGGTGGGAGCCGAAACTCAGGCGCAGGCCGCGAGCACGAGCTCGCGCACGCGGGCCGCATCGGCTTGGCCGCGCGTCGCCTTCATGACGTCACCGACGATCTTGCCCGCGGCCTGGACCTTGCCCGAGCGGATCTTGTCGGCGATATCGGGATTGGCCGCCAGCGCCTTCTGCACCTCCGCCTGTAGCGCAGTCTCGTCGCTGACCATGCCGAGTCCCTTGGTCTCGACGATCTTCGCCGGATCGCCCTCACCCGCCAGCACAAAGTCGACGACCTGCTTGGCGACCTTGTTGTTCACCGTCTTCGACTCGACGAGCTTGACCACCTCGGCCACCTGGGCGGGCGTGATCGGCAGTTCCTCCAGGGAAACCTCACGCTCCTTGGCCTTCTCGGTCAGGTAGGCGACCCACCACGAGCGGGCCTCGTTGACCGGCGCACCCGCATCGACGGTCGCGATAATGAGATCCAGTGCGCCCGCGTTCACCAGGTCGCGCATGACCTCGTCGGACAGCCCCCACTCGGACTGGATGCGTGCGCGGCGCAGCCACGGGTACTCCGGAATGGTGCCGCGCAGCTGCTCCACCCAATCCGTAGCGGGCGCAACAGGTTCCAGGTCCGGCTCGGGGAAGTAGCGGTAGTCCTCGGCGGTCTCCTTGCGGCGACCGGGTGAGGTGGTGCCGTCGCCCTCGTGAAAGTGCCTGGTCTCCTGCACGATCGAACCGCCGTCGACCAGTATTGCGGCTTGGCGGCGCATTTCGAAGCGGACCGCGACCTCGACGCTCTTGAGCGAGTTGACGTTCTTGGTCTCGGTGCGGGTGCCGAATTCCGTTGCGCCGATGGGCATCAGCGAAACGTTGGCATCGCAGCGCAGCGAACCCTGCTCCATCTTGACGTCGGATACCTCGAGCGACTTCAGGACCTCACGCAGCGCGGTGACATAGGCGCGTGCCACCTCGGGCGCCCGCTCCCCCGCGCCGGTGATCGGTTTGGTGACGATCTCGATGAGCGGCACACCGGCGCGGTTGTAGTCCAGCAGCGAATGGCTGGCGCCGTGGATGCGGCCGGTGGAGCCACCGATGTGAGTGGATTTGCCGGTGTCCTCCTCCATATGCGCGCGCTCGATCTCGACACGGAAGGTACTGCCATCGTCGAGCACCACGTCGAGGTGGCCGTTGGTTGCGATCGGCTCGTCGTATTGGCTGATCTGGTAGTTCTTCGGCTGGTCCGGGTAGAAGTAGTTCTTGCGCGCGAACCGGCCCCACGGAGTGATCGTGCAATTCAGGGCCAGTCCGATCCGGATCGCCGACGCCACGGCCTGCTCGTTCACCACCGGCAGCGAGCCCGGCAGACCGAGGCACACCGGGCACACCTGGGTGTTCGGCTCCGCGCCGAACTCGGTCGGGCATCCGCAGAACATCTTGGTGGCCGTGTTCAGCTCGACGTGAACCTCCATGCCGAGCACCGGCTCGAACCGGTCGATGACATCGGCATAGTCCATCAAGTCGACGGTGGGTGCACTCATAGCGCTCAGTCTATTGACCCGCCCGGCGCCCCTGCCAAGTGGTCAGCCGCCGGCCTCGCGTTCATGTGGGCCGCTCGCACAACCAGCGCGCCAGCGCCGCTAGTGGGGCGGGGTGTGTTGGTTCAGCCAGGTGGTGGTGTAGGTGAGGACTTCTGGGGCGGTGGTTTCGATGGTGCGGTATTCGCTGGGGAGCCCGGAGTTCGCGGGTTGCATGAGGTGGTTGAGGCCGGGGAAGACGTGGACGGTGGCGTCCGGGTCGGCGGCCAGGCGGTCACGCATCGGTTGTTCGTTCTGGGTGGCCGGGACCTGCATGTCCTTGGTACCGAAGAAGGCGAGCACCGGGATGCGCAGCGCACCGAGCGCGGGGGCCGGGTCGTAGGTGATGAAGGACGCCATGTAGGTGGTGTTCGTGGCGTCCAGAGTTTTCGCGGAGGCGCGCTGGTTCGGCGGGAGGGATTCGTTGCGGCGGTTGGCGAGGTCCTTGGCGGCAGCCGGATCGCCGGAGCGGACCAGGTTGGTCCAGTCGGTGATGTAGGCGACCTGGTCATCGATTCGGGACTGCGGTGCGCCGGCCGCGCTGAGCAGTGCGCGGTTCTGTTCGATCAGCACCTCCCAACCCGGTACCGAGGGACCAGCCATCAGGACGGCGAAAGCGACGCCGCTGTCAGGGCGCGATGCCACCAGCGGTGCGAGGTAGCCGCCCTCGCTGTGGCCGAACAGTCCGACGCGGGCCGGGTCGATATCCGGACGGGCGCGTAGGAAACGCACGCCGGCCGCCGCGTCATCGATGAGATCGCGATAGGTGGCGTCGTCGAGTTTGCCGCTGGTGCCGCCGACTCCGCGGTCATCGGTGCGCAGTACGGCATAGCCCGCACGGGTGAAGGTGTCGGCGAGCAGCAGAAAAGGCTTGTGGCCCATAAGTTCTTCGTTGCGGTCCTGGGGGCCGCTGCCGGAGATCAGCAGAATTGCCGGGAAGGGGCCGTTGCCCTCGGGGCGGGTCAGTGTGCCGGCGATGGTGATATCGCGGTTGCGGTAGGTGACGTCTTCGGAACGGTAGGGATACGGCGGTTTGGGCTCCTGCGGACGCGCGGGCGACTCGATCTTGCCCGGCTCGAGCGTCAACGGCAGGTTCTGGCCCGCTTGGCGGAACTCGCCGATGATCCTGTTGGCACCCTTGTCGAACTTGCCCTCGAACACCGGATCGCCCGGAATGTTCGGAATCGCGAACGCCACCCGATCCGGTTCGGTGGAAACATCTTTCAGCTGCGCGGCGTTCACACCCTGCAGCGGAATGTCGATGGTGGCGCCGCCGTTATCGGCGAAACTCACCCCTACCGCCAACGGCTCGCCCGGCACTTCGATGGACCCGTGCCAATCCCCGGTCACCGACCGGGTTCCACCCTTATCCGATGACGAACATCCCGCCATCAACGCGACGATCAGGGCCAGAACGGAGACGAGCCATCGCCCAGTACGCATGCCGCAACCCTACATATCCCCGGGGATATATCGGACGAACTCGGGCACAGCTATTCGAGTATCCGCAGCACAACGGACGTACCGATCCCCTCGCGGCGGCCACTCTCCCAGCCGCGGCGAACCGATGCCGCTGTGCGGCAATTCCTCACTTCACGCGTGGCAAACGGCACGCTCGATGAGCCCCGGCAGCTCGATCACCGCTCGGCGTCCCAGCCGCGAAAGCCCAGGGCGCCCGCCCCTCACACATACGGGCGGCAACTTCTTCGCCGCCACCCTGGACACCGAGGCCGCTGTCGTGCCCTGATGGTGCCCGGCTTTCGTCACACTCAACCGCGGCCGGACCGGTACGGCGATCTCTGCTAAGAGCCGATCAATCACCGCATCGGCAACTCTTTCGCTTCCCAGCGCACCGCCGGGGCCGATCTTCAGACCCCGCGGGCGTATCGGACGGCTGCGGCGATCGCGTCCATGTCGAGTTCGAGGGTGGGCTCGTCTTCTTGTGCCTCTTGGAGTTCCAGCATCGCATCCGACACGCTGCCGCGCCGGGCAATGGCGAGGAGTTCGCGACGGACGTAGGCGCCGAGGGGGAGTTCGGCGGCGCGGGCGCGCCGGCCGAACATGCCGAGGGCATCGGCGGGCAGATCGTAGACCTGGATGAGGGTTACGGCGTCGGAGTCGAATTGCGGGGTCAGGTCGCGGCCCTGGGATTCCAAAAATTCGACGATCGTGTCCACGGAAGTTCGCCGGTTCGCCATTGCGATCAGTTCCTGACGGACCTGAGCTTCGATCGATATGCCCGCGACGCGAGCACGGCGGCGGAACACAGCAACAGCGTCGGTGGGCAGGTCGGATACCTGGAGTTGAGCCACGACGACCAGAGTAGCTGTGCGACAAGGAATTCGACAGGTCTCGATTGTGCAACGAACCGGCGCAATCAGCCGAAGAATGCCTCCGCTTCACGGTAACGCTCGGTGGGCACCCGCTTGAGCTGCTTGGTGGCCTCGGACAACGGAACCAGATCGATCGAAGTGCCGTGCAGAGCAACCATTTGGCCGAATTGTCCGGCGTGCACGGCCTCGGCGGCGTGCAGTCCGAATCGCGTGGCCAGCACTCGGTCGTACGGGGTCGGACTGCCGCCGCGCTGGACGTGGCCGAGCACGGTGGTACGGACCTCTTTGCCGATGCGACGCTCGATTTCGGTGCCTAGCTGTTGCGCGACACCGGTGAACCGTTCGTGGCCGAACTCGTCGATACCACCCTCGCGCAATGCGAATCCGGAATCGGGCGCCGGATGTGCCCCTTCGGCGACCACACAGATGAAGTGCTTGTCACCGCGCTGGAAGCGGCGCTTGATCATCGAGCACACCTCGTCCACGTCGAAGGGCACCTCGGGTACCAGCGTGAGGTGCGCGCCCGCCGCCATGCCGGAGTTCACCGCGATCCAGCCCGCGTGACGACCCATCACCTCGACCAGCATGACGCGCTGATGCGATTCCGCGGTCGTGTGCAGCCGGTCGATGGCCTCCGAGGCGATGGACAGGGCGGTGTCGTGGCCGAAAGTGACATCGGTGCAGTCGATGTCGTTATCGATGGTCTTCGGGACCCCGACCACCGGGACGCCCTCGTCGGACAGCCAACTCGCGGCGGTGAGCGTGCCTTCGCCACCGATCGGGATCAGTGCCTCGATGCCGTTGTCGTCGAGGGTGCGCTTGATCTGGTCGAGTCCGGCAAGCAGTTTGTCGGGATTGGTGCGAGCGGTGCCGAGCATCGTGCCACCCTTGGTGAGCAGGCGGTCGGTGCGATCGTCGTTCTGAATGGTGATCTTTCGGTCTTCGAGAAGACCACGCCAGCCGTCCTGGAAGCCGATGATCGCGTCGCCGTAGCGTCCGTTCGCGGTGCGAACGACGGCACGGATGACCGCGTTCAGTCCTGGACAGTCGCCGCCTCCGGTCAAGACTCCGATGCGCATGGCGCATATCTTGCCCGGCTTGGTGCGATGACGCGGCCGCACCCCCGTGAACACCGGGTAACGGCTACGACTCAATACACATAGACGATGGCGTTCTGCCCGCCGCTGCATGTTGCGAATTGATCACCGGCCGTGCAATTCATCCGGTAATCCCGATTGTCGATCGGACTGTGCGCCATTATCGATCGATCCGTAATCGTGCTGTCACCGCCCTCGGCACAGGCCTTGCGCACCCCCTCGGCGAAAGCACAACTGGTGACCGTAGTGCCGATCGCAGACGAGGTGAAGCGGCCGAACGCCGGATACGGCTGAGTGCATGGCTTCGCACCGGCGGGCAGGTGAGCGGGCATGGTCGTCGCCGATTGCTCGGAATGGTCATTGAATCCTCTGAATCGCGTACCGGCCCGCGACCCCGTCTCGTCCACCCCGCTACCTCCACCTCGCCGAACCGCGCCACGGACGCGGTCCTGCGATTTCACACCGTTGAGTCGGGATTCTCGAGTGCCACCGTTACCCGGTCAAGTGTCTGCACCCACGGGGCCGCGGCGCGAACCCGCGGGCGCGGACTCGACCGGGATCAGGAACAACTGCCGCCGGAGAGTTCGTCCAGGTGCTGGGAGATCACCGTGGCGAGCCGATCCAGGATGCGCGTTCCGTCAGAGAGGGTGCCGGAATCGGGTTGGGTGGCAATGGCGACCGCGATCTGACCGCCCGGTCTCTGGATCAGGCCGAATTGGCGGACCAGATAGGAACCGGAGGTGTCGGGTCCCCAACCGCCCTTGAATTGCGCGCCCTCGAGTTCGCCGAGGCCCCAGCGCTGACTCGAGGTGATCTGTTCCATCAGATCGACCACGCCCGAACTCTGCGGTAGGCATGGCAGCCGGGAGGCGAACCGGACCTGTTCGGTGAGCGCCCAATCAGCCTGTCCGAATGCGGAAGCATCGGAGCGCGTCTTGGTCGCGGGCACGGTGGTCTTGGTATCGCCGCCATCGCGCAGCACAGCCTCGACCGCCTTGGCCGCCTCCTGGCCGGTGCCGAGCGACTGCCAGAGGGTATCGGCCGCGGAATTATCGGACTGGGTGATCGCCGCCGTCGCCGCGTAGCTCGAGCTCGTCGAACTCTTGCGCTGCGTAGCGATGACCAGCGGCACCTTCATCGTCGACCAGGCGGGTCCGGTGGTCCAGTCGCCGAAGGTCACCATCTTCTCGCCGCCGACCGGCATGATCGCCATGCCCAGCTTGCCGCGCACATTCGACTGCAGTTCCTGGAAACCGGCGGCCAGCGTGCCCGGCACCGTGAACGATAGGTGCTGCTGGTCGGTGTGGGCCGCGGCCGTGGTAATGCTCGGTTCGGCCGAGTATTTGTCGGCGCCCGTGCCGCATCCGGCCACCATGAGGAGTCCGGCCAGCGCGGTGCCGCCGACCGCATTGCGCAGGCGTCGGGATAGCTCAAAATCCATACTTCGACACATTCTCGTTTCGAACTCCCCCGCGTTTCGATGTCAACACGGCGTCCCGACACCGTACTCGCATCGACACCGACCGCCCACCGCATCAGCGCCGACACCGCCGAACCCCGCACAGCGACAACGGCTTACGGCGAGGCCAACAGGCATGTACAGGGCAATACGTCCGCTTTGTGCCACTGATGGTCCATAACCGCGTGCCACCGCCCACATCCGCGAACTTTTTGTGTTCATCGCATCGCAACGTACTAGACAAATCCGACATAGCCCACTTTTCGTCGTACCAGGGGTACTGGGCGTCTCGATAGAGCGGGCGTGTCGCCCTGGCGCAGGGACTCGAATGCGGCGCAGGATAGGCCGATGGAGCTGACTTCGATACCCATCGATAAGCCGGACGATCTCAACGTCATCATCGGACAGGCCCACTTCATCAAGGCGGTCGAGGACCTGCACGAGGCACTGGTCGGGATCAGTCCGTATTTGCGTTTCGGGTTGGCCTTCTGTGAGGCATCCGGGCCGCGGCTGGTCCGTACCTCCGGCAACGACGACGATCTGACCGAGCTCGCCACCAAGAATGCCGTGGCGGTCGGCGCGGGACATTCGTTCATCGTGTTCCTACGCGACGGCTATCCGGTCAATGTATTGAATGCGGTGCGACAGGTCCCCGAAGTCTGTGGCATTTTCTGCGCCACGGCCAATCCGGTCGAGTTATTGATTGCCGAAACCGAATCGGGTCGCGGGATTATCGGAGTTGTCGACGGAGGCGCGCCGCTCGGCGTCGAAGGCCCCGACGACAAAGCAAACCGCAAACAATTACTGCGCCAGATCGGTTACAAGTTGTAAGACGGTCGCTACCGCTACGCGATTCAACCATCGCAGCGAATTCGCTCGATGGTGATCGAACACAAATGACCATCGGCCGGCGAGTTCGATACGGACAGTGCGGCGCCGAGCGACCGTACGCGGTCCGCAGTACTGATCAGGGCGGGGAATTCGGTGCGGATGAGGGTGTAGTGGGTGAATCCATGCCTACGTCGACAGCTGATGTCACCTCGCCAGAGAACGCGACCTCGGGCGGCCAGGTGGATTTAGTACGGCCGACGAGCCATACGGCGGGCATGCGGATGTCACCGCCACTTGTTGCCTCCCACAAACCTGCTGTCTGCTCGGCGCGATGTAGGTCAGTGATCGGCAACAGCGGCAGGATCGTCCCGCAGGACACAGCGAGTGCGGGTGTAGATCGTCGGCATGCATTCGTTGCAGTGGATACATGCCGATTGTGTGCCTTCATCGGCTTGGATTCGGAGCAGGAGGTCCGGTTCGCGCAGCAGCGCGCGGCCCATGGCGACGAATTCGAAACCCTCGGCCATGGCCGTGCGCATTGTGTCGAGATCAGTTATGCCGCCCAATAGGATCAGTGGCATCGATAGTTCGCCGCGGAAGCGGCGGGCACGTTCGAGCAGGTAGGCGTCCCGGTACGGGTACTCACGAAGGAACGAGCGGCCCACCAAGCGGAAGCCCCAGCGTGCCGGTGCGGGAAGGGCTTTCGCGAATTCCCTACGTGGTGCGGTGCCATGGAACAGGAGCATCGGGTTGAGCAGAGAGCTGCCGGCGGTGAGTTCCAAGGCGTCCAGTGCACCGTCCGATTCCAACCCGGCGGCGACCTGCAATGACGCCGGCAGCGAAAGACCGCCGCGCACGCCGTCTTCCATATTCAGCTTCGCGGTGACCGCCAAGCGGTCGCCGACGGCATCGCGCACGGCCACCGCGACCTCGCGTGCCAGTCGGGCGCGGTTGGCCGGGGAGCCGCCGTATCGATCCTTGCGCCGGTTCAACAACGGACTGAGGAACGAACTCACCAAATAGTTGTGGCCGAAGTGGATTTCGACCGCATCGAAGCCCGCTTGCTCGGCCAGTCGTGCGGCGTTCGCGTAATCGGCTATGACCGTGGCGATTTCGGACACGTCCGGAACGTGCATGAAGCGCATACCGAGCGGGCTGAACATTCGGCTCGGTGCCAAGGCGGGTGCGCGATTGGATGCGGCATTGGCCACCGGGCCCGCATGACCGATCTGAGCGCTGGCGGCGGCGCCTTCGGCATGTACCGCGTCGGTGAGTTTGCGCAGTCCCGCAACGGCTTCCGGGCGCATCCAGATCTGGTGCCGGTCGGTGCGGCCGCCCGGCGATATCGCACAGTAGGCGACGGTGGTCATACCCACACCGCCGGCTGCGATTTCACGATGGAAGTCGATCAGATCATCGGTGACCAGCGCGTCCGGTGTTCGTCCCTCGAAGGTCGCGGACTTGATCACTCTGTTGCGCAGCGTGATCGGCCCCAGCTTCGCCGGTGCGAATACTTCGTTCATCATTGCTCGCCTGCCGCGGTCAGTCCAGCGACCACGAAATCGCGTAGCGCGCGCACTGCCTCGTCCGACAGTTCGCGCTCCCCGGTGCCGATACCACCGAACTGCATGATGATCAGGTCGAACGCCAATCCCCAGCGCCGGCGACTCTCGTGCTCGCTCAGCTCCGGCAGCAAGCCCACCCAGGCGTTCATGCGGAACCAATGCCGCCGCCATATCCTCGGATGCCGACCTAGTACGAATTGGGCCAATAGCCGCAGATGCAGCCGCCCGACAGGATCGGCCGCCAAACCGATGAACGGCTCGATCACCGCGTCCACCAACGCCGATACCGAACCGTGCGCGGTCGTCACCGCGGTCAACCGTTCGGCCCACAACGACCCGAGCCGATCTTCCAGCAATGCCGCGACCAGCGCGTCCTTCGATCCGAAGTGATAGTGCACGGCAGCGGGATTGGCACCGGCCGCCGCGCAGACCGCCCGCACCGAGACGTCGTCGTACCGCTCGGTCAGCAAGAGTCGCTCGGCCGCCAGCAATAGCCGTTCGCGCGTGCCCGCCGCGGCTGCCTGTTCCACCATGACCGAAGTCAACCACGTTTCCATCATTGATTCAATCATTGTTTGAATCGATGATTACCGATGGCGGGTGGCCTAACATGGGAGCTACCTCCAGAATCCATGCGAGGAACCGGGTGCGGCGACAATGAGCAGCTCAGGACGGGAGCATGATGGGCCAGCACGTCACCTACCGGAGAATCTATGAATCGCCGATTCCATCGGATGGCACCCGCGTGCTCGTCGATCGGGTCTGGCCGCGCGGCATCCGCAAGCAGGACGCGCACCTGGACGAGTGGATGCGCGATATCGCGCCGTCGACCGAACTGCGCAAGTGGTACGGACATCAGCCCGAACGCTTCGCTGAATTCCGTCGCCGATATCTGGCCGAACTGCGCGATACCCAACACCGCGAGGCCGCCGAGCATCTGCGGGAGATTGCCCGCGAACACCCGGTGACCTTGTTGACCGCCACCCGCGACATCGACCACAGCCAGGCGGCCGTCCTGGCGAACTGGATTGCGGCAGAATAGCTTCGACGGACTGACGGACTCGACCTAGCCGGCGTTACGAGCGGTGCCGCGGTGCGCGGGCATGCTGGTGGGATCCTCCGGCCACGCATGCTTCGGGTAGCGACCGCGCAGGTCGCTGCGTACCTGCGGCCAGCCGGTGCGCCAGAACGACGCCAGATCCGTGGTGATCGCGACGGGCCGTTGGGCGGGTGAGAGCAGGTGCAGCACGATCGGGACGCGCCCATCGGCCAGCGACGGTGTCTGCGTCCAACCGAAGACCTCCTGGACCTTGACCGCGAGCACCGGCGGATCGGTCGAGTAATCGAGACGGATGCGGCTACCCGAGGGCACCGGCAGTCGCTCCGGTGCGAGTTCGGCCATGCGCGCGGCATCGGGCCACGGCAGCAGGCGACGCAATGCCTGCCCCGCATCGATGCGTTCGAGGTCGGCGCGGCGGCGAGCCGTGGCGAGTTCGGGGCCGAGCCAGGTGCCGGCATCGGCAAGCAATGATTCGTCATCGACCGGCGGCCATGGGGTGCCGAGTGTACGGTGCAGGAAGTCGAGGCGTTGGCGGAGGAAGACTGCGTCGGAATCCCAGTGCAGCAGAGCAAGTCCGGTCGACATCAGACCGCGTTGCACTGCCGCGCTGAGCAATTGACGATCAGGATCGCGAATCTGACTATCCGACAACAGGATTGCGCCCAGTCGTTCGACTCGCCGGGCCACCACGTCACCGTCGACCCAATCCACCTCGTCCACGATCTGCAGCAGATTCGATGCCGCACGGCGGGCGAGCTTTTCGTCAGCGACCGCGGCCGACCGAATCCGGCCCTCGGAACGCCCCGGATCGCGGGTCGCCACCGCGACCGCCAACCACTCCGCGGCGCCCAGCCCGGAACCCGGCGGCAGGGTCACCGCGGTGCCACCGGCCAGCAGATAACTCGCAGACCCGGGACTGCGCCGCCGTGCCAGCCGCTCCGGATGTGCCAGTGCGACAACGAAAGCCGGATCGTCATCACCGTCCGTCGCATCGACCGACCGCGACAGCCGCTCGACCTCCCGCCGCCAGCGCGGCGGCCGCTCACGCCGCAAAACGCGCAGACCGGCCACCAGATCGACGCCCGGCACGAGGGTGTCATCGTCGAGGACCGCGACCACCTCCGCAGCCGCCCGGGTACCGACCGCGGCGGCACCATCCAGCAGCGCTCGCGCCAATCGGGGATGCAGACCTACTCGTGCCATATGCTGACCGCGCTCGGTCGCGGCCCCGGTTTCGGTCACGGCCCCCAATGCGCGCAATACATCTCGACCAGCCGCCAAGCCACCTCGCGGCGGCGCGTCCCACCATGGGAGCCCTTGGCCGTCGGGCGTGCCCCAGCATGCGAGCTCCAACGCCAGGCGTGTCAGATCCGCCGTGCGGATCTCCGGCTCCGGATACGCGGGCAGCGTGCCGTTCTCGTACTCCGGCCAGCAGCGCCATACTTTCCCCGGCGCTTCGCGGCCGGCCCGCCCGGCGCGTTGCTCGGCCACGGCGGCCGAAACTCGAACTGTCGCAAGGCCGGACAACCCACGTCCACGATCGATGCGCGGCACCCGAGCAAGCCCCGAATCCACCACGGCCCGCACCCCCGGGACCGTCAAACTGGATTCGGCCACTGCCGTGGACAACACGACGCGCCGTCGTGCACCGGGGCGCAGCGCCAGGTCCTGTCCGGCGGCGGAGAGCCTGCCGTGCAACGGAACCAGATCCACATCAACATCGGCCAGAAGATCCGTGGTCCGGCGAATTTCGGCTGCTCCGGGCAGGAAAACGAGCACATCCCCGTCGGCTCCGGCGAGCGCCGCCCGGGTGGCGCGAGCCACTTGCGCTTCGGCCCCTTCCCTCGGCAGCGGCGGAACATACGTCGTCTCCACCGGGAAGCTCCGGCCTTGCACCTCGATCACCGGCGCCGCCCGACCGCCACCGACGAGCACCGAAAGACGTTCGGCCGCAACGGTTGCCGAGGTAGCGAGCACCCGTAGATCAGGCCGCAATCCGGCCCGCGCGTCCAGCAGCAATGCCAACAGCAGGTCCGCGTCGAGATGCCGCTCATGACATTCGTCGAGGACGACGATATCCGCGCCCGCCAACTCGGGATCGCGCTGCAACCGCCTTACCAGCAACCCGGAGGTGACCACCTCGATCCGGGTCCGGGCACTCACGCGCCGATCTCCCCGGACCGAATACCCGACCGTCTCCCCCACCGACTCACCCGATAACGCGGCCATGCGACCCGCCGCCGCTCGCGCCGCCAACCGCCGAGGCTCGGCCACCACGACCCGCCCGACAGCCGCCAACGCCAATGGCACCAATGTCGTCTTCCCGGTTCCCGGAGGCGCGACCAACACGGCGGTGCCATGCTCGGTCAACGTCGCGACAATGCGATCGAGCGCGCCGCGCACCGGCAGCTCAGGAAGTTCAGGCAGTGTCATTGCCAACCAGTCTGCCGCCCCGCTGTCGGTGGCCTTACATGGAGGTCGACCTCGGCATTCCCGAGGCCGAAGGCTCGACCTCCAGCACGCTCGCAACGCCCGCACCACCGCCCCAACGGCGTGTTTTAGTCCAATTTCACTGAAATGCGTTGTGCGGCATGAATACCCCTACTCACAGACGATTCGCTACCATAGACATGTGCGGATCGGAGTAGGGCTCTCCACCGCGCCGGAAGCGTGGCAGGCGGGCATGGAAGCCGCAGCGCACGCTCGCGAGCAGATCGCGGGCGAGCCGCTGTCGCTTGCCGTGCTGCTGGCATCACGAGCACACACCGACGATGCCGCGGCCGTACTCGCCGGAGTCCACCAGACGGTCAAGGTGCCCGCACTCGTCGGATGTGTAGCGCAGGCGATCGTCGCGGGCCGCCGTGAAATCGAGAACCAGCCCGCCGTAGTGGTATGGCTGGCATCCGGGTTGCCCGCCGCCGCCGAGACATTCCGGCTCGACTTCGTCCGAACGGCAACCGGCGGGCTACTCGCGGGCTACCGCTTCGACAAGGCCGCACGCGACTTCCATCTGCTGCTGCCCGACCCGTACTCCTTCCCCGCCGACATTCTGCTCGAGCACCTGAATACCGATCTACCCGGCATCACGGTGATGGGCGGGCTGGTGAGCGGCGCGCGGGGGCCGGGCGGCTGCCGGCTGTTCCACGACCGCGATGTGGTGACCTCTGGCGCGGTCGGCGTGCGACTGCCCGGCCTGCACGGTGTCCCCATCGTGTCGCAGGGCTGCCGCCCCATCGGCTACCCATATATCGTCACCGCCGCGCGCGGCGCGGTAATCACCGAATTGGGCGGCCGACCGCCGATCGCGCGGTTGCGCGAGATCGTCGAGGTGCTGTCGCCCGAACAGCAGGAACTGGTGACACACGGGCTGCAGATCGGAATCGTGGTCGACGAGCATCTGGCAGAACCCGGCCAGGGCGATTTCCTGATTCGCGGCCTCCTCGGTGCCGACCCGTCGAGCGGTGCGATCGAGATCGGCGAGATCGTCGAGGTCGGCACGACCGTGCAGTTCCAGGTTCGCGATGCGGTCGGAGCGGACGAAGATCTGCGTGCGGCCCTCGTCCAGGTGGGTTCGGACCTGCCGGGACGTCCGGCCGGTGCGTTGCTGTTCACATGCAACGGACGGGGTCGGCGGATGTTCGGGGTCGCGGACCACGACGCTGCGGCAATCGAGGACCTACTCGACGGCATACCGCTCGCGGGCATCTTCGCCGCGGGCGAGATCGGTCCCATCGCCGGCCGCAATGCGTTGCACGGATTCACAGCATCGATGGCGGTATTCGTCGAATGAGCGTCGACCTGCGGGTCTACGCCGAGCTGAACGATTTCCTCCGGCCCGACGAGCGGTACACGGTGCTGCGTCGACCGTTCCGTCCGCATCAGACCGTGAAAGACGTCATCGAGGCGGCGGGCATCCCGCACACCGAGGTCGACCTGGTACTGGTCGACGGGCACCCGGTGGCCTTCGGCCAGCGCCCGCACGACGGCGATCGGATAACCGCCTATCCCGTATTCGAGACCCTGGACATCGGCCAGGTCACCAGGGTGCGCCCGCACCCCCTGCGCGAGCCGCGCTTCGTCGCCGACGTGAACCTCGGCGGCCTCGCCAAGCTGATGCGGCTGATGGGTCTGGACGTGCACTGCCGTTGGGATGCCGACGACGCAGCACTCGCCGAAGTTTCGGCAGCCGATCATCGGATCCTGCTCACCCGCGACCGCGGACTGCTCAAGCGGCGCAACGTGACTCACGGTGTGTACATCCGATCGGACCAGCCGGTCGATCAGATCGTCGAGCTGATCCGACGGCTCGACCTGGTCGAGCGCTTGGCGCCGTTCACCCGCTGCCTGCGCTGCGGTGGCGCCGTCGTCGCGGTCACAAAAGCCGATATCGAAGCTCGGCTACAGCCACTCACGCGCCGCCACTACGACACCTTTCGACAGTGCCATGGCTGCGGGCGGATCTACTGGCAGGGCTCGCACCAGGTTCGGCTCAACGCCACGGTGGCGGCAATAATCAATAGATCTGAGACGACTCACCGTTTACCGAGCTGATTGGCACAAACGACCGATCGCCACCACCGGTGAGTTCCAGCCTGGCGGTGTGGTGCTGTCGACCGTTGAGCGGTGGGCTGATCAGGATGAGGTCGGGAGTTCGGTGCGAATGAGGTATAGCGGGCGAATTCCAGACCTTCGTCGACGGCCGATGTGACCTCGTCCAGGAATGCCGCCTCGGGCCGGATCAGAATTATCCGACCGAGCAGGGATAGGTGCCGAATCGCGCCCCGGACGGGCTGCCGATCGGAAGAATCGAGCTATGTCGTCAGGTGTGATTTCGACGTTGATTACGGGACTGATGCCCTTGCTGGGCGCCGGACTGGGTGCATCGACAACGCTGCTGGTGCAACGCAGTTCGGCCCGCGAGGCAAAGCTCAGGTTTGAAGCTGAGAATCGCCTTGCCCACCGAGAAGAACTGAAGTCCGCGCTCCTCGACTACTTCGAGAACGCGCAGCGACTACAGGGCGAGCTCGATGTCCGAGAGCGGGGCGGCACTCCGGACGATTTGAAGCGAATGATCGAGAGCGTCTGGCTAGCAGAGAAGCGGGTCGAGATCATCTGCTCGGATGCGTTGCGGGACTGTGTGGTCGCCCATGCCCGAGGCTTGCACGACGCTGTTCGCGACGCTGCTGCCCACCCCGATTGGTGGGCCCATTGCCGGTCTCTGCAAAATGACCTGATATCGCAGGCAAAAGCAGAGCTTGCGCGCGTTCACGATGGGTGAGCCAACTCGTGCTGGAGACGATGTAGCTCGACGCTCGAATTGCCCGCAATCAGCAGTGCTCTGACCGTCGGGAAAGCCGCCAGGATCTACCCGGGTGCTGGAGAACCCGGCATCGGAACATGACGATCGGACGCCGGTACGACTGCGTCAAAGTTTCTTTGCGAGGCAAGGATTCATGGGTTCCATGTTCCGGTGAGATGAATTCCCGGCAGCCCGGGCTGCCAGGCAATATAGTTGCACGGTCGTAGGTCACACATCGTGGGCGTTTATCGGCGAGCCCGCTCGCTGCGGGATTCGATGGGAGGCGCGGCATGACATCGACATATATGGGAAAGCCCTACTACCCGTTGTGGCTGGACAACCTGGCCGACGACGTTACCTTGGAAGCCGCGGCCATGGACGGCACCGCGCGTGGCGCCGAAGATGTCCGTTCCATCTTGGTCACTGCCCGAGAACAGTATGAGTACCAGGAATTCAATTACGCCGGCCCCTGCGGCGAAAGCGGTTTCCTCGAGGACTACTCCAGCTCGGTCCGCGGCACACCGACCTACGTCGTCGTCCTGGTCACCTTCAACCCCGCCGGACAGACTCAGCGTGTCGTGGTGAACCACCGGCCGCGCAGCGCGCTGCTGCAGTTTTCCCGCTTGCTGCTCGAGAAGTTCGCAGACACCCCCTACGCGAAGCACTGGCAAAATACACCGTAAGGGCACGACATCCTCGACAACGCTCGCTACCGATTTCACGGGAGGCGCGGCATGACATCGACATATATGGGGAAGCCGTACTATCCGGCGTGGCTGGATAACCTGGCCGACGATGTAACCGGGGAAGGCGCCGCGTGGGACGGCGCCATACAAGGCGCGCAGGCCGTCCATGAAGTCGTGGTCGCCGCCCGCGAGATATACGAGTTCCAAGACTTCCACTACGCCGGTCCCTGCGGCGAGAACAGTTTTCTCGAGGACTACACCTCATCGGTCCGCGGCGTGCCGATTCATGTCATCGTCCTGGTTACCTTCAACGCCGCGGGAAAGGCCCAGCGCCTCGTGGTGAACCACCGTCCACGCAGCTCCGTGCTGCTGTTGTCCCGCTTGATGCTCGAGAGGTTCGCCGACACGCCCATTGCCAAACATTGGGAGAACACACCTTGAGGAGCCCGAGCATGAGTGCGCCCTTGTATCTGATCACTGGGGCAGGTGGTGGCACCGGTGGCGTGAGCCGGCAGGTGATCGAGCAATTGCGGGAACGTGGGGATCGCGTTCGCGCGTTGGTACACCACGACGACGCCCGAGCCGAGCCGTTACGCGCGCTCGGCGCTGAAGTCGTAGTCGGAGACTTGACCGACCCACGAGATGTGGTCGATGCGATGACCGGTACCGATCGCATGTTCTTTTCGATGGGTGTCTCGGCGGACTACCTGCAGGCAACCGTGGTCGTCTGCGACGCCGCCCTGGAGTACGGCCACCTCGAGGTGGTCGTGAACATGTCCCAGATGACCGTTTCTCAAATGACTCTGACCAGTGTGGGAGAGTCTCGTCAACATCGGCTGCATTACCTCGCCGAGCACGTCTTCAACTGGTCGGGTGTGCCGGTCGTGCACATCAGGCCGACGGTGTTTCTGGACAATCCGATATTTACCGGACTTGCGCAACCGTCGCTGCGCGAGCGAGACGTGCTGGCCCTACCCTTCGGCACGGGCCGAACGTCACCGATAGCTACCAGCGACGTGGCCCGCACGGTTACCGCAGTGCTCGTAGATCCCACCCACCGCATCGGCGATGTCTACGAATTGACCGGCCCGGCACGTTTGGACATCGACGGCCTTGCCGCCGAGTACACCCTGGGACTTCACCGGCAGATTCGCGGCACCGACATCCCCCATAAAACCTGGGTCGAGGACGTCTTGAAGCCCCGAGGTCTGCCCGCGCACCTCGAGCAGCACCTGGCCACACTGGCACTGCTGCACCGCGCCGGACGCTACGAGCGAGCCACCGACGACGTCGAGAAGATCACGGGACAGCCACCATCCACCGTTGGGCAGTACATAGCCAAACGCTCGCAGCTGTTCTCATAATGGTCCTGACGTGCGGCATCGTGAACCATATTGCCGATGATCGCGCTCGAGCCGTATTGGTCACAGCGAGAGCTGTCGGTCGACTGCAGTATGAGCGGGCCATCGATGACAGTCGGCAGAAGCCGGCCGCCGAATACCCGCTTCTGCCGCTGAGCGACGGTTCGGCCAGCCTGGCCGCCCGGATCGGGTCGGCCGGGCAGTACACCCAGTGAGTGAAACGGCAATCATCGGCTCCGACTACCGAATCCATGCGAATTGAAACCTTATGCGGTGCAGATAGTTTGGCGGACTACAACCGGTATGGCGGGGCTGGCGCTTCCCTGAGCCGAGTCCTTCACGACTCAATCGCTCTTCGACAAACACCTTTTCCTGCGCTGATCGGTTGTCTCACAAGGCGACTCGATGAGCGCACCGACCGGACGCTCATGGCCGGGCCCCGCCCCGACGCCAGTCGCGAGTAGCCGATTACCGGATGCGAAGCCCGTCGAGAACGACTGCGATCAACTGGTTCGGGGTGCCGCGCAGTCGAGCACGGCGCTCGGCCGTCGCCGCGCCGATGAGCAGGTCCAGCACGTCGGCGATTTCGACATCGAGCCTTACCGCCCCTGCCTTTTTCGCCTGCGCGAGCAAGGTTTCGAACGACCGGA
>FTJU01000178.1_pt2 | contig 36010 bp, 30 predicted proteins | sample 1658961 | NCBI WGS metagenome assembly FTJU01 (sample SAMEA3914878, study PRJEB12502) | metagenome | biome: forest; material: soil | place: USA | collected 2012-03-12 | depth 0.3 m | reverse complement strand
CCGGCGGTGACGCCCGCTTCGGCGTCCTCGACGACAACGGTCCGGCTCGGATCCGCACCCAGCCGACGCGCGGCCTCGAGCAGCATCGCCGGGTCGGGCTTGCCAAGCAGCCGCAGATCTTCGGCGACGACCCCGTCGACGCGCACCGCGAACAGATCGCCGATACCGGCCGCCTCGAGCACGCGAGCACAATGACAGCTGGCCGAGAAGATCGCCGTACCGACCCCCGCGTCACGCAACTCACGCACCAGCGCGACCGTAGACTCGAAAACCGGGACTCCTTCGCGGGCCAGCCGATCCAGGAACAGATGATCCTTACGATTGCCGAGACCGCAGATGGTGGCAGCGTTCTCCGGATCGGACGGGTCGCCCCAGGGCAGCGAAATTCCCCGTGACGCAAGGAAATCGGCCACACCGCTGTAGCGGGGTTTACCGTCCACGAATCGCTGGTAATCCGCCTCGGTGAACGGTGAGTGGTCCTGGCCCGGCTCGGCGGCGGGTTCGGCGAGAAACGCGTCGAACAGTTCGGTCCACGCGGCGGCATGTATCGACGCAGTGTCGGTGACCACCCCGTCCATATCGAAGATCACCGCGTCGTGTCGGCGTACATCGATCACCGGCGCAGGCTGTCCGCTTGCTCTCACCGCTCCAGACTGGGTCGACCCATCCTCCCGATCAAGGGTCGGAAGTCCCGGCGAGCGACCGTTTGTGATCGCGCCGTGCCGGGCGCACCGTCATCGCGCGGCTCCCCGAACCGAACCGGCGCGTTCCAGCTGACGTCGCTACCGCGGCCGCTGTCGCCAGCCGAATGCCGAATACCGCTGGCGGGGTGTGCCAGTTCGGCCGCCGGGAAGCTGTGCTCCGGGCTGGGCGTCACGGTATCGGGGCCTGGGCGGGTGCCGGTCGGCAGTATCTCGGTCGGCAGACCGACTGTTCGCGCTGTTGATCGCGGTCTGGTGACCCCGGCGCCATCTCGATCGTTCTCGGCCGCTGTCTCGGATCGATCGAGAAATACCATCGCCAACCTCCGGACGGGTCAGGGACCCGCTCAGCTCAATTGGATCGTGTGCTGATGCGCGTCGACGGCGCGTCGCAGCTCAGCTCTGGACAATTCGTGCGTGCCGCACTCGCAGTAGGCGGGAATGGTGTCCTCGGTGAGTGGATCGCCATCGAGCAGGTCGGCGTAGGTTGTGCCATGCCGGCTCGCGTGGTGTGGCTCGTCGACGAAGTCCCGATGACCGTGCGCGTGCGGGCCGACCGACGATACGTAGACCACACCCACGGGCGTATCGAAAACGGTTGCGACGTGGTGACTTCGACCACAGCGAATCCGTACCACGGCGTGCGCGTCGCGGTCTGGACCGAGTTCGTCCACGGCTTTCCGAGCCCGAAGTTGACGTTGCGCAGGGCTCAGATCGGCGGGGTGAGTCATAGCTGTCTCCTACTCGTGCTGCATTCGGGGTGCGACGAGGTCATATCGGGCCTCCGTTCACCGCAGGTCCGCCGGAGGCCGGTTCGCAGCGACAGGCAAGCGCGAACAGGCGGGCCCGGTACACGTCGCGGCCGATCCGTCCGCTCAGTAGGGCGGCGAGCAGCGTGTTCTCGGCGTCCAGGGCGACCCACACCTGGGCCGAATCGGCCCATTCGGTCGTCGGCGGCGCATGGAAGCTCGAATGCGCATCATCGTGCGGTGACGCATCGGCGGCGATGGCCGACCGTCCAGACCGTCCGAGGGCGTCCAGACACCAGGACACCAGCACCACCAGTGCCGCGAACAGCACACCAGCCACCAAGCCCGCAATCATCGCCCGGCCCTGCCAGGATTCGTCGAATTCGGCTACTCGCCCGGCTTCACTTCGATCCGCTTGCCGCTCTCCTTGGTCTCACCCATCGGAATACTGACCGTGAGGATGCCCTTGGCATAGGTGGCCTCGATGCCTTCGCCTTCGGCGCCGGGCGGCAGCGTCACCGAGCGGTAGAACGAACCGTAGTTGAACTCCGAACGTCCCTTCTCCTCATGCTTTTCGGAGCGCTCCGCCTTGATCGTCAACTGCCGCTCCTGCACGGACACCTCGACATCCTTCGCCGGATCGATGCCCGGAATCTCCGCGCGCACAATGTAGTGGCCGTCCTCGACGGTGTCCTCGACACGCAGCAGGTGGGTACCGAACGGTGGCAGCCCGGTGGGCGTGAAGGCGTTCCAGAGGTCGTTGAGATCCGGCAGCAACGACTGGTGCACGGGAAGTCGGCTCATGATTCCCTCCTAGCGGAGACGATGGATTCGGATACATCCATTCCACCGAGACCCGGAAACCGGAAATAGAGCATCGAGTAGTCGGCGCTGCGGACCGCCTGACCCATCGCGGGTGACCAAAGTCCCTCAGCCGATCCGAGCCGAGGTTTGCGGCCCGTTCGGCCCAACACGGCCTTGTCGACGAGCCGGATCCCGGTGACGATCGACAGCTCGATCTCGACAGCCGTATCCATTCCCTGTTCGCCCCACGGGTGCAGCACGCCGACTGCCCGGTCATGGTCGTACATCCGAGCTGACTTTCGGCCTCGCCCTCCGGGACCGAAGCCCCTGCTCTACCACTCCGCTGGATCGGCATGGTGAGCATCGGGCTGCGGACAAACCGCCCGTCCGCAGCCCACCCGGTGCCCGCGACAACGACTTTCGCCGCGCGCGAAAATTCCGATCGAGAGGCCGGTAATGACCATGGTGAGCACCTCCTTCACCACTCGCGAACTCGGTCCCGACGACACGAACGCACTGCGGGAACTACACGCGGGACTCGATGAGCGGGACAGCTTTTTCCGATTCTTCGCACCCCCGCCCAGAGATCTCGGCAAGGTCGCTACGGCCATAGCCAAGAACGACCCGGCCCACTGCGCGGTGGGCGCATTCATCGACGGCCAGCTGGTGGGGGTGGCGAACTTCATCGCACTAGAGCAGCCCGGAACGGCCGAAATCGCGATGGTCGTCGCCCACGATGAACAAGCCCACGGTATCGGCACCGATCTGCTATACCGACTCGCTGACCTGGCTCGCGAGCGCGGCATACAACGATTCGTCGCCGAGGTGCTGACGGCGAACGCGAAAATGATGCGGCTGATCACCGAATCCGGCTTCCGGGTCGTCACTCATCGAGAGAACGGCATCATCGGAGTCACCATCCGGCTCTGACAGCGCGCACATAAGGCCCGCATGCGCCGGATTCCGGCACACGGCGGTCGACCAAAGCCATGTCCGAACGGGACCAAAGACTGCATCGCACACCGGTCGACCAGCGGATCGTTGACTCGTCAGGACAGACCGAGGGAGCGAATATGGCCGGCTACGGTGCTACGGTCCGCGATGAGTCGCGGGTGCCGACCCGCACCCAGCGACACGCGATACCGGGTGTCTATGCCAGCTACGACGCCGCGCGCGTCGCGGTCCAGCACGGTGCCACCTCGGCCGAGGCGATCAGCGGCACCTTCCTGATGAATGCTGGCCCCGCCACCGTCTGCGGCGCCCGGGCCTACGCCGCGTTCACCGAGTTCTATGCCGACCGCGCCGGCAACAGCATGGCGCGACAGCTCGCACGTGACGCGCATGCCGACTGACCGTCGACGTGGATTCGGACAGCGGAGCCAGCAACGCCGGGCGGAAGGACTCGAAGGACAACCGGGATGACCGAAAACATGAATACCGATCCACACCGACTGGCATCGGCCGAGGTGGTCGTCGGTGTCGACGGCAGCGCCGCATCGAATCTGGCCGTCCGATGGGCCGCCCGGACCGCCGCGCAGCGCGGGCGGGAACTGTTGATCACGCACGGCATGGATCTGCGTGCGTCCGCCGCTATCCCGGTTCACCCGCTAATGGCCGAAACCCGCATGCGCGGTGCGGATTTCGTCGCCGAGGCCGAGCTGATCGCACGCGAGGAAGCACTCGAATCCACCGTTTCGACGGAAGTATCCGAGGCGCATCCCGCCGAGCTGTTGATCCGTCACTCACGCACCGCCCACTTGGTTGTCATGGGGGTAGCAGCCGGAATCGGCGGCGCCGCGCATCTCGGATCGACGCTGTCGGCCGTTGTCGCGCACGGTCACGGCAGTATCGTGGCTGTGCGGACCGCCGACCCGCTGCGGCAGCTATCGGCCGACGGTCCGGTGGTGGTCGGTGTCGACGGCAGCCAGGCCGGTGAGGCCGCGATCGCCACCGCTTTCGCCGAGGCATCCGACCGAGGAGCCGCGCTGGTCGCGGTGCACGGTCACCACGACTTTTTCGTCGATTCCTTCGTCGGATACCCCTTCGTGGACGCCCCCATCGGGACCATGGAAACCACGCAGCTCGACCTGCTGGCCGAACGCCTGCGCCGATGGCAGGAGAAGTACCCGAATGTGGAGGTCCGTCACCGGGTGTACGACCTACATATCCGGCAGCACCTGCTGGAGTGGTCCAAGACCGCCCAGCTGCTTGTGGTCGGCAGCCGTGGTCGCGGGGGATTCCGTGGCCTTCTGCTCGGCTCCACGAGCAATGCGCTTGTGCAACACGCGCATTGCCCGGTCATGGTCGTGCACCAGGACTAGACCGACCCGCATCGACCGATCGGGTGTTGGGACCTGATCCCATCACCACGGCGATTGTCACCGCTTCGCGTCGGTCTCCGAGATCCGTCGGTCCGCATAGTTCGGTCCACTCGCGCACGTTGGTTCGGTGCGGTGTGCTCATCCGATAGGCATAGTGGGCGGCAACTTCGGCGAGATCGCGTTCAACCCGACCATTCGGTTCACCCGTCAGCCGGGTACTCCGCTGCTCGATCACCGGTACCTGATCGAGTCGCGACCGGAGAACCGGCGAGCGTCCAACGCCTCATTTCGAGGGTGACCTGGGCCCAACGTCACCGGTACCGGTTACTTGTGCATCTCACCCACGATATGTGGTCTGCGCGACAATTCTTCCTGCAGCAGTGGCCGTTTCAGCTGCAGGCGGCAGCCGCGGTCGCCGCTGGGGCAGGTGCGCGATGACGGAATTGGGCCCACTGGACACGGGTTTCATGGAGATGGAAGACACCGACCGCCACGTCAGCCTCGGCATCGGGACGGTGGTGATCGTCGCTGGATCACCGCCGGGACGCGATGAGCTGCGCTCCTGGCTGGATCGCGGGCTGGAGCGGCACGGGCGGCTGCGGCAGCGGGTTCGTCGTGCGCCGCTGGACCTGAAAGCACCGGTGTGGGAGGACGACCCGAATTTCGATCTCGGGCATCACATCCGGTGGGCCGCGCTACCGGAGCCGGGTGGTGAAGCGGAGCTGCGGGAGCTGATAGCGACCGAGTTGACCCAGCGGCTGGATCGTGATCACCCACTGTGGGAGGTGATCGTTGTCGACCGCTTGGCGCAGGACCGCTGGGCGATGATCGTCAAGGCCCACCACACCATGGTGGACGGAATCTCGGAGATCACGCTGCTCGAAAGCTTTTGCGACCCGGTCGGTGCGGGCGAGCACCGCACCGCAGCCGGAAGACGTTCGCGCACAGGCCTTCTGAAGCTGATGAAAACAACGATCCGGGCGCCCGTAACCATGCCGCGCTTCGCCGTCGGAACCGTGCGCACCTTGGCGCCGGTGCTGTATGCGGCGATCGCGCCGACGGGCGAGTCCTCGCTGAACAGCCCTATCGGGCGGCAGCGCCGCTACGCCGTGGCGCGAACCATGCTTCCGCAGGTGCGGGAGATAGCGGCGGCATTCGATGTGACGGTCAACGATGTCGCGGTCGCCGCCATCGCCGCCGCCTACCGCCGGTTGCTGCTTAGCCGCGACGAACGGCCCATCCCCACCACGCTACGTACCGTCGTACCGGTCTCGACCCGGGCCACCGAAGCGAAATACGTTCTGGACAACCGAGTTTCGGCGGTGATCTCACATCTGCCGATCGAGATCGACGACTCGGTGCAGCGCCTGATCGCCGTCCACCGGCAGATCCAGCGGCATCGGTCCCGAGGCGAAGCCGACGCCGAGAAGTCTTTGCTCTCACTGTCACGGCGGTTGCCGTTCGGTATCGTCGCAGAGATTTTCCGGATGGCATCGTGGTTCCCCCAACGCGGCGTGGGCGCCCTGGCGACCAATATCCCCGGGCCCGGGCGCCGGTTGACACTCGGCGGCCGGGAAGTAGTCGAATTGTGGCCGTGTATTCCGATCGCGCTGCGGGTGCGCACGACGATCGCGATACTCAGCTACCTGGACCGGTTGACCTTCGGTATCACCGGTGACTACGACACCACCCCCGACATCGACACCATCGCCGCGGGTATCGCGACCGAGATCGCAGTCTTGTTGGCCCACGCCCGCGGCCAACAGACATCACGCCAACCGCGGCCGGCCACCGACGACGGTGACTGTTCCCCCTCGCCCCGGCGACGGCACGCACCGTGAGTTCACCGCCACGGGATACCGACCCGACAGCTGCCACCAGCCGTTGGCGAACTCGACACCACCGTGTTCCGCGAACCAGTGGTCGGACACATAGGTGGAATTGCCGACCGCGAGTACCCCGAGCGCGGGCTTGTCCTGCCGCACGCGACTCGCCGCCGCCAGATCGAAACCCCGCGGGGCGGCCGGAATGACGGTGTCGCTACTCGACGGTTGGTTTCCCTGGACGCTGCGGATCACGGCGGCGATCCTGGTCGTGCTCGCCACGGGGTGGCGGAATCGCCGGTGGCGCGCTCGGTGGCTGCCGGTTGCTGCGGGCACCGCGGCAGCGGGGGCCATTGGCGCGTGGTTCGCCATCCCAGCCACGCTGGCCGTGACCGATCCCCTACCGACCGAGGCGTGGATCTGGTTCGCAGGGCTGGTGTTCGCGGCGCTCATGCTGATCCTCGGCTGGCGTAGCGGCCGATGGTGGCGCCGCGGAGTTGCGCTGCTCGCCGTCATACTTACCACCGCGACGTTGGTCAACAGCGTAAACGCCTCGATCGGCTACTACCCCACGATCCGCGACGCCTGGCGCACGGTATCCCATGCACCGATGTCCGCCGCGGTCGACCTCGCCCAGCTCGGCGCCGTTCCACCCGCAACGTCGACTGGCCGGATTGTCGCCGTCACTATTCCGGATACCCTGAGCCACTTCCGACACCGCCGGGAATTCGTCTACCTGCCCCCGGCCTGGTTTCGCCGACCTCGACCACACCTGCCGGTACTGGAACTGATCGGCGGAGTGTTCGCCGCCCCGGACGACTGGATCCGCGCGGGCCACGCGGTGGAAACCGCCAACGCCTACGCTCAGCGGCATGGTGGGCTTGCACCTATCCTCGCGTTCACCGACGCCACCGGGAACGTCGTCACCGATACCGAATGCGTCGACGGCAACGCCGGCAACGCCGAAGACCACCTCGTCAAGGAGATCCCCGCCTACGTCGTGTCCACCTTCGACGCCGCGCAGTCACCCCGAGACTGGAGTGTGGCCGGTTGGTCCATGGGCGGCACCTGCGCCGTCGACCTGGTCGTCGAGCACCCCGAGACCTTCGGCCACTTCGTCGACATCTCCGGCGACCTGGGCCCGAACCTGGGCAGCAAGCACGACACGATCATCAAACTGTTCAACGGCGATGCCGCTGCATGGGCCGCGCACGACCCGCTCACCGTGCTCGCCCGCCATAACCCGTACCACGACATGACCGGGCTGTTCATCTGCGGCACCGCCGAGTCGGCACACATCCGCCACGCCGGCCAACTCTCCACCGCCGCACGGCAAGCCGGTATCCCCACCGAACTCACGATCCTGCCGGGCGACCACACCTGGAAGTTCGCCGCACATGCCTTCGCCGCGGCACTGCCTCGGCTCGGCGCCCAACTCGACCTTGAACCGCCGTAATAGCTTCGGCCGGTGTCAGCAGGTCTACGTCAGCGTTGCGAGCCCGGGGCCGGCCAACGCCTCGGCCAGCGACCTGTTGCGCGGGGCTGTGCCTGGTACTGCCTAGGGCGACCACGACAGGCAGTAGGGCGCGGCACGCGGAAAGCTCCGACTAGGTCGACCCCCGCCGCCGGAATCGTCACCTCGGGCAACAGCTGTGGGGCGACATCATCATGGCGAGCCTCCACGATTCGCGTCCAGTCTCGACTGACGCGAACACAGACCCGAAGTGCCACAAGCCCACGCATCGCATGGCCCCGGTGTCGACCGCCACGCGCCCGCACTCCTGCTAGCCGGGACGCCCGAATGGCTGCGCGTGGTGCGGCTGCACGGGCAGATCCAGATCACTGTGGACACGGCCAGACATGGGTACCGACCTCGGAGCAATGGCCTCGACCGCTCGAGTCGAGCCGGTCATGCGCATATAACCCGAAAGTAGAGACATGGTGCCGGTTCCGCGGAGTAGCGTACGGTTCCATGAGCGCATGCGAGGTTTGCGGTAACGATTACGCTATGCCGATCGTCGTCGAGGCTCAGGGAATGCGGCATGTCTTCGACTGCTTCGAATGTGCGATCCACCGCATGGCCCCTATCTGCGGGCACTGCGACTGCAAGATCATCGGCCACGGTGTGGAGGCAGATGGTCAATTCTTCTGCTGCGTACACTGCGCCGTGTCCGAGGGCGCCAAAGGCTTGGTCGACCACGTGTGAGGTTGGTGTTGTCCTAGGGCGACCCGCCATTCCGGGCGATGTTCGATGCCATTCGGCTTCGGGGCATCGGCGCGGGTATCCGCTTCCCTTGGTCCGCTGTCCGACGATATCGGCGTTCGCCTCTCCGGCATCCGGCAGAAGCGTACTGATCGGGCGGCACCGGCGTCTGGTCTTCGCAAGGGCCTTCGGACCGCCCGGACCGCGGGCGTGCGCTGGAATGGCGGTGTATTCGCCCTGCGCGGTTCGCCATCCCGGCCGGTAATTCCACACGCGCGCAACCCCATTGATGCTCTTCGGCGGGGCACGAGGTAGGAAGTTGTCAATCGAATGGAGCTCGAGCTGCTCGGTGTCGGGGCGATGAACTCGCCGCGGTACCGTCCCGCTGGGCTGCTGTTGTGCTCGTCCGGGCGGCGGATCATGTTCGACGGCGGTCCGGGTGCCGAACCCGATCGTATCGATGCCTGGCTGGTCACCGACAACCGTGCCGAGCTCATCGGGCAGATACGCCGCCTTGCACGGGCTTACGGCACCGAACCCGCGGTCAGCTCTTACCGTGATCGAACACTGCGGGTCGACCCGTGCCCCGTCGTGCACACCAGCCACCCCACCTATGGCTACCTCATCTATTGGGGTAACCGTCGGGTGGTGTGGGCGCCCGAGTTCTGGCAGTTCCCACTGTGGGCGGCTGGTGCGGACCTGATGTTCGCCGACGCTGCCGGCTGGGCTCGACCGATTCGTTTCGCGCGCAACGTCGGCGGGCATGCCGCCGTCTGCGACTCCGCCCGCCTCGCCCGGGAAAACGGTGTTCGACGACTGGTGTTCGCTCACATCGGCCGCCCGACGATCCGTGCCATCGACCGTGGCGCCGTCCCGGAATTCGGCGAGTGGGGAGTCCAAGACCGAACCTACCGACTCCGTTGACGAAACACCGCCCAGGACCCTCGTAGTTGTCGACAGAGAACACGCACGTAATGCCGCTTCGTACTACGACCAGAGCAGGACCACATCGGCTCTGACGCGGCCCCGCGGTCAGGTTCCCCCCGAAGTCTGACCACCTCAGCGCACCGGCGTGCACCGGGTTGTCGATCCCGCCCGCGATGTCGGCGGGGGTCTCATTGCCGGTATGGGATGTTGTCGATGATCCCGGACCGTAGTGCTGAGATGACGAGAATCAATATCTGCGTGGACGATTTCGGTTCTGGCGACATCGGCGTGTGCCAGTGGCGTTCAACATAGCGCTCCGCGCGTCGCGGTCCTGAGCTGTGCCGCGGTCGCCTATTCAGAGCGCACGATGATCATCGGGATTTCCGCCGAGTGCAGTAGGGCGTTGCTGGTGGAGCCGAGGATCATGCTGGCGAAGCCACCGCGGCCGTGGCTGCCGACGACCACCAGTTGGGCATTCGCGGATTCTTCGAGCAGACAGCGGCCGGGCCGATCGACGACGACGATCCGACGGACCGGGACGTCCGGGTATTCGGCGGTGTAGCCTGCCAGACTTTCGGCGAGGAAAACCTGTTCCTGCCGATGTAAGTCCTCCCAGTCACCAATAGGCAGATCAAGGCCCGTGACGTCGCTCCAAGCATGCAGGGCGACAACGCCGACGCCACGCAGCGAGGCCTCCACGAAGGCCAGTTCGATGGCGAGAACGCTGTTGTCGGTGCCGTCGACGCCGACCAGAATCGGCTTGGTCGCCGACACCGCGTCGATTGCAGGCGTACCGTGAATCACCGCGACCGGACAACGAGCGTGGTGGGCGGTGGCCGTGCTGACCGAGCCGACCAGACCAGGCCGGAATGCGCCCCGACCGCGGCTACCGACGACCAGCATTCTGGTGTGTTCGCTTCGATCAATCAGCGTGGGAATGATCGACTCGAATGTCACCTCGCCGGTGATATCCGGCTCCGGGCCGGGCGCGGCCGTGCGGGCCACACGCGTCGCCTCGTTCAGCACCCGCTCGCCGTCGCGGCGCAGCGATTCCCGGTCCGCGTCCCCAATCGACCTGCCCGGCCCGAAGCCGGTCGGGATCGCCATCGAGGTGAGGATGTGCAAAGGGCTGCGGTGCAGCGCGGCTTCTACCGCCGCCCAAGCGACAGCGTGATATGAGCGTGCCGAGCCATCCACCGCCGTGAGGATCGGGTTGCCTACCATGGGTTACCTTTCCGCTCAGGGATCACTATTCGGCCGCATGCGGGATACCCGGTTCCGGCAGTGCGACGCCGATCCGCAATACAGGCCGTGCACGCCGCGAGAGTGTCTTGCGTCAACCTCTTGGCAGGAACTGGCTGGTACGAGGTTGACGTCGCTACGGATGGCGAGATCACCTGCTATCGCGTGCTCATGCCGATTATCGAGTGGTGGGCGCTGAACGGACGTCGGTATCGTGCAAGCGCTCGGCGTTAGGTGTCAATGGAGGGCGCGTATGCCCATGGCGCGGCGGTTCTGGATCGAATTCGATCGGGACCACGGATCAGTTCTCTGGTGGATCAGCCTGTACGCCGGTGTGACCGGCTTCGACGAGCAAGACTGTTTGGCGATGGTGGCGGATCTGCTCCCCCGACGACGCGGAATTGCCCCCGGTGCGCGATATTACGGTGGACGTCTCACTGGCCGAGGAACTTCCGGTGAACCATCTCGCTCTCGGAGTCCCGGTGTGGCGAGGGGTCTGATACCCGCCAGTGAACCTTGAAACCGGGCCGAAACTCACTCGGCGCTGAAGGGGCTGGTGAGTTTCCGCCAGGCTGTGGTCACGCTGACAGCGCGTTCACGATGCGCACCTATGTGCAGCTTGTCTCGGCAGCTGGCACGTTGGAGGCCCTTGTGACAAACCGTGATAAGACAGGTTCCCCACCATCTCGTCGAAGGTTCGGAAATCAGCTGGTTAGAGCCGGTTTCTGAGTGGAGCCGCCTGGGGGAATCGAACCCCCGACCTTTTCATTACGAGTGAAGCGCTCTACCGACTGAGCTAAGGCGGCGTGCCTTTCGGCGTGGCGAGTCTATCGTCTCGGTGGTCGGATCGCGAAAACGGGAGGTCATCGCAACGCGATCGGCAGGTCCGACGGCGTCCGGTCGGTCCAGTTTCGGCTGCATGATCCATCGGTCGAACATTGGGCCGGTCGGCCCGATCTTTCACTACGACTGAATCGCGCGATGGTCGACGGCCGGTGCGATCGGCTAAGCGGACTGCGCGGAGATGAGAGTGGCGACCATGGCGGCCAAGGCGAAACGGGGCTTGACGTTTAGATCGAGGGCCTCGCGGCAGACGAGGACGGCTTCGATGGAGCGGAGCAGACCCTCGGGGCGGACGCGGTCGGCAAGGTCGTGGATCTGGTCGGACATATCGGGGTGGGTGAGGGTGACGCCGGAACCGTTGCGGGCGGCGCCGAAGCGGACGGCGAGGGCGTCGCGGTAAACGCCGGCGACGTCGATGAGCGCGCGGTCGAGCGCATCGCGGCCGGTGCGGGTGGCGCGTGATTTCTGCCTGCGCTCCAGGTCCTTGAGCACACCGGCCGAACCTCGGGTCGCGCCCGCGGCGCCTTTGCCGGTGCCACCCGCGCCGAGTGCCGTCGCCAATTCCTCGCGCTCACGTTCGTCGCGGGCCGCGCTCATCTGCTTGGCCTCGTCGTCGGCTGATTTCACCAATTCGTCCGCGGCCGCGTAGGCGGCGGCGGGCCGCGAAACCGCGCCCACCAACGCCAGCGCCCGCTGCCGACGAGCACGCGCATCCTCATCGGTAGCCAACCGCCGAGCCCGCCCGACATGACCGCCACTCACCGACGCCGCCCAGGTGGCGGTCTTCTCATCGAGCTTGTCGCGCTCCCGCAGCACGTGCGCGATGGCGGGCACCGACGGCGTCACCAGATGTACATGCCGACAGCGCGACCGCAGCGTCACGGAGATGTCCTCCGGATCCACCGACGGCGCGCACAGCAGGAACACCGTGCGATCCGGCGGCTCCTCGACCACCTTCAACAGCACATTGCCCGCCGCCTCGGTCAACCGATCGGCATCCTCGATCAGCACCACCTGCCATCGACCGGTGCTCGGCCGGCGCGACGCGATCTGCACGATTTCGCGCATCTCCTTGGTGCTGATGCTCAGCCCCTCCGGAATCACTCGCCGCACATCGCCGTGCGTTCCGGCCATCGTGGTCGTGCACGCGTGGCACCGTCCGCATCCGGGCGCACCCTCGTCCGTGCACTGCAGCGCAGCCGCAAAGCACAGCGCCGCAACGGATCTCCCTGATCCAGGCGGGCCGGTGAACAGCCAGGAATGGGTCATCGCGCCATTGCCGGTCCCGCCACGCGCGGCGACCGCGGCCGCCCGCAATTCGGACTCGACCGCATCCTGCCCAACCAGCCGATCGAAGACACCCGCCACGCCGTACACCCTAGCCTGCCGCACCGACAGCGCTGGCCCGGCTTTCGGCTGATCGGATTCGTATCGGCATCCTCGACCGCGGGTTACGGCCTATCAGGCCTTCTTCGCCGCCGCCTTCTTGGCGGGGGTTTTCTTGGCCGCGGTCTTCTTCGCCGCCGTCGCCTTCTTGGCCGGAGTCTTCTTCGCCGCCGCCTTCTTCGCGGCCTTCTTCACCGGACCACGCGCGCGCCGATCGGCGAGCAGTTCCGAGGCGCGCTCATCGGTGATCGAATCGACCTCGTCGCCCTTGCGCAGGCTGGCATTGGTCTCACCGTCGGTGACATACGGACCGAAACGCCCGTCCTTGATCACCATCGGCTTGCCGGTGGCCGAATCGTTCCCGAGCTCACGCAGTGCCGCGGTACTGGCAGCCTGCCGTCCGCGCCGCTTGGGCTCGGCGTAGATCTGTAGCGCCTCGTCCAGCGTCACGGTGAAGATCTGATCCTCGTTGAGCAGCGAACGAGAATCTTTGCCCTTCTTCAGGTATGGGCCGTAGCGCCCGTTCTGCGCGGTGATCTCCTCACCGGAGGCCGGATCGGCGCCGACAACGCGAGGCAGCGACAACAACTTCAGCGCGTCATCGAGTGTAATCGTCGCCAGATCCATACCTTTGAACAACGATCCGGTCCGCGGCTTGGGCGCCGCGGTCTTTTTCGCGGTCTTTTTCGCGGGCGCGGGCCCGCCCTCGGCCGCGGGCTCCGGCAGGATCTCGGTGACGTACGGACCGAAACGTCCATCCTTGGCGACGATTTCGTGTCCGGTCGCCGGATCGACACCGAGTACACGCCCCTCCTGCGACGTTGAGAAGAGCCGCTCGGCGACCTCGGCGGTCAGCTCGTCCGGCGGCAGATCATCGGGCAGATTATTCGCCCGCTGCGAGATCGAATCCCCTTCCGGGTCATCGGGATTGGCGACCATGCGCTCCAGATACGGTCGTCCGAACCGGCCGACCCGAACCACGACGTCGCGACCCTTGTCGTCGACGAACAGCTTGATCGAATTGACCTCGCGGGCATCGATATCATCGAGCCGCTCGCCGACCATCCGCTTGAGACCGCCCGAGCGCGCGACCGAACCCTCGACACCGTGATCGCCACCGAAATAGAAGCTGGACAACCAATTTCCGCGCTGTTCACGCCCGCCCGCGATGGCATCGAGGTCGTCCTCCATCGAGGCGGTGAAGTCGAAGTCGACCAGCCGACCGAAGTAGGCCTCGAGCAAACCGACAACCGCGAAGGCGACCCAGGACGGCACCAGCGCACTGCCGCGCTTGTACACATATCCACGGTCCAGAATCGTCTTGATGATCGACGAATATGTCGACGGCCGACCGATGCCGAGGTCCTCGAGCGTCTTGATCAGCGAGGCCTCGGTATACCGCGCGGGCGGATTCGTGTTGTGCCCGTCGGGATTCAGTTCCACCGCGGTGACGCGCTCACCCTCGTCGAGCGCGGGCAGCCGGGATTCGGCGTCATCGGACTGACCGCCCGCCTCCTCGTCCACACTCTCGACGTAAGCCTTGAGGAAGCCCGGGAAGGTGATAGTCCGACCGGAGGCCGAGAACACACACTCCTCCCCGGTACCCGCGACACCGGTGATCCGCAGCGTCAGCGTAGTACCCCTGGCATCGGCCATCTGCGAGGCGACCGTACGCTGCCAGATCAGCTCGTAGAGCCGGAACTCGTCCTTGTTCAACCGCGCATGCAACTGGCCCGGGGTCGCGAAAATATCACCCGCCGGACGGATCGCCTCATGCGCCTCCTGCGCGTTTTTCACCTTGCGCGTGTACTGCCGCGGCGACGGATGCACATACTCCGCGCCGTACAGCTGGGTCGCCTGCGATCTGGCCGCGGCGATCGCCGACTCCGACAGCGTGGTCGAGTCGGTACGCATATAGGTGATGTAGCCGTTTTCGTACAGCCGCTGCGCGACCCGCATGGTGTACTCGGCATCGAACCGCAATTTGCGGCCCGCCTCCTGCTGCAACGTCGAGGTCATGAACGGCGCGTACGGCTTGCGCGTATACGGCTTGGCCTCCGCGGAGGAAACCACCAGATCGACGCCCTCGAGCGCCTCCGCGAGACGGCGGGCATAGGTTTCGTCGAGGACGACAACGCCATTGTTCTTGAGCTGCCCGTCCGGTCCGAAGTCCCGACCGGCGGCAACCCTGGTCCCGTCGACGCTGACCAGTCGTGCCGCGAAGGTCCGCGGATTGGTGGTGTCGCCGTTGTCCCCGCCCGCCTCCAGCTTCGCCGCGATATCCCAGTACTCGGCCGAGCGGAATGCCATCCGCTCACGCTCACGCTGCACGATCACCCTGGTCGCGACCGACTGCACCCGGCCCGCCGACAACCGCGGCATGACCTTCTTCCACAGCACCGGGCTGACCTCGTAGCCGTACAACCGGTCCAGGATGCGCCGGGTTTCCTGCGCATCTACCAGATCGTTGTCCAGATCGCGGGTATCAGCCGCGGCGGCCAGAATTGCCGGCTCGGTGATCTCGTGGAACACCATCCGTCGCACCGGCACCTTGGGCTTCAACGTCTCCAGCAGGTGCCAGGCGATGGCCTCGCCCTCGCGGTCGGGGTCGGTGGCGAGGTAGAGCTCGTCGGCGTCGGCCAGCAGGCTCTTGAGCGCGGAGACCGTGTCCTTCTTATCCGGATTCACCACATAGATGGGCTCGAAGTCGTTATCGACGTCGACGCCGAGGCGCGCCCAGGACTGCCCCTTGTACTTGGCGGGCACGTCGGCCGCGACGCGCGGCAGGTCCCGGATATGACCGACCGAGGCCTCGACCGTGTAATTGCGGCCCAGGTAGGGCGCGATTTTGCGAGCCTTGGTCGGGGACTCGACGATCACGAGACGACGCAGGGGACGGCCCTGGTCGGCTGCACTGCGGTCTCGTGTTGCCACCGGCGATACACCTTTCCTTATCGACCCGCGCGGCGCTTTTTCGCGCTGTGCGCGGCTGGGGCAAGCGGCGGCGACGAGGAGTGACGTTGCCACCAGACACGTTTATACCTTGACGCGACGTGTGGCCGAGCGCTTGCGACTCGAACCTCAGAGCGTACCTGCGTCGCTGGTGACCAGTATGCAGTGCCTGCCGCGATACAGCCGCACCGCAGGTACGCGCCGGTTTTTGCGGCTTACCCCAGATATAGCTCGTCCCTCACCTCCGTTACCGGCGGTGAGGGACGAGCGGATTGTTGCGTCGCTCAGCTGAGCGCGCGAACTCCGGTGGCCTGCGGGCCCTTGGTGCCCTGGCCAACCTCGAATTCGACCTTCTGGTTCTCCTCGAGGGTGCGGAAGCCCGACCCTTGGATCTCGGAGTAGTGGACGAAGACGTCAGCGGAGCCGTCCTCGGGCGCGATGAAGCCGAACCCCTTCTCCGCGTTGAACCACTTCACAGTTCCCTGTGCCATTCTGTTCCTTCTCTTTTCTTACCGGAACGGCGGACAAGTAGGTTCGCCCACCGGGTCCGTTCCGACCGCTGTACTGTTGGTTCCCCCTGCAGGAAAGCACCAAGCACACCGTTCGCAACATCGATCCTGCTGACGGTTTGGACTTTGGATCCGTCCCTCGAACACAGAAGCTTGCGACCAGGAACTAGTGAACCATGTCTCCGAGCAATTCAACAGTCGAGTTACCGACAATTTGCAAAAAAGTTGATCTTGCGAATGCGCAGGTGAGGGAGACAATGCCAGAATCCAGACTTGTGGTTCGTTTGCTTCGAGATAACCGAGTCCGCGTCTGGCAAACAAGCTGTGACCCAGGTCGCTATTTGGTATCGAAATGGCAGGTAGAACTTCCCAAGCGCAGACGTTTCACACTTTCTGCGCGTGTCGCGGAGGCCGAGTCGTGAATCCAACCGAACCGGCGACGCGGACACGCGCCGGAAACGGCCGAAGTTATGGGCGATCGTTGCTGAATCGTGTCCTGAACGGGGGAGCCGACGATGATCCCCGCCTCACCCATGTCGTCGAGCTCGCAGCACGGCCCGCAGCCACCACTACCTGGCCCGATTGGGCCGCGCCCGATGTCGTCGCCGCACTGCGGTCCACCGGCGTCGAAGCGCCGTGGACGCATCAGACCAGAACCGCGGACTTCGCCGCGAGCGGCCGACACGTGGTCGTCAGCACCGGCACAGCTTCCGGTAAATCGCTCGGCTATCAACTGCCGGTCCTCACCGCATTGCGCGAAGATCCGCTCGCCACTGCCCTTTATCTGGCGCCGACCAAGGCATTGGGTGCCGATCAGCTGCGGGCAATGGCGGAATTGACGCATGAGGGCCCATTGCGGGATGTCCATCCGGCCACTTACGACGGCGACACACCGGCCGAGGTCAGACAGTGGGTGCGTGCGAATGCTCGCTTGATACTCACCAATCCGGACATGCTGCACGTCGGCATGCTGCGCTCGCATCAGCGCTGGGCCAGGGTGCTGCGCAGGCTGCGCTACGTAGTTGTCGACGAATGCCACGCGTACCGAGGCGTATTCGGCTCGCATGTGGCGCTGGTGCTGCGCAGGCTGCGCCGCATCGCGGCACATTACGGCGCGGATCCCGTATTCATACTGTGCTCGGCGACCACAGCCGAGCCCGCAGCCGCGGCATCCCGACTGATCGGTACGCCCTGCGTCGCGGTCACCGAGGACGGATCACCGCAGGGATCGCGCACCATCGCGCTGTGGGAACCACCCCTCCTGACCACTCTGACCGGCGAAAACGGTGCGCCGGTTCGGCGATCCGCGACTTCGGAGGCGGCCCGCATCATGGCTGATCTGGTGGTCGAGGGCGCACGCACGCTCGCCTTCGTCAGGTCGCGGCGGGCCGCCGAGTTGACGGCGATCGAGACACGCAGGCTGCTGGCCGATGTCGATCCGGCGCTCAGCGAACGGGTCGCCGCTTATCGGGCGGGTTACCTCGCGGAGGATCGGCGCGATCTGGAGACGGCATTGTCGGATGGGTCGCTGCTCGGGGCCGCCACAACGAATGCGCTGGAACTCGGGGTCGATATCGCGGGACTGGATGCGGTCGTGATCTCGGGTTTTCCGGGCACGGTAGCGTCGTTCTGGCAGCAGGCGGGGCGCGCCGGTCGACGCACACAGGGATCGCTGGTGCTGCTGGTAGCCAGGGACGATCCATTGGATACCTTTCTGGTCCACCACCCGGAGGCGCTGCTGGACAAGCCGATCGAGGCCACCATCACCGATCCACACAATCCCTACGTATTGGGGCCGCAATTGTTGTGCGCGGCGCTGGAACTACCGCTCACCGAAGATGAGGTCGATGCGTTCGGTGCGCGTGAGGTGCTGACCGATCTCGCAGGTCAGGGACTGATTCGACGCCGAAACGGCGCGGTGCGCGACGGCAGCGCGCGCTGGTTCGCCACCGCCGAGGCGCAGCCGCACGACGCCGTCGACGTGCGTGGCGGCATCGGCACACCCATTGCCATCGTGGACGGCGAGACCGGCAGGCTGCTCGGAACCGCCGATGCCGGGCGAGCGCGGGCGACGCTGCACGCAGGGGCGGTTCACCTGCATCAAGGCGATATCTACCTGGTCGACGAGCTGGATCTCGAGGGCGGCGTCGCATTCGTGCGCGGTACCGATCCGGGTTGGACCACCAGCGCCAGACAGGTCACCTCCATCGCCGTCGACACGGTGACCGAACAGCGTCGCCACGGCCGGGTGACGACCGCGTTGGCGCGGGTAAGCGTGACCAGCCGGGTGATCGGTTATCTGCGCACGCTGCGGACCGGCGAGGTATTGGACCTGGTCGAGCTGGATATGCCGGAGCAGACGCTGCCGACGCGCGCGGTGCTGTACACGGTGACGCCCGAACTGCTGGCCGCGGCGGGCTTGGATACTCCGCGGGTACCGGGCGCGCTGCACGCCGCCGAACATGCGGCAATCGGCCTATTGCCGTTGGTCGCGACGTGTGACCGGTGGGATATCGGCGGTGTCTCGACAGCTGAGCATCCCGATACCGGACTGCCGACGGTATTCGTCTACGACGGGCAGGCGGGCGGTTCCGGCTTCGCCGAACGGGGGTTCGCACAGCTGCGTCGCTGGCTGTCGGCGACGCTCGCGGTGATCGAGACGTGCACCTGCGCGGTCGGGTGCCCGTCCTGCGTGCAGTCGCCCAAGTGCGGCAACGGCAACCACCCGCTGGACAAGGCGGGTGCGGCTCACCTACTGGCGGCGGTGCTCGGCGAACTGGCCACCGGGCCGAGCGAGTGAACGGCGCCGCATTCGATTCGTGACGTTGCCGACCTTCGAACGTGATCGCTTGTCCACCTGGCCGGATGATCACCAGGGGATTTAGGTGCAGCTCGGCGCGGCCGCATCCCTGCGACGCCGGGCGTGTCGAGTCACCGAATAAAGAGGATTGGATTCATATTAACTGATCTATTGCCACGGACATTGGCGCCCGACGTGCAGACTCATCCGATTGCATGCTGTGGTTCCGAGTAAATATAGGCAACCGCGCATTTATTTCGACCACTGCAATTACCGAATTCCGACGCCGTGAAGTAACACTGGCGAGTGCATGTACGTATCGGTCACAGTCCAACTTCTATAGGTCCGGCACAAGCAACGGCGCGAACAGTCCGCATTCCTAACAGACCCATTGGTACATTTCCTTCAACAGTGACCGTCGCGTCCCACTGCCCGACTTCGCATCGCTGAATCCACACTCCCATCCGTCGCGCAATCTCCCCCGCTTCGACACATCCGACATCGGCCCCGCGCGTAAGTTCTCCCGCCGCCGCCAATGCCGCCAAATCCGCTGCGGCCTGCGCCCGGTGCCGTGCCACAACCACCACCCCGAACTGAGCGATCAATAGTGTCGCGCCGACCAACGCCGCCAACGCCAGACAGGCGAACACCGTCGCAAAGCCCTCGTCCCGCCGCCCCTCGCCGACCGTGTCCGCCCCTAGGGCCTGCATCGCTCCATCGAGACCATGCTCGCCTCCGGACTCGACTGCGCCGCACCCACGACCAACCCGACTATGCGCCCGGACTCGCCGTGCGATCGAGTCCTCCGCCTGGGGCCGCCATACGACACCGCGACTTCCCGAGGTACACGCACCGCACCCACGGCCGATTCGACCGTCCGGCCGTATCGTGGCGCCGTGCCGATGTGCACCACCCTGCCCACGGTCATTGCGCCCAGCCACAACTCGGCTGCCTCCGCATGGAAACGCTCGGCAGGCGTGATACGCCCGGTCGTACCGGACCCGCCGCACGGCGATACGAGGCTCGCACACGCCACCGCAGGCGCACGTACTACACCCGTAGCCGACTCGGCTGCCACGGAGGCGCCCAGCTCGACGCGCACGACCGACTCCACCGTCCGGAGCCCGCCACACATCGAAACCGGATGCACGCATCCGGCCCCGCCGCGACGCACTGATCCCATTGCGGGCTCGCCTACGGCAGGCGGCTGAGACTCGATACGTACGCACAGCTCGACCGTTGACAGCGTGTTGCACAGCGAGACCAGGACGTTGCGTGCCATCCGATGTGAACGCGCGGCACAAGTAGCCGAGCCGGCTGACCGTGGTAGCGCAGCGGCAACCTGTCGTCCGCGGGCCGACAACGGCGTGTGCCTGCGGAAACGCACCGCGCCCGTTGCCGAATCGACCGCGCCCGAGGCCGGACGCTCGGCGTGGGGAATCGACGCGGTTTCCCTGGGCCTGCCACACGTCAGGCTCTTGCGCGCCAGCTGTTGTAAACGAGCCAGACCAGCGGTTGAGTCGGCCCGTTATGGGGATGCGGCGATGAAGTGCCGTTCGCTCGTCGCCGATGTCGCTTCGTCGATGATTGCCTCGTCTACGGCGGGGACTGTTCGGCGCGGCCGCTTCTACCGTTCTGTCACTGCGTTTCCTTACCGGCGTGCTTCGGTGGCGCGCCATGTCGTCCTTCATCTGTGCTGTGCCCGGTGGCACGTCACGAGCCGTTGGTCGGCCGTATCGGGTCACGGCTCGGCCCCTGGCTCGCGGGTGGCGACGGCCTCGGCTTGCAGGACCAGGAAGGGCAGCAGGGGTGCACGGGCGGATACCGCCGCGACCACCCGGTCGCCCTCATTGCGCAGCGAGATGTCGGCGGTCCGTGGTGCTACCCACCGGGCCGCCGACATCGCATTCGCCTGATCACCGCGGGCGGCCAGCCGGGCCGCTTCGCGAGCGGCGTCGACACAGCGCACCTGCGTCGACGCCGCGAGCAAGGCACCGACGCACAGCACCACCGCAACCACGATGGCAGCGAGCGCGATCGCCGCCTCAACCGTCACCGCACCCCGGTCGTCACCGAGATGCGTTGTACCGCAAGAGTTTAGTCGACAACCGTGCTGCGCTACACAGCGGTGTTCAACGCCTTGTCGATGATCTTCGTCAGCGCGTTGACAATGCTGTCCCCGGTCACCACCCCATAGAGCACGGCCCCAAACGCCGCGGCAGCGATAGTCCCGATCGCATACTCCGCCGTACTCATCCCGTCGTCCGCGACCAGCACCCGCAGCACCCTCGCCCGCACCTCCACGGCAATGGCTCCAAACCGCCGCACCACCCGATCCCGCACTGTCCCCACTCGCACCGTTTTCCCCTCTCATTCCCGCCCGCGCGGCCGTTCCGCGCCGACACGCTCTTCCTCGCCGTACACAACCCGCCACCGCGCCACGCGACTCAACGCGGCCGAGCTCACCACCCAGCGAATCCGTAACACCACCGCCGACAGCACCATGCGCACCACACACCAGCTCGACAACATGCCACGCGACCACTCCGCACCGACAGGCACTTCCCTGCCGCGACGCCGCGCCGCACGACTCAACGTTCTCCAACGCAGCACCGGGTAGCTCAGCAACGCGGCGATCGACACGACATTCGGTCGTTCGCGAACTTGTCGCGCGCGATGCGGCATCTCCCTGCCATGCCGTTCTCACAGCAGTCCACCTCCGAGGACGCGGGCCGCGAGGCCGATTACTACCGGAACGATGCCGAGGCAGACGAAGGCTGGGAGGAAGCAGAGGCCTAGGGGGCCGCCTATCAGGACTCCGGCGCGTTCGGCGCGGGCGGCGGCCGCGTCTTCGACTCCGCTGCGGCGCTGTTCGGCGAGTTCGCCGATGGCGGTGGCAAGGGAGGCGCCGGAGCGGGCGGAGCGCCTGGCCATGCGTGCCAGTGAGTCGACCTCCTCGGCGCCAGGTCGGCCTGCGCCATCAGGGGCCACCTGGCCCCAGGCAGTTGCCGCGTCCGCGCCCAGTGCCAGCAGGTCGGCTGCCTTACGCAATGCCGTCCCGAGGGCTGGCGGCGCGCTGGCTGCCACCGCGCGGGCCGCGGCGGACATCGGCAACCCGGCCCGTAGGCAGGCGGCCAACAGGTCGAATACCGAGGCTACGGCCAGCGGATCGCTGTTGGTACCGCGCCGAGAAGCCGCAGCGACCGGCTGCTGGCCCAGCTCTCGTAGCGACCGCATTCGCCGATTCATCGCAACTCGTCCGGGCAGCACGACCAATGCCATCGCTAGCAAAAGCACTGACACACCGGCAATTTCAGCCATTCTCAACCCCTTCGCAGGTGTACGAAACCGGCAGATTCGTTATCCGAAGACCTTTCGGGTGATCGCGTCGGTCCACAGCAAGCCGAGGCACGCCAGGGCAGCGCCGAGCGGCAGCAGTACGGTTCCGGCGCCGGGGCTCAGCAGTACGTGCAGCGGCGCGGCACCCATCAGTTGGCCGAGGCCGATGCCCAAGAGCGGGAGGCCCGCCAGAACCGCCGCGGTGGCGCGAGCACCAGCCAGCGCGGCAGTGGTGCGGGTGCGGAAACGGATGCGCCCCAATAGGTCCGCGCGAGCGGCCGCGAGTAGTTCCGCGAGGGCGAGTCCGTGTTGTTCAGCGACCTGCCAAGCGTCCGCGATCCTGGCGAGTTCGGCGTCGACGATGGAATCGGGATCGCGCAACCCATCCGCGCCGGATCCACCGAGTCTGCTGCGTGCCGCACTGACCGCGAAGGCGCGTGCTGCCGCCCCGCGCGCCTCCTGCGCGGCAACCTCCGCCGCCGCACTCGGATGTGCACCCACTCGCAGCTCCCCGATCACCGCCTCGAGCGCGTCCAACAGATAGGCGCATTCCGCACCGCGCCGCCGATCTCTGCTCGTCCGCCGCACCCGAATGCCGACCGTTCCCCCCACCAACACCACCGCAACCAGCGGACCGACACCAAAAGCCGACGCCGCCACGACGGCAACACCGAACAAGAACCGAAACCAGCTGCCCTGCGAAAACTTTCGAACATCCTCGGATGCTGTGAACAGCCTGACGAACCGACGCCGAGAACGCGGCTGCGGTGTCAGCAAAACCCCGATCGCCAGGCATACCAATGCCGCGATCATCGATCGAGCCCTTCGCCAACCAGATACCGCGACAGCGTCATCCGACTCGCGATTCCCGAGTGCACCGCTACCGGAATGACTGGCCGAGCCATCCACGAAACAGACATGGCGACAGTTCCACTGGTGCTGAGAGCACCGGGACCTTTGGTGCCGCGACCAGACCGGATCGCGGCATTGCCGGAGTCGTCGCCATCGAGCGCACCATCCACCGCCCTCGGCGACAGGGCCGCGACCATGCGCTGCGCCCAAGTCATCCGAACTGCGCGTACCGAGCACCCCGATGCCGCGTTCATCGGTCGAGCCGTTCGGCGAGGAGGCGGGTGAGGCCGGGGGCGGCCGGAGTCGGGGATCGGTCCGCGCGCCAAGCGGCGGTTATGGTGACATGGCCTCGAGGGTCGCGGTCTACGATGCCGATTTCGCGGAGGCCACGCGAGCCGTCGGCTCGGCGGTGGACGTGCAGCACTACCTGGACGGCTGCGGCGAGTTGACTGTGGAGGGCGGCTCGGTCCATACCGCCCAGTGCGGCAAGGGCTTCCAGACGGGCGGGGACCTCGCGCGGGGAGTTCGCGTGGACGGTGCCCGCGCCGCCGTCGTGGCCGGTGTTCAGAGCGGTCAGGAGGTCGACTACCTCCGCGCCGCGGACTTCGCCGACGACGATTCGGTCGGGGCGCATCCGCAGGGCCTGCCGGACCAGGTCACGTACGGTTACCGCGCCGACACCCTCGACGTTCGCGGTGCGCGCGACCAGGCGCACGACGTGGGGATGTGGCGGTGCCAGTTCGGCGGCGTCTTCGACGCAGATGATGCGTTCGTCGGCGGCGACCTCGGCCAGTAGGCCGGACAGCAACGTCGTCTTGCCCGCGCCGGTCCCGCCGACCACCAGGAAAGCGAGTCTGGCCCGAACGATCTGCTCGAGCATTCGTTTCGCGTCGGCGGGTACCGCGCCCGCCGTAGCGAGCGCATCCAGTCCCTGTGTCGCAGGACGCAGTACGCGTAGCGATAGGCACGTGCCGCCGTGCGCCACCGGCGCCAAGACGGCGTGCAGCCGGACTCCGAACGAATCCCCCAGTGCCGCTTCCCTTCCGGACAACCTGCCGTCGACCCACGGCTGCGCATCGTCGAGCCGCCGCCCGGCCGACAGCGCCAACCGCTGCGCCAAGCGGCGCACCGCCGCCTCATCCGGGAAGACGACAGAGGTTCGCTCCAGCCCACGACCTCGGTCGATCCACACCGCATCGGGCGCGGTCACCAGCACATCGGCGACCCGAGGATCCTGCAGCAGCGGCTCCAACAGCCCCGCCCCGGTCATCTCGGTCTGCAGCAGCCGCAATGCCCGCAGCAGATCGGTGTCGCCGAGCACGCCACCGGCCTCCGCCCGAATGGCCGCCGCCACCTGCGCCGGATCCGGATCCCCGGAGGCACCGGACAGCCGCTCTCGCACCCGATCCAGCAACTCGGACGTAACCAACACACTCACAATGAACCCCTCCCAACCGAAGCACCGGTCCACAGTGCGAGAACGCGCCGCGCCGCCCCGCGAGTCACCCACGCGCTCGAAGCCGTCGGTCGCCCGCCGTGAGCGCCGCCCACCCCATTCCGACACCGCTTCGGAGATTCGTATCGAACACGGCGCACCGGAATCCCCTGCACCGCAGCTGCCGCACGGACTCGAGGCAGCGTCTCGCGCGTCGACACAGTCATCGCAGCCCCTGTCCTGCCGAGGTGTCGAGCACGCCGAGTACGGCGTCCGCGGCATCGCGGAGGGGGCCGCGGCGCAGGGTTAGACCGCCGCGTTCGAGGCGGGCGGCGAGGCCGGGTTGGGCTCGGACGGCGGCCAGGAGGGGGAGGTCGAGGACTTCGGCGACCTCGGGTCCGCGGAGTCCGCCGGGGGCGGGGCCGCGGACTATCAAGCCCTGGTTGGGATTTCGCTTCCCGATGTGGGCGGCCACCGATTCGGCGGCAGCGACGGCGCGCAGGCGGGCGGGGACTACCAGTACGACGAGGTCGGCCGCGTCGAGTATTTGGTCGACGTGTGGTCCACGTTCGCCCGAGATGTCGCATATCACCAAATCGCCTGCGGCACGGCCAGCTTCGATGACGGCGCGGACTGCGGCGGGTCCGATTTCGACGGGCAAGCGTCCGGCACCACCACGGCCGCAAGATAGTACGGCCAGCCCCGGCACGGCTGCCGGCAGTGCGCTGCGCAGTGCGGTGGCGGACACCCGGCCGTCCTCGATCACCAGATCAGGCCAACGCAGTCCGGCCCCGGTTTCCATGCCGAGCAGCAGGTCGAGACCGCCGCCGAGGGGTGCGCCATCGACCAGCACGGTGTCGCGCCGGAACCGCTCGGCAGCGGATCGCAGTGCGGTCGCCGCGGCCAATGTCGAGGCGCCCGCACCACCGCTCGCACCCGCGATAGCAACGACAACACCGTCGCCCATGCGGTATTCACCGTGCTCAGCAAACTTCTCGATAAGTCCGACCGCAGCACCGGGCAGCGCGATGACGCGCTCGGCGCCGACTGCCGCAGCGGCCTGCCAATCGGTCAATCCGGGTTCCCCATTCGTCACCAGTACGATGCCGATCCGCCGGAGATAGCCGGCCCGCGCGCAGCTTTCGGCCGCCACTGTGTCGAGGACCACCAGGGGTGCCGCCGCCCAGGCATGTCGGCTGATAGGGAGCGTGCGCTCGTCGAGCTCGCGCTCCGCGGCCGCCGCGACCCGGCGCACCTCATCGCGCAGCCGAGCGTCCTGGGTGAGCACGAGGGTGGGCGGCGGTATCGATGCCGGGGCGGGGTCGAGATTCATGCAGGTCAGCGTGCTCGAAGACGAGGCCGAGCAGAAGATGCAATATGCCGAATGTGGATAACTCGGGGGGTGTGGATAAGTCCGGGGGGCCTGAACCGAGGGAAACCTACCCCGAAATAGAGGACGGCCCCAGCCGGGGGGGGAGGAGGCTGGGGCCGTCGGGTTCAGCCCCGGGGGGTCGGGCTGAACGCGCCTGGACTATGTCCAGGTGCCAGCAATACTACACCCAAGCCCGGGCCACAACGCAAGTCTGTAGCGGGAGAACTTGTGGCTACCACCGGCCCGGCGTCTCCGGGGCAACTCGCCGAGCGCACCAGAGTATCGGCCCGTCCGACGCCGCCGCCGCGGAATGCATATTCTGAACGGGTGACGGCCGATGGCGACCAGACAGAGCTCGAGGACCAGACGGCACCGGACGCGACTGTAACGAAGCGACCGAGCGCCGGGGGCGAGCGCGTGGCCGCCTTCTTCGATCTCGACAAGACGGTGATCGCGAAATCGAGCACCTATGTTTTCAGTAAGCCCTTCTACATACAGGGTCTGCTGAACCGACGCGCGGTGCTGGAGAGCAGTTATGCCCACTTCCTGTTCATGCTCTCCGGGGCCGACCACGACCAGATGGAGCGCATGCGTGCCAATCTGACGAATATGGTGGCGGGCTGGGATGTCGAGCAGGTGAAATCCATTGTGGCCGAAACACTTCACGACCTCGTCGACCCGCTGATCTACGCCGAGGCCGCGGATCTAATTGCCGACCACAAGATCCGGGGACACGATGTGGTGATCGTCTCTGCCTCGGGTGAGGAGATCGTCGCCCCGATCGCCGAGGTGCTCGGCGCCTCGCATACCGCGGCGACCCGGATGGTTGTCGAAGACGGCCGCTACACCGGCGAGGTCGAATTCTATTGCTACGGCGCGGGTAAGGTGACCGCGATCGAAAAGCTCGCCGCCGCTGAGGGTTACGACCTCTCGCGCTGTTATGCCTATTCCGATTCGGTGACCGATCTACCGATGCTGAGCGCAGTGGGACATCCGACGGCGGTGAACCCGGACCGCAATCTGCGGCGAGAAGCGGTGGCCGAGGGATGGCCGATTCTCACGTTCTCCAACCCGGTGTCGCTGTGGGCGCGTTTCCAGAGCCCGTCGTCGACCACCCTTGCCGCGACGGTGGCGGTCGGGCTGAGCGCGGTGGTGGCCGGGGCGATAAGTTACCGGCTGCTGCGCCGCCGCCGCTGAGCCAGGACTGCCCCACTCCGGCCGCACGCTCAGACGGTTTCGCCGGCGCTGCCGACGGCTTGCCGACCGGGTTTGCTGACATAACTAAGAGGCCGCCGCGACCAGGCATTTAACCACGAAACGCCGGCAAACACGCCGATTATTGAATGTTTTCCCAAGCCTTGATGTGAGGGCAGCCAGAGGTGTAAAAAGGTATTACGGAAGGACGGAAGGCCTGAGCGGAGCCGGAAGAGAAGGTTCCGCTCCCCGACCCACCCTTCCCAGCACGGGCACCAGGCACCCACGCGGAGCGCGCCGCGACAAGGGCAGAAGCGTTGTGGGCCTGCGAGATCCGGGGTTTCGACGGCGAAGGCCTCGCACGGGTTGCGGGGATGAACCGCCGGAGTTCCGATTATCGCCGAGGCCGCAGAACACAACCCACCCAGCACGCTTGGTAACCGGGAGTCCGTGCTAGCGGGCGGTGAGGTCGTCAACGACAACGCCGCCCGCTTCGATGTGTACGGGCCCTATCCGGATGCTGCGTCGGCGATCGATGTCGCCTCCCGCGCACCGTCCTCGAAGGCGCCGCAGCACAGAATCACCCAGCCCCCCACCGCATCCGGAGTACCGGAGCCGAATCCGGCCGCCGCATCCAGATACTGCTGACGCCGCCGCAACCAGAAGACCTCCGGCACGCCGAGACTGTGCGGGTCCAGCCCGCTGGACGCGGCAACCAGCCGAGAGGCCGCCCGCGCCACGATGCCATCGGCCGTACCGAACGGCCGCAAGGTCAGCAGCTCACCGTGCACGACCGCCGCGATGACCGGTGCGGGCGCCTTGGATCCGAGGACGGTCTGCACCAGCAGATCGAGCCGCTCGGCCACGCCGCCATCCGCGCGCGGCCGCCCGAGCAGCGCCTCGTCGGTCACCAGATCGGCCGCGGCCAGCAGATGCAGCCGGGCCAGTGCCTGCAGCGGTGCGCGCTGCCAGGTGCCGATGAGGTTCCGCAGCGCGTCACCGTCGAGTGCCTGCCCGACCCGCAGCGAACCAGCGAGGATCGGATCCGCGACCCGGCCGTCGACTGGTAGCTCGGTGCTGCCGCCCTCGATCGCGGCGGATGAGCGCGCGGCACGCACCGCCGCCTCGGCGGCCGTGGTCGGCCAGCCCCGCCGGTTCGCCTTGTGTCGATGCACCGCGGCGAGCGCGTCACGCGCCTTATCGGCGGCTTCGCGGACACCGGGCAGATCGACGAGTGGCTGTAGCGGATCGGTCACTGTGCTGATTTTGCCGCGCCCGCAGCGCGACCGATCCACGACCCCCTGGTCAGCCTGTCAGCAGGTCGCGTCCGGGGATGGCGTCGAGCAGGCGGCGGGTGTACTCCTCCCTGGGGTTCCGGAAGACCTCGTCGGTGGTGGCCGCTTCGACGATCTTGCCGGTCTGCATGACCAGGACGTCGTCGGCGATTTGCCGGACGACGGCCAGGTCATGGGTGATGAACAGATAGGACAGCCCCAGTTCGGCTTGTAAATCGCTGAGCAGCTTGAGGATCTGCGCCTGGACGAGGACGTCGAGTGCGGAGACCGCCTCGTCGCACACCACGACCTCCGGGGAGAGCGCAAGCGCACGGGCCACCGCGACGCGCTGGCGCTGACCACCGGAGAGCTCATTGGGGTAGCGGCGCATTACCGACGACGGCAACGACACCTTGTCCAGCAGGTCGCGCACCTTTACCTCGCGTTCCTTGGCGGTGCCGATCTTGTGTGTGCGCAGCGGCTCCTCGATGGTGCGGTAGATCGAGTACATCGGATCCAGCGAACCGTAGGGGTCCTGGAATATCGGCTGCACCCGACGACGAAAAGCGAACGCGCCCTTGCGATCCAGCTTCGCCACTTCGCGGCCGTCGAAGGTCACCGAACCCGATGTCGGTTCGAGCAGGCCCAGAACCATCTGCGCCACAGTGGATTTGCCCGAACCGGACTCGCCGACAATCGCCGTGGTCGTACCGCGTTCGAGCCGGAACGACACATCGTCCACCGCGACGAAATCCGTGGACTTCCATGGCGTACTGCCCCGAATCTTGAACGCCTTGGTCAGATTCTGCGCGACCACCACGTCGTCGGAGGCGGCGCTGATTTCGGCATCGGCCGCCGCGACCTCCTCGGCGACCTGTACGGCCTGCTTGCGCACCTCGATGCGCTCTCGAACCGAGGACAGCCGCTGCGAGGCCAGTGAGGGCGCCGAATTAACCAGCTTCTTGGTGTACAGATGCTGCGGTTCACGCAGAATCCGCAGTGCCGGACCGGATTCCACCACCTTGCCGCGATACATCACCACCAGGTGTTCGGCGCGTTCCGCGGCCAGGCCGAGATCGTGGGTGATGAGCAGGACCGCGGTGCCGAGTTCGCTGGTGAGTCCGTCGAGGTGGTCGAGGATCTGCCGCTGCACCGTCACGTCGAGGGCCGAGGTCGGCTCGTCGGCGATCAGCAGTTTGGGCCGGCAGGCCAATCCGATGGCGATGAGCGCGCGCTGGCGCATGCCACCGGAGAATTCGTGCGGATACTGGTTGACCCGACGCGCCGCATCGGACATCCCGGCTTCCTCGAGCAGTTCGATGGCACGGTGCTTGGCCGCCTTGCCCTTGGCAATGCCATTGGCCTCCAGAGTCTCTCGGATCTGGAACCCGATCTTCCACACCGGATTCAGATTCGACATCGGATCCTGCGGCACCAATCCGATACCGCTGCCGCGGACCGCGACGACCTCCTTCTTCGACGCCTTCGCCAAATCCTTGCCGTCGAATCTGATCGTGCCGGACGTCACCTTTCCGGTACCGGGAAGCAGATCGATAATGCTGTGCGCGGTCGTGGATTTTCCGGATCCGGATTCGCCGACGATGGCGACGGTCTGGCCCGGATAAACCGTCAGACCGACGTCGCATACCGCCGGAATCTTCTTGCCCTCAGAGGAGAAGCAGACATTGAGATCCTCGATCTCGAGCAACGGTTTATCGGACATCGCCGCGGTCACCTCTTCCTCGCCTTCGGATCGAGCGCGTCCCGCAGCGCGTCCCCGAGCAGGATGAAGCTCAACACGGTGAGTGCCAGAGCGGTTGCGGGATAGAACAAAATCGGCGATCCGCCGCGCAGTTCGTGCTGGTTGGTACTGATATCCGAGCCCCAGGAAACGATTGTGCGCGGCAGGCCGACGCCGAGGTAGGACAGCGTCGCCTCGGTGACGATGAACCCGCCGAGCCAGATCGTGGTGACCACGATCAGCGGTCCGGCCGCATTCGGCAGTACGTGGCGTAGCAGCGTGCGCATTCGGGATACCCCCAATGCCTTTGCTGCCGTGACATATTCGCTGTTCTTCGCCTCGATCACCGCACTGCGTGCGATACGTGCCGCCTGTGGCCAGGTGAATGCTGCCAGGATCAGGATGACGGTCCAGATCGTGCGTGAATCGAGCAGCTGCATGATGACGATCGCGGCCAGCATCAGCGGAATCGCGTAGAAGATCTCCGCGATGCGCGATATCACCGAATCGAGCAGCCCGCCGTAAAAGCCCGCGAGGGCACCGAGCGTGCCGCCGACGAGCAGGAATACCGTGGTGGCACCCAATCCGGCCATTACGGAAGCCCGTGCGCCGTATACGGTTCGGGTATAGACATCACAGCCCTGTTTATCGAAACCGAAGGGGTGTCCGGGTCCGCGCGGATGCATGCTGAAATCGCCATTGCAGTACCGAGGATCCTGATCGGAGAACAGGCCGGGCCACAACACCACGATGGCGATGAACACGATCAGCACCGCGGCCACGATGAAGATCGGATTGCGCCGCAACTGCCGCCACGCGTCCTGCCAGATGCTGGTCGGCGAACCGGTGTCGACGACCTGGTCGGTAGCGAGCACCTCGACTTCATCGGGAGGTGCGACGAAATGCTGCTGCCTGTCCGGAGTTGTTTTCGCGAGCTCAGGCATAGCGGATCCTCGGGTCGAGCGCGGCATAGAGCAGGTCGATGATCAGATTCGAGATCAGGAAGATCACGATGAGCACCGTCACGAACGAGACCACCGTCGGCGGCTCACCGCGGGTAATCGCCTGGTACAGCGTCCCACCCACGCCCGGAATGTTGAAGATGCCCTCGGTGACGACCGCGCCGGCGATCAGCGAACCGAGATCGGCGCCGAGGAAGGTGATCACCGGAATCATCGAATTCCGCAGAATATGCACGGTAACCACCCGCGGGCGACTGAGCCCCTTCGCGGTCGCAGTGCGCACATAATCGGCGGACATATTCTCCGCCACCGAATTTCGGGTCAGCCGCAGCACATACGCGAATGACAGCGCCCCCAGCACGAAGGCGGGCACAAGCAGTTCACCGACGCTCGCCTTACCGGTGACGGTCACCGGCGCGATACCCCACTTCACACCCAGTACGAACTGGGCCAGGAAGCCGATCACGAAGATCGGCACCGCGATGATGATCAGGCTGACCACCAGCAGCGTCGAGTCGAACAGTTTGCCTTTGCGCAGTCCTGCGACCAGGCCGAAGACGATGCCGAAGACGCCCTCGATGAGCACCGCCATCAATGCCAGTTTGATGGTGATCGGGAAGGCGCGGGCGAGTTCGTCGCGCACTGGTCGGCCGGAGAAGGCCGTCCCGAAGTCGAGCGTGAAAATGCCTTTCAAATACAGCAGATACTGCACGATGAACGGACGATCCAGGTGATAGCGCGCACGCAGTTGAGCCTCGACGGCAGGCGTCATCGGCTTGTCGCCGGCCAGTGCGTGGATCGGATCGCCCGGAACTAAAAAGACCAGTGCGTAGATGAGCAGCGTCGCCCCGAGGAAGACGGGGATCATTTGGAGCAGACGCCGCACGACATACCAGGCCATTTCATCTCCTGGGTGAGCGGCGCGGCCGTGCCGTCAGCACGGCACGACCGCGCCGAGCGGCTACTTCTCGATGTTCTCGAAGTCGAACAGTCCATTCCAGGCCAGGTCGGCCTTCTTCACCTTGTCCGAACGTCCCGCCGCGGCAAGGTAATCGATCACAGGGATATCGGCCATATCCTTGATAAGCAACGCCTGCGCCTGCGCCACGATCTTGTACGACTCGTCCAGCGTCGGCGCGGCCAGCGCGGCGTCGAGCAGGTGGTCGAATTCGGGGCTCTTGTAGTCGACGTTATTGGTCTCGGAGTAGCTGTAGTACTGCGAGGTCAGGAACTGCAGCATGGTCGGATAGTCACCCTGCCAGCCGTAGCGGAACGCCTTGCCGATGGTCTTCTGGTTCACCAGATCTCGGATGTTCTTGAACGTCGGATACGGCGCGCCGACCGCATCGATACCGAGGGTGTTCTTGACGCTGTTGGCCACGGCTTCGATCCACGCCTGGTGGCCGCCATCGGAGTTGTAGGCGATTTCGTAGCGGCCCGACCACGGCGAAATGGCATCGGCCTGCGCCCAAAGCTTCTTGGCCTCCTCGGGGTTGTACTTCAATACCTCCGAACCGGGCAGGTTGCCATTGAATCCGGGCAGGGTGCTCGAGGTGAAGTCGCGCGCCGGAATCTTGGTGCCGTTGAAGATGGTGTCGCAGATCTGCTGGCGGTTGATCGCCATCGAGATGGCCCGGCGCCGCAGCAGCCCTTCCTCGCCGCCGAAATGCGGGACATTGGCCTGGACGCCGATGTGCTGGTTCTGCGCGGACGGATCCAGGATCGCGCGATCGCCGAGGTCCTTCTTGTAGGAAGTCAGCGCGCTGTCCGGAATCGTGTCGAGGGTATCGAGATTGCCTGCCTGCAGATCCGAGTAGGCGGTATCGAACGACTGGTACATGACGAACCGCAGACCCTTGTTCTTGGGCGGACGTCCGCCCTTGTAGTCCGGGTTGGGCGACAACTCGATCTTGACGTTGTGCTCCCAGGTCTGGAACTTGTACGGGCCGTTGCCGATCGGGTTCTCACCGAAGGCCTTCATATCCTTGAACGCCGCCTCGGGTAGCGGATAGAACGGTGCGTAGCCGAGTTCGGTCTCGAAGTCGATGGACGGCGACTTCAGCGCGACGGTGAAGGTTCGGTCGTCGACCACCTTCAGCCCCGACATCGTTTGCGCCGTTGGCTTTTCCGCCGACACCTCGTCGAATCCGACGATCGGGGTGAACGCGTAGCTCTGCAACTGACCGTTGGTACCGAGCGCTCCGTAGTTCCAGGCGTCGACGAACGACTTCGCGGTCACCGTGGTGCCGTCGGTGAACTTCCAGTCCGGCTTGATGGTGATCGTGTAGGTCTTGCGGTCGGTCGTCTTGATGGACTCGGCCATCTCGTCGTGCGCAACACCCTTGCCGTCGTAGTACTTCAGACCCGCGAACAGTCGATCGACAACGCGGCCGCCCATATTCTCGTTGGTATTGGTCGGCACCAACGGATTCTGCGGCTCACCGCCGTTCGTGGTGACGATGTCGACATCGGCACTATCGCTCGACGAACATGCGGACAGTCCCAGGCTCGTGGCCAGCAAGACTGCCGCGGTCAACGCTGTAGCTCTGTTGAATCTCAACGCGTTCTCCCGATTTCGAGACAGGCGAAGGGGATCCGCGACGACGCATGGGTATCTGCCCAGCGCGCCTCGACTCGATCCGCCTTGGAATGCCTGGGACGTTAGCGATTCGCAGCAGCCTTGTCACCGGATTGAGAGAGGTTCGTTCCACTTGTTACCAATCCGGCAACGTCATCGAAACAGGCTAAACATTAAGGAGAAAACGAGCATCCGCCGGAAGTATGCCTCCGTTGGGGCTTCCGGTATCCGGAGCTGGTTGGTCTATCGACCATAGCTACGAAGGCCCCGTTTGTCAGCGGATCGGGCAGGATACCCGCCGCGGTGATCGGGCGGAAAAACCGTTGGGCACACCGGGCGCGGCCTGCATCACAGTTGGTTACTGTCGAAATCGACAGCGCCTGCCAGCACCACGGGGCTATGTGAGGAAGAGACGAGATGACCGAAACCACCGACCACCGGGACTCGTACCCGCCGACCGCGGAGTTCGCCGCGGCGGCGAATACCGACGCGTCGTTGTATCAGCGGGCCGCGGCCGATCGCGACGCGTTCTGGGCCGAACAGGCCGATCGCCTGCACTGGAAGCAGCCCTGGACGCGGGTGCTCGACTGGAGTGACGCGCCCGTCGCGAAGTGGTTCGTCGACGGCAAGCTCAATGTCGCCTACAACTGCGTGGATCGCCATGTGCTCGACGGGCACGGCGACCAGGTCGCCATCCATTGGGAGGGCGAACCGGGCGACTCCCGCGACATTACCTACGCCGACCTCCTCGCCGAAGTTTCCCGCGCCGCAAACTATCTGACCGAACTCGGGCTCGAAGCGGGCGACCGGGTCGCCATCTATATGCCTATGGTTCCCGAGGCGATCGTTTCGATGCTGGCCTGCGCCCGGCTCGGACTGACGCATTCAGTGGTATTCGCAGGCTTCTCTCCGACGGCCCTACGCCAGCGCGTGGACGACGCTAGCGCCCGGTTGATCATCACCACCGACGGTCAGTGGCGTCGCGGCAAGGCCGCCCCACTCAAGGCGGCCGTCGACGAGGCGCTCTACGCGAATGGCGATGTGCCGCCGAGCGGTCAGGGCTCGGAGAAGGCGGCCCGCGTAACCACGGAGGGCCCCCGCTCGGACGAAAATGGACACAGCGTCGAGCACGTACTGGTGGTGCGCCGCACCGGTATCGAGGTGCCGTGGACCGAGGGCCGCGACCTGTGGTGGCACGAGACGGTCGCGAAGGCCTCGCCCGAACACCAGGCGCAGGCCTTCGACGCCGAACACCCGCTGTTCATCCTCTACACCTCCGGTACCACCGGTAAGCCCAAAGGCATCCTGCACACGAGCGGCGGATATCTCACCCAGACGTCCTATACCCACCACAACGTCTTCGACCACAAGGCCGGACAGGACATCTACTGGTGCACCGCCGACATCGGCTGGGTCACCGGGCACAGCTACATCGTCTACGGACCGCTGTCGAACCGGGCCACCCAGGTCGTCTACGAGGGCACGCCGAACTTCCCGGATGAGCATCGGCACTGGAATATCATCGAAAAGTACGGCGTAACAATCTATTACACGGCCCCTACGCTGGTGCGCACATTCATGAAGTGGGGCAGGGAGATTCCGGCCGCCCACGATCTGTCCAGCATCCGGGTGCTCGGCAGCGTCGGCGAGCCGATCAACCCGGAGGCATGGCGCTGGTACCGCGAGGTGATCGGTGCGAACTCCGCCCCTATCGTGGACACCTGGTGGCAGACCGAGACGGGATCGATCATGATCTCCCCGCTGCCGGGCCTCACCGCTGCCAAGCCGGGCGCCGCGATGACCCCGCTGCCCGGTATTTCGGCGAAGGTCGTCGATGAGGAGGGCACGGCGGTCGAACTCGGCGATACCGAAGCCAATGGCTATCTGGTGCTCGATCAGCCGTGGCCATCGATGCTGCGCGGCATCTGGGGCGATATGTACCGCTACCGGGCCACCTATTGGGAGCGCTACGCCGAACACGGCTGGTACTTCGCCGGTGACGG
>FTJU01002306.1_pt1 | contig 36096 bp, 31 predicted proteins | sample 1658961 | NCBI WGS metagenome assembly FTJU01 (sample SAMEA3914878, study PRJEB12502) | metagenome | biome: forest; material: soil | place: USA | collected 2012-03-12 | depth 0.3 m | reverse complement strand
TCGACATTGCCGACGCCGAGCCAGTGCACCGTATCGGATGCGCCGAACAGCGCTAAAGACACTGCCGCACCGCGGGTGTCGGCCATGGCCCGATGACACAGCACCATCAGGACGTCCAGCGGTTCGGCGCGGTTCTCCGAGAGCACCTGTGCTGCGCGATCGGCGGCGTCCGCGGCCGCCGCGCCGTGGCCGAGTCCGTCGAGGACGGCGAAAAGCACCGCACCGCCGCCCGCGTCGAGGACGACGCCACGATCACCGGAGACCCGCTGGCCGGGCAGTGCACGGCCGGCCACCGCCCATTCGATCCGGCCGATGATCCCGTCCTCATGCACCGTTGGGTACCCACTTCCACATCTCCACCAACGTGCCGCGACCGGGTCCGGATTCGACGGTGAGCCGGTCCATCAGCCGGCGCGCGCCGGGTAGGCCGAGTCCGAGACCGCGGCCGGTGGAGTAGCCGTCGTCGAGTGCGCGGGCAATATCGCGGATGCCGGGCCCCCGGTCCTCGGCCTGGACAACCAGTGCTTGGCGCCCCTCGCGATCATCAACCAGCAGACGTATTTCACCACTGCCCGCGTAACTGGTTATATTGCGGGCGATTTCGGAGATCGCCGTCGAGATCATGGTCATATCTGTCAGAGAAAAACCGAGCTTGGCCGCCAGCTCCCGTCCGGCTTGACGCGCGGTCACGATGTCGCCCGACACCCTGACCGCGATGACCAAGTTCTCAGCGGCCACTGTCACGACCATCTCGCTGCCGGCGCGCCGGAGTCTTGCGGTCCAACCACGCCAAGCCCTCTTCCAGGTCGAGCGCGGTATGCATGTCCTCGAAAGTGAGGCCCAGTTGCACCATCGCGAACGCGACTTCCGGCTGTAATCCGACGATGACCGTTTCGGCACCGCGGAGCTGGGTCATGTGCGCGATGGTACGCAGCGATCTGGCCGCGAACGAATCTATGACATCGATCGCGGTGACGTCCACGATGATTCCGTGTGCTCGGTATCTGCTGACCTGTTTCATCAGGTCGTCCTGGAGACGTTCGGTATCCGCGTCGGTCAAGGCTGACTGGACCGACGCGATTAGGTACGTGCCCTGCTTGAGGATTGGAACCGGCATAGGTGGGCCCGATCAGCGCCCGTCGCGTTCGGTGAGTTGCCGCTCCGTCATCCTGGTGACCTCATAGCCCAGTAAACGTTCGGCCTCTTCGATACCGCCCTGGAGGTCGCCGACCGCGTTCATCTTGGACAGGTCGAGGCCGATGGTCACCAGGGTGAGGGCGATCTCGGAGGACAGGCCGGTGATGATCACATTGGCGCCCATCAGGCCGGATGCGTCGACGGTCTGTACCAGGTGGTTGGCCACTGTGGAGTCGATCTGTGGGACACCGGTGATGTCGATGACGACCACCTTCGCGCGGTTGGCGCGGATGGCGCGCAGCAGCTGCTCGGTGAGCTGGCGAGCACGCTGGCTGTCGAGTACGCCGATGATCGGCAGAATCAGAAGCTGCTCGCGCACCTGCAGCACCGGCGTGGACAGCTCGCGGATGGCTTCCTGCTGCTGGCGGATGACGCGCTCGCGCTCCTGCACGAACGAGATGGCCACGGTGCTCGCGATGCGGTTCGCGGCCGGTTCGTAGGCGTCGAGAACGGCATTCAGCAGTTCGAAATCGGCTTGGTACTTTTCGAAGAGCGAGCGGGCCAGCACGTCGCGGAGCAAGAGGACGATACCGAGCACCTCGTCGGTATCGACTCCTCTGGGAATGATGCGCTCGGACAGATCGCGCGCGTAGGCCTGGAGCGCTTCGACGCTACCGGTTACGAGTACCTCGACGTAGTTGTCGTACATCGACGTCGCCTCGGAGAAGATTTCCTCCGGGGTCATGGCGGTGAGCAGTTGGGCATCGGTAATGCGCCGGGCCCACTCTTCACGCAGCGCCGTTCGGTTCTGCCGGAGGTGTTCGACCAGCTGCGGCAGCAGGTTGTCGACCGGTCCTGCGGGCAGCGAATCCGCCGAAAGGCTCATGGACACCTCGGACATGGAAATTCCAGCCCCTTTCGACGGGATTGTCGGGAAAGTCGTGCGTTCGGCTGCGCGCCGATACCGAGCCTAGTCATACCCCATCCCGCGCGCCGGTGAAACCTGCCGTTAGCTCGATGGTGGATCCGGCTCCTCGGCTTGCGGCGCGAATCCACGTGCCAGGGCCGCCAGCGCTTCGTCGAGGTAGACCGTGAGGTCGGCGTCGGCGCGGGTGAGCCAGGCATCGAAGGCGGCGCGGGCGGCGGCCAGAGTGGTGCGGCCGACCGCCATTGCGAGCAGGCTGTCCTCTGGTACGCCGAGCCGGAGTGCGGCGAAGGCGCTCACGGCCCGCTCCCAGGCGTCGTAATGCGCACCCGCGGTGGCGGCGAGCGCCGGGATGCCGCCGACGAGCTGCATGCGGACGCGCAGTTCGGGCACGTCTTCGGCGCGATATCGATTGGCGTTCACCACAACTCGGCGCACGGCGGTCATCATCGGGACCTCGTCCGGCACGGTGGCGAAGGCCGCGCGCAGCGCCGCGACCTCGGCGTCGAACTGGTACCAGAGCACCTCCGCCTTGGTGGGGAAGTAACGGAAGAAGGTGCGGCCGCTGATGCCCGCGGCCGCGGCGATCTGCTCGACGGTGGTTTCGTCGAAGCCCTGTTCGGTGAACAGTCGCATGGCGATCAGTTCGAGTTCGCGCTTGGTTGTGCCGCGTGGACGGCCCCGTACCTTGGCATCTGTCACGGCTGTTGATTATGGGCGCATATCCTCGGATCTTGATTATGTCAGTGACTGACGATAATCTCGCGGCATGGTGCAGAGTGTTGCGGAACACACTGTGGCCGCGCGACTGACCTGGCCGGAGGCCGGGGCGCGCGCGGCCGCGGGCGCGATCCTTGCCGTGCCCGTGGGGGCGACCGAGCAGCATGGACCGCATCTGCCGCTGTCCACCGATACCGATATCGCGGCGGCATTGTGCGCGCGGCTGTCCGAGCTGCGGTCGGATGTGCTCGTGGCACCGGCGATCCCGTACGGAGCCAGCGGCGAGCACACGGGTTTCGCGGGCACGCTGTCGATCGGGCAGGTCGCGCTGGAGGCACTGATCGTGGAGTTGTGCCGTTCGGCCACTGATACTTTCGACCGCATCGTGCTCGTCAACGGGCACGGCGGCAATCTCGAACCCCTACGCAAGGCCGAGGCGTTGCTGCGCACCGAGTCCCGCGACGTGCGGGTGTTCACGCCGCACTATTCCGGTGATCCGCACGCGGGCCGCGCCGAGACCTCGATGCAGTTGGCGCTGCGACCGGATGCGGTTCGGATCGAACTCGCTGTCGCGGGCGATACCAGGCCGCTCGCTGAGCTCCTGCCCCTGCTGCGTGCCGGCGGAGTGCGCGCCGTCAGTGCCAACGGAATCCTCGGCGACCCGACCGGCGCGAATGCCGACGAGGGCGCCGCATTGCTCCACCAACTGACCACCGACCTGCATGAACAGATCCGGCTGTGGTGGCCGGTGCCTTCCCCGAAAGGACCCCTCTCGTGAACCCCTGGTTCGAAACCGTTGCCGAGGCGCAGCGGCGGGCAAAGAAACGGCTGCCGAAGTCGGTGTACGGCGCACTGATCGCTGGATCCGAGCGTGGCCAGACCATCGACGAAAATCAGCAGGCCTTCACCGAACTCGGCTTCGCACCGCACTGCGCGGGTCCGATCGGTGACCGTGACCAGTCGACGTCGGTACTGGGGCAGCAGCTTTCGATGCCGGTGCTGATCTCGCCGACCGGTGTGCAGGCGGTACATCCCGATGGTGAGGTCGCCGTCGCGCGGGGAGCGGCGGCACGCGGGATTGCGATGGGGCTCAGCTCCTTCGCGAGCAAGCCCATCGAGGAGGTCATCGCGGCCAATCCGGCGACATTCTTCCAGCTGTACTGGTGCGGCTCGAAAGATGAGATCCTGCAACGGATGTCGCGTGCCAAGGCGGCGGGCGCGGTCGGTCTGATCCTGACTCTGGACTGGTCCTTTTCGCACGGGCGCGACTGGGGCAGCCCGGTAATCCCGGAGAAGCTGGATTTCAAGACCATGCTGCAGTTCGCGCCGCAGACCCTGGGGCGGCCGCGCTGGCTCGCGACTTATGTTCGCTCCGGCCGCATTCCGGATCTCACCGCACCGAATATGGCCGTCGGCGACGGTCCCGCGCCCGGTTTCTTCGGCGCCTACGGGGAGTGGATGGGTACCCCGGCACCGGATTGGGCGGATGTGGCGTGGATCTGCGAACAGTGGGACGGGCCGGTCATGCTCAAGGGTGTCATGCGCGTCGACGATGCGCGGCGGGCGGTAGATGCCGGTGTCGCGGCGATTTCGGTGTCCAATCACGGCGGAAACAATCTGGACGGGACACCCGCCGCGATTCGGGCATTGCCCGTGGTAGCCGACGCGGTCGGGTCACAGATAGAGGTCGTGCTCGATGGTGGTATCCGGCGCGGTAGCGATGTAGTGAAGGCGGTGGCGCTGGGCGCTCGCGCGGTAATGATCGGGCGGGCCTACCTATGGGGTCTGGCCGCGAACGGGCAGGCCGGTGTCGAGAATGTGCTCGACATCCTGCGTGGCGGTATTGATTCGGCGCTGCTCGGACTGCGCAAGACCACTGTCGGCGAGCTCGATCGCAGCGATCTGGTGGTGCCGGATGGCTTCGAGCGGGCATTGGGGGTGGCGGACCCGGCCGTGCAGTCGGCTTGATCTGACGGATTATTCGGTGGCGGCGGCGCTTCGATGGTGGGTGAGCAGCGTGTCGTAGATATCGGCGAGGGCGGCCAATTGCTGGCGGTCGAGCACGTCGACCATATGTCTGCGAACGCTCTGTACATGTGCGGGCGCGGCCGTCGCCAGCACGTCGGCGCCGCGCGGGGTGAGTCGCGCGGCGGTGCGGCGGGCGTCGTCCGGGATCGGTTCCCGGACGACCAGCGCGCGCTTCTCCATGCGGGTGATCTGATGGGACAGCCTGCTCTGCGACCATTCGAGTTTGGCGGCGAGATCGCCGAAGGTGAGTCGGTGATCCGGTGCTTCGGCTAGGTAGGCCAGCACCGAGTATTCGACATAGGTGAGGTTCGCCTCGCGGGATGAGTCGCGCCCGACCGCGGCGGCGATGAGGTCCCTGGTGCGCACATATCCCACCCATGCGCGCATTTCGATGTCATCGAGCCAGTGGGGATCGGTCACGAGAGCGCTCCAAACTCTGACATGTCATTGAATTGTCCCGCCGCGTGATGTCGCGCGAAAACTGCCAGATCTGAGAGGTAGCACTCGTGGGGTTGAACGTGCAACCTTTTGGCGGGATGCATTGAGTGAGGGTTGCCTAAGCAACGGTCGGCCTCCTATTGGTGGATACGCTCCTCCTGCTCGTGACCAGCCTGCCGAAGACCTTCCCCAAGGGCCCCGGCTGTGCGTCAGCCCTGAGACCGAATAAGGAGTGCATCCGTGACCGCGCCGGATTTCCGCTATTCAGATCTGCTGCCGATCGGCGCCGACGACACCCCGTACCGGTTGATCACCACCGAGGGCGTCAGCACCTTCGAACACAATGGCCGCACCTTCCTGCAGGTCGAACCCGAGGCGCTGCGCCTGCTGACCGCCGAGGCCATGCACGACATCAGCCACTACCTGCGGCCCGCACATCTGTCGCAGCTGCGCCGGATCATCGATGATCCCGAGGCCAGTGGTAACGACCGCTTCGTCGCGCTGGATCTGCTCAAGAACGTCAATATTTCCGCGGGCGGCATCCTGCCGATGTGTCAGGACACCGGCACCGCGATAGTCATGGGCAAGAAGTCCGAGGGCGTGCTCACCGGGGCCGACGATGCCGAATGGATCAGCCGCGGCGTGTTCGACGCCTACACCAAGTTGAATCTGCGCTACTCGCAGCTCGCGCCCATCACCATGTGGGACGAGAAGAACACCGGCACCAATCTGCCCGCGCAGATCGAGTTGTACTCCACGGCGGGCGATCCCGCGCATCCGTCCTACAAGTTCCTGTTCATGGCCAAGGGGGGCGGTTCGGCGAACAAGTCGTTCCTGTACCAGGAGACCAAGGCCGTGCTGAATCCGACACGCATGCTGGAGTTCCTGGACGAGAAGATCCGTTCGCTCGGCACGGCCGCCTGCCCGCCATACCATCTCGCGGTCGTAATTGGTGGTACCAGTGCCGAATTCGCGCTGAAGACTGCGAAGTACGCGTCCGCCCACTACCTGGACACCCTGCCCACCGAGGGTTCGCTCGCGGCACATGCCTTCCGGGATCTGGAGCTGGAGGAAGAGGTCTTCAAGCTTACCCAGTCCTTCGGTATCGGCGCGCAGTTCGGCGGTAAGTACTTCTGCCACGACGTGCGCGTGGTGCGCCTGCCCCGGCACGGTGCGAGCTGCCCGGTCGCCATCGCGGTGTCCTGCTCGGCCGACCGGCAGGCGCTGGCCAAAATCACACCGGAGGGTGTGTTCCTGGAGCAGCTCGAACGCGAGCCCGCGCACTACCTGCCCGAGCAGACCGACTCCATCCTCGGCGGCGATGTGGTGAAGATCGATCTGAACCGGCCGATGGCGAAGATCCGCGCCGAACTATCGAAATATCCGGTTAAGACCCGGCTTTCGCTGACCGGTCCGCTGGTGGTCGCCCGCGATATCGCGCACGCCAAGATCAAGGAACGCCTCGATGCGGGCGAGCCGATGCCGGAATACCTGCGCGAGATGGCCGTGTACTATGCGGGTCCGGCGAAGACGCCCGAGGGTTACGCCTCTGGTTCATTCGGTCCGACTACGGCGGGCCGGATGGACTCCTACGTCGATCAATTCCAGGCCGCGGGCGGATCGTTCGTCATGCTTGCCAAGGGCAATCGCTCGGCCCAGGTAACCAAGTCGTGTAAGGAACACGGCGGTTTCTATCTCGGTTCCATCGGTGGGCCCGCAGCACGTCTGGCGTTGGACTGCATCAAATCCGTGGAGGTTCTGGAGTATCCGGAGCTGGGTATGGAAGCGGTCTGGAAGATCGAGGTAGAAGATTTTCCAGCATTCATCGTCGTGGACGACAAAGGCAATGACTTCTTCGCGGAAACGCAGAAGCCGATTGCGTTGCGAGTGCGCACCCGTTCGAAGGAACGCGTCTGACCGGTCTTTCGAACCGCTCGAACGCCACATCGCGGTCCTGAGCCGGCAATCGGATCTGCGATCCCGCAAGATCGAGCTCGCCGTCGCCTACGCGCGGGCGCACGGTCCGGAAATCATCGAGCGCATCGACCGCAATCGTGAAGCGGCCGAAGCGATCCGCAGGTCGGACTTCGTGCGTCCCTGACACTCGGCGATCGAACCATGCATAGCGGGTGGCTATTGCGCACAGCTGAGAGGTGTGCGCGATGGCCACCGTTCTGCGTCGCCGTCCGTGGCGGCGCGGTGGAAAGTTTTGCGGTGCAATGGGTTGCGTTTTCTCATGGGTTGCCGGGTATTGCTGCTTGTGATCCACAATACTGGAATGGATTGTGGACAGCAGGGTTTCCGCTGTGACAAATCGGGCGTGGCACAGGATGTTTCGGACATTGGTGATTTATTGTCCTGTGTATATGTGGAAAGCTATGTGAATGACGTCCGTTCGGACAGGCCAGTGTCCTCGTGTTCGCCGGTATGTTGCTAGCTCTAGTCGAGGGTGGCGTGTGGGCCGTCTGGGAGGAGACGCGAGGTCCGTGGCCGCAGGACCGTTACTATCGCTGACATGTTGATCACGCCTCCTGCCCGGACCCTGCTGGGGATACCCGCAGCACTGTTTCCGGTGATCGTCGCCGCCGGGCTGTCCATGCCCGCGGCGACGGCCGCGCCGGTTGAGAAGGTGGCAGGCAACGCCACCGGGACCGAGGGGCTGCAGCCGGGACTCGCCGCGGCGTATACACAGGCCGAGAGCCAAGCGCATGCCGAAGGGGTTGCGCTGTACATCAACTCCGGTTATCGCACGCCCGCCGAGCAGCAGGCGCTGTGGGACGACGGCGTGCGGAACTACGGCAGTCCCGAGGAGGCGCGGCGGTGGGTGCTGCCGCCCAACGAGTCGACGCATGTGCAGGGCCGGGCGATCGATGTCGGGCCACAGGCCGGGGCGCAATGGCTGGAGGCGAAAGGGAATCGCTGGGGCTTGTGCCGGATCTATCAGAACGAATGGTGGCATTTCGAACTTGCCACCGCCCCGGACGGAGCCTGCCCGGCACTGCGCGCGGATGCGAGCGAGGGTGGTACCGCCCCGGCTCCGTCATCGCCGATCCCGCCCCTCCTCCAGGCACTGCCGTCGATTCCGCTTCCATCGTGGTCGAGTGGCTCCTTCGGGCTGTAACCGGTCAGCCGGGCGACACGGGCGTCGGGGGCTGCACCTGCACTGCCCGGTTCGGCAGCGCCCGGATCAGCACCGCCGTGCTGATCGTGCTCAACGCGCAGACGGCGACGATATAGCAGGTCACCGCCGCCGAGGTCGATCCCGCGGTCCACAGAGCGGTCGCGATGAGAGGGGCGAGGCCACCGCCGAGAACAACCGAGACCTGTACGACCAGTGACGTGCCGGAGTAGCGGACCGAGGGTGGGAAAAGTTCGGCGATGATGATGCCGCCGACGCTGTGGCCGATCGGTAGCGTCACGCCCATCCCGAGCAGCGCGAGGAATGCGACGGCCCCATTGCCGGTGTTCAACAGTGGGAAGTACACCGCACACCACACCGTCAGCGCGGCGGTGCCGGCGAGGAATACCCGGCGTGTGCCGTAGCGGTCGGCGAGCGAGCCCCAACCGGGCATGGTGGCGCACCAGACAACGGCGGAAACGATGACGCCGAGTAGGAGGAAGTCTCGGCTGAACCCGAGCGCCTTGGTGCCGTAGGTCAACGTGAACACCATGAAGATATAGACGACCATCGAGGTCGCGATGGCGGCGAACAGAATCAGCAGCAGCCGTGCCGGTCCCACCCGAAGCGCGTCACGAAGCGGGAACGACGCGACTTCGCCACGTTGGACGATTTCGGCATAGTCCGCGGATTCGGCGATACCGAGCCGAACCCAGAGCCCGACAATGACGAGAATCGCGCTGAGCAGGAACGGAATCCGCCAACCCCAGCTCAGGAAGGCCGAATCCGGTAGCAGCGCACTGGTGCCGAGAAAGATCGCATTGGCCAGGATCAGCCCGGCGGGAGTGCCCATCTGCGGGAAGCTGGCATACCGGTTGAGCCGTCCGCGGGGCGCGTGCTCCATCGAAAGCACCACCGCGCCCGCACCTTCGCCGCCGAGTCCGACGCCCTGCAGCAGCCGCAGCGCGACGAGCAGTGCGGGCGCCCAGACTCCAATGCGTCCGTAGCTCGGGACCAGCCCGATGGCCATGGTGCTCACGCCCATCAGAAAGAGCGAGACCACGAGGGTGGTTTTGCGACCGATCCGATCACCGAAGTGGCCGAAGAGCAGTCCGCCGATCGGTCGTGCCCCGAAACCAACGGCGAAGGTACTGAATGCCGCCAGCGTTGCGGCGGCGGGGCTCAGCGTGGGAAAGAACTGCTTACTGAAGATCAGCGCGGATGCCGTGCCATAGAGCATGAAGTCATACCACTCGAGGGTGGTGCCGACCAAGGTGGCGAGGGCGACTTTGTGCTGGTGCGGGGTGGAGCTCGAAGACACTGTCTATCCGTTCGTGATTCAGCCGACCGGGGCCAGGGTGCCCGGCATATTGTCCAACGCCAGCCCACCCTCGATGGAGTTCGGGACGCGGCGGCGGTTGGGAGAGCCGAGGGCCGCGGTGAGATCGGTCCCATCGTGTTCGGCCAGCAGATCGCCGCTGTCCCACACCAGCAGTGTTGCGCTGACGGTGTTCTCGGCGGCCGAATGCGCGAGATCGTAATGTGCGCAGCCGGGGACGTGCGGGTAGGTGATCCACAGGTCGTAACCGGTCATGAACAGGTCGAGATCGAATTGCACACTCAGGCTCAGCAATTCGCTGCGGCCGTTGTCGTCGACGCCGGCGAACGCCTCGTCCAGCGCGAGCAGTCGTGGCGCCTGCGGATCGGCCGAATCGAGCATTACGTGCGCTGCCGCGAACAGCGGCAGGTGCAGCGAGACCGACTGTTCACCACCAGAGAGCGCACTGTGCCTGGCCACGGTCAGCTTGTCCTCGCTGCCATCGGCGGAGATGAGAGTGAACGAGAACACCCGCCAGGTCCGGTAATCAAGTGTCGCGCCCAGGATTTCGGGGTAGGAACGTTCCGGATGCGCGGCGCGCGCGGCCCGGATCTCGGCGGCGAAGTGGGCGCGGATAGCCGCCAGATCATCGGCGACGAGGGCGGTGGCGTCGCGATCCAGCAACTTGCACATGGCGCGGGCAGCATCCGAGAGCGAATCGGAAAGCACCCAGTGCACGCCGATGGTATTGCCCGAGGACATGCGGCGCTGCTTCATCTCCGCACCCATGCGGGCGATGAGATCGCGGGCATCGCTTGTGCGTTCGTGGATCTGCTGGGCCAGACCGGTGAGCAGCGCGTCCTCGAGGATCCGGCGTTCGGCGTCGGTGAGCAGCAATTCCTGATCGCGGCGGGCGGCGTCGATGCGGGTGGCGAAGTCCGCGAGAGCCGATAGCCCATGGTCATCCTGGACTTGGACGACGGTGAGGCCGTCCGCGGCATCCCATTGCAGCCGGTAATCGCGGCCGGAACCGGCCAGTGCGGCGTCGAATTCCTGCAATGCGGAGGTCACCGCACTGCGGGTGGATTTGCGGGCCGCCTCGCCCGCCCGCACGGAAGACGTTGCGGCGGTGAGGTTGTCGAAGAGTTCGGCCACCTCGTCCGGCAGCACCGGGGGTTCCACCTGCGGGCCGGCCGCCGAAATGCGGTAGAGCAGTTGTTCGGGGGTCGACCACGCGGCATCGCTGCTCGGCCAGCGGCTGTCCGTGGGTGCGCCGAGCAAGGTCAGCAGATCCGGTTGGGCATAGGGAGCAAGCGCCTGCACATCGGCCAGGACCTCGGCGAGTGCGGTGCCGAGCGATTCGTGTGCGGTGCGGTAGGCCGCCTCCGCATCACCGACCGCCTCGATCGCCGCATTGGCCGCCTTGCGGGCCGCCTTCTGTTCGGCCCTGGTCGCCTCGATCTTCGCGCGTGCCCGGTCGAGTTCGCGATCGATATCGGCGGCACCCGCGCCGAGCGCCTCGCGCAGGGTTTCGAGTTTGCGCAATTGCTCCTGGTAGCCAGCATTGGCGGCCTCGGCCTCTTCGGCGAAGGCCTCGGCCAGATCGCGGGCTTCGTCGAAGCGGTCCGAGCCCTCGCGTTCGCGTTCGCGCTCCCGTTCATGGTCGGCGCGCAGGCGCAACAGGCCGGTCCCGGTGTTCTCGAAATGCCGGATGGCCGCCGCAAGCGCATCGATCTCACGGGCATCGCGCGGCGTGCGATGTGCCTGGGCGACCGAGCGCAGCTTCTTCTCGACGGCCGACGCCTCGGCCACGGCCTGGTCGAGGTCGCGTTCGGCCTGGGTGACCGCCTCGGAGCGCGAACGCAACATGCCCGCGGCTTCCGAAACCGCGCGCAGGGCGGCGGTGACGGCCGCGGGACGCGGTAAAGCCTTGGCGGCGGCAGATATTCGCGTGAGTTCGGCGTTTGCCGCGGACTCGTCGACCTGGGCCTGCCGCTGTGTCTGTTCGGCGGCCTCGATGGCAGCGGCCAATTCGGCGAGCCGGATTTCCCGGCGCTTGGCGCGGGCGGTGGCGCCGATGAATTCGGCATCGGGTTTGTGGTGGCGGCCGACCTGGACGCCTTGGCGGAATCCGCCGGTGGTGCTCACCGCGACCGCGGTGCCGAGATCGGTGTCCTCGTCGTAGAGGGCAATGGAGGCGAGCACATCCGCGACGATTCGCTTCGACACCGTGAGGTCGACCGAATCACCCTCTACGACAAGGACATCGGCCAGTGTTCGACCGGAGGGCCGCGCATTGGATGGCAAGGGAACCAGGAACTGGTCGGAGGTATATTCCGGCCGTTCGGATTCCGCGCAGACCCAACTGTCGAGCAGGTCCGCGGCATGCAGTGCGGCCTCGATGCCCGCGGCCTGCGCTGGTGTCACAGAATCGGCAAACCGGACCAGTCGCCACAGCGGCGCGCCCGCCCGGCCTTCCGCCTTCCGGGCACGAGCGGCGGAAGCTGGTGGGGCTTCGTCACGTTGGGCGGCAACCTCATCGCGTTCGGCATGAAGTTCAGCGAGCCGGTCACCGGCGCGCGCGGCGGTGGCACGCGCTTCCTGACGTAGGGTGCGGATATCCTCGAGCAGCGGTTCGGCGCGTTCGGCCAGAACCTCGGCGACACCGGCGGCCTCATCGGAACCCGCAGTAGCCAATGCGGCGTCAAGCGCCTCGAACAGGCCTTTCCGAATGGGGGAGTACACCTCACGGTGCGCATCCCACCAAGTGCGCAACGCACCACCGGCTTCGGTGCGCGCGAGCACAACGGCCGCATCGGCGGCCGAGATCTCGGCGGCGGCCGATTCGCGCAGTGCCCTGGCACGATCGGCTAGTCGTTCGGCCCGATTCCGTTCGGCCGTAGCGGAATCCAGCAGACCGAGCGCCTTACGGACCGCGCGGACGTCGGCGTCGCGCTCCTCGGCATGTCCGCGAACCGCGGCGGTCAACTGATCGCCACGGGCCTGATCGGCCGATCCGGCCCACGTGATGCCCGCCTCTTCGGCGGCGGCACGCAATTCGTCCTCGCCGCGGGCGAGTGCGGCCACCGCATTCTGTACGGCCGCCTTGGCGCGCTCCGCCTCCACGCTACGCTGATCGAGGGTTTGTCGGGCCTTGAGCGCCTTATCCTTGTGCACAGCCGCCGAGGTCTCCAGGCGGCGGACCGCGTCGGCGAGATCATCGAGCTGCTGTTTGCCCTCGTAGGCGCTGGAGCGCTGCAAAGTTTCCCGGTCGGAGAGCGCCTGTTCGTAGGCGCGGTCGGCATCGTCGGCGCGCGCCTCAGCGGCGGTGCGTTCGCCCTCGCGACGTTCACGCAGCGCGGTGGCGGCGAACAGGGCGGTACTGGCGTGTGTCACCGCGTCGAGGCGGGTCCGCACCTGATCGACGTCGGTCTTCGCCTGTACCGCAAGGTATTTGCGATAAACCCCGACGAAAGACCTGGTCGCGGTATCGGCGTGGACCAGCCCCTCCAGGGTGCGTCCGACCTCCTCCATATCGCTGAACGAACGCGCCGCGTCCAGGATCAACTGTTCGTCGAGCGGACGCAGACCATCGGTGAGTGCCTGCGAGAGCCCGCGCGGATCAAGGTTTTTCGCGAGTTGGGGTCGGCGTAGCGTGAGAATGAGATTGATCAGCTGGTCGTAGCGCTGGGTGCCGAGCCCGAACATGCGGGCATCGATCGCGTTGCGGTACTCGACCGGTCGATCGACGATGGCGTCGGTGCCGATCTGCTCGGCCAACTGCTTGCGGGTCAGCGGCCGGTCGTCCGGTCCGATCAGCGAGAAGTCGACGCCCGCACGACCGTCGGCGACGAAATACCAGCGCGTCACCTTGTCGGAGGACCGGGTGGCACGCATACCGATGCCGATAGTGACGACCTCGGGATCGTCCCACTTACCGCGCGCGAACTCCATCCACACATACGAGTACGCGGAGTCCTGCTTGCGGTACAACAGGTTCGACTTCATGGTGCGCTCTTCACCCGCGAACGGGTTGAGCCTGCGCGGTTCGATGCGGCCGTCGAGCACGAATGGGAACAGCACCTCGAGTGCCTTGGTCTTACCGGAACCGTTTGGTCCGCGCAGTACCAGCCTGCCGTCGGCGAAGCAGTACTCCTGATCGCGGTAGTCCCACAGGTTGATGATTCCGGCGCGGGTCGGGACGAACCGCACTCCGCCGTGGATGAGCGACATGGTTTAAATCCCTTCCGTACCAACGTTGCCGACCTCCATCGTGTCGGCGGCGGTGACGAACAGTTCGGCGGTCCGCTTGGCACGGACGGTGACGACCGCGCCGCGGTAGCGGGCCAGTGCGGGCAGAACAATCAGACCGTCGTCGATCACCTGGACCAGCCGCAGCCGCTCCAACAGGACGGTCGCCTCCCTGGTCAGCCCGGGAACATCGGCCTGCCACTGCGCCGCGAAGGTGACACCGTAGCGGTCGGTCAGGGCCTGCACGGTCTCGCCGACCCAGCTCGTTTCGACGAACGGGTACGTCGCGCGCACGGCGGCCATCGCCTCCGCGTCGGGATCGGAAACCTCCTCCACCACTTCGGGATCGGTCGACGGGAGATCGGCGAGCGGAACGAATACGGTGGATTCCGGGATGGCACCGTCGAGCTGTTCGGCGAGCGTGACTGCCGAGTCGGGTGCGCCGGGACGCATCGGCACCGGATTATCGATATCGAGGACGTGATCGGCGATCTCACCGACCAGCAGCAGCGCCACCTGCGCCAACGTCCCGGTGCCAGGGAACCGGGTATCGGAGAGACGGCCGGAGACATCGATCAATGCGACGCCCTCCGCGCGGCGTTCGGCCCGAAGTCCCGTGAACAGTTCGACATCCGCGACGACCCGATCCTGCAGCAATAGCGGGCGTTCGTCGTAGGCCAGATCCTCGGCGTACACCACCGGACGCTCCACGAGACTGCGCCGCACCCGCCGCGCGGCATCGGCGGCTGGACCGTGCGCCGGCGCGTCGTCGGTGAGCAGACCACGCACACTGTGCAGATGCTGTAGCGCGCGCGGCGGTCGGAACAGCGCGAAGACCACCGGGCGGTCGATATCGTACAGCGCTTCGCCCGCTTCCGGATCGGCCGCCCAACCACCCGCATCGCCATCGGCCAGGGTGAGCGCGCCTCGATGCGCGAGCCAGCCGACGGCGTCGACGAAGGCATCGCGATCGGCAGCGCGATCGGGTGAAAGTTCGAGGCTCTCGACACGGCCGGTATAGGCGGCGACCTGATCGGCCAACTCCGACAACGTGATCTGATCGCCCGCGCGGCCGAGTGCCGCCAGCGCCAAGGCCAGGTAGGCATAGCGGCGGCGGTCGAAGACGCGTTCGGTAACGGCGCGGGCGGGTTTGCCGGAATCGAGCCGATCGATAACCGGGAAAACCCGTGCAGTCGTCTCGGTGACCTCGAGTCGGTAGCCGAACAGCTCGGCCAGATCCTCGCGAAGTTCGGTGGCCCATCTGCGGATCAGAGGCAGTGCGATCCGATCCGGATAGGTCCGGGTGACCAGGTGATTGGCGAGGATTACCCGGGCGGCGCGTTGGTAGTTGTCGAGTGCGAGGGAGTCGATGCGGCGGGCGTTGATCATGCGCGCCGTCCGCGGGTCGACTTTTTCACCTCGAGGCGGCGGTTGTTCAAATGCAGCAGGCCGCGCGTGGTGCGGACGACGGTCGAACCCGGATGTTCGGAGACGGTGAGGGTGACCCCGCTGTCCGAGCCGGTGGTGCCGTCGATACGGCCGCTGACCGGAACCCAGGCGGTGGATGCCGCATCGAGCAGGCGCAGCAGCACCTCGGTTTCGCGGTCGTCGAGGACGCGCTCGTGCACCGAGGCGGCCGCCAAGGATTCGGCGGCCTCGGCGCGGGCCCGCTGGGCATCGAGCTGCGCTTCGCGAAGTCGGCGAATTCCCGCGTCATTGCGTTGGATTCGGGCCGGGGCTCCGGCCTGCGGCGGCCGGCCCGTCTCGGCGAGCGTGCGCGAGATCTCCAGCGGCGGTGCCTCCCACCAGGACCTGATCGCCGGAATCAGATCCGCATCCGGATGTTCCAGGGATATGTGCCGCGGCTTGCCGAGACCGAAGACGGCATCGAAGAGCGCGTGTGCGCTGTCGGTGGTCGGCGCGGCGGTGAACCAGCCCGCCAGATGCCGCAGCGCCGATTCGCGACTGACCCCGCCTTTCCGTGTCTCGGTGACCCGCCGCAGCAGCGATAGTACGGCGGCAATGGCGCTCATGGTCGCCTCCCGCAGCCGATCCGCCTCGGTCGAGGACGATTCGCCGGGAATATCGGAGGCCGTCGCGACGAACCAGGTCCGCAGGCCATGCCAGCGCGCCCGCCAATCCGCTTGCCGCTCGGCCGGACTCAGCAGCACCCGTTCATCACAGCGCGCCGCTCGCGCGATGAGTTCGTCGACGCCGGTCTCCTCGATCGCGCCGATCGCGGCGGCCAGGCGCGGCGCGAAGCGAGCCAGGTCCATGCTGAACTCGCGCATATGCGCGAGCAGTGCGTCCTTGTGCACCAGGAACGATTCCGGCGTGATCTCGGTGGTGCGGACCATATCGCCGAGCGAGAGGTAGAAGTGTGCGGCTCGCGCCGCCATGTCCGAGAGTGCGGCATCGAGCCGGCGCAGCGTCCGGTAGACGCGCTCCGCATCACCGGCCTTATTCGCCTCGGCGAGGGTGTTGAGATCCGCGAGCAGTTCGGGCAGGACCAGTCGCGACAGCGCGGCCTCGTCCAGCCGCGCCTCCAGCACCCCCGCGACCGCCCGATATGCCTTGAATCCGGCCTGGGTGAGTTGATAGACATAGTGCCGATTTCGATACTCCGCGAGCGTGGCGGCGCGCGTCCCGTCATAGCTGCGCTCGACCACACCCCACTGATGCAGCTGATCCAGCAGCGGCCCGATCTCGGCTCCGGTCAGCGGCGGCGCATCGGGCGCGCTGCGTTCGATCCAGATCGCGACATCGTCGGCGTGCAGCAAGACCACATACGCCGCGCGCGCACTGTCGAACGCTCGCAGTACCCACAGATACTCCGCCCGCTTCTCGGCGGTGGCGAAGGAGAATAGCCGCAAACGCTCATCCCATAGCGCAGGCGCGGCATACGGCAGGCCGTCAACGGAGTCGGTCACCGGGAACAGGGTAGTAGCGGGTCAGTCGCGGGTGTCGAGACCGACCCCCATTCGGCGTGGCCGCGTCCGGTTTGCCTCTGTTCGCCGCCCTTGGCGGCAACCTTGGGCGAGATGACGGTGCGAGATGCTCGAGTCGCGCTGCTTGTCGGTGTTGGTGCGGTCGGCGGCGGCGAGTTGTATTGCGAGGGTGAGGGATTGGGTGCTGTCGTGGTCGGCGTGCACGTAATGAGGTACTGTGCGCGGTCGAGATCGGCGGTCAGGATCACTCGCAGGACAAGGTTCGCAACTGATCCAGATACACCCGGGTGCGCGGATCGCCAGGGTAGCGCTCGACGATTTCGCGCGCCGCCTCGCCCGCGATCCACATCAGCGACGGTAGCGACCGACGTTTGCCCGTGAAGGCCCGCATGCCTTCGTCCAGTGCGAGTTCCAGATCGCGGTCGCGTACCGCGACGACGGCGAGGGTGAGATGTGCTTCGGACACCCGCATCGGGTTGCGTATCGTGCCGTCGGCGCGAGTCGAGTGGCGGATGACCTCGCGCGCATAGGATTCCGCGAGCGGATCCTCGCCCGCGACCCGGCAGCAGTCCATGGCATAGAAGTCGAACTTCTGCGGATCGACCACGAAATGGTTGTCCAGATTGGTCGGGTGGTCGAGTCGCTCGAGGATAGCCCGTCCCTGGTTCAGCGATGTTTCCACCTCGCCTCGATTACCCAGTCGCGCCCAGGCTTTCGCACGTTGTGCGCACAGTTGGACACCGACGCCGAGTCTGCGGCTGGTGGCCAACGCCGGGTCGACGGCCTCGATCGCGCCGCGATAGTTGCCCTGGGTCAGCGCGAACCAGGCCGCCATTTCCGCACTCCAGCCGGTGATCTCGGCGTGGTCCGCTTCCTGACCGAGCGAATAGGCCGCGCGGCGAGTGGCTTCCGCGGTGGTGCGCCGACCGAGGTCGTGGTCCACGCAACCGACCAGCAGCGCAACCCAACCGGCCAGTACGAGAATTTCCCGATGCTGCGCCAGCGTCAGTCGACCGTCCAACAGCGAGGTGATGCGGCGCAGCCAGGACGTGCCCTCGGTGTGTAGATCGTGCGGATCGGCGAACGGATATTCGCAACACAGCCGCTCGGCCGTGATGCGGATGGCATCGAGTGTGGCCGCTGAGACGTCGGACATCCGTAGCCTGCCAATGAATTCGAGGGTGTCCATCCCGGTTGCCGAGAGCAGCTCATCGTCGCGATTGGGACGGTTTTTCGGGAAGAACGCCGCGGTCACCGTATCGAATGCGGCGGCGATGATGGGGGCGTAGAAGTCGTCCGGACGCGACTCGCCTGACTCCCAGCGTCGCCAATTACGCAGCAGGGTACTGTCCGTCGGCAAGTTGTGCGAAGACTTCCCGCGCATGACACGGACGGCGTCAGCTTGTGACCACCCCCGCGCATCACGTTCGGAGCGCATTCGGACAGCCCAGACGGGTCGATCGTCTCCAGCGGCCACGTCTGTAGTATCTCATCAGTTAACGCCCAGCGGTGCAGGATAGGGCATACAGATGTCACTGGGTTGACACCTGCACTCGCAGTTTTGCGTCCTACATGCTGGATATGGGCGCGGAAGATTTGCCACGCTCCAGGTGTATGAAACATCTGCTCTTGCAAGTACGCAGTGCCCCTCGGCGACGGGGGTGATCCACACAAGAGAACAGCGAGAGATCCCCAATCCAATGGAGGTTCGGGTGGAAGCGTTGATCTATGGATACTTGCGTGACGATTTGGCCGATGGCCACGGTGCAGAACTCGAGGACGCGATGAGTAGCCTCGCCCGCGAGGAAGGGCTCTGCTTCGCCGCAACATTCCATGAATCGACTTCCGGTGACGGCACGGCATTCGCCGAGCTGACCCAGGAGCTCAAGCGGGCGGACGCGCACCATGTGGTGGTGCCGTCACTCGATCACTTTGCCGGCCAGACGATTCCGCGAGACATTCTGCTCGCGAAGCTGGCCGAGGATGCCGCGGCGCAGGTGTGGACCATCGAGAGCTGCGCGCTTCGCGACGAAGATCTTGGCGAAGAAGCTGTGCACCAGGAATGACCTGTGCCGCAGGTTCGTCACGCCCCACGTCGCCACCGCACCAGCCGCGAGGGACGCGAGCAGCGCCGTGACATGATGCTGCCCGAACAGTGGATAGACCTGCCAGTGGAGCAGATAGACAAATAACGAGCTGTCGGCCAGCAGCGCGGCGACCGCCGCCAGCACGGCGGGCACCCGGACCGCGGGCAGCCAGATCAATAACAGCAGCCCGGACATCACCAGCCGCTCTCGATCGGGAATGCCGAAATAGCCGGGCACCGCACTGAACAGCACCGCGCTCACCAGCAGCCGCTGCCAGATCGTCGTAGCCTTCGCGGCCGCCCAGCCGAGTGCGAAGAACCAGCAGGCCAGCGGAGAGAACGGCACATCCTTGGCCGGGTAGAGCCCGAACGACCAGAACCGGAACACCATGGTGAGCCCCACCAGTCCCATGGCGAACCAGAACGGCTCGCATCGCTGCACGGCATCGATGAACGGCACCCGCACCAACAGCGCGGACACGACCATGAACAGCACGAGCACCTCGATGAACCACAGGTGCCCTGCGGTGTCGCTGTCACCGGGTCCGAGAATCTTGTTGAGCAGCAACACGTTCTGCCAGCCGTAATAGTCGCTGAACAGCAGCGTGAGCGCGACCCAGGCGGCGGTCGGAATGGCAATGAGCGCCACCGTGCGCAACGCGTGCCGCAACCGTTCGGCGCGCGGGGTCATGGTGACCGCGAACCGGGCGAAGTTGAATCCGGCGACACCGAGCAGGATATGAGCCGCGCCCCAGAGCACGAACATACCGATATGTGAGCCCGCGATCAGCACGATCCCGGCGGCGCGCAATAAGGTCGGGGTGTCCACGGCGCGACCGAATGTCCGGTGGCCGTTCGGAATACGTTCGAGTTCGGCAACGGTCAGGTCGGGCCAGTTCGCGGGCAGTCGCCCGAGTGCGCGCTCGAGGCGGGTCGAGGTGGTGATGTAGGTCAGCGAGTTGCCGCCGAGATCGACGAAGGTGCTGTCGGGCCGGACCAGCGCGGGGTCTATGCCGAGGGCAATGGCATAGAGCGCGCGGATATCGCGCTGGGGCAGATCGGGTTCGACTGTGGCGAGTCGGCGTATCGCCGGATAGTCGGGCTTGCCATTGGGCAGGCGTGGTATTTTCTCGACCGCGCACGCACGAACGGCCGCAGCGGGCAGACCGGACAGTTCGGCGGCGGTCGCGGCGAGCGATTCCGCCGGATACTCCGCGGCGACGACCAACTGGTCGTTGCCATCGGTGCAGCAGGCAGTGAATCCGGCCGCGTCCAAACCGGATTCGAGCCGCTGCAAATCGATGCGCAGCCCGAAGATCTTGGCGAACCGGCTACGCCTGCCGATCACCTGGTACAGCCCGTCGGGCGTGCGCCGGGCCAGATCTCCGGTGCGCAGCGATTCGACCGTGCGGCCGAGGGCGAGATCGCGTGGGTGCTCGGCGTATCCGAGCATCACATTGGGGCCGTGATAGACCAGTTCCTCGTCATCGGCATCTGGCACCTGCTCCAGGGTGAATCGGCCGCCCGGTATCGGCTTGCCGATGCAGTCCGGGTGTTCGGCGGCCAATTCCGATGGCAGATAGGCCATTCGCGCGGTGGCTTCGGTCTGGCCGTACATGACGACGAAGTCCCAGCCCGCCCGCCTACCCAGTTGGGCATAGTCGCGAACGCGCTCGGGCGCGAGGCGGCCGCCCGCCTGCGTGAGGTAGCGCAGGCTCGGCAGTGTCATCTTGGCGAAACCGATGCGTTCGAGTAGATCGATCGTGTACGGCACCGCCGCGAAAGACGTTGCGCCGAAGCGGCGGAACTGGGCCCAGAACTCGTCGTCGAGAACTGACCGGTCGGTGAGCAGCAGGCTCGCGCCGCGCAGCAGATGACTGTGCACGACCGACAGTCCGTAGCAATAGAACATCGGCAGGGTCGTCGCGGCGCGGTCATCGGCATCGATGGACAGATATTCGGCAATAGCGTCCGCATTCGACAGTAGATTGGCCGCGGACAACCGTACGAGCTTCGGTGAACCGGTCGAACCCGAAGTGCTCAACAGCAGCGCCAACTCCGGATGCAGGTGATGTGCGGAGCGGGCCCGCCGAACCTCCGGCGGGCCCGCATCGATGACGACATCGGGATCATAGGTGTCCAGCAATTCACTGGTGATCTCCGCGGTGAGCAGTACGACGCAGCCCGCGTTCAGCGCGCCGAGATATGCGACGAGTGAGTCGATATCGTTGCGCGCCGCGAGCGCGATGAGGTACCGGTTCGCTCCGAGCTGCCATGCGTACTCCTCGACACGCGCCGCCAGCTGCGCATAGGTGATCCGCTCCAAACCATCCGGCACCGATTCCGCTGCTGTGACGGCCGTCGATGGAGATCGAGAGCAGAGGACGGCGATCCGGTCGTCGAAACTACGAAGGTGCGCGACGATCCGGTGAATAGTCACCCGGGAAGTCTAGATGGCAAGCCTTTCCATACCTGCGCGTGGCTCCATAGCGAACTTTCGGTGAATTGTCCGAACCCTAACCGCAACGGCGCGATCCGGTTACAGTCCGAAGCTGCCCGGACCCCGCCTGCGCAGGTACTTTTCGAATTCCGCCGCGATCGCGTCACCATCGATCTTGGCCATCGCATCGTTGAGGTCGACGGCCGCGTCGCCGCGCTCCTCGAGCGAGCGCACGTATTCACTGATCTCGTCGTCGCCGACGGTCATCTCGTTGACGGCGGTTTCCCAGTCCTCGGCCTGTTTGGGCAGCTCGCCGAGCGGCACCTCGATATCGAGCACATCCTCGACGCGGTGCAGCAGCGCGATGGTCGCCTTCGGATTCGGCGGCTGCGAGACGTAATGCGGCACGGCCGCCCAGAACGAGACGGCGGGTACGCCGGCCTTCACACACTGATCCTGTAGCACCCCGGTAATACCGGTCGGCCCCTCGTAGCGGGTCTGCTCCAGGCTGAACCGCTCGGCGGCTTCCTTGCTATAGGCCGATCCGGTGACCGGCACCGGACGGGTGTGTGGGGTATCGGCGAGCAGTGCGCCGAGTATCACGACGGTCTGCACGCCGAGTTGTTCGATGAACTCGAGCAGATCCGCGCAGAAGCTGCGCCAGCGCATATTGGGTTCGATACCGCGCAGCAGCACCACATCGCGATCGCTGCCCGGCGGCGAGCAGACCGAGAGCATGGTGGACGGCCACTGGATTTCCCTGGTCACACCGTCGACCTGACGCACCGTGGGCCGATTGACCTGGTAGTCGTAATAGTCCTCGGAGTCGAGTTCGGCCAGCGGCTCGGCATCCCAGATCAGTTCCAGATGCTCGACGGCACCGCTTGCCGCATCACCCGCGTCGTTCCAGCCTTCGAAGGCGGCGACCAGCACTGGATCGCGCAAAGTCGGCAGTTCCGGCTCGGGTGACACCGGAGATTCACTGGAGTTCACCCCGGTCAGCCTACGGCGTGTGAGCACGCCGCGTTGAATTTGCGTGGTCGGCGCGGCACCGTCTGTTCACCTGTCTGGGGAGGTGTGGCGCCCGACACCGGTATGGTGGTTCGGCATGTCATAGCCGCCATCTACGCTTGATCACATGTCTGCGTCCAGCTCAGCCGCCTTCGATACCACCCTTCTCGACACGCTCCGTCGGCGTGTCGTGATCGGCGACGGAGCCATGGGCACGATGTTGCAGGCGGCCGAGCTGACCCTGGACGACTTCCGTGGTCTGGAGGGTTGCAACGAAATCCTCAACGAGACCCGCCCGGATGTGCTGCGCGATATCCATCGCGCGTACTTCGAGGCCGGTGCGGATGCGGTCGAGACCAATACCTTCGGCTGTAATCTGCCGAACCTGGCCGATTACGATATCGCCGACCGGATTCGCGATCTTTCCGAGCGCGGTACCCGCCTGGCGCGCGAGGTCGCCGACGAGATGGGCCCCAGCGCCGACGGCACCCCGCGCTATGTGCTGGGTTCGATGGGACCGGGTAGCAAACTCCCGACACTCGGTCATGCCCCGTTTACCGTGCTGCGTGATGCCTACACCGAGGCCGCGTTGGGCATGCTCGAGGCCGGTGCGGACGCCATTCTGATCGAGACCTGCCAGGACCTGTTGCAAGTCAAGGCCGCGGTGACCGGTAGTCAGCGCGCAATGGTCGAGCTCGGCCGGCGGATTCCGATCATCACCCACGTGACGGTGGAGACCACCGGAACGATGCTGGTCGGCAGCGAAATCGGGGCGGCGCTCACCGCGTTGGAGCCGCTCGGCATCGACATGATCGGATTGAACTGCGCCACCGGGCCGGACGAGATGAGCGAGCATCTGCGGCATTTGTCTCGGCATGCGACCGTGCCGGTGTCGGTCATGCCGAATGCCGGTCTACCGGTGCTCGGCGCGAACGGCGCGGAGTATCCACTGACTCCCGAAGAGCTGGCAATCGCGTTGCGCGGCTTCGTATCCGAATTCGGGCTCGCACTTGTCGGCGGCTGCTGTGGTACCACGCCCGAACATATTCGCCAGGTCACCGCGGCGGTGCGTGAGGTGGAACCGACGCTGCCGCCGCCGGACGAGCGTCGCGCACCGGTGCACGAGCCGAGCGTGTCGAGCATGTACACGGCGGTGCCGTTCGAACAGGATGCCTCCGTCCTGATGATCGGTGAGCGCACGAATGCCAACGGCTCCAAGGCATTCCGCGAGGCCATGCTCGCCGAGGACTGGCAGAAATGCCTCGACATCGCCAAGGATCAGACCCGCGACGGCGCGCATATGCTCGACCTGTGCGTCGACTACGTCGGACGCGACGGCACCACGGATATGGCGGCGCTGGCGTCCCGGCTGGCGACCGCGTCGACCCTGCCGATCATGCTGGATTCCACCGAAACCCCGGTCCTGCAGGCCGGTTTGGAGCATCTCGGTGGTCGCTGCGCGGTCAACTCGGTGAACTACGAGGACGGTGCCGGTCCCGAATCCCGGTTCCAGCAGACGATGAAGCTGGTCGCCGAGCACGGCGCGGCGGTCGTCGCGCTGACCATCGATGAGGAGGGCCAGGCCCGCACCGCCGAGAAGAAGGTGGAGATCGCCGAGCGGCTCATCGCCGATATCACTGGCAACTGGGGTCTGCGCGAAAGCGACATCATCATCGACACGTTGACTTTCACCCTCGGCACCGGCCAGGAGGAATCGCGGCGCGACGGTCTCGAAACCATCGAGGCCATCCGGCTGCTCAAGCAGAAGCATCCCGAGGTACAGACCACCCTCGGACTGTCCAATATCTCCTTCGGCCTCAATCCCGCCGCACGTCAGGTGCTGAATTCGGTATTCATGCACGAATGTGTCCAGGCCGGATTGGATTCCGCCATCGTGCACGCCTCGAAGATTCTGCCGATCGCCCGCATTCCGGAGGAACAGCGCGAGACCGCGCTGGATCTGGTCTACGACCGGCGCCGCCCGGATTACGACCCGCTGCAGAAGCTCATGTCGCTGTTCGAGGGCGTGTCGGCGTCGTCGTCGCGGGCCTCGCGCGCGGAGGAATTGGCGGCGTTGCCGCTGTTCGAGCGGTTGGAACGGCGGATCGTCGACGGTGAGAAGGCCGGGATGGAGGCCGATCTCGATGGCGCCATGACCGAGGTGCCGCCGCTGCAGATCATCAATGAAACGCTGCTTTCGGGTATGAAGACGGTCGGTGAGCTGTTCGGCTCCGGCCAGATGCAACTGCCGTTCGTGCTGCAATCGGCCGAGGTGATGAAGGCCGCGGTGGCCTATCTGGAGCCGCATATGGAGGCCACCGACGACAGCGGTAAGGGTCGCATCGTGCTGGCCACCGTCAAGGGTGATGTGCACGATATCGGCAAGAATCTGGTCGACATCATCCTGTCCAATAACGGCTACGAGGTCGTCAACCTCGGTATCAAACAACCGATCGCGAGCATTCTCGATGCCGCCGTCGACAAGAAGGCCGATGTGATCGGCATGTCCGGTCTGCTGGTGAAATCGACCGTGGTGATGAAGGAAAATCTGGAAGAGCTGAACGCCAAGGGCGTCGCCGACCAGTTCCCGGTGCTGCTCGGCGGTGCGGCGCTGACCCGCGCCTACGTCGAGAACGATCTCACCGATGTCTACCACGGCGATGTGCACTACGCCCGCGACGCCTTCGAGGGCCTGCGGCTGATGGACGACATCATGACCCGCAAGCGCGGCGGTGGCCTCGATCCGGACAGCCCGGAGGCGATCGCGGAACGGGAGAAGGCGGCCGAGCGCAAGGCGCGGCATCAGCGTTCCAAGCGGATCGCCGAACAGCGCAAGGCCGCCGAGGTCCCGATCGAGGTGCCCGCGCGCTCCGATGTTGCCGCGGATCTGCCGGTCGCGGTGCCGCCGTTCTGGGGCACCCGGGTGGTGAAAGGTGTATCGCTGCACGAATATGCGGGACTGCTCGACGAACGTGCGTTATTCCTCGGCCAGTGGGGTCTGCGCGGTCAGCGCGGCGGCGAGGGCCCGAGTTACGAGGAGCTGGTGGAGACCGAGGGGCGGCCGCGGTTGCGGTACTGGCTGGACCGGCTGTCCACCGAAGGCGTGCTGCAGCATGTGGCGCTCGTCTACGGATACTTCCCCGCGGTCTCCGAGGGCGATGACGTGATCGTGCTGACCGAGCCCGATCCGGATGCGCCGCAACGCTATCGGTTCACCTTCCCACGCCAGCAGCGTGACCGGTTCCTGTGCATCGCCGACTTCATCCGCTCGCGCGAACGCGCACGCGAAACCCGTCAGGTCGATGTGCTGCCGTTCCAGTTGGTCACCATGGGACAGCCGATCGCCGACTTCGCCAATGAATTGTTCGCGGCCGACAACTACCGCGACTACCTCGAGGTGCACGGTATCGGCGTCCAGCTCACCGAGGCGCTTGCCGAATACTGGCACCGCAGGGTCCGCGAAGAGCTGATGCTGGAAGGGCATTCGATCGCCGATTCCGACCCGTCGGACGTGCAGGACTACTTCAAACTCGGCTACCGCGGCGCCCGCTACTCCTTCGGCTACGGCGCCTGCCCGGATCTGGAGGACCGCGCGAAGCTGGTCGATCTGCTCGAGGCCGACCGCATCGGCGTCGTTCTGTCCGAGGAGTTGCAGCTGCATCCGGAACAGTCGACCGATGCGTTCGTGCTGCTGCATCCGGAGGCAAAGTACTTCAACGCGTGAGTGCCGACCAGTCTGCTTTCGAGCGGCATTCGCTATCCGACCGGTCCGGACGCTGTGATTCCCGCCGCATCGGAATCGGTTCGATCGTTGCGGTGACGGCGTTGATTACCTCGTAATATCTGAGATCAATTGCGGCAGACCGTAGGGCGCGACGACACGGACTCCCGACGCGCGGATGGCTATCCCAACAGGATTCGCACGGCGGTGGATGGATGTCGGTCGGGTATGACACAGTCGGAAGTGTTGCAACTGCATCCGAGGCAGTCGGCGGATGCGAGCGTCCTTCGGCAATTCGGGTGCAAAGGACTTCGGCGCGTAGCATTTTCGAGGATTTCCGCTTACGCGCGGAGTGCGGAATTAGCTCGGCGGTGAAGCAGGAGGGGCACAACAGCATGACAGCGGACCGGTTGATCGCTGGACGGTATCGGCTGACGGATCCGATCGGCACCGGTGCCATGGGTGTGGTGTGGCGCGCCACCGATGTCCGGCTGCGCCGCACGGTCGCGGTGAAGCAGTTGCTGCTCGCACCCGGTCTGTCCCAGTCCCAGGCCCTGGAGGCGAAGCTTCGGGCCATGCGGGAGGGGCGCATCGCCGCACGACTGCACCATCCCAATGCGATCACCGTCTTCGATGTCGCGGAGGAGGACGGCCAGCCCTGGCTGGTAATGGAGTACATGAACGCGCCGAGCCTGGCCGCGAAGCTGTCGGGCAAGCGGACCCTCGCGCCGACCGAAGTGGCCCGTATCGGGGCCCAGGCCGCGAGCGCGCTGGCCGCCGCGCACGATGCGGGCATTGTGCACCGGGATGTGAAGCCGGCGAATCTGCTCGTCGGCGATGACGGCACGGTGAAGATCACCGACTTCGGCATCTCCCGCGCCGCCGGCGACGTGACGGTCACCGCGACCGGATTCCTGGCGGGCACCCCCGCCTACCTCGCGCCGGAGGTGGCTCGCGGTGAGAATCCCGAACCGGCCTCGGATGTCTTCGCGCTCGGCTCCACGCTGTATGCGGCGGTCGAGGGTAGCCCGCCTTTCGGGGAGGGCGATAATGCGCTGGCGGTGCTGCACGCCGCGGCGCGCGCGCAGGTGCCGCCGCCGCAGCACGCCGGAGAACTCGGTCCGGTGCTGATGCGGCTGCTGGCCGCCTCGACCGATGGTCGGCCGAATATGCGCGAAGCCAAGGAGGCACTGGAAGCCGTTGCGGCGGGCCGGACTCCAGCGTTGGTGACCACGCCGACGGTGACCGAGGTGCTGCCCGCACCCGGCGCGGACGCGGGCGCGACCACGGTTTTGAACAAGTCGGGCGCAGCGGAGGATGCGACGCAGGTCGTGGCGCCGGCGGGTCCGCAGGCACCGGTCGTCGCCGTCGCGTCGCCGCCCGCGCCGCCGGCTTCCGGCGGCACGCTGACTGGTGGTGGTGGCGGAGAGCAGAGTCGTGGCCGCCTGATCGCGGTGGCCGCGGCCACCGCTGTCGCGGTGCTGGTGCTGGTCGCGGTTATCGTGTCGTCGCTGAACAAGGACAATTCGGGCGGTATGGCGGTCGGCTCGACGCCGAAATCCGCGCCGAGCAGTTCGGAGACCGGACCGGAGTCGCCGATCGCGATGCAACCGGGCCAGTCGGAGCAGCAGGCACCGATGACCACCGCACCCCCGACGATCACCGCCACCCCGTCCGGTCCGGCCACCCCGGACCGGATCTCGCAATTCATCTACGGCTATTACGGCACGGTGCCTGGCAATGTCCAGGGCGCGTGGTCTCAGCTCACGTCCTCCTATCAGGCCCAGACCGGTGGCTTCGGCTCCTACTCGCAGTTCTGGTCCACCGTTCGTTCGGTGAGCGTGGCCAGTATCACACCGAACGGTGAGAACCGGGCGGTCGTTTCGCTTACCTATAACCTGAAGAACGGCTCGACCTCATCGGAGAACCGATGGATCCAGGTCGCGTCGGAGAACGGGCGATTGCTGATCGCCGCTTCGGGTTTGTAGACAAAGGGAGACGAATCGGGTGACGGCGCGACTTGCCGGGGTGCTGTGGGACATGGACGGCACCCTGCTCGATTCGGAGAAGCTGTGGGACATCGCCGTACGAGAACTGGCGCGTGCGCACGGCCACGAGATGAGCGATGAACTGCGGCATTCATTGATCGGTGCGTCCGGTCCGAATGCCCTTCGTCTCATATTCGATGGTTTGGGTATCGAGTCGACGCCGGATGCGGTACGAGCCGCCGGGGTATTCATCGAGCGGCGGGTGACCGAATTGATGGCGGGCCCGATCCCATGGCGGCCCGGCGCGAAGGATGCCCTCGCATTGGTGCGCACCGCTGGTCTCGCGACGGCATTGGTAACCAATACCAAGCGGTCGCTTACGGAATTCGGATTGGATACGCTCGGCCGCGATTTCTTCGATGTGTCGGTCTGCGGTGACGAAGTCACGCACGGTAAGCCCGAGCCCGAGATCTATCTGCGTGCCGCCGAACTGCTCGGCGTGCACCCGCGCGACTGTGTGGCACTGGAGGATTCGCCGACCGGTGCGGCTGCGGCCGGTGCGGCGGGCTGTGCAGTCATCGTAATCCCGTGTGAAATACCGGTTTCGGCGGCGCCGGGACGGGTATTCCGTGATTCATTGGTGGGATTGACCCTGCGGAATTTGGAAGACGCGCTACACGTCGGAGGTTGAACTCGCGTACCCGAGTCGGGGCGCTTTTCGGGACGGATCATGATCGTGAGTCCCGCTGTTCGTGAGCCGACACGCCCGACCTCGGCGCAGTGAGAGTTACTGTGCCGCAACGCAGATGCGCGCAGCTGATAGGTGTGACCCTAGTCAGGGGCAACTTTGTCGAATTCCGGGCGTGTCGCCGATCGCTCTATCAAAATGACGCCATGGCAGCGACGGACGTCCTGGATGAGATCGTCGATACGGCACGGTATCCACTGGGGGATCCGACCGGCGCGGGGTGGGAGGAAGCGGTGGCGCGGGCGCGCGCGGAACTTGCCGCGAGTGGCTGTACGGTACTGCGAGAGTTCATCCGTCCGGAGGTGATCGAGACCGTGCGGGCACAGGGCGAGGCGATGGCCCCGGATGCGCATTACGAGGTCGAACGGGTAAACGCCTACAACATTCCGTTGAATACCGAACTGCCGCAAGACCATCCGGGTCGCATCGTGCTGGAACGCGGCAATGCCTTCGTGCCGCGTGACCGGATCCCGGCCGCGGCTCTGATCCGTCGGCTCTATACCAGTGCGGTATTCCAGCGGTTTCTCGCGGATTGTTTCGGACTGACCGAATTGCATGAATTCGCAGACCCTTTGGCCGGGCTGTGCCTGAATGTGATAGCGCCCGGAATGTCGCACCCCTGGCATTTCGACACCAACGAATTCACCGTCAGTATGTTGACCCAGCCCGCCGAGACCGGGGGCATCTTCGAGTATTGCCCGAATATTCGCTCACCCCACGTCGAGAACCTCGACGATGTGCGGGATGTGCTCACCGGATCCGGTGCGCACCTGATCCGGCACCTGGACCTGCGGCCCGGCGATCTGCAATTGTTCCAGGGCCGCTTCTCGCTGCACCGGGTTTCACCGGTCGAGGGCGGCAGGGCACGGCATTCGGCGATCTTCGCCTATACCGATCGGCCCGGTGTCATCGGCACTGTGGAACGCACCCGTCAGTTGTTCGGGCGCGTGCTGCCCGATCATCTAGCCGCCGCGGCCGACGCCGTCCGTGGCGATCGGTTGCTCGACTGAGAGGGACGACATGTCAGTGCCGTTGCATACGACCGGAAAAGCTTCCTTCGACGACATCTACGTCCGTCCCGATCCGCGCGACTATTACGCCCGGATGGCCGAATTGGACTACCGCATACCGGAACTGGCGAAACCGTACTTCCAGCAGCAAATTCGGGAATACCGCGCCTCCGCGCGCGCGGATACCCCGACCGTGCTCGATATCGGTTGCTCCTACGGCGTCAACGCGGCCCTGCTGCGCTTCGACACCACCGTGAGCGAACTGGCCGAACACTACGGGAGTGCTGAGGACGCCGACCAGGCCGCACTCATCGCCCGCGATCGGGCCCGCCTGGACGCCCGCGACCAGTTCCCCGGAGTCCGCTTCATCGGCATGGACGCGGCCCGCCCGGCGCTGGACTACGCCCACGAAGCCGGATTCCTGCACGACATGGTGCACGCGGATCTCGAGGCCGCCGATCCGACCGAGGCGCAACGCCGTACCCTGGCGGCTGCGGACATCGTCATTTCGACCGGTTGCGTCGGATACGTCACCGAGAAGACGCTGGTGCGGGTGGCGATGGCACACCCGCGTCGCCGACCGTGGATGGCACACTTCGTACTACGCATGTTCAGTTTCGAGCCGATCGCCGCGGAGCTGGCCGCGCTCGGCTACCGCACCGAGCGAGCTCCCCGGGTGTTCGAACAACGCAAGTTCGCATCCGATAATGAACGCACCCAGGTGCTGAATGCCTTGGCCGCCAACGGAATCGACACCGATGGCCAAGAAAGTACAGGCTGGCTGCTCGCCAACCTGTACATATCGCGACCACTACCGAAACACGCCGACCCCGAGGAACCGCATTGACTGAACGCACCTTCGCCGCCGACGACCACCTCCCAAGGGTGCCCCTGCCGACGCTGGAGGAGAGCGGCGAGCGGTTGCTGCAGTGGTGTGCGCCGCTGCTGACCGCCGACGAATTCGCCACCACCGAGGCCGCGGTCGCCGACCTGCTTCGCCCCGACGGTCCGGGCCGAAAGCTGCATGCGGCACTTGCCGAATACGATGCCACCCCGGGTGTCGGGAGCTGGCTGGACCTGTTCTGGCCGTCGCGCTATCTGGGGCGCCGCGATCGCATCGCATTGAATGCCAACTTCTTCTTCCTCTTCCGCGATGACACCGCACTGGCCGCATCCACTGGGGCGTCGCAGGTCGAGCGGGCGGCCGCGATCATCACGGCCGCGGTCGGTTACAAGCTGGCCCTCGATGTCGAGGCGATCCCGCCAGTCACCCAGCGCGGACAGCAGCTGTCGATGTGGCAGAACAAGTATCTATTCTCCGAGACCCGGATTCCAGGGGAGATACAGGATTCCGTCCGCGTGCCCTACAGCGACGAATGGCCCGGGCCCTCGGATGCCCGGCATATCGTGGTGTTCCTCCACGGCAGCATGTTCCGGATGGATGTGATCGGCCCGGACGGTGTGCCCTATTCACTGGACGATCTCGCCGACGGACTGCGCGCGGTGCTGAAGGCCGGTGCGCGCTCGGCCCGCTTCGATAGCGCGGTCGGCCATCTGACGACCAAGGCGCGGGCCGAATGGGCGGTCAGTAGGCACCGGTTGCGGGCCGAACCTGTCAATATCGCGGCTTTGGACACCATCGAGACCGCGCTGTTCGGCCTGTGCCTGGAGGATTTCACACCGCGCGATGAACTGCAGGCCTGTGATCAGCTGTTGCACGGCGACAGCGCCAACCGCTGGTTCGACAAGTCGGTAACGTTCGTCGTCTTCGCCGACGGTCAGGCGGGCATCAATATCGAGCACTGTGGGCTCGACGGCACCACCATTTTGTCCTTCGTCGACACGCTGCTGCAGGCTCCTGCCGCCGAACACGCCGAACGGGCCGGGGCGCAGCCGCAGGGGTTGCCCACGGTCGAACCGATCGAATTCGTCCTCGATCAGGCTCAGCGCGCCGATATCGCGGCGGCGGGGACGGCGTTTTCCCGCTATGCGGCCGAGAATGCCACCGCGACAGTTTCTTTCGATTTCGGCACCACCCGCGCCAAACAACTCGGCATCTCGCCGGATGCGTTCGCGCAGCTGAGCTATCAGCTCGCGCACCGGCGCAGCAAGGGTTTGACCGGCGCCACCTACGAATCCATCGCTACCAGGCAGTACCGCAACGGCCGCACCGAGGCGATGCGCGTGGTGACACCGGAAATGGTGGCGTTCGTCGATGCAATGCAGGACCCGGCGGTCGGACACGCCGATCGGCTCGCCGCCGCCCGGACCGCCGCGAGCGCACACGTCGAACGTGCCAAGCAGTGTCAGGCGGGTGACGCGCCCGAACAGCATCTCTGGGAGCTGGAGTGGATTCAGCGTCGGCGCGGCGCCGAACTCGGCGTCACCGAGCCGATCCCGCTCTACACCAGTCCCGGCTGGACGATCATGCGTGACGACTACCTGAGTACCAGCTCGGCCCCGTCGGTCAATATCCGCTACTTCGGTTTCGGCTCCACCAGCCAGAAGTGCATCGGCATCGCCTATGTTCTGCTCCCGGACCGCTGGAACATCTACCTGGCCACTCCGAAACCCGTCGCCACCGAGATGTACGCCTTCGCCGACCACCTGCGCACCGCCGTGGCCGACCTGGCAGCCCTGCTTTCCGAATCCTGACGCATGCGCCTTGGTGCCCCTTGTGGCCACCCTCGAGGGGCACCAAGCGATAGGAACGGCGGGCCCCGTCGCATGGGGCCGGGCCGGAGCAAGCGGTCCGCATACCTGTCTGAAACAATGGCTCATCGTGAAGAACTTCGAAACCCTGTTCGCCGAGCTGCAAGATCGTGCGGTCACCCGCCCCGAGGGGTCCGGGACCGTGGCGGCATTGGACGCCGGCGTACATTTCCAGGGTAAGAAGGTGCTCGAGGAGGCCGGCGAGATCTGGTTGGCCGCCGAGCACGAGGGCGACGAGGCGCTCGCCGAGGAGATTTCGCAACTGCTGTACTGGGTCCAGGTGCTGATGGTGGGCCGCGGGCTGAAGCTGGAAGACGTGTACCGACATCTGTGACGGCGGTGTTGAATTTGCGGCACTCGCAGGCCGTCGCTCGCGCCGCCACGTCGATCCCGAGTTTTCCTCCCCGAAAGGACCCATCTCATGCTGCGCGTCGCAGTCCCCAATAAAGGCGCACTTTCCGAATCGGCCACCTCGATCCTCGCCGAGGCCGGTTACCGCAGGCGCACCGATTCGCGCGACCTGACCGTTCTCGATCCGGCCAACCAAGTCGAGTTCTTCTTCCTGCGGCCCAAGGACATCGCCATCTACGTCGGCTCGGGTGAGCTCGACCTCGGCATTACCGGCCGCGACCTGGCGCTGGATTCCGGTGCGCCGGTACAGGAACGGCTCGCACTCGGCTTCGGCCGCTCCACCTTCCGCTATGCCGCCCCGGCCGGGCGGGAATGGAAGGTCGAGGACCTCTACGACAAACGCATTGCCACCTCGTACCCGAATCTGGTTTTGAGCGATCTGCAGCGGCGCGGTATCGAGGCCGAGGTGATCCGCCTCGACGGTGCGGTCGAGATCTCCATCCAGCTCGGGGTGGCCGACGCCATCGCCGATGTGGTCGGCTCGGGCCGCACGCTGCGCCAGCACAATCTGGTCGCCTTCGGTGAGACGCTGTGCGATTCGGAGGGCGTGCTCATCGAGCGCGCCGGCTCCGATCAGCACGATCGCGGCCGCAATCAGCTCATCGCGCGCGTCCAGGGCGTGGTATTCGGCCAGCAGTACATCATGTTGGACTACGACTGCCCGAAGGAACTCCTGGAGCAGGCGGTCGAGATCACGCCCGGCCTGGAGTCGCCGACGGTCTCCCCGCTCGCCGAACCGGGCTGGGTCGCCATCCGCGCCATGGTGCCGCGCAAACACGGCAATGAGGTGATGGACCAGCTCGCCGAACTCGGTGCGAAGGCCATTCTGGCCACCGACATCCGCTCCTGCCGCGCCTTCTGATCCGGCTTCGAACAACTCGGTTCCGCCCCTCGGCGGAGCCGTCACAGACGCCGCTCGCGAAACGATCGGGCAGCACAGTCGCTTGGAATGAGGACTGGGTGGCGGCCATTCGGTCTGGTTCTCATCGCCCTGGTCCTGGTCGGCGCCATCCCGGAATGGTTGGTGCCGTGATGTCGGAGAACGAAGCCAGGACCGCGACGGCCGCCGTGAGCGCCGATACCGTGGAAACCGAATCCGCAGTGCGGAGGTGGTCGGGGATACGGCGGTCCGATCCGAAACCGCTGCACTACAGGCGATTGCACGCCCCACGGAGATCGGGGCCGGGATCGCGGTCGTCATCCTGCTCGGCGCGCTGACCCGCTACTTCGATCCCCACCTGCCGCAAGGGGCCGTCGGTACGCTGATCAACCGGATCGCCAAGTCGATCGAATTCCCGGTCGACGCCATCGTCATTGGCCTGATCGGCAATCGCGTACCGCGAAACCCGTTCTCCGGGAATGGCTTTCGGCCGGATTCCGCACCGAATTCGTCATCGAGACCGTGGTGGTCCTGCTCGGCGCATCGATCAACCTATTCCTGATTTTCGCATTCGTCTCCATCGGTCTGGAGTTCTTGCTGCGCGGCCTGCGCGAGGCGGGCCGGCGTCCGGTGGTGGTCGGAGCCGCCGCCGTCGTCAATCCGGCCGTCGGCTTGGGCCTGTCCGCGCTGGTCTTCCATAACTTCACGGCATAGATCCGCACCGGCAACCTGGCGTTTCGATGCCCGCTTGTCACCTCGGCGCGCATCGCCGCGGCGTCGTGTGCGTTTTGTTCGCGAGCGAGCTCACGAAAAATTCATGGTTCGTTGTCAACACTGGGGACATGTCGGGCGAAACACGTAGGGAACAGTTCGGACGGGAAGTGCCGTTCGGGTACGAAGGACAACGGAGGACCCAGTGAAACCGAGTGCCGAGATGGTCGGGTCGTGGTGGCGAATTCGCAATGTGCTCATTGTGATCGGTGATGCCGTCGGGGTGCTTGTGCTCATCGGCGTCATCGCGACACTCGGTTCGCACGGCTTCGACCTGAATCTGTTCGCCGGATGAGTTCAGTCGGCGACCGCCTCGGCGAAGGTTTCGTCCGGTGACTCGCCGGTGCCGCGGTCCGGCCAGCCCGGATAGGCCGGTGGTGTGCCGCCGAATTCGGGGCACAGACTCTGGTAGCTGCAATGGCCGCACAGCCAGCTGGTGCTCGGCAGGAACTCGCCGGTCCGACCCGCCTCCAGGATGGCCTGCCACAGGGCCGAGAGAGTGCGTTCGAAGCGGAGCAGTTCGTCCGCGTCGGGGGTGTAGGTGAGGATCTGTTCGTCGGCCAGGTAGATCAGCCGCAACTGGGTGGGCAGGATGCCGCGGGTGCGCAGCACCACCAGCGCGTAGAACTTGAGCTGGAACAGCGCCTTGGTCTCCTGGGCGATTCCGGGTGCCCGGCCGGTCTTGTAATCGACGACGCGCAGCTCACCGGTAGGCGCGACATCGATGCGGTCGACGAACCCGCGCAACAGCACACCGTCGTCGAGTTCGACCTCCACCCGCGACTCACACGACTCCGGCTCGAACCGGGTCGGATCCTCCAGTCGGTAGTACGTCTCGACCAACGCGCGTACCTCGCCGAGAAACCCCGCCAGCCCGTCCGCTGCGACAACTTCGGCGATCTCAGGTCTCTCGGCAAGCATCCGGGCCCATGCGGGCTCGACGAGCCCAGCAGCGCGTTCGAACCGCCGTTGGGCGGCGGGTAGTCCGTACAGATCTTCGAGCACCGCGTGCACTACCGTGCCGCGCACGGCGATCCGCGTGGGCGGTTCGGGTATCCGATCGATGGCCCGGAAACGGTACTTCAGCGGGCACTGCTTGAAATCCATTGCCCGCGAAGGGGACAGCGCCGGACGCGGACGATCGGACGTGCCCTTCCGCGCGGTGTCGGCAGGGGGCGTGGATACCGGCGAATGCATACCTGGCAGGCTATCCGGCGGCACCGACACGCCGGTGCCACACGCGAACGCAGCACCGACGACCAGCGAACGGAGATTCATGACGGCCAGACGGACCGGGCCATTCACCATCGGGGACCGGGTACAGCTGACCGATGCCAAGGGGCGCCTCTACACCGTGGTGCTGGAACCGGGTAAGGAGTTCCACACGCATCGCGGCGGTATCAAACACGACGCCCTCATCGGCGCCGATGAGGGC
>FTJU01002404.1_pt1 | contig 36114 bp, 66 predicted proteins | sample 1658961 | NCBI WGS metagenome assembly FTJU01 (sample SAMEA3914878, study PRJEB12502) | metagenome | biome: forest; material: soil | place: USA | collected 2012-03-12 | depth 0.3 m | reverse complement strand
CCACCCGCCCGATGATTTCCTCAATGGGACTAGTCATGGGCGGAGGGCTCTTGCTTAAGGATGTCCCGAACGAGTTGCGTGATTTTCGGGGCCATGTCGCGCAACTCTTGCGCCATGTCATAACATTCGCGCTCTTCTGGCACGGGGCCGGGGCGAATTAGTTCATCTTCTATACGCTTGGTGACCATCATGGTGATCTTGGCCGCCAGTTCCATGCGCGCCCTTTCCTCTTCCTGCTTGGCCCGCTCTTGATCGACGCGCCATTGCCTTTCGACTGCCATTCGCTGCTGGTATGAGTAGTCACCCACGCTCGGACTCCTTCAGGGCGGATTGGGCGTCACGAGCCTTCATGGCCAGCTCGAACATTGGGCCGTAGCGGTCGGCATATTCCCCGCCGAAGATGGCTTCGGCCTCGGTCAGCGCGTCGTCGTAGAGTTTCAGGACCTCCCTCAGCTCGGCGATCTCGGCGAGGAGGGCGGGGACGGCTTCGCGGGCGAGGGCGATGAAGCGGGCGTTGTGTGGCCAATTGGCGCGGCTTCTGCAGTGCTCTTCCGGCTGCTCACAAACGATCTGCGACGCTTCTTCTCCGCCTCGGTCGGCTATCCACTCGCCGCACGTGAGCACCCACGGGCCGGGCGTCGCCTCCTCGCAAAGCCGCTTCAGCTCGTCCAAGCATTGGGTCGAGAGGGTCATGGGTTCACCGTCTGAAAGAAGATGCGCTTTTCGCGCCCGCAGTGGCCGGTGAGGGCCTTCGCCTCTTCCAGCGTATAGAGGCCAGCGTGGCTCGGATTGATGGTGTAGCCGGCGCCATCCGGTCTCCACCATGCGCCATGCTCACCGCTCCAGATGCGCAGCGGCGCTTGGCGAAATCGGGCCTCAACCGCCGGCAGTGGATTGCGGAAGAAGTATTCCATGCGCCGCACCATCACCCCCGCTCCTGGCTGGAGGGCGGCGGGGGGAGGGGCCGCCAGAATTTCGGCACGTATTCTTGCCCCGTGTCCGTCTCGTAGTAACGATTGAAGGTCGTCCAGCCGGGCTCGTCGGTATTCCGGCATCCGACAAATGGGACCGCATTGGGTCCGGTCAGCAGCAGAAGCCACGGCTCATCATCGGGCGCGCTCTCGATTGGGCGCCAGCCTTCGGATCGAAGGGCGTCTAGGGAAAGGATCTTGCGGGCCTTCCTGAGCGAAGAGTGCTGCCACGCCTCGTAGCGAAGTAGGTCGGTCGTGTTGCGTTGGCCGGCCGGCGTTCCGTCGAAGTACGCCCATGCCTCCGGATCGATGATCCGCGCGATTTGCTCAACCAGCCTATCGGCCAAGTCGGATGTCATAAGCCCTCCTGGGATTGGTTGGGGGCGACGTGTGGGGTGACGCGCTCGAACGAGACCGCCCAGACCCAAGGGTTGGCGTCTAAGCTCTCCCGGCCGTTGATGTCCTCCCAAAGGCCCATGTAGGCCTGAGCCGCGGTGCGACCGACGAGCCGCGCGCTTTCCATGCCCGCGGGCTCTCCGGGCCAGCCGGCATTGGGCTCCCAATGGAACCCATCGGAATAGCGCTGAATTCCCTCGGCCAGCGCGTCTTCCTCGCTGATGTCCTGCAGCCGCTCGACCCGGACCTCGGTGATCTTGAGCGTCAGCCGCGAGAACCGGCGCTGCATGAAGAGCGATGGCCACCACTTCGTGTTGCTCGGCGCGTAGCCCTCATCGGCCGCGTAGAACACCTTGGAATCGGGGATCTCGCTGGGCTTCAGGTGCGCGTAAATTGAGTGCGGCTTCCATGTCTCCTTGACCCAGAGCGAGTCGTCGGGTTGGCCATAGGGATTGTCGCGCATCCGCCAGTCGGCGTTGCCGGGATCGAGGATGTAGCCGTCGGTCCACATCGGCGAGCCGTCAGCCTCGACCGCGAACAGGCTGACCGGACTGCGCGGCTTCACGATCCGCCGGGTCTGGGTCTTGGTTCCGGCCAGCAGCGCGCGGACCATGGGGCCGGAGAACAGGATGGGGCGTTCGCGCGGTCCAGCGGAGTGCTGCGCCTGGGGCGAGCGCGGGATATGGGTTCCCGCGTCCGTGCACTGCTCCCCGGGAGCGTCCCTCTCTTCCTCGGATAGTATGGGGGACATCTAACCCTCCGCCCGCTTCAGCTCGCCGTCCTTGGCCCGCATGCGCGAGACCAGATCGTCGAAGTCGGACTTGGACGCCTTCCTCAGCCGCTCAAAGGAGCCGTCCTGGGCCCACTGCTCGTTCAGGCCCTTGAGGTCGGCGAGGGTCTCGACCATGTCGACCAGGCGCTCAGCCTCGACCTTCCATTCAAGCGGGTCGACGGGGTCGCCGTATTGCTGACCATCGCCCCCGAGGTTGTTGGCCTCGGGAGCGCCCTGGTCATCGTGAAGCTGTTGGGCCTCCTGCTCGGCGAGGAGCTGGGCGCCGGTCTTCATGGCGAGGCCGGCGAGCGTGCCTTCGCGGGTGGGCTCGCGGGCTGGATCGCGCTCGGGCATCTCGCCGAAGTCGGGGCCGTCATCCTCAGCCGCGGCACGATCCACAGCGATGGCGATGGGCTTCAGATCTTCCTCGAGCGACGGTTTCGCGGCGATCTTTTCGGCGGGGCTCAGGCGTTTCCACCACGCCTGCAGCGTGGCGGACCCGCGCTCGGCCGCCTGGTTGCCCTCGGCCAGGACCGCGGCCAGATCGACGGAGGTCGCGCGAGGGGCCGCGACCGCACCCCCGCCAGCCCATCGGGCCAGCCGCTCGCCGAGGTCTTCCGACAGCGGATCGCGGTCGTTCATCAGCTCGCGGAACTGGCCCGGGACCTTGATGGCGATGTTCTCGCCCGGGAGATCAGAACGCAGGGTCGGGACGCCATCCGAGCGCGGATGCAGCATCAGCGACATGGTCATCTCGTAGACGAACTCGGGCCCGGCAATCGGCGTGAAACCCATCTCCACGGGCTTCAGCTTGCCGTCCTTCGGGTCCTTCATCGGCTTGGTCTTCTCGCCGGCCCGGAAGCACATGACGCAGGAGACGCCGAGTTGGACGATGCCGTTGAGGAGGGCTCGGCGAGCCGCCTTCGGCTTCTGCCAGGCCAGCATCTGCATCCGCTCGCGCTTGGCGTAGTCGTTCCCCGCCATGCGGGTCAGTTCCTGCTCGTGCGCGTCGATCAGGCCGCCCGGTCCCTCGTGTTCGTGGCTCATGGAGTCGACCACGATCACCCCGGCCTTGTGGTCGGCGCAGTGGCGGATGGCCGCGAGGTAGTCGAGCGAGCCGAAGGGGGCGCCGAACTCGACATGCCGGAACTGGAACTTGCCGGGCCCCTCGCCAGCGTAATGGAGGGCCCGCCGGGCTTCGGTGTCGATCACGAAGATCGGCCCCCCGGTCACCCGCTGGATGCCGCTGGCGATGCGCAAGGCCGAGTAGGTCTTGCCCGAACCGGAGGGCCCGACGAGGCCGATCAGGAGGGGGACCTGTTCGCGGACGGCGTCGCGGTCCACGAAGATGCGTTGGGAGACGGGCGCGTTCATGCAGCCTCCATCGGGTTGAGGGTTTCGTCGACCATGGCGCGCGCCTCCCAGTCCTGAAGTTCCCAGGGCTTCGGCGTCGCGGTGTAGGGCTCAAGCGAATAGGCTGGCCATTTCCCGGTCAGCATGGCGCGGTCCCAGATGTTGCAGGCCGCGGCCACGTTCTCGTCGGCCAGCGAACGGTTGGCCTCGTCGGTCTCGACGAAGCACACGGCGTGCGGCTCCAGGACCTCCTGGAACATGAAGAAGAACTTGCGGCGCCCGATGCCGGAACGGTCCAGGCAGTCGAAGCCGCGGTTGTAGAAACGCTCCTGGAACGGATAGCCGTTGGCGTTGACAAACTGAGCGGCGACGGCGGGCGGGCAGCGCCGGCCGCTGGTCTTATAGTCGCCAGCGACCCGCATATCGGGAGAGCAGCCGTCGACCAGGCCGCGGCGCCAGAGGCCGCGTTCCTGCCACGCCAGCATCGCTTCGGGGATGAACTCGCCCCCGAGCCGAGCCTTGAACAGCGGACGCGCGATCTCGGCCATGTGCTGGGCGATGCGGTAGTCCTTGGTCTTGAGTGGGATGGAGCCCGCGGCCAGGAGCGCCTTTCGCGCCTCGCGGGCGTCCTTGGTCTTGAAGTTGCGGACCTTCATCTCGACCACTGGCGCGCCTGCGCCGAGGACGAGGGAGTGCGCTGCCTGCCCGATCAGGAGATGTCGAGCGGGAGCCGGTGTTTCGTCATCATCCTCGTCATCTACGGGCTGAGGCGCCGGAGGCCGCAGGCGCGGATGCTCCTCCTGCGCATGGCGCGCCGAGAACTTCAGGGCCGTCTTCGCCACGTGCGAGGAAAGCGACGGCTCGGGGCACGGATCGGCGTGATAGATCGCCTCCGGGACCCCGAGATAGAGTCCAGCCCCTTCGAATGCTCCGCTCCAGATCCGGGCCTTCATGGCGATCACCACCGGATCGAGACGTTGGGGACGGAGTTGGCGGCGATGGCGAGGACGATCTTCTTCGCGACGTCCTCGGCCACTTCGCCGTGCTCCATGATCGCCTCTTTGGCCGCGCCCATGATCTTGGAGCGGTGGGCGCGGTCTTGCTCGCGCTTGGCCTGGGCGGCGGCCTCGGCCGTGGCCGCGGCTTCCCGGCGCGCCTCCTCAGCCGCGATCCGATCAGCCTCGGCCTTTCGCGCGGCCTCCGCTTCGTCGGCTCGCTGCCGTTCCGCCGCCAGGGCCTCGGCATGGGCGCGCTCGGCTGCCTCGCGCTCCGCTTGGGACTTCCGTTCAGCCTCTTGCCGGGCGGCCTCCTCAGCGGCCTTCGCCGCCGCAGCGACGCGGGCCTTCTGCTCCGCCTCTTCGCGGGCCGCGCGCTCCTCGGCCTCCGCCTTCGCGCGGACCGCGGCGGCTTCCGCATCCGCCCTGGCGCGGGCCTCGGCTTCCTGCCGCGCCTTCTGCTCGGCCTCCAGCCGCTCGGCCTCGGCTCTTGCGGCAGCCTCGGCGCGCAGGCGCTCCAATTCGGCGCGCTCCCGCTCTTCGCGGGACAGACGCTCGACCGCGGCGACGAGCACCATCCTGGCCGCCTCCAGCTGAGCCACGGCGGCCTCGTGCGCGTCCTGGAACGTCGCTTCGTCGATGACCAGGGCCTGGAGTGCGGCCAGGCGCTGCTCGACGCTCTGGGCCGTGTCATCGAGCAGCACAACGGCGGACGCCTTCAAGTCGGCCAGCGTGGTGGCGACCTTTTCCAGCCGGGCTTCTTCCGCGACCTCCCATTCGGTCAGGGGGCGCCGAACTTCATCCCGGAGGCTGTCGAGCTTCTCCCGGATGTTGCGCCTGGCGGCGTCGACCTTGTTGATCCGGGCACGCGCGTCTTCGGTGAGCTTCTTTCCGGCGTCGTCGAGCGCGGTCTTGGTCCTCGTGACCTTGTAGGCCAGCGACTTGATCGCCTCCCGGCCCTTGGCCGTGGAGACGTCCGGAACGTGGGCCGCGGTCTCGCGGCGGATCGCTTCATAGAAGTCGTCGAACTTCTGGTGATCCAGAAGGACCAGGGCTGGGTTTTCCTGGACCTGAAGGACCAGGGCTGTCCCGGCCGCTTCGGCCGGCTCGGCAGCCACGACTTTAGCGTGCGCGTTCATACAAGCCTCCGTTCAATGGCCAACCACTCGGGCATCGTCACCTCGACGATCCCGCCGGCCTTGGTTTCGAATTCGATCTGGGACTTGGGCAGCCAGACGCCGCTCTCACTGTCGCCGTCGTCGGAGACGAGGATGGCGCGAGAGGTGTCAGCGTGGAGCTGCAGGGTGAGGTCGACGAGGTCAGAACGGCTCATCGCGCGCTCTCCTCAAAAGCTTTGTTGCGGGACTTCGGGAAGCCGGGGCCGCGCAGCTTGCGGACCGGCTCCGGGAACCGGCCCTGGTCCTTCGCCTCGCGCCGGATCGCCTTGGCGATGTCCTTGCGGTCCTGGCTGGTCTTGGTCTGGTGGCAGGGGACGCAGAGGAGCTGCCAGTTCGTCCGCTCGTGCGCGCCGCCGAGGGCCAGCGGGATGCGGTGATCGAGATGCATGTCGGGCAGCACGCACTTCAGCTCGCAGGCGGCGCAGCGGCCGCGCTGCTCGACGAAGAGGTCCAGGCGCTCGCGCTGGCTGACGGCCTTGCGGGGCGTGGCCTCGACCGGTTTGCGCGGGGAGGGGGCGATCTGGCTCAAGCTGCGACCCTCCGCAGGGAGGCACACACCTCGACAACCCGAGCGGCCTCCTCGGCCGTCATCCAGGCGATGTGGCATTTGCCCGGTTCGTAGCCGAGCTGCTGCGCCAGCCAGGCATAGCCGGCTTCGCGCGCCTCCTGTTGGCCGCAGCCGTCCCGCTCCATCTTCCGACGCCAGAGGGCGTCGAAGCTGGCGTGAGCGGCGTTGCGGGCCGCGCGCGTCGCCGGTCCGGCTGGCCGGCCGAGCGGAACCCGCGTGAAGGGATGACAGCCGACATAGGCGCCGCACTGGCAGCGCCAAAAGCTCTTCATGTGCAGGTCGGCGCGGTGCGGGTAGATCGCGTCCCCCTTCACGCGCTCCGGCATGGAACCGCACTCGACGCAGGTCGGATCGGTCGGGGGCGTGACCTTCGCTTCGGCCCTTGCGCGCCGCTTTTCAGCCTTGCGCTGGCGGCGCGCGCGCTGGGCGTCGGTGAGCAAGCTCTCGTCCAGCCAGTCCCGCTCGTTGCTGCTGCGTCCGCTCATGCTGCGACCCTCCGCAGCCGGCGGATCACCTGCCGCGTCTCGGTGAGCTTCACGAGCTCGACCGTCAGCGGGCCGCGCGATCCGGCGCACTCCTCGATGAAGGCGAAGCAGAGGTCGGGTTCGCTGGCGGTGAAGACGGTCACGCCAAGAGCGTTGACCACCTGATAGTCGGAGGACTTCTCGACCGTGCGGATGAAGGGCGAGCGGGCCATCAGGAGCGTTCCTCCTGGCCGCCGCCCGCGTTCTGGAGCGCGGTTGCGAGGGCCTCGCCGGCCGTGACGAAGGTCTTCGGCGTCGGCTGATTGCGGACGTGGGAAAGCGCGATGCTGCCGTGGCCGCCGGTCACCTGAACGACGGCCGTGTGGCCGCCCATCACGTAGGCGCCGGGCTCGCGGACCTGGACGGTGTCGACGCGGCCGCCGATCTGGGCCGGATAGACCTCGATGGCGTCGCCGGGCTTATGGCGCGCGTTGAAGGCGTCGCAGGCGCGCTGCATCTGGGCCGGAGAGATGCGGCGCGGGCTCACGGCGTCCCTCCCGTTTCAAGCAGCCTTCGCTCCGCGAGCCTGGCTTGATAAGCGGCAGTTCTTGCTCGGCCACATGCGCGGCAATACCGCTGACCCCGGTGCATATACAGATTGTCACCCGCATAAAGGTGCCCGGCTGGGCAATGAGTAAGCAAGACGTGGCGAGCCGGGATTGTATCGCCGCGCAGTGTGTTTTCGCGCCGCGTCACTGGTTCAAGATGATGCGGGTTAACGCATGATCTGTTGCGGCACAGGTGATCTATTATGAGGCCGGCGGGTATTGGGCCTATGAACTGCTCGTAGGAAACCCGATGAGCTTTGAATTTGCGATCGCCGATAGAGATGTGGCCGTAGCCATCGCGGTCCAGCTTGAGCTGCCAACTCCAGCAGCCATTTGCGTCTGGCGTGGAGTTCTGGCGAATCCGGCTCGCCACGTCTGATGCGTGCTCCCTGTTCATAGGATCACGATCCGGCTGGCCTGGACTTCCAGGGCGATGAGCCAGACCGGCAGGCCGACCGCGGCCATGCAGATCAGGAAGAGCAGGCCGAGCCGGACGAGCCGCGCGAGCCGCAGCGTCAGCGGCGCCGGGCCGGAGTCGCGGATGACGAATTCACCAGCGATCGGGGACCAGACCACCGGAAGGGGCGGGGGCGAGTAGATCGGGGTCGCGCTCATGCTGCCCTCCCTCGAAAAGCGTCTTCGGCCTGCATCAGGAAGATCGCTGTGCGGGCCTCGGCGGTGATGGTGGAGACCGGCGCGTCGTTGGGGAGGTCGAGCGCTTCTCGGAGCATGTCGCGCATCAGGCGCAGCTCGATCAGCTCCTCGGCGGCCGGCGTGAGTGAAGGTATGGGGCGCATCAGGAGCGCGCCTCCAGCCGGCGCTCTTCGGCGCGGCTCTCGGCGTAGTCGTCGCGAGCGGCGATCTCGTCCCCGACCGCGATCTCAAGCATCCGCTCAAGGTCACGGTCGCTCAGTTCGAGCTTCTCGATGATGGTGGCCTCGGCCGTCTCGAACGGCGTCAGGGGCGCCCACGGGCCCGGCTTGCCGTCGATGGTCAGGACCTTGATGTCCTCGACCTCATGAGGCGAACCCGGGTCGTAGCGCTCGGGAGGCCCGAATCGGCCGGACTCCGGCGAGCCCCAGGCGACGGAGAACTCGACCTCGACCTCGATCTCGCCCGTCACTTCGTCGTTGAAGCCGGTCCAGGTGAGGGTGGTCGCGTAGCGGTAGCGGGTCATCACGCGGCTTCCACAGCTACGTCAGACCGCCGCGCGAACGCGCACTTGGCCTTGGTGTGGAAGGAGTAGGGCTCGAAGTTGCAGGGCTGGCCGACCGCGACGATGGCGCCGCATTGGACGCACTCGGAAGTGTCGATGGGCGGCGCATGGTCAGACGGCCGAACGCGGCTCATGGGCACCTTGATGAAGCCGCTGGCGCGAGGTTCGAAGGGGTCGGCCCCCAAGACCGGAAGCGTGCCTTCGCGCACGAAGACGATCAGCGCGCCACCGACCGACCAACGGATCACATGGCCGGGATACCAATGGCGCGGCGGTTCTTGCTCCCCGTAGTCGTAGGTTTCCTTAAGGCCCGTCCACGCGACGGTCAGCACCTCGATGGGCTGCCCGATCTTGTAGAGGGGGCTGAAGGTCGGGCAGCGGTGCTTGAGCGACGAAACGGCGAGGCCCGCGACGGCCGCCCGCAGTCGATCCCTGATCTCGCAAGCGCCAGCGGCGCGCTCGCAGGTTCGGCAAGTGCGGAAGTGCGCCATCACGCGGCCCTCCGCGGCGCGGCGCGCTGCTCGCAGAGCGCCCAGAGCTTTCCGGCCGTCTCGTCGTCGACGCGGATGAAGAAGCGGGCAGGGTCCTGCCTGAACGATTTCCAGTCGGCCTCGCCGCCCTCGTCGTCGTCGATCACGCCGGCCTGGACGAGGTCGCGAAAGTCGAGGTTGTGGAGCAGCCGGAGGCGGGCGTGGAACTCGGCGAGGCCCATGCCGGGGGCGAGCGCCGGAGCGGCCTTCGCAGGCTCGGCCGGCGACAGCGCGGCGATGGCCGCTTCGAGGGCCGCGACGTGGCGCTGCGCCATGGCCTGCTGGTCGCGATCCCACTGCACGCCGCTCTCGCTGTGCAGCGGCCGAAGGCCTGCGGCGGCCATGGCGGCGTTCTCGCCCTGGCACTTGGCGGCCCGGTCGCCGTAGTATTTCGCCATCCTGCTGGCGCCGTCGCGGCACTCGCGGAGGGCTTCCAGGTCGATGATCTGGGCGCGGCTATCCATCAGGCGGCGCTCCGGGCGCCAGCGGCCGCGGCCGCGCTCAGCTTCGCGAGGCAACCCTTGCAGGTGACCTTCTCGGCGTTCGGGCTGCTCGTGCAGCCCGGCGCACGATGACCCGCCGCGATCTGGGCCTTGGTGAGCGTCACGGCCATGCGCTGGCGGCCGTGGCAGAGGGCGACGGCGACGCCGCCGGCCCAGGCGCGGAAGTGGATCGTCTGATTGGACGGCTTGGCCATCAGGCAGCCTCTTGAGTTTGGGGGTGGAGGGAAGGGGCCTGAGCCCGCAGAACCGCGCGCTCGTAGTGGCCGAGCGTCGGGGCGTCCTCGCGGGCGATGGAGTGGGCCAGATAGGTCCGCATGCACTTGCGGATCGATACGAGGGCGCACCGGCCCTCGGCCGCGCATTCCTGGAACAGCCGCTCGGCGTGCGTCCGGTTGCGGCCGTACGTCTCAAGACCGTTGGAGAGTTGGACGGCGTAAAGGCCCATCAGGCGGCCGCCTTGCGCACGGCCGCCGCGTCCAGACGCTCCATCGCGCCGGCGAGGTCCTCGGCGGTCAGGCCTTCGAGGTGAGCGGGGATCGAGTCCTTGCGGGCGCCTTCAGACAGGGCGCGCAGGAAGCCCTCGACCTTCCGGGCCGAGGCCTCCAGGTGATTCGGGCGGCCGTCGTTCAGAGCGGCTTGGACAAAGGCTTCGAGGCGTTCGCGGTTCGACATGGCGTCCTCCGTTGGTAGGAGTATCGTGCAGCACGCACGAAATAGCGTCAATACGAAATCGTGCAGACAGCACGAATTTTCGCATGGACACCGAAAGAGGGCGCGTCCATCGTGCCGCCCATGGCAATCCAAGAGATCGTCGCCCGGATCGAACAGAGGCTGCGCGTGGTCAGGCTGTCGGCCGCCAAAGCCTCAATGAGGGCCGGGCTTAGCGCAGACGCGATCCGCAACCTGCAGCGCGCCGCGAGGGATCATCCGGAGCGGGGAGCATCCACCAACACGATCAGCCGACTCGCGCCAATCCTCGGAACGACGGCTTCCTGGCTCCTCGAGGGAGATGGTCCTGAGAGCGCCGATCCTCCTGAATCGGGATTGATCTATGCGGGCGACGGGGCGCCGATGCAGCTCATGCCGCCGCTCCCCAAGATCAGGACGGCGCTCAAGCTGGTGCTGACCGCCGAGCTGGACGACGGGAGAATCGTGGAGATCCTTCTGCCGCTCTCCTAGGACTCGCCGCCGGCTTTACGCCGCGGCGCCTGAGCGCCGAGCGATGCGCTTAGCCTTCCACGGCGGAATCACCGCGGTGACGTGGGCGGCCCAGCGGATCTTGGCGTCATGCCTCGTGGGGCCCCGGATCGATTCGAGGTCATAGAGGCCCCTCTTGCTCCCGCGGAGGAGGCGCTTGACGAGCACTTCGCCGGTGTCGAGCTCGCAGACAACCACGTGGCCAAGCATGTCGGCGAAGGGCGGATTGCGCTGCTCTTCGAAGTAGATCAGCGAGCCGTCGTCCGCGAAGCCGCTCATGGAATGCCCGACGACATCAACAGCGCTGGTGTCGTCCGAACCGCCTGGCGGGATGGGCGCCAGGTCGCCGGTTTCGTGCCTGGTCACGAGAATCACGCGGCCTTCCGGATCCGCTCCGACGCGGCCGATGATCTTCGCCATGGGCTGTTCGGCGACCGCGGCGCCGCGCTCGAACAGAAGCCACTCGGGCGTCGTGTTCAATCGGCGTGCGTAGAACTCGGCCTGCTCAATGTCGAAATCGCGCGTGCCGTTCTCATGCTGGATATAGGTGTGCTTCGACAGGCCCAACGCGGCGGCCGCGTCTGTGGCGGTCGCGTACTTGCGCTTTCGGGCGGACCTTAGCCGATCTGCGGGCGTGCTCATCGCACGACCCGTAACGCTTCGCTTGGTGCTTGTTGCACGAAAGGGGCTTGACGAGGGCGTCGTGCGCATCGCACGATACGGATGCATGCGAACTCACGCTCAAATCATCGCCCAGGCCGTCGCCCGGTATGAAGGAGTCGGACCGTTTCGGGCGGCCCTCCGTGAGCGGGGCATCGAGGTCGGGGACCCGACAGTGCGGTCCTGGGTCCGGCGCACGCAAGAGGCGGGAATCATCCCCCCCGAATACTGGCCGACTCTCGTCGACCTCGACCTGGCCACGGCTGAAGAGCTGATGATCGGCGCCGAGGCCAAGCGCTTCCCCGATCTGGCCGCCCGTCGCGAGGCCGCGGCCTGATGGATCAGTCCGGGCGCACCATGTCGGAACACTTGCGACATGCCGCGCAGCGGGCGCCGAGCCAGCGCACCGTCACGTCGTCGCCTTCTACTGCCCGGCGCTGGGCCTTCATGTCCTTGCGGCAGCGCTTGATCGCCGCTTGCGCTTTGGGCTGCGCCATCGAGGACGGCCGCTTGGGGCGACGCTTGAGGCTGGACCTGCGAATGGCGGGCGGCTCGATCCCGCCGGCGATGCCCCACGCCCACCAATGGTTCTGGTTCAGATACCGGATAACAAGCTTCGACACGCCCAGACCCCCCCGTCACATCGCGCTTTTCAGCTGCGCTGTTGGAACGGGAACACGAGATTGGTGGGCATGCAACTACTTGCTGAGCTTGACCAACCGCCAGATGGCCGGGATCGCCTGCTGCGCCCAGGTCCGGGCAATGCGCCGGGACTCCATGATCTGGGCGCGCTCTTCGTCCGTGCGCCGAGTGCCGAGCACTGGCTGCTCGTGCTCCAGCAGCATTCGGATGTCCTTGAGCCACCGTTTGGCGGCCTTCTTCCCTCGGTGGCGCCGGATCAGGACCGCCGTGGCGATGATCGCCGCTCCGATGATCACGTGCGACGGGGACGCCGGGGGCAGTTCCTGGTCGTCCGGCAATGACTCGGCCATACGCGGCACCACCAATCTCACAACTGGGCGCCGCCACCGCCCGAATACGCTGTCCACCCAACTCGCCACGCCGTGCCTGCAAAGCCTCGGCTTCCCCCGGCATGTCAACCATCACATGGTTGCGAGAATGGGTCGCAGCTCGTCCCAGTACGCGCGGGCCTCTTCGACCGCTGCGTCATGGCCATCGGGGAGCGCTGTTCCCAGGCGCTCGACCAGGTCATCGACGGCCTCCAGCGCCTTCCTGCGCCGAGATGCCGGCAACAACGCGAGCCACGCGGCCATTAGGACCCCGATCAGGACAAGTTCCGCGCTCGGCTTCGGAAGCGCCATGGTCAAGCTCCCCATTCTGGGCGAAGCCGCATGACGGCCCTCCGGAGCATCCGCTCGCCCCTCGCCTCAGAGGTCCGCGGCGTGGGCGCGGAGCGGCCGGTATCCCGCCGGCTCGTCCGCTGCTTCCGCCCAATCGAGAAGGTGCGCGGCCGCCAAGCCGCAAGCCTTCAACGCCAGCTTGACCATGCCCTTCGCACAGGCGCGGTCTTGCTCGGCGAACTCGAGGTAGCGCACCGCCAAGAGCGCTTCCTCCTTTGCGGTCGGGATCCGGTCGCTCTCTGCCTTGAACATCGTTCGTCTCCGTCGCCGCGGTCAGCAACATGACAATGACGGCGGAAATGATCCTCACAGATTTCGGGTCCAATTTACCCCTGGACCGGAGGAGAAAGGATGCCCTGGCGACATACGTCCGGGGCGAGGCAAAGCGCGCCGGGATATCTCCCGAACGCTGGGCGAGGGACACCTTCGACCTGAAGGACTATGAGGCGAAAGACCTCGTCCGGGGCAACTCCTCGGAAACGGTGTGGGAGAAAATCGTCAAACACCCGAACGGGGGCTGGCACATCGTGCTTCCGGTCCTCGGGGCGGTCATCGGGCAGGGGCTCGGCGAATTTTTCGTCGCCCAAGCTCAAAGGGCAAAAGATGAAGCAGAGAGGGCTCGCCAAGCAGAAGCCGCCTACGGGCAGGCTGCCTTGGTGGCTATTCGTTCCTTTGGTCCTGCTGTGCGCGATCACGACGATCGGCTGGGTCCTGGTGTGGCCGATCTACTGGCCATGCCTGAAAGCGGCGACCTGGGCCGCAGAGAAGCTGGGCGCCCGCTAGCTCAATCCAAAACCGCACCTCGACAGAGGCGCTGACCAATTCCGGTCGCGCCGCACTTGGCGCGTGCCGGACATCGAAGGAGACCGATGGATGTCCGTGAACTTCAAGATCAACGCCAAGCCCCTGGCATTGGTGATTGGCCGTGCGGCGCGCGTCACCGAGCGCCGAAATCGTATCCCGATCCTTGGCATGGTCCGGCTCATCGCCGAAGGCTCTGAGCTGAAGGTGAGCGGGACCGACCTTGATGTCCAAATCGATGCAACGGCGCCGGCGGAAGTGCTTGCCGCCACAAGGTTCGCCGTCTCACCACGCCCCCTCCTCAGCCTCTTGCGCCAATTGGGAGATGAGGTCGTCAGTGTCTCGTTCGACGGCTTCGCGGTTCTGTTCCAGTGGTCCGATGGTCGGGCCGCTTTCACAACGCTGGCCGCGGAGGATTTCCCGGAGCTTCAGCCGAAGGGTGAATGCGAGACGGTAGTTGTGCCGCCGACCCTCGTCAGTGAGGCGCTCGATCCCGTGCGTCACTGCGTCTCGACCGAGGAGACTCGATATTATCTGAATGGCATCTGCCTCTACAATGGCCCGGACGGCGCGCTCTTTGTCGCGACGGACGGCCACCGACTTGCCGCGAGGCCGGCGCCCGCGCTCACCAGACTGGTCAATGGTCGCGATGGCTCCGCGATCCTGCCGAGATGCTTTATCGGCGCCTTCGCGGACTATGCCCGCGGCGCGACGGGCAGGCTGTCCCTCTACAAGCTCCACGTTGAGTTCGAGACGGATAACCTACGCCTCGTCAGCAAGCTGATCGACGGGACCTATCCAGACTGGCCGCGGATTATCCCCAAGGACGCCGAGGCGACCATTCGGGTCAGTCGGGCTGCGCTCAGCATGGCGTTGGCTCGCGTTGCCTTCGTTCGCAATGGCGAGGGCCAAGCTGCGACGTTGGCCATGAGCGCCGGTGTCCTGCGGCTTTCCGCGCAGGGCTACGACGGGATGTGCGTGGAAACCGCTGTGGGCGCCGCTGAGGGCTCGTTCGAGGGCCGCACGGGGTTCAATCGCCGCTACCTCGCGGAGGCCATGCGCTCGGTGCGCGGAGACATCGTCACTCTGGCAGCTCCGGGCGTCACGGGGCCCTTCCTCCTCTCCGGCTCCGACGATGCGCCCGGCGCGCTCAACGTTTTGATGCCGCTGAGAGTGGGCGACCGCGACTTCGTCATCCCAGAACCAAGACCCGCGAAGAAGGCAGCCTAACGAGATTACGGGGGCCGCCGATCCGGCCAAGATCAGTCGGGGGAGTGCGCTGCGTGCGCGCATCGATCACCGCATCCGAGTTTCGGGCGTCTCCGTTGAAGACGCCCCGGCAGCGCAAGTTTCGGAACATCCCGACTGTGGTGGATGGCATGCGCTTCGACAGCAAGCGCGAGGCTGCCCGCTGGGGCGAGCTGAAGCTACTCGAGCGGGTGGGAGAGCTCAGCGACCTACAGCGCCAGGTGCGCTTCGATCTCATCGTCAACGGCGTCCACGTCGCGGCCTACATCGCAGACATGGTCTACCTTGACCATTCAGGGCGTCGCGTCATCGAGGACGTCAAGAGCGACGCGACCCGCAAGGACCCTGTCTATCGCCTCAAGGCGAAGCTCATGGCGGTCCTGCATCAGCCCATCGTGGAGGTCTGACGCATGGTCAACCTTCGCCCCCTCGCATCGGACGTCACCGCTCTGCAGGCCAGGGCCGCGTCTGGCTCTTCGGGCGTCGCCCGAAAGGCCCAACGGATCCTTCAGGACGTGCGCACCCGCCAGCTTGCTGCGGAACTCGGCAGGAGCTGGAAATGAGCGCCATTCCATCCGCCGACATCGTCGCCCACGCCATCGTCGCGGCTTCTCGCAAGTTCGGCCGCGATCCGATCGAGATCATGGGAGACGCCGAAAGCGCTGGCGGTCCTCGCATTCTCGCGGCCGCCGCCTTGGACCGCGCCGGCTATGGGCCGAGGCCCCTTCTGGCGCGTGCGTGCGCCCTGGGAAGCATGACCTACTTCTACCCCAGCCAGGGCGGACAGTGAGCGCGGACCTATCCACCGGAGCCCTGCGCGCGCCGCTCGCCGACCGCAAGGACGATTGTTACGAGACACCGCCCGAGGCCACACGCGCCCTGATGCGTGTTGAGCATCTGCTCGGGCCGATCTGGGAGCCGGCGTGCGGCCCCGGCGCCATCGTGCGCGAGCTGCGCGCCGAGGGCCACGAGGTCATCGCCACGGACCTTGTCGACTACGGCTGCGAGGACTCGCAATCGGGCGTCGACTTCCTGATGGAACATCGGGCCCTCGCCCGGACCATCATCACCAACCCGCCCTACAAGCTGGCCAACGAGTTCGTCAGGCACAGCCTCGAGCTGGCCGACGTCGCGATCATGCTCCTGCGCCTCGCCTTTCTCGAGGGCGCGGGGCGCTCGGACCTGATCGATCGTCATCTGGCGCGCGTCTGGCTCGGCCGCGAGCGGCTGCCGATGATGCACCGGCGTGGCTGGGACGGTCCGACCATCGGCAACGCGGCAATGCCCTTCGCTTGGTTCGTGTTCGAGCGGGAACCGGGCCACGGCGCCATCGAGCTTCGCCGCATGTCTTGGAGGGACGCCGCATGACCCCCGCCGAGCAAGTCGCCTTCGTCTGGGCCAGCCGCGACCACTTCGAAGCGGTGCGACTCCACAACCTCGCCGTCGTCATCCAGCGTCGCCGAGGCGACTGGAGCGGCCAATACCGCAACGCTTGGGCGGAACTCCTTCGGGAGCAGGTAGGCGCCGCATGAGCTACGACGATCTCCCCTCCGATTCCGAGCCCGCCACCGTCGTGGAGATGCCGGCGAGGCATCTGCAGCAGCTCCTGAGCGCGGCCAAGCACTACGCCGCCGAGCCCAAGGATCGCGCCTCCACCGCCAAGCTGATGCTCATCCGCGCGCTGGAAATCGCGTGGGACGAGCTGCCGTCCGAAGAGGTGGCCATGACCTTCCTGCACTCGGCCGGGCGGAGGCTGGGGTGATGGAAACGTCGGTGCTTCCCCATTCCATGGACGCGGAGCAGGCGCTCCTCGGCTGCGTCCTGTACGACAACGCCGCTTTCGAGCGCGCGGGCGACGCGATCCGCGCCGAGCACTTCTTCGACCCGACGCACCAACGGCTCTTCGCGACCGTCGAAGAGCTGATCCGCAAGGGCCGGCTTGCCGACCCCCTGACCGTTAGGGACCGTCTAGGCGAAGATGCGGGGCTCAAGGAGCTTGGCGGGACCCCGTTCCTCGCGGACCTGGTCTACCACGCACCCCCGGCCGCCCATGCGGCCGACTACGCCCGCGTCATCCGCGACCTGGCGCTGCGCCGCGAGCTGATCCGGCTCGGCGGTGAGATGATCAAGGACGCGCAGGGAGGGGAGTGCTCGGCCCCTGATCAGGTCGAGCGAGCGGAAAGCGCGCTCTTCAGCATCGTGGAGCGCGGCCAACGGGTCGGCGGCTCCAAGTCCTTCGATCAAGTGCTCACGGGGGCTGTGGAAGCCGCGGCTCGCGCCTATGACCGGGATGGGGGCCTGACCGGGCTGTCCTCTGGGCTGCACGACCTTGACGCGCTTCTCGGCGGTCTCAATTCGCCCGACCTGATCATCCTCGCGGCGCGACCGAGCCAGGGCAAGTCGGCCTTGGCCATGAACGCTGCCTTTCACGTCGCCCGCCATTATGCCTACGAGCAGCTCCCGAACGGCGGCCGGCGCACTACGGCTGGCGGCATCGTCCAATTCTTCTCGCTGGAGATGAGCGCCGAGCAGCTCGGCATGCGCATCCTCGCCGAGGTCTCCGGTGTCCCTTCCGATCGCATCCGGAAAGGCCAGATCGAGGCCCACGAGTTCAGCCAGATCAGGGACGCGGCGCTTGAGATCCAGTCCGCGCCCCTCTTCGTGGATGACACGGGGGGAATATCCCTCGCCCAGCTTTGCGCCCGCGCGCGCCGGCAGAAGCGCACCACGGGCCTCGACCTAATCGTGGTCGACTACCTGCAGCTCGTCACCACACCCGGCGCCTGGTCGGACAATCGCGTCCAGCAGGTCTCCGAGGTCTCAGCGACGCTGAAGGCCTTGGCCAAGGAGCTGAACGTCCCGGTCCTCGCGCTTGCCCAGCTCTCCCGCCAGGTTGAAAGCCGGGAGAACAAGAAGCCTCAGCTCTCAGACCTTCGGGAATCCGGCTCGCTCGAGCAGGATGCCGACGTCGTCATGTTCCTGTTCCGCGAGGCCTACTACCTGGGCCGCTCCGAGCCCCGCCCTGGCACGCCAGAGCACGTCGCCTGGCAGGACCGCATGGACGCGGTCAGGAGCGAGGCCGAGGTCATCATCGGCAAACAGCGCCATGGCCCGATCGGCACGGTGCGCCTTCACTTCAACGAGAGCCTGACCAAGTTCTCCGACCGGGCGCGGGAGAGCTCCTTCGGCGAGCCCAGGCGTGCCCAGCAGCAGCCGACCGAGGGGCAGCGGCGGATCGTGTTCAGCGGGGCGGCCGATGACTGAGACCCTTCCGGCCATTATGGACCCCCTGACGCCGCCCGACTGCGACTGCCGCGGCCTTCCCTTCATGCCGCTGGAGGTGACGCGCCTGCTCGACAGCGAGCTTGTGGCCCTTTCGACGGGGGACGAGTTCAAAGCTGCGTTCCTGCTTTGGGCGAAGTCGTGGACACAGGTGCCGGCCGCCTCCGTTCCTGACGATGATCGGCTGCTCGCCAGGTGGGCCGGCTACAGCCTCTCCGAGTGGCGAGAGCTGCGCGAGATGGCGCTCCGGGGCTGGGTGAAGTGCTCGGACGGCCGCCTCTATCATCCGGTCATCGCTGACCTGGCTGTCGCCGCGTCAGAAAAGCGGAGGGGCCAAGCCGAGCGAGCCAACAGCCGCTGGGCCAGGGCGCGCGCCGCGAAAGTTGCTTCTGCAAGCCCGCAAAGCTCCGGCAATGCCACGGCATCGGCACGGGATGCCACGGCATCGACATCTGGTGCCGGTGCATCTGCCACGGCAATGCAAGTTAAAGGTAAAGTAGAAGGGAAAGATCCCCCCCATAGCCCCCCCTTGGGGGCAGATCGGCCACAACTCGAACTGGTCCCCGGCGAGCCTGAGGTGACCGACCCGGTAGAGGTCGCGTTCAACCTCTGGAACGACCTGGCCAGGCGATGCGGTCTCGCGGTCGCGAAGGTGTTGGACGATGCCCGAAGGCGGCCGATGCGCAAACGGCTCGAGGACGCCGGCCTAGACGGTTGGCGCGAGGCCCTGAAGGGCGTCGAGCAGAGCGCGTTCCTGCGGGGCCAGCGTCCAGGCTCCGATGGTCGGACGATGCGAGCCGACCTTGGGTTCGTCTGCCAGGCCAAGAGCTTCCAGCGGTTGCGAGAGGGGTTCTACGGCCAGGACGCGGTCGACACAGCCCCATCGACGCCGATCCCGCCGTGGGGCGGCCCTCCGGAGATCAGGGCTTCAATCGTCGCCGAGACGGATGCGGACTTCGCGGCTAGCTACATCGACCCCAGCGGATGGAAGAACGGCCCTGATCGCCTGATCCTCTGCCGCACCCAATTCGCCGCCGATATGATCACGCGAGGTGCACCCAAAAGTCTGAGGAAGCATGGGGCGGCGGCCGTGTTTAGGGGGGCAGCATGAAAGCGATTGAGACTAAGTGGAAGGGCTGGCGGTTCAGGTCGCGAACCGAGGCGAGATGGGCCGTGTTCTTGGAGGCGGCTGGAATCTCGTTCGAATATGAAAGCGAGGGCGTCCAACTTCCATCTGGCCCATATTTGCCCGACTTCAGGCTGACTAATTTCGGGTTTGAACTGCCTGACGGTGTCGAACGGCAGGATGTGTGGCTCGAGGTTAAGGGCGCAGATCGCACCGACGCAGAGAGAGAGCGCTGCGCACAGTTAGCCGAAGCATCTGGTTGCCCAGTCCTGCTTGCGGTCGGGGCGCCAGACTTCAAGACGCAGATAGAGCTGTATGACGATTACCTCGGCGGCGAACTGGAGCGGCTCATAGGCCACGCAGACGGCGCGGCGCTCATGGCATTGGTCATAGGCGACTTGGCCATCATGAACGCCGTGGGTCCGCAGTCAGACGTGATCTGCGTGGGGAGGGGCGCCCGCGAGCCGGCCACAGACGCGGACGGCGACGACGCTTTTCGCAGCGTCTTCAATGGTTTCAACGGGCCGGTGTGCAGAATCCTGGGGGCGAAGGACGCGAGATATTTCGACGGCAGGCTGCCAATTGGCCTCGGCGAGAAGCTGAAGGCGGCATACGACGCCGCCCGTAGTGCCCGCTTTGAGTTCGGCCAGACCGACAAGCGGTGGCCGTCATGACCCCCATCAGCCGCGAAGAGCGCGATCACGAAGAGCAGGCGGAGAAGGGCGAGGAGCAGGTTCCGGCGCCCGTGCCGACCATCCCGGAGAACAGCGAGGAAGACCAATGAAGCCGGATATCTGCATCTACCACAGCAAATGCGCCGACGGGTTTACCGCGGCCTGGGCCGTGTGGAAGCGCTGGGGCGATGACGTCGAATACTTCCCTGGCGTCTATGGCGAAGCGGCACCCGACGTCACCGGCAAGCGCGTGCTGATGGTCGATTTCTCCTACAAACGACCGGTGCTGGAGGAGATGTCCGGGCAGGCCGTCGACATCACGATCCTTGATCACCACAAGACCGCGCAGGCCGATCTGGAGACCTTCGCGATCCTGAACCCGGTATCGGCCGACGATATCGACGAGGTGCTGGAGTCGACTCAACCGGGTCTCGGCAACATCCGCGCCGAGTTCGACATGAACCGCTCGGGCGCCATGATGGCTTGGCATTTCTGCCATCCGTTCAACATCGCGCCGCGGCTCGTGCAGCACGTCCAGGACCGTGACCTCTGGCGGTTCGAATTGCCGGGAACACGGGCGATCCAGGCGTCGGTCTTCGCCCACGCCTACGACTTCGGAACCTGGAACTGGCTCGCGGAGATTTGCGAGGTCGACGGTGGCCGCGAACGCCTCATCGCTGAAGGCGAGGCCATCGAGCGCAAGCACTTCAAGGACATTGCTGAGCTGCTGTCGATCTGCACCCGCGAAATGGTCATCGGCGGCCATCGCGTGAAGGTCGCGAATCTGCCCTACACGATGTCCTCCGACGCGGCGAACGCCCTGGCCGACGGCGCTCCGTTCGGCGCTTGTTACTTCGACCGCGGGGACGGCCAGCGCGTCTTCTCGCTGCGGTCCAAGCCGGACGGCCTCGACGTGGCCGAGATCGCCGCTTCCTACGGCGGCGGAGGTCACGCGCGGGCCTCCGGCTTCCAGGTTCCGATCGGCTGGGAGGGCGACCCCTCCCATGCCTGACGGCCACGACTTCTACGGCCCGCCGCCCACGATCACCGACTGGCGCGGCGAGGTCTGGATCCGCCAGTTCGGCGAGATGTACGGCAACCGGCTCGCGCTCCGGCATCGGGACGACATCCAGCGCCAGGGACATCGGCAGCGCTCAGTTTGGAGGGACGAAGCATGGGCCTGAACACGGCCGCGATCATCCTGAACGACTGCGTGCACGAGATCAGGACCACGCCGGACCTGGGCGAGCGGCTGTACTCGGCCATCGCCAGCGGCGGCCAGTTGGATCGCTACGGCATCCACCTTCCTGGCATCAAGATCCTTGATCCGGGGCACTCCAGCTCGGCCCAGCTCGTGGCCGTCGGCGGCAACACGATCCGGCGCATAGGCTTCGGCGACTGCGGGGCCGGCGATGTGGACCTCCTGCGCGCGGTCGCCGCTGACCTCGGCTATCGGCTGGCGCGCAAATGACCGAATTCGCCCCCGTCCGGACCTTCGCCGACCTCCAGACCCTCGACGGCGACGAGGTGGTCGACGGCTACCGCGATGGTTTCCGCGGCGAGCCCGAGCCCGGCAACAACCGCACCCGATCCTACTGGCACGGCTGGCGCAACGGCGCCGTCGACCGCGGAGATCGGGAGCTTGACGAACACCAGCGCGCCCTTGTCGAGGACATGGCGCGGCAGAGGAGGGCGGAGTGGTGATCTGGTTTGAGATCAGGTTCTGGTCGTGGGCGGCGTGGTTCGTATTCACAAGGCTCCTCGCCGCCGTGTCGCTCGCGACGGGCACCGCATGCGTTATCCGGCTGCTGCTCGACCGGATCCGCCACGGGGCGTGGTGGGATGGCAGCGAGACCATGCACCCCGCGACAGGCGTCGCGCTGGTCGCGGTGATGATGTCGGCAGCGGTCACTGGCGCGATCGTGATCAAGCGCAATCCGGAGGCCCCCAAGCCCGCGGCAGACGAGCCATGACCACCCCCACCCCAGACATCGCCGAACGTCTAGGCTGGGCCATCATAGACGCCCTGTCGGCTGATGATCACCCTCACGCCGAGCTCTGTCGTGACGCGCTGGCGGAGATCAATCGGCTGCGGAATCTCGACCGCCTTCGCTCCGAGCGCCTTCCCACGCCGTTCCCGAGGGATCGCCTATCTCCGGCTCCGCAGCAGCGCGCGCGAGTGCGCTCGGGCGTCGGCCCGTTTGAGTGCGAACCGTGACCGCGCTCCGCGACGAGGCCCGCGCTTTCGCCATCGAGCGCCACGGCGACCAGCTCTACGGCAATCAGCCCTACGCGGTTCACCTAGCCGCCGTTGAGCAGGTTCTGGTCGACCACGGCTTTGTCGCCGACCACTGGCGCGCGGCGGCGTGGCTGCATGACGTCCTCGAAGACACCGACACCACCCTGGAAGAGATTGACGCCCAATTCGGACGTCTAGTCGCCGAGATGGTCCGCGCGGTGACGGGCAGCGGCTCCAATCGGGCCGAGCGGACGGCCAGCATCCTTTGGAAGCTTCGCGAGAGGCCGTCCGTCTGCGCGCTCAAGGTGGCGGATCGGATCGCCAACGTGGAGGCGCCCGCCAGCTCGCCGCGCCATCTGGCGATGTACCGGCTTGAGCAGCCCTCCTTCGCCCGCGTCTGCAAGGCGGAGGTCCCGCGCGCCATGTGGAACCGGCTGGAGCGGGCGCTCAGCGTGCCTCAGCCCGCATGACCCTCCACCTCGTCCCCGCCAGCTTCAGCCCCCAGGAGGCCGAACTTTGACCCGCATCGTCCTTTACGACCGAGAATTGCACGAAGCGCTCACCGTCATCGAGGTTCCGGCTTCCTGGGTCAGGGAGGCCCGGGAGGAGGGGCGGCGCCACTGGCGCTTGGCAGTTCCGACGTACGTGTCCGTTGAGACCGTGTCCGCGTCGCTGGCACAGGCGATGGAGACGCGGGTGGTAACCATCGCGCTGGAGGCCGTTGCGCGCGGTCGCGAGATCATCTTCTGGTACGCCTATCCCGACGACCCGGAGCTGGCGCTGGAGCTCCGCGCGGCCTTCCTGCCGGGACAGCTCGGAGAGGTCCAGCGCCGCGCGCGAGATGCCTTCTGGAGGGGCGTATTCACCGAAGCGGCCCTCGGGCCTGGGCGCCGATGATCGCCCATTTTTCCCCTCCCGTCTTCCGCAGCCAGGAGCCAGCCTTGACCGCCAGCCTCTACGGCCCCGATCCCCAAGCCCTGACGTGGTTCGTGGTGTTCTGCGCGCATAGGTCCGAGTTCGGCATTGTCGAGAGCCTGCTCGAGCTCGGCTTCGACGCCTATTGCCCGGCCGAGACCAGATGGAAGCGCTCGGCCAGGCGCAAGGCGCCGGAGAAGGTCGCGCTCCTGCCGGGCTACCTCTTCGTCGGTCTCGATCGGGACCGGCACGGCGACTTCCCGTTCCCCAACGTGCGATCGGTCGAGGGTGTCGTCGGCCTCCTCGGCATCGGCGAGCCCAAGGCTGTCCCGTTCGGCGGTCCGACTCCCGACTTCGAGATGGCCCGGAAGGACGACGAGGGCCCCCGCTCGCTCTGGGAGATGCGCGCTCTGGAGGCGGCCGGCGTGTTCGACTACACCCGCAACGCCCAGGCCGGCGCGAACGCGAAGAAGGCCAAGGTCCGGCTAAGGAGCTTCACCGAGCTGGCCGTGGTGCTGAGCGAAAAGGCGGAGGAGGCGGCGTGAGCGACGAAGTCCCCGAGATGGTCGAGCGCGTGGCGAGGGCCATCCGTGACGAACTAGGCCTTGATTGGCCCTATACTGGCCACGCAATGCTGTTGAGCACAGCCCGCGCGGCCATCGAGGCGATGCGCGAGCCGAATGACCTGATGCTGCGGGCCGGCGATCGAGAGGCGGAGAAGGCCACCTATCTCGGATTGGGCGGCGACGAGGCGCAATGGTCTATCGACGGCACGACCAACGTGTGGCGAGCCATGCACTCGGCCGCCCTCGGCGAACAATCGCAACCTTGACCGTTGACAGAATGCCGAATCAGACTCAGCTTCTGCGCCAGAGCCCGAAGCGCATATAGCGCTTCCGGTCCGGACGAGCGGCTGTAGGTTCGATAAGAGGCCCTTAGCGGCCAGGCCCCCCGGACGTTGAGCGAATGAGGCGATCCGCCGTCACGCTCAGCAAAGGCTGGGCGAGATGTGCCCACCGAATTTCATCGCCCCTGGCGCCCGATGGGCTACGATCCTCGTGGTCTGCGCGACGGCGCTGGGGGCGGCCACCCAATCGCGCTCCGGAACGCTCGGCACCCCAGCTTGGTATCCCTGCGAGCCTCGTCCGTAAGAGCGCGAACCCTCAGAACGGCGGTTCCTCGCCCAGACGCCGCCACGCCGCGCGCGATGCCGCCAGGGCCTCTTCGTCAGACTTGAAGCGTCGGCGGTCGAGCGGCCCTCCGGGATTGGCGCATAGCCCAGGCCTCAGCTCGGCATGCCGGCCGCCACATTGCGCGCACACGGGCCAACGATCGTCGCTCATCGCTTCTTCAGCCTCGATCCTGGGGTTGACGGCGTCGGCCCGACTTGCAGGCGAGCGCGAAGCTCAGCGTCCGACTCCAACCGGGCACCCGTCGGGGAAGCCTCATCTGGGTAGACGCGGCGCCTCGCGGCCGGCTCCATGTTCGCGGCAATCTCGTCGAGCGCAGGCCCGATAGCGACGGCGACGCCCGTCAGCGGCCCCGCGATCCAGTGTCGGATGACATCGGCATGAGAGCGTAGGCCGAGCGCAACGCGGTGCTCTTCCAGCCTCGTCCGCTCGTCTTCGGTCAGCTTGATGTTGAACGGCTTCGTCTCGGTTCCCATACACATCGGTATACACCGAGATACATGGGCGACCAAGGCGGACACCCGCGAGGATCTGGGCTTGTATGGTTGATCCGAGGAGACCGGCGTGAGCGAGGACAATAGCGCCGCGCCGAAGCACCCGGGCGGCCGGCCCAGCGAGTTCGATCCCGCCATCGCGGCCACGATCTGCGACCGGATCGCCGGGGGCGAGAGCCTCAGGGCGATCTGCGAAGAGGAGGCGATGCCTTCCCGCGCCGGGGTCCTCAAGTGGCTCGCGAGCGGAAATCATCCTCAGTTCGTCGACCAATATGCGCGCGCGAGAGAGATGGCGGCGGACTCCGACGCCGATGACATCGCGCACTACGCCCGAGAGGCGGCCGCCGGCAGCATCGAGCCCGCGGCGGCGACCGCGGCCATCAATGGCCTGAAGTGGTCGGCCGGGAAGCGGCAGCCGAAGAAGTACGGCGAGGCGGTGCAGATGAGGCACAGCGGCGGCATCGGCGTCTTCGATCCCACAAAGCTCACGGATGATCAGCTCGCTCAGCTCGAACACATCCTTGGCCCAGTTGCCGCCGGCGCTGGAGATGCTGCGCCTGGTGCGGGAGGAGAGGGCCCGGAGGGCGGCTGAGGCAGCCCGGGAGCTGGTCGAGCGGGACGCGGCCGCGATCCGCGCCCGCTGCTCACGGCTCGCCGGTTTCGTCCGCGAGGCCTGGCCGATCCTCGAGCCCACGGCCCGCTACGTCCACAACTGGCACATCGACGCGATCTGCGAGCACCTCGAGGCGGTGACCGAGGGCCGGATCAACCGGCTGCTGGCCAACGTGCCGCCGGGCTCGTCAAAATCCCTGATCGTCAGCGTGCTCTGGCCGGCGTGGGAATGGGGACCAAGGGGCCTGCGGTCGCTTCGCTACCTGACCACCTCGTTCAACGATGGCCCGGTCAAACGCGACACCCGCAAGACCCGGGACCTGATCCTGTCGGACTGGTACCGGTCGCTCTGGCCGGAGGTGGTGCTGACCCGCACCGGCGAGACCTCCTTCGCCAACTCCGCCACAGGGACCCGCGAGGGCGTGGCCTTCGGCTCGCTGACCTCCCAGCGTGGCGACCGGCTCATCATCGACGATCCGCACTCGACCGAGACGGCCGAGAGCGAGGCGGAGCGGACGGCGACCACGCGCAAGTTCCGGGAGGGCGCCACCAACCGCCTGAACGACCAGGAACGGTCGGCCATCGTCGTGATCATGCAGCGCCTGCACGAACGCGACATCTCTGGCGTGATCCAGCAGCTCGGGATGGAGTACGTCCATCTCATGATCCCGATGGAGTTCGAGCCGGAACGGCGCTGCTCCACGATCATCGGCTGGCAGGATCCGCGCGAGGCCGTCGGCGACCTGCTCGATCCGGTCCGATTTCCCCGCGAGACCATCGAGAAGCTCAAGCGGGACATGGGCTCCTACGCCTGGGCCGGGCAGTATCAGCAACGGCCGGCCCCCCGCGAAGGGGGCATGTTCAAGCGGCACTGGTTCGACGCCGTGCCCGCTGTCCCCGTCGGAAGCGTCCGGGTGCGCAGATGGGACCTGGCCGCAACGAAGGAGGGGGACTGGACCGTCGGCCTCCTGATGGCCCGCGATCGCGAGGGGCTCTTCTACATCGAGGACGTGGTCCGGCTTCGCGGAACTCCTGCAGATGTGGAGCGAGCGCTCGTCGCCACGGCTCAGCAGGATGCGGCGATCAGGTCCAACCTGCGTATCGGGCTCAGCGAGGATCCCGGCCAGGCCGGCAAGGCGCAGATCAGCTACCTGACACGCAAGCTCGCCGGCTACCGGGTCGAGTCGGAGCGCGAGACCGGTCCAAAGGATGTCAGGGCGGCGCCGTTCGCGGCCCAGGCCGAGGCGGGGAACGTCAAGTTGGTCGCGGCTCCGTGGAATGAGGCCTTCCTCGCCGAGGTGGGGCTCTTCCCCATGGGCGAGCACGACGATCAGATCGACGCAGCGAGCGGGGCCTTCAACATGCTCTTGCAGCCGCGCAGCGTCCGCACGACGGAGCTTCGGATCTGATGGCTCAGTTCGGCGTCGACGATCAGTCCCCAGCCGTGGCCGCCATGGCCGGGAACTGGCCGATGATCGATGCACTGCTCGGGGGCACCGCGGCCATGCGCGCCGCGGGCGAGACCTTCCTGCCGAAGTGGCCGAAGGAGAGCGACGACAGCTACAAGGCGAGGCTGGGTTCGGCGACCCTGTTCCCGGCCTTCTTGCGCACCGCCACGGTCATGGCGACCAAGCCCTTCGCCCGTCCAATGATGATCGACGAAGGCACGATCCCGGCGAAGGTCCGCGATCTGTTCGGCGACGTCGACATGCTCGGGACCGACCTGCAGCCGTTCGCGGCCGACCTGATGCTTCAGGCCATGCAATACGGCCTGACCGGCGTTCTGGTCGATGCGCCCTCGGTCCCGGGAATCCGCACTGTCGCGGACGAGAAGAAGGCTGGAGCCAGGCCCTATTTCACGGTCTATCCGGCCAACACCATCCTGGGCTGGAAGGCCACGCGAAGCGCCGCGGGCGCGACACTGACGCAGCTGCGGCTGCTCGAGGAGTTCAGCGAGCCTGACGGCCCCTGGGGCGAGGTTACGGGCCCGCAAGTCCGGGTGCTCACCCCCGGCGCCTGGGAGACTTGGCGCAAGGCGGCTTCGTCGAAGGAATGGGTCAAATACGAGGAGGGCCAGACCTCTATCGACGTGATCCCGTTCCAGTTCTTCTACGGGGTGCGCAAGGGGTTCGGCATCGCCGCACCGCCCCTGCTGGACCTCGCCTTCCTGAACGTCGAGCACTGGCAGTCGTCTTCCGACCAACAGACGATCCTGCATGTCGCCAGGGTCCCAATCCTGTTCGCCAAGGGCTTCAAGACAGGCGAGACCATCACCATCGGCGCCTCCAGCGCCACGGTGGCCGAGGATGCGGAAGCCGACCTCCGCTTCGTCGAGCACACCGGCGCTGCGATCGAGGCTGGCCGGCAGTCGATCCTCGATCTTGAAGACCGGATGCGCCAGTCAGGCGCCGAGCTCCTGGTGCAGCAGCCGGTGGTGAAGACCGCCACGGCGACCCGTTCGGACGATGAAGGCAACCGCAGCATCCTGCAACGCATCGCCGAGGACTTCGACGAGAGCCTGGCGAACTGCATCAATCTGATGGGCCTCTGGCTCGGAGAGGCCATCAACGCGAAGGTCGAGCTCTACAAGGACTTCGGCTCCGCCAACCTCACTGAGAAGTCCGGAGATCTGCTGCTTCGGGCAGCCGGGGCGGGCCATCTCTCTTCGCAGACCACGTTCGAGCAACTTCAGCGCATGGACGTGGTCGGCGCGAACCTCAACTGGGAAGACGAGAAGCTTCGCCTTGCCCAATCGCCGCCCAAGCCGGCGGCGCCGAGTCCTGCCCTGCGCGAGGAAACGCAAGGGGCGCAATAGGCCGGGATCGGCCACAGCCAAAGGTCGGATGACCCATGAAGTTGAAGCTCGATGACGACGGCCACGTCGTCGTGTCGGACGGCAAGCCCGTCTATGTCCACGATGACGGCAAGGAGATCCCGTTCGACGCGCCCCACGCGAACTCGACGATCTCCCGCCTCAACCGCGAAGCCCAGGGCCATCGCGAGGCCAAGGAGGCGGCCGAGAGCAAGCTCAAGCTGTTCGAGGGCATCGAAGACGCCGACGCCGCACGCAGGGCCATCGAGACCGTAGCCAACCTGGAGGCGGGCCAGCTCGTGACCGCTGGCAAGGTCGAGGAGATCAAGCTCGCCGCGAAGAAGGCCGCAGAGGACCAGATCGCGGCGGCGCAGAAGGAGATGGGCCGCCAACTCGAAGAGGCCCAGACGCAGAACAAGGCCCTGACCGGCCAGCTCTATTCCGAAATGATCGGCGGCGCGTTCAGCCGCTCCAAGTTCATCGACGACAAGATCGCCGTCCCCCCGGACATGATCCAGGCCACCTTCGGGAAGGCCTTCAAGATCGAGGACGGCGCCATCGTCGCCTACGGCCCTGACGGCAACAAGATGTTCAGTCGCGCCAAGCCTGGCGAGGTCGCCGGCTTTGACGAGGCCCTCGAGCTTCTGATCGAGAACTATCCGCACCGGGAGAGCATCCTGAAGGGCTCCGGCGCCAGCGGCGGCGGCGCGCAGGGCGGCGGAAATGGCGGCGGCTCCAAGCAGTTGACCCGCGACGCCTTCCAGCGCCTCCCGCCGGATAAGCAGATGGAACACGTGAAGGGCGGCGGCCAGATCGTCGACTGACACCAACCGGGCTCGGCGGCGCCCGCTCTACGGGGCGAAGCCGCCGACAAAGGCCGGTCCTCGGATGGGGATGGGCGTCGCGGGACCGGATGGCCCGACTTCACCGAAACCCACCAGAAATCGCAACCTCCATCGGAGTGACCTATCGTGGCCAACTCGCTCACCAATCTCGTGCCCGACCTCTATGAAGCCGTCGACGTCGTGTCGCGGGAAATGGTCGGCTTCATCCCCGCCGTCTCGCTGATGTCGAGCGCCGACCGCGCCGCGCTGAACGAGAACATCCGCGTGCCGATCACCCCGGCCGCGGCGGCGGAAGACGCCACTCCGGGCCAGCTGCCGCCCGATGACGGCGATCAGACCATCACCAACAACGTGGTGACGATCTCCAAGTCCCGCATCGTGCCGTTCCGCTGGACCGGCGACGACCAGATGGGCCTGAACAACCAGATCCCGAACGGCGGCTACGCCAAGCTGCGCCAGCAGCAGGTTCAGCAGGCCATCCGGACCCTGGTCAACGAGATCGAGGGCAACGTCGCCGCGCTCTACTCCACCACCTCGCGCGCGACCGGCACGGCGGGAACGACCCCCTTCGCGTCGAATCTGTCCGACCCGGCCAATGCCCGGAAGATCCTCTCCGACAACGGCGCCCCGCTGTCGGACATGCAGATGGTCATCGACACCACGGCCGGCGCCAGCATGCGCAGCCTGACCCAGCTGACCAAGGCCAACGAAGCGGGCACCACCGAGCTGCGCGCCCAAGGCACGCTGCTGGAGATTTCCGGCTTCAACATCCGGGAATCGGCGGGCGTCAAGGAAGCCGTGGTCGTGGGTTCGGTGACCGGCGCGGTGACCGGCTCCGCCTCCGCGGGGGCCACGACCGTCACCCTGACGACCCCGTCGGGCGGCGCGGTCGCGGTTCTGGCCGGCGATGTCGTCACCTTCGCGGGCGACACCAACAAGTATGTCGTCGCCGCCGCGTGCACGATCGGTGCGTCCACGACCGGAACCCTGACCCTCACGGCGCCGGGCCTGCGGACGACCATCTCCAGCGCCGCGATCACCGTCGTGGGCGTTGCGACCCGCAATCTGTTCTTCGCCCGCTCGGCGCTCGTCCTGGCCACCCGCCAGATCGCGCTGCCGGAGGAGGGGGACATGGCCGAGGACCGGATCACCATCGTCGATCCGCGCTCGGGCATCGCCTTCGAGTTCGCGATGTACAAGCAGTATCGCCGGGTCCGCTACGAAGTCGGCCTCGCCTATGGCTGGGCCAACATCAAGCCGGAGCACACCGGGATTTTGCTCGGCTAGGCCTCCAGTGGCATCGGGCAGGGAGGGGTTGTGCGCCCCTCCCTGTCTTCCCGCAGTCGCCCGCGCCAGCGGACGGCTCCGCGAAGACAGGAGAGAGCCGATGGTGCTCATCAAGATCAGCAGGCCCGGTTCTCCCGACCTGCACATCCACTCGGACGCCATCGCCGAACACGAGCGCCTGGGCTGGACCGTCCTCGGCGAAGAAGAGGTCGAGCCGCCAAAGGCCGAGAGGGCCAGACGTGGCGGTCGCAGGGCGTCTGAGGACGCGGGCGAGCCCGCTGAGGGCGCTCCCGAAGACGTTGGCGGCGAAGAAGAAGTCGAGGGCGTCGAGGAAGGCGCCCAGCCGTAAGCCATGACCCTCACGGCCCAACAGATCGCTGACGTGAGGCGCTTCGCGGGCTATCCGATGCTGACTACGGATACGCCTGCGGATGATACCCGCGACTTCGCCTACAGCTTTGTGTCTCCGGGCGTCTGGCAGACCCTCTATCACCGGCTGAACAACCTCACGCCGGAGAATGAGACCACGTTGACGACGGTCTACCTGACCAACCTCTACACGCTGGAGAGCGCGCTCCCGGCCGCTTCAGCCAACCTGGACACGGCCGAGGCGGCGGTCTGGAAGCACAACCAGAACGAGGTGCGCGACCGTCAGCGCCTGTTCGATGACTGGCGTCGGCGCATGTGCGCGTTCATCGGCATCCCGCCCGGACCCACGCTCGGTTCCGGCGGCATCCAAATCGCACGGGCCTAAAGGAGACCGTCATGGCCAAATCGAATGGCGGCCTGCGCCGGGGCATGGGCGCGGGCTCGCGCGGACCCTTGAGGGTCGGCCAACTGATCAACCCGGCCCACATGAAGGGGCCCTCGCTTCAGAGCCAGGGCGAGTCACCGCGGCTCTACAAGGACAAATAGCCCGTGCTGGCCGGGCTCCGCGCGTCGCTGCGCGCCTGCGCCGGCGATGTCGTCTTCGGAATGGAAGACGGGGCCGTCTCGATTTTCGGGCTGGTCTTCGGGGTCGCGGCAATCACGCAGGATAGACGCCAGGTCCTCGTCGCAGGGCTCACCGGCGCCTTCGCTGCGGCAGTCTCGATGATGGGCGGCGCCTATCTTGAAGCGGAGACCGAACGGGACGGCGGAATCGGGGGCGCAAGGCCGCTCGAGCGCGCCGGATGGATGCTCGCCAGCGACTTCATCGCCGCCGGGTTGCCGATCATCCCGTTTGTCGTGCTGCCGCTCGCCGAAGCCCGCTGGGCCTCGTTGGGACTGACGGTAGCCCTCCTGGGTCTGCTGGGCGCCGGGCGAGCTCGCATCGGCGCACGGCGCACGGTCCCGACAATGCTCAAGACCATCGCGGTCGGCGTAGCTGCGGCCCTGGCCGGCGTGTTCGCGGGCAGCTTGGTAGCGAGGTGATCCCATGACGATCCGGATCAAGCCCAGCCATAAGGGGCGTCTGCACAGGGCCCTGGGTGTGAAGCCCGGCCAGAAGATCCCCGCGAAAGCCCTGATGCACGCCGAGCACTCCAAGAGCGCGCGGGTCCGCAAGGAAGCTGTCTTCGCCGAGAACGCGAAGCACTGGAACCACAAGTGACCACGGTCGCCTACCGGGATGGCGTCCTCGCGGCAGACAGCCAAGCGACGAATGCCGATCTCCGCACCGGCACGGCCCAGAAGGTCTTTGGCCTGCACGACGGCTCGCTTGCAGCGGGTCTCGGGGCCGCCTGTCAGGCCCTCCCGCTCATCGAGTGGCTCAGGAACGGAAAACAAGGCGAACGGCCGCCCACCGGAGATGGCGCGGTCATCCACGTCGAGGCGGACGACAAGATCACGGTCTACGACAGCGGCGGCTGGCAGGAACTGGACCGTCAACCGTTCAGGGCATGGGGATCCGGTGCGGGCCTGGCGCTCGGCGCGATGTCCGCCGGCGCCTCGGCGGAAGAGGCTGTAGCCATCGCCATTCGGTTCGATATCTATTCGGGCTTCCCCGTGTCGAGCGCAGGGCTGCGCGCCTGATGGACGCCGCCGGCATCCAAGCCAAGGTCTACGCCGGCTACGCCAAGGCCGCTCAGTACGTCGGGCTCTCGTTCAAGCAGTACCGCGGCGGCAATGGGGCCGACGTGCTGGGCCCAATCGGCATGGCGCCGATGGCCACGCTGACCGCCTCCTTCACCCCAGCGGCCTCGACCTTCAACTTCGGCAAGGGCCCGACCCACAAGGACACCTTTTTCAACACCCTGATCGACGGGTCGCAGACCCAGGTCGGGGACTATCTGGTCGGCGCGGCGGACACCTACTTCATCTGTTCGCAGCAACCGCTGCTCCCGATCGTCAGCGTCCGCTGCAACCGGGTGCTGACGATCTCAGCGCCAGGGCCCTCGAAGACCTACGGGGCCCAGAGCGCCTATTCGGGAACGACTCCGGCCAACGAGACGCCTGTCATGGCGGGCTGGCCGGCGAGCCTGCTCTTTGACGCTCGTGGCCGCGCGGCGGAAGTCGGTCTGCCCCTGGACCTGCCGAGCCCGTTCTACGTGATCCTCATGCCGGCATGGCCTGAGACCGACGTCCGCACCGGCTACGTCATCACCGATGACCAGGATCGGCGCTACATCGTCTCGGCCACTGAGCTGACCCCCTTGGGCTGGCGCATCTTCGCACAGCAGGCGATCACCTGATGGCCGACAGCAGCGATGTCGAAACCGCCCTGGTCGCCCTGGTGTCGAGCGCGCTCTACCCGAACGGCCAGAGCGGCAACCCGCCCCTGACGGTCACCGGACAGCCGGCGAGGATCTACCGCGGCTGGCCGGACGCCAAGGCGCTGGATGCGGACCTGAGGGGAGAGGTGTTCAACGTCTCGGTCTACCCGCGCCCGAACGTGGAGCGGAAGACCACCCGCTACCCCAGGACCTGGTCGCAGCCCTCGATCCCGTCCGCGACCTACACGCTCTCGTCCTCAGGCTCGACGGTGACTGTCGGAGGTGCGGCTCCAAGTCCCTACTTCGCCCAGAACCTCGCTGTCTTCGTCTCCGGCAAGCCCTATGTCGTGACCGCTGCATCGGGCCAGACGCCGGCTCAGATCGCTGCAGCGCTCCTGGCCCTGATCCAGGCCGATTGGCCCGCAGCCACGCTCAGCGGGGCGGTGATCACGCTCCCGAGCCCGGCCGTTCCGGGGGCCTCGAGGGTTGGTGTCACGGCGACATCGATCCGCGAGGTCAAGCGCCAGGAGAAGCAGTACCAGATCGTCTTCTGGTGTCCGTCACCGGCGAGCAGGGATGCAGCCGTTGCGGCGGTCGATGCGGTCATGGGCGCCACCGACTGGATCACCCTGGCTGACGGCTCGATGGGCCGCTTGATCTACTCGCACACCCTTTCGAACGACGCGCCGGAGAAGGAACTGCTCTACCGCCGCGACCTCTTCTACACGGTCGAGTACGCGACCACCCAGACCGAGACCGACACCCAGATCGTGGTGGTCGAGACGAACCTGGAAGACCAGTTCAGCGACCCGCTCGCGACCTCCTACGCCTGACCGCGCCCGCCGCGCATCCCTCACAATCCGGAGACCAACCATGGCCCGCGTGCTCGTGGTGACCCAGGCCTTTGGCGACTACGCCAAGGGCGCAAGGATCGAAGACCCGAAGCTGGTCGAAAGCTTCCTCGCGACCCATCGCCACCATGTCGTGCCGGTGCTCGTCCCCGATCCGCCGGCCCAGCTGGCCAAGGGCGCAGAGCCCGAGGCTGACGACAAGGCCGACGCCGCGCCCGCCAAGCGCTGATCCCCCCCTAAGCCCCAGGAGACGCGCCCGTGACGCAAGTCAACGTCGCCCCGAACCCCAATGTGCCGGACGCCTACGTCCAGACGCAGGCTCCCCAAACGCCCGCGATCCAGGGCGTTCAGACCAACCTGATCTCGCTCGTGGGAACGGCCACGTGGGGACCGGTGAACGCCTTTGCCCCTTTCTCGAATAACTCCAGCTACGCCGCGCAGTATGGCGCTGTTCAGGCCCGCAAATACGACATGGGCACGCCGGCGGCCATTGCGATCATGCAGGGCGCGGTGAACTTCCTCGGCGTACGCGTCACCGACGGGACGGATGTCGCCGCCTCGGTTGTCCTGGGCCTACAGGGTGTCCCGACGGTCCAGAGCGGCGGTTCCGGCTATGCCGTCAACGACACGATCACCCTGAGCAACGGGGCGGTGCTGAGGGTGCTGACGCTGAGCACCAGCGCGGTCGCGACGGTTCAGGTGCAGACCCAGCCGACCTCTCAGCCCTCCAACCCGGTCGCCCAGACCTCGACGTCGGGCTCGGGCACGGGCGCGACCTTCAACTTCACCTACTCCAACGGCCTCACCGTCACCTCGAAGTACACCGGCTCGGGCGCGAATGCCGATACGGTGACCATCGCGGCGGGCTCGGCGGCGAACTCCACGAGGGCGGTCGTGCAGCGGCCTGGAATGGTCCCCGAGGTCTTCGACAACATCCTCGGTTCGGGGAATGCGCTCTGGCTCGCCATTGCGGCAGCCATCAACAACGGTATCTCCGGCCTGCGTGGGCCGTCGAACTTTGTAGTCGCGAGCGCCGGGGCGGCCAGCGTGGCGCCGACCAACGGGAGTTATCAGCTCACCGGCGGTACGGACGGAGCCTCCGGCGTCACGGCGACGACCCTGTTGGGAACCGACGGCGTGACGCGCACGGGCATGTACGCCCTGCGCAGAACCGGCCCCGGCATTCTGGTCCCCGCGGACTGCGACACGTCCTCGACCTGGTCGACGGTCGACGCGTTCTGCAAATCAGAGGGCTACTACGGCATCGTCGTGGGGCCGTCTGGGGAGTACACCGCGCCGGCCACTGTCGCCTCGAACAAGGCGTCCGCCGGGATCGACGATCCCTCCATCAAGGTCATGGTCGGCGACTGGATCAACTGGCTCGACACCTTCAATGGCGGCATTCAGCGGCTGGTTTCGCCGCAGGGCTTCGAGGCTGGAAAACTTGCAAGCCTCGGGCCGCAGCAGTCGTCGCTGAACAACTCTATGGTCGGCATCATCAGCACCCAGAAGACCGAAACAAATACCACTTACGGCCAGGCCGAACTGTCTATTTTTGGCCAAGCGGGCCTGGAGCTGATCACCAACCCGTCGCCGGGCGGCAACTACTTCTCTGCCCGCTTCGGGCAGAATAGTTCCAGCAACGACGCCATTGATGGCGATAATTATTCGAGAATGGTGCCGTTCCTCGAATATTCGTTGACCGGCGTGGCGGGGCAGGCCGTCGGCCAAGTCGATACGGTCGATCTTCAGACCGACTTGTTGGCTGCGGTAGACGCGTTCCTGTACTCGCTCTGGAAGGCGAAGCCGGCGGTAATCAGCAATCCACAGGGCACGCAGCCCTATTCGGCCGCGTTCCCGCCGGATCAGAACCCGCCGAACCTGGCGGCCCTGGGCTACCTCGTGCTGGTCTGCAAGATCCAGCTCGGCCCGATCGTACGACTGTTCATCATCAACGTCGAAGCCGGCCAGACCGTCACGGTCTCCAGCCAGCTCGCGTCCTGAACCCCATAGCGCAAGGAGATTAAGCCATGGCCGCTGTGGGCCTATTCAACGTCGGCCGCGACGTCAGCCTGTCCCTGGTCAGGCCCGGCGGTCAGCTTCTGAAGCCGGTCAACATGACCGATTTCAAGTTTCGCCAGATCACGGTCGACCTGAAGTCGCGCCCGGTATCCGGCCCTCCGCTGCACGCCTATCTGCCGGACGGCTGGGAAGGGTCGATGGTCTATGACCGCTCCGACTCGGTGCTGGACAACTACCTCGCGACGCTGGAG
>FTJU01243427.1_pt1 | contig 37258 bp, 29 predicted proteins | sample 1658961 | NCBI WGS metagenome assembly FTJU01 (sample SAMEA3914878, study PRJEB12502) | metagenome | biome: forest; material: soil | place: USA | collected 2012-03-12 | depth 0.3 m | reverse complement strand
GTCCTCGTCCTGGCCCGAGGCCGCACCCGCCACGATCGGATGGCTCTGCCCGTAGTCCAGATCGATGACATCGGCGACGACCACGGTGACGTTGTCCGGACCGCCGCTGCGCAAGGCGAGTTCGATGAGCCGGTCGGCACATTCGTCGGTGCTGCCCTCGCGCATGGTGTTGGCGATGGTCTCATCGCTGACCACATCGGAGAGTCCGTCGGAGCACAGCAGATAGCGATCGCCGGCCCGGGCCTCGCGCATGATCAGCGTCGGCTCGATTTCGTTACCGGTGAGGGCGCGCATGATCAGCGAACGCTGCGGATGGGTATGCGCCTGCTCGGGCGTGATCCGGCCTTCGTCCACCAGCGACTGGACGAAGGTGTCGTCGCGGGTGATCTGGGCCAGTTCGCCGCCGCGCAGCAGATACGCGCGCGAGTCACCGATGTGGACCAGGCCGAGTTTCTTACCCGCGAACAGGATCGCCGTGAGTGTGGTGCCCATGCCGTCGAGTTCGGGCTCTTCCTCGACGTGATCGGCGATGGCGGCATTGCCCTCGTGGACGGCGGTATTGAGCTTGCCGAGCAGATCGTCACCGGGCTCGTCATCATCGAGGTGGGCCAGGGCGGCGATCATCAATTGCGACGCCACCTCGCCGGCGGCGTGGCCGCCCATACCGTCGGCGAGTGCGAGCAGCCGTGCGCCCGCATAGACGGAGTCCTCGTTGTTGCCTCGGACAAGACCACGGTCGCTGCGCGCTGCGTAGCGGAGAACAAGTGTCACGATCGCAGCTCGATCACTGTTTTGCCGACACGGACGGGGGTGCCGAGTGGAACTCGGACTGCGGTGGTGACTTTCGCGCGGTCGAGGTAGGTGCCGTTCGTCGAGCCGAGGTCTTCGACGTACCAGTCGTCACCGCGCGGTGAGAGCCGCGCATGTCTGGTCGAAGCATAATCATCGGTGAGTACCAGCGTTGAGTCATCCGCACGTCCGATCAGCACCGGTTGGGTGCCGAGCGAGATGCGAGTGCCGGCGAGTGAACCTTGAGTCACCACAAGAAATTTGGCGCCCTTCTGGCCTCGGCTGAAAGACGGCAGCACCGCGGAACCGCGTGCGGCCCTGGGCTGGATCCGAATGCCGGATGCCGCGTAGATGTCGCTGCGCAGGGTGCGCAACACCGCCCACACGAATAACCACAACAGCAGTAGGAACCCCGCACGGGTCAATTGCAGGATAAGTCCCTGCACGGCGCTCCACCTCCTGTTCGACCGTGTACGTCGGTGCCCGTAGGTGCGAGTTCGCCCCCACCGGCTTGCTGGTTTCGCGAGCCCCGGTCCTGGCGACGCGCGTGTGTTGGCAGCATCATAGGGCCGTGGGTCGAGTTCGATCACGATACGGCCGCAGAATCCCTGTACGCCATGTCGTGACCTGCATCGCGAGCTTACGGGATCAGACGATACGGATCAGGATCTCGGAGTGCCCGGCGCGGATAACGTCGCCGTCGGCCAGCTGCCAGTCCTGAACCGGAGAGCCGTTGACGAGCGTGCCGTTGGTCGAACCCAGATCCGAGAGCATGGCCGTCTGCCCGTCCCAGCGAACTTCGATGTGCCTGCGCGAAACTCCGGTATCCGGCAGCCGGAAGTGCGCGTCCTGACCGCGGCCGATGATGTTGCTGCCCTCGCGCAGCTGGTAGGTGCGGCCGCTGCCGTCGTCGAGCTGCAGTGTCGCGGAATAGCCCGAACCGGCTTGTGTGCCACCGCCATACGCGGGGGCCTGATAGCCGCCGCCCTGGGCGCCGTAGCCGGGCTGTTGCGAGTAGGCCTGGCCATAGCCGCCCTGCTCCTCGGGCGCGGCGTAGCCCTGGTCACCGTAGCCCGGTTCCGCGTAGCTCTGTTCGCCGTAGCCGGACTGCGCGTAGCCCTGCTGGCCGTACCCCGGCTGCTGACCGTAACCGCCCTGGTCGCCGTAGCCTGACTGCCCATAGCCCTGCTGGCCGTAACCGCCCTGGTCGCCGTAGCCCTGGCCGTAACCCGGCTCCTGGTAGCCCTGCTGGCCGTAGTCCTGGTCGGCGTAGCCACCCTGCTGCTGGCCATAACCGCCACGCTCACCGTAGCCACCCTGGCCGTAACCTGGGTCCTGGTATGCCTGCTGACCGTAGCCCTGGCCACCCTGCTGGTAGTCGTAGCCGTTCTGGTAGTCGCCGTACCCCTGCTGCGAGTCCGGCGCCTGGTAGTCGGAGCCACCGCCGTAGGGCGCGCCGCCACGGGCGTAGTCGTCGCGGTATGCACCATTCGGCGGCCCAGGCCGTCCCGCAGGCGGAGGTGCGTACCCGCGGTTGCGTGGATCGGACTCCGCGGGCTCACGGCTTGGGTCGTAGCCTGAGTTCTGCGTCATGGGGCCAGCTCCTGGTTGCGGGTGTGCAGGTCGTTGTGGCGTGGGTTCGGGGCTGCGAGCCGGGGTGGCTCTGCGGCCGATGTCGGGATCGACCCGACCGCTCGCCCTGAACTGTCCGGTGTGCAGCGTAGGTGATGCCTCGAATGCCACGTGTACTTCGCCGTAGGTCTGCCAGCCTTGCTCGCGGATGTAGTCCTGAAGGTGTTTGGCGAATGCACGGGTGGTGAGGTCGTGGTCGGCGTCGAGTTGTTGGTGATCAGAGGGGTTGATGGTGATCACATAACTGTTGGGCGCCAACAGATGTCCGCCACCCAGATCCTGGATATTGTCGGCGGCTTCCTGCTTGAGTGCGGCTTCCACCTCCTGGGGAACCACGCTGCCCCCGAAGGCTCGGGCGAACACGTCACCGACGGCGCCTTGCAGGCGACGCTCGAATCGCGAAACGATGCCCATCTCGGCCTCCCTTCGGTGAGCGTTTGTCCTGATTCATAACAACGACACACTTATATGGCGTGTCGCGTATCGACCACGTTCATTGCATGATATCCACGATCGTCCACACCTGTAACTCCTGGAAGCGACGCACGGTTCCCGTGCCGGTCCGGACCGCCCACTAGCGCCGTCAACAGGCGATTTCGTGTCTCACCGACCCGCGTGATACTGTCTCCCAGTCGCTCGGGCGAGTGGCGGAATGGCAGACGCGCTGGCTTCAGGTGCCAGTGTCCTTCGGGACGTGGGGGTTCAAGTCCCCCTTCGCCCACAGAGGTAGTGCAGTAAAGCCGCAGGTCAGCGTATGTTTTCGCGGATCTGCGGCTTTCGTCGTCAACAGAATTTGTTGACGCGGATGTTGACCGGGATCACCGATTGGTGTTGACAATCGTTTTCCGGTAAAGGCAGGGGAATGCTCCCCTTTCGGTTCGAACGCTGTGAAAACGCCTGGTGATCGATTGTTTTGGTGCTCGGCGCACATGGGTGGTCGAGGTCGTGGATGCCGTTCACGACATCACTGGGACCGACCAGTGAACTCCCGCTGTCCCCGAGTCAGATGGGCGCTGGAAAAGGCTTGCGGGCGCGGTGGGCGCGAACGCGGCAGTTGCTCGGCGTTCTCCGTCCATCGCGACAATGACCGAGTTTCCATGTCAGTATCCGCGGCGATAACGCCCCGCAGTGTGAAAGCGATTCTCGAGATCTCCGACGTCCAGTTCGTCGGAACTTCTGCAGAAGGCGGTCACCCATGGCGGCACTATCGCTGGCCACGCTGGCATTAGCGTGGGCAAGGTGAGTCCCGAACGTTCCGCAGGTCCGGCCGCGGAACGTTATAGGCCGTGTTGCTCTGCTGGCACGGCGAGTCCGGCGAAGACGACCAGGGCCACATCCGCCCAAAAAACAGTGCACAGCCATAGCCAATACGGCGAAGAGGCTCAGGAAGAAGGCGAAGACCGCGAGGCCGCACCGGTATCGCCGATCTATCCGCGACCCTGTCCCTCGAATTCGGCACGGAGCCACAACGGTCCAAGGCGCAGAGTCATCATCCTCGCGGCCACCGACAAACTCCGCTGTGATCGCTGCGGGCAGGCCAAGTCAAGGATCGGGCAACCTGGCTCAACGGCCCAGCGACCGTCCCCAACACACGTCGGGGATTCAAACAGTAGCCAACTAGCGCGCTTGAATGGGGCTGATCTGCTGCGCATGAGGCGACCTGCCAAGTTGTTGAAGCTCGGCGCTGGCCGTACGAGTCCGCTGGCGCGACCACAGGACGGTGCTTGTGTGGCAACAGGTTTGGTGGCAGGTATGGTGGGAAACCGGGCCCAAACGTATGGGCAGTGGGACCGGAGCATGTCAGGTGCGGCGATTCGCAATCGTGCCGGTCCACCTGGGAGAGATCGGGGTTCGAGTCCCTGGCCCGCTACTGTGGCGCGTTCGTTCAATTGGCAGGACACTCCCACTCTCCGACCGACATGGCCGGTCAGTTATGGGGTCGCCGTAGCATCGGCCGAATTTCGGGCGGATATGGCGTAGATGCTGGTCAGTGGGTGCGGGAAGTACCGGGGCCGATGAGGCTGGTCACTTCACGCATCGGAGGCGTCGAGAACAAGCACTCCACCGGGCGATCCCCTACCCAAGACATCATTGACGCGGCGACCCGATCGGCGGCCCTGAAATGGCCGAACCGGTACCGTGCGTTCTCCCCTTTGCTCCGCCCGGAGATGATGTCCCCCAATTCATTTGGGGGACATCATGTTCGGAGTAAGTCTCTCCGGAATCACCGGCGGATTCTACAACTCAAAGGCCCCGAAAAGTGATACTTTTCTATCATTCTGCTGCTCGCAGCGGCCGTAACGTGGGTGAGCATGTTTGAGGTATTCACCCACCACACTCCGGAGCCGGAAGACCAGGATTCCCAGCACAGGCACGTCCCCGCCTGGGTCTATCGCCGGATCACGGATCTGATAGCGCTAGCCCTGATCGTGGCCGCTCTGCTCGCCCTGGTGATCATCGGTAACGCTCGGGCGGCCGTCATCACCGCCGCCGGAGGATTCGTGGTCGGTACCTACCGGGCCTTCCTGAAGAAGTAGCGCACGTGCCGAACCCGGGGCTGGCCGCCACGCACGGTGCTGACGGCGGTGCGGGCTCGGGGCTATACCGTCCGAATCAGGACCCGCTGGGTGCCGGAGCCGGGCGACGGCTGCTGTTGTCGACCGTGGCGCTCAGGTAGTCGATGCCAGTCACACTGTTCCAGTCCATCGTTCCGTGGTGGCGTAACAACCACTCGTCCGGGCATGAGGCACTGACATGTTGGGTGGAGTGGCTGTTGACCAAGAACGAGATCTCGTGTGGGCCAACGGTGCCCGTGCACTGCACCCGGGCCTGCACGCGGTAGACGTCGTCGGTGTCGTTACGGCAACTGCGATCGTTGCACGACACCCCTTCGGCCAGGTCCGTGGCGTTCGCCGCCGGGGCGAGCGCGCCAGCCGCAGCGGCGATCACAGCGGCAGTACCCAGACCGACCAGCAACCGTTGAGCCATGCGTGTAACTCCTTATCGACAGTGTCCCGACCCGGGATTCAGCTTGTCGCACAGGAGGTTTGGCGCGCATCCGGGCAAACCCGGAATTCACCCGCTCAGGCACCCTGATTCGCGGCGAGTACCGCAGCGAAGATTCGCAACGCCTCGTCACCGAAGAGCACGAACCGCAACTCCCACACCCAGGTCTCGGCGCGCGGTCTCTACGGCGATGCGGGCGCCGTCGTCCATGCGATCGGGTCAGCCTGGGGTCGGTTGTGGCGGCTCGAACAGGGCCAACTACCGACCCAACGGGCCCGTCTGGCACCCCTGTTCAACTCCGGTGCCCTGCGCGTTGCCCACGGTGCAACCTACGATCTCGACGACCTCGCCGACGCGCTGAGGGACATCGAACAACGACGCGCAACCGGCAAACCCACCATCACGATCCGCTGATATCACCCAAGAATCAGGCACTGACACGCCGCTACCCGCGCTGAACGAACCGGCCAGCGCGACCCTCCTGAATGCATGGGGGGCTGTCGTTTTGGGGTGGGTTGCACCACTACCCCTACTCAGAACTGGGCTCGACCTCGAGATCCTCATGCGCCCGGCCGCCGAACTTGATCCGGCCGATCTTGCGACCTTTTTCGATAAACGGGCGCAGAGCCGCATCCAGTACGTCGTAGTTCTCAGGCGTCAGGTCGACTTCGTACGCGGTGCCATCGAGTGAGAAGCGGTGCGTCGACACCTCGTCTGATTCAGTGCCGGTGAGGTCGTCGGTCATGGATTGGATCGTAACTCCACGGTCGCCGAAATCGCTCACACCACAAGGTGATCCACCAACGCTCTGCCCTAGATCCACTCCCAGGGCCCGCTCGATATCGATGGCTTGCATCCTGTCGATAACGAGACAGACTTACGCGACGCGCTGTGGCGGGCGGTGGCCGCAGTTGCTGTCGATGTTCGAAGCCGCCTTCAGGGATGTGCGGAGTGCTCTTCAGCGGGACCGACGGCTTGACCCTTGTCGCCGTGCTGACGGCTCGGTATGGAGTGCGCGAATGCCCTGTAATCAGCGTAAGGCGTTTTGTGTCACGCGATTCGGTCGGTGCCCTGGTCTGTCGTCGTCCCGGCATAGCGGTAATGGGGTTGGTAGCCCTGCAGCGTGTAATCGGGTTGAGGTGACGACAGGTCGGGGCTGCCCATGATTACAGGCGAGGTCACAGTGTGTCTCGATGCCGCGTGGGGCTCGCCCCGACCGACCGCTCGACGACCGCCGCTCAGGCGGCCGCAGAGATCTGGTGGGCGCCGGTTTCGTTCCGTGCGTGGCGATGTGGGGATCCCAGGGTTGCCCGGTGGTGACGACGGCGTGCAGGTGCCGCATGATCGCGGCGGCGATCGCGGCTTGGGCTTGGGTGGGGGTGAGGGGGTTGGTGTCGCGGCTGGTCAGGTGCCGGTAGCGGGCCTCGTAGACCGGGTTGGCGCGTTGTGTTCCCCAGACCCCGCGCCAGGCGGCCAGCCGCAGGCCCGGTCGGCCTTGCCCGGTGAGTTTCGTGCGGCCGGTGAACGTCCCGGATTGTTTCTCCCGGGGCGCGAGACCGGCGTGTTTGACCACGGCCCGGGCAGTGGGAAACCTTGTCAGATCGCCTGTTTCGGCCAGGATCGCCGCGGCGCCGACCGCGGAGAGCCCGACGATCGAGGTGACCAGGTCGGTGAGCTCGCGTTCGTCGAGCACGCAGACCATCCGTGTTTCGGTGTCGGCCAGCCGATGTTTTGTCCTCGGTCCAGTCCTCGAGCAGCAGCAGAACGCGTTCGAGCGCGCCGCGCCGATGCGCGAGCACTCCGGCCGGATCGTTCAAGGCCGCGAACAGATTCCGGATGATCCGCAGCGACGGTTTCTGCCCACCAGCACGAACGACTTCCCGGCGGACGGCGTGTTCGAACCGGGCCGAGCCCAGGCGCCGGGTTCGGGCCAGATCGCCGTGGTCCCGGTCGCAGATCACGCGCATCGCCGCGACCCACGAGGGCGAACGAAACGGCTGGCGAGCAGCGTCCAACGCGGCCGGCCATACGCACTCGAGCAACGCCCGGATCTGCTGGACCTGGGAGACCATCTCGACGAGTAACTGTTCGCGGCGGGCGCCCAGATGCCGCAGTCTGCCCCAGGTTTCGTCGACCGGTTCCGGAACATAACACCGCAACTGGGCGGTCAATCGGGCGATCAGGACCGCGTCTTTCTCGTCGGTCTTGTCGTGGGTGAGGTCTTCGGCGAGCCGCGACCAGGAGGTCATCGCCGGTTGCACGCACACGAACGCCATGCCACGGTCTGCGGCGAGCTGTCCTAGCACCCGCCATCGATGTCCGGTCGGCTCGCATGCCACCGTCACTGCAGCGAACCCGGCCGCGGCAGCGCGCTGCCGCGCCCAGTCCAGTGCGCCACCCATGTCCCACGCGCGGCATCGGAATGTTCTGCGGGCCAGTATTTTCGAGTCGTGGTCGGTGATCACGAGCATCTGTTTGCGGTCGGCCAGATCAATCGCGACGATCGCGTTGCCGGTCGAGACCAGGGCCCGCAGCCTGCCCAGGCGCGCATTACGGTTGCGATCACCCCGGGACAAGCGACTACCGTTATTCATCGAACGTCCTCCTGCGATGGGACACCAAGCCCTACAAGCGCATCAGGAGGACGTTCCCTCGTCCAGACACCGACGCCCAGAACGTCTTTCTATGCCGATGAGCGAGCTGCTATTAGGGCGTGCGGGACCGGACCCCACGGGTTTCCAACGCTGGGAAATGGATGGCCTTCGAGCGAGGATGGACCGCTGATGGGAGTGGACATGGATATCGAGGAAATGCTGGACCGGCTCGGCTCGGTGATCGGGCCGCCGCCCGCGGGTGGAGTGGTTCCGGTTCCGTGGGAGCTCGGTCGCGAGGCGATCGGTTTCCAACTGCCCGCGGACTACCGGGCGTTCATCGACCGGTACGGGATGGTGAGCATCAGCGACGAGCTGCACATCTACGCACCATCGTCGGCGCCCAGTTCCCACATCGGGGAGCCGCCCGGTTTCGAGGGATTCCTGTACAACACCACGGACCCCTACGGATACTGCGCCTGGCTGGCCCAGGTCTACCAGAGCGGGGATTATGACGAGTGCCCGTATCCGCTGTTCCCGGCCGAGGGCGGGCTACTCAAGTGGGGCAACAACTACAACTCCGACCACTTCTTCTGGCTGATGCGGGACCCGGACCCGGACCGATGGCCGGTCGCCGCCAAGTTCCATTCGAGGCGGGAGTGGGACCTGTTCGAGGGCGGCTTCCTGGAGTTCGTGCTGGCGGCGGTGACCGAACAGGATCCGTACCATGGGGCCGTCGTTCCCGGCGGGATGACGCAGGTCGGCGATGGCCGTGGTTACCGCCCTAGGGGTGACTGGTCGAAGCAGCTGCAGCGGTGAATCCGCGAACCTGGTCAACGGCGATACCCGAGGGCGGCTTCGGCACGGTGACTCAAGGGCCCAGTCTCCGTCGTGGGTGGCACGCTCCGTTTTGCGAAGCTCGCCGAAATACACCAAACGCACTAATCTGCCGCGACCCGCGCGTTGCTCGGCCGTCCAAACTGGTTGGCCGACAGCGCTTCCCAACATTCGATATTGCCGATGTGCGTGCCACAGTATTCATGGCAGCGCGCCGTCCTAGACTCCGCCTCGACCAGATCACTACCAACGTGAGGGCATCGTGTTCAACCGATTCGATCGCGTTGTGATCAACACGGACGACTTCAACGCTCTCGGCATACCGCGCGGTGCGGTCTGCTTCATTCTCGACCTGTACACCACCGACGAGTTCGAGCTCGACTACTCCGACGCGGAGACCGGCGCGACCATCGTGACCTTCAGCGCCCGCTCCGACCAGTTACGGCCGTTCGACAAGTAGTGCGCTTCTTCCGCGTTCGAAGAGATCCGCTCATGCCGCATCCCGCGCGGTTTGCGGGGTTGGCGGGGTTGGCGGGAGAAACTGAAGATCAACGGCCCCGGAACATCAAGGGCCGTCGCTATGTCCGCACACGCCGATTTGCGTGGGCGGGGTTCCACGTCCTGTGTTCGTGTCCGATCTTTGAGGAACGCAACTACGCTCCATACATGTCGGGTTTCGATGACGCTTTCGAAGCGCGGATCGCCGCTCTCGTGACGCCACGGCAGCCTTCGCGCGCAAGCGTGGCGACGAGGAGAAAGAACTCGCTCAGCGCCGCAACAGCGCATACGAGCAAATCCTCGACGCTGGACACAAGGCAGCCACGAAACTCACCAGTTTGAACATTCCGACAGTCGACCTGGTCGCCGATCGGGGTCGGTTTCGACGCCGAACACCAGTCGCTACCGGCTGGCCGTTGGTCCATTACAGAGTGAGTGACGGAGATCGCGCTTGGGACGCCTACAGGTGGTTCGCGCTCACCGACGGCCGGAGCGCCCCGGTCGATGCGACCAGCCGAGGTGGTCTCGATGCCGACGACTTCTTGACCCGCTCGAACGGGCCCGATGGCGCACCACGAAACCAGTTGACGCACTTCGAGAATCGCTTCCGGCGTTTGATCGATGAGGTCTTCGTGTGCACACTCACCCCCGACGGTTACCGGTACGGACCCACCCAGGAGCAGAGCCCACCACGCGGGTGGCTGGGACTTGATTCGTCTACCAGCCGCCTCCTGTACGTGGGCGACCGCGTCCATCAGGGCAACCCCACCGTCGAGGACGGCGGCGTCCTACTGATCAATGGATCCGCTACCCCCACCAACAGGAAATGCGTTCCGTTCGAAACGGCCTTAGCGGAACTCGTTGCTGACAATCTGCAAGATCCCGCCAGCAAGTATTGGTGACCCGGTTCGACTCTCGGCGTGAACTGCTTCGGCTCCAACCCAACTGACAAACGCACGATCATGCCGCATACCGCGCTGACCGAACCGGTCACGCAGCGCCACCGAGACCACCGAAACGACTGGGCCTTATCCGCATGGCGAATTCCGGACGGGGCTCAGTTGTTTCGAGGCTCTCACCAACTCTCGAGCGCTGCGGTCAGCGCGAGGGATCCTGGTCCGCGGGCTGGTTGTAGAAGGCGGCCTCGAGTGATTGGCGCAGTGGGCGATTGAGTGGTTTTCCGCCGGTATCGAGGCCCGGCGCGGGATTGTCGGCGAACCCGGCGATCTGCTCGGACCGCCCGTCGGCGGTGGCGGCCCAGACCTGAGTGTCCGCCGGCCGCCAGATGACCACCGTATCCGGGTTGTGGCTGAGTTCGGCCAGCATCGCATCCGGCCCCCGGAAGGTGAGGACGACTTTGCCATCCCCGGGGAACTCGTATTGCATCGCCTCCGGCTCGATCACGACGGTGAACCGGTGGCTGTCGGACGGGGCCGACACCGCGAGCTGAAACTCCATCGGCCAATCATGCCGCAGCGACCCGGCGCTCGGAGTTGGCGTCCGACGTTGTCGGCAAACGATCGTCTGCCGACGTTGCCGACATCGACGCCGAAACCCACCAGAATCGCGTCGAAATGCCGTGTCGGAAATCAACGCCGGAAAACCCTGTCGTCGAGTAGTTTTCGACGCATGCTGATCGGCTACGCCCGGGTCTTCCCACCCGACCAGCTTCCCGACCACCAAACCGACGCGGTGCGCGGCGCCGGGGTTGCCGAACGCGACATCCATCTCGATATCGCCAGCGGCGCGAAGTCCTCACGCCCCAAGTTCGATCTGGTGATGCAGTTGCTGCGCGAGGGCGACACCCTGGTCGTCACCCGCCTGGACCGGCTCGGGCGTTCGCTGCAGCACCTGGTGAATCTCGGCGCGGAACTACGGGATCGGGGTGTGGGGTTGCACGTGATCGAGCAGGGCATCAACACCGCCACCGCCGAAGGGCGGGCGATGTTCGGGATGCTGGCCGTGCTCGCCGAATATCAGCGCGGGCTGATCGTGGCCAACACCGCCGACGGCCTCGCGGCCGCGCGTGCCCGCGGCCGCGTCGGCGGGCGGCGCCCGAAACTGACCGCCGAGCAGGCCACGCTCGCCCAGCGCCTCTACGACGAGGGACGGCATACCGTCGGCCAGATCGCCGACATGCTCGGGGTCAAACGCGGCACCCTCTATGGACACCTTGACAAGACCAGCGTCGGTACCCGGCCCCGATCCGGCTCCGCCGAGCTCCCACCGGCGGCCTCGGCGTGAGGCTGAGCACTCGTGAAAATCGTTGCAGCCGAACTTGATCGGCCAAGTGGCGGTCGTTCACTGCATCAGACGGGCGCGTAACTGGGCGAGGTCGTCGGGTATGAACAGGTTTGCGGCCGGGCCGGCGAACCTGCGCGTCTCGCGGGTGAACTCGTCAAGGACGGCCGAGATCTGCTCGGGTTCGTGCCCGTAGAAAACCAGCAGGCGCTCGACTTCGGTGCGGGTGTGCACGAAATGCGGTGGCATTCCGGATTTGCGGATCAGCAGTTCCCGCTCCAGCAGCAGATTGCCCGGGCTCGGATCGTTGTGGATCAGAAAGCCCAGGACCTGACGAGCGGTCTCGGGGTCGGTGCGTACCGCGACCTCGAGTTCCTCGACCAGCGCGGCGAACTGCGCCGTGCGCCGCAGATCCCGGGGTTCGGGGAGCCGGGCCCGAGTCCGGACGGGTGCGTCACCGGGGTAGACGCGATCCGGTGCCGGCGTGACGAGCAGTGGCGCGAGGGTGCCGCGCGCACGAATTCGTCCGTGCGCCACCAGATCCAGGGCGAGAGCGGCGGTGGTGAGCAGGTCTTCCTGACGGTGCCAGGGCAGTCGTTCATACGGCTGCCACATGCGCATTCCCGCGCGGTGCGACAGTTCGGCGGCCTCCCACACCTGCGCGAGGGGCGCCGCGGACTGCTTGCGCAGGGCCGCGGTGGACAGGGTCAGCTCGTCGAGCAGGCAGCGCAGGAGGCGGAACCACACCCCGGCGTGCACACGGCGGCCGGGCAGGGTGACCGTTCCGGTGGTGAGCGCCTGGTGGGTGTAGTTCTCCAGTGTGGCAAGGGGTTCGCCGATCGGTACCGGCGCGACGTCGTGGCCGGTCAGCTCGATCTGCAGCACCTGCTGCGGGGTCAGCAGCCGACGGCGGTGGATCGTGCAGCCGATGGTCAGCGGCAGATCCCACACCCACGACCGTCGTGGTGCGGACCCGATCGTGCACAGTGGGCAGGATCGGCGCAGCCCTTACTCTGACCCATGCTTCGACCGCTGCATAGCGCGTCTCATCGTCCAGTACCTGCTCCAGCGCGGCGCGTCGGTCAGCCACGGTGGCACGGGCGGCCGACGCCTTCTCTGCTAGGGCCGCTGCTCGCTCGCCACCTGCAGCCTCGGCAGCGGAGTCCAGCTGGTCGGATACGCTCTGCGCCACGGTGAGGGCGTCGCGTTTTGCCTTTACCATGGCTGCCACCGAAGTCCGGACTCGCTGGTGCAGGTCCACGATCTGCTGACGAGTAGCGTGCAGACTCAGCGTGCGGGCCAGCTTATCCGTGCCGTTGGACTTGACCTCCAACGCCTCCAGCGCGGCCCAACACAGCCCTGCGGCGGTCATAGGAGCTTCCGTGGCTCGAGCAATGTGCGCGGTGCGCAGGCTCTCGCGCAGTGCGAGCGGCCAGTGGGTGGTCAGTGGCCGCACCGGACCCTGCACCACCACGGTGCTCTCGTCGGGCGCCACCGCGACCACCCTCATCACGGACATCGTCGAGCTGCTCAACCGCCGCCAACACTTGGACACCGAGCGCCGGTACACGGCTTGGGAACTCACCACGCCACCTGGCCGGCCGGGCGCCAGCCGATTCACCGATATGAAGCGACTCTAAACCGGTGTGGGATAGCGATGCATTCGCTACTATTCCGCTCGTTACGGTGAATCGGAAGGCAATAGGCGGCAGGCGCAATCACATTGCCGCCCCTGTCGCTGTGCCAACATCATCAGCCTGGCAAAGGGAGCCAGTATGAAGCGAACCGACGCAACAGTCCCCGCAGTTGAACTCCTCTCACATATCCACGCCGCGGGCTTCGCCTCTGTGGACCACTTCATCGCCACGCTACGTGTTGACCCGCTGGCCGATACAACCCAGCTACCACCCGTCGCTTCGTCACTACCTTCTCGCCCTGGACGGCACCGAAAATAAGGCTGCCGCGCCCGTTCGGTCTTGTCGGCCAACCATCTGCGCGACAGTCAGGTCGGCGTACGCCTGGAACAGACCGTCGTCGTGTGCGCACACCGCGTGCCTCCGGGGTCACCGGGCAACTTCGGCGCTCGAGGTGCGGTTCGACCGACGAGCAGCTGCGACGGCCGGATCCTCTGACAACCGTTCGCGGGCGGTGCCTTACCGATGGGTCTGTGGCCTGGCCATCGCGGTCGTCGCGCTGGCCACCACCGCGACGCTGATTCGCACCGAGGTCGCCTTGCTGCTGCCGATCGCACGGTTCACCGGCATGGCCTGGTTGATCGCCGCCGGCTTCTTCGTCTCGAATCCCCCCGCCGAATCGCGGCCTCGGGATTCAACAATCTGAATAGACCGTGATCTGACCGCCGCATGATCGTTGCCGTTTCAACAGCAACAGTCCGCACTTGTAACAAACGCACCCCGCCGAATCCAAGGGTCCGGCGGGGTGCGTTTCGCATGTCTCGGCTCAGCGTCCGACGGCTCGTCGAGCATTCTCGGCGGCGGGCGATGGCTTGCCGTTCCACAGGTGCAGCGCGTAATCGACGTCCGCCTGAACTGCCACCGCTCTACCCGACCTCCGGCAGCTGCGCGCCCTGCTCGACGAGCTGGGCATATTGACGCCCTGCCCGGCGTACGATCGAGTTCGTGAGCAGTGGCGCCATGCCGAACGCAGCGGTGCAGGGCTCGGACCTGTGGGCCCGGGTGTTTGCGGCGCTGTATGACCCTCTGCTGTGGGTGGGTGAGAGGGCGGGCATGGGCGCTCGTCGGAGTGATTTGCTTGGCCGTGTGAGGGGGCGGACTGTCGAGCTCGGCAGTGGAACCGGCCTCAACCTGAGGTACTACCCTGACGGCCTTGACGAGCTGATCTTGACTGAACCGGAGGCCGCGATGCGTACCCGGTTGGTTCGAAGGCTGCGTCGCAGTCGACACCGGGCGCGTGTGCTCGACGCATCGGCGGAACATCTCCCGTTCGCGGATGAAACCGTGGATTCGGTCGTCTCAACGCTCGTGTTGTGCACTGTCGACGACCCTGATCCGGTGTTGCGGGAAATCGGGCGCGTATTGCGCCCCCGCGGCCAGCTGCTGTTCCTCGAGCACGTGCGTTCCCAGTCGCCGCGACTTGCCTATTGGCAAGACCGCCTCGCCGACCCGTGGCGCCGGTTCGCGGAGGGCTGCCACTGCAACCGTGCCACCCTCGAACTGATCCGGGCGTGCGGGCTGGAGCTCGACGACGTACAGGAAATGTCGTGGCGGAGAATGCCCCCGATTGTTCGACCGCTGATCATGGGTGTGGCCACGAAAAGCGATACCTGACGGCACCGCCTCGCTGCCTCACCGGCCTGCAGGCGGCGGGATGGCCGCCGCCCGACGGGGTGGCTCGGACCAGCGCAGAACCACACCAATGTCCTTATTGTCGTTGCCGTGGTAGCCGATGGATACGAAACGCGGCGACCGGTAACACGGCGCAGGCTGGAATTGGCTTGGCTAGCTGGAGCTTTCGTCCTTGACCACTGGTTCCTGGAACTCGGTGACCCAGTCGTCGACGTTGTCGGGGCATTCCAGGTTGACCTCCCTGGGGTAGCCGGTAGAGCGGTAGCCGTTGGCATCGATCCAGCGGCCCAAGGTCTGGAACGTGGGCAGGCTGGTTTCCATTGACCCACGGTGCACGGTGGTCGCTGCCTGTTCGATGGGTGGCAGGTCCACGATCCGCAACCTGTCATCCTCCGCGAGAGACGCGCAGACCTCGACGCCCGCGTGGATCAGAACCCCACCGTCGGGCGCGTCCTCGTAGTACGCGATACCGGGCCCTGAAGGGACGATGCCAGCAATCTCCAGACGCCGGAAAAGCTCACCGTACAGCGGCCCGATGACCGGACCGATGCTGTCGAAGTCCTGCGCCACAGCAATCAATTCGGCAACCCGCACGCTCGGCAGATTCTTCACTACGACATCGTTTTCGGGCATCTGCCCCTCGCTCTCGATCGATCGGAGCCGCGCCTCGACCTGAACCAACCGAGCCGAAGTGGCCTGCATGGTCGCCTCCAGTTCTGCTCGTCGCAGCCGGAGCATGGCGCGCAGTTCCGCGGTTGTGACCTTCTCATCCAGAATTTCCCGGACCTGCTGGAGGGTGAATCCCAGATCTTTGAGCGCAACAATACGGTTGAGGCGGGCCAGCTGGCCGGCGTTGTAATAGCGGTAGCCGGTGGCAGGGTCGACTCGAGCCGGGCGCAGAACGCCGGTCGCGTCGTAGTGACGCAGCATCCGGACTGACACACGGCCGTGTCGGGCGAAGTCTCCGATGGTGAACATGACGTCTCCTAGCTGACGACCTGACACGGTGAGAGAGTCAAGAACCTACTCGATCGTTCCCCGGACACCGGCTTGGCCCGGCTGTCCTACGGGCAAGCCCCGCCCAGCTCGACGGGGTCGCCGCTTTCGCCGTGTCAGCCTGGATCTGCCCGCGCCGCAGATGCATTCGCGACCTCCTACCCACGGGGGAGGGCGACCGTGATTGTCACACCTGTGCGTGATTGGCCGTGGGCGACGGTCGGCGATGAGATTCGAATATGACCACAATGACTCATTTTCGGCGGCGGGCGATCAAGGTGATTGCTACCGCGCTGATTGCTGCGACCGCTCTGGCTGCCACGGGATGTGAGGGCGCCGCGAAAACCCCTGACTCGGCAGAGTCGGCCGGTGGGCGCGGGCAGCTCGTCTCTGCCGAGCACTTGCGCAGCTACACCACCGAGGACGTGCGAACGGAGCTCACCGACAACGGATTCGACGCCAGCACAACGCAATTCGGTGTCGAAACCTATCGATTGGTCTATCGCACGATTGATCCCGGCGGCCAGGCGACGACGGCGAGTGGGCTGCTCGCGCTGCCTGGCGGTGTCGAACACGAACTTTCGATAGTGGAGTACGAGCACGGCACACAGCCCACCAAGTCCGAGGCCCCATCCGTGGCGGCGGACAGTGGTGATGTGGCGGTGGCGCTGACCTATGCGGCCGCCGGGTTCGCCGGTGTCGTACCCGATTACCTGGGGTTGGGCCTGGGGCCCGGGCGACACCCGTATCTGGACGTCCCGTCGGAGACCACCGCGTCGCTGGATATGTTGCGTGCGGCGAGAACCGAGGCCGCGGCGCTCGACCGGAAGCTGGGCGGCAAGGTCTACATCACGGGCTTCTCCCAGGGCGGTCCGGCGGCGATGGGACTGGCGCGGGCGCTGCAGCAGGGTGCCGACAGTGCATGGCGACCTGCTGCGATCGCCGCGATCAGTGGGCCGCTCGACATGCGGACCGCCGAGTTACCCGCCGCGTTGGACCACATTTTGGACCCGGCATCCGCCGGCTTCTACGCCGCCTATCTTCTGGTGTCCTGGAATCACCTGCACCAGCTCTACAGCTCGCCGAGCGAAGTATTTCAGCCGCCCTACGACGCGACGATGGACCAGTTGTTCGACGGCACGCACACCACTGATGAACTGCACCAAGGCTTACCGGGGAGCATCGATCAGCTGCTGACCCCGCACGCTGTGGATATGCTGCGCAATCCGACCGGTCCACTGGCCGATGCATTGCGCATCGCCGACAGCACCTGCACTGACTGGACCCCGCAATTGCCCATCCGGCTCTATGTCGGAGACATGGACACCGACGTCGCCGCCGACAACAGCGCACAGTGCCGCGCGGCGTTGCAGCAGCATGGCGTCGACGCCCCGGTCTTCGACCTCGGTCCGGTCGACCACAACGGGTCCGGAATCGGCGCGACTGCCCAGGCCGTGCGCTGGTTTACCCAGCTCGAGGCCGAGAAGTGACATTTCGAACCGCGACTGGTGTGGATATCCACTGTGGGTCCACTTGAAGCAATGCCGCACAGCGGTAAAACGCGGCTATCAGTCGAAAACTACCTGGGCAAGCGCCTTTTCATTCGAATCTTCGATCAGGCCGCGGATAGAGATTCGGTAGCGGCATCGGCCGGCGAACGGTTCACCTACGACCCGACTCGAGCCCGCGATAGGAGGGCCTGCCCGCCGCATTGGGCCGGTGATCGTGTTCGGGCTGATATCCACCGCAATGCCATACAGCCTGTACTTCCGCGGTCTCGCCGAGGTCGATGCGGGCACAGCCGTGGTGCTCGCGTTCCTCGAACCGCTGACCGGCGCGATGCTGGCCGCCGCAATCCTGATGGTCCTCGTCGGCGCCGCTCGCAATACCTACTCGACGGCACCGTAATGGTCGACGATCTCGTCATTGGTGGTGCGCCATACGCCCGGATGGTTCGCCACATACTCCAAGGCCTGGTCCAGATATTTGATACGGAACGCCTGGTCGATGACGAAGGGGTGTAGCGCGAGGGCCATGACGCGGCCGCTGTCGGCGGACTCTTCGTAGAGCCGATCCAGCTGGTCCTTGACGATCTGCACGAAATCCGCACCGCGCAAACCGGTTCCGAGGAACAGGCTGTTGTCGTTGAGTTCGACCGAATACGGAACGCTCAGCAACCCGGGCACATTTAGCCGATACGGTTGATCGTCATTGGTCCAGTCCAGGACGTATTCGAGGCCGAGTTCGGCGAGCAGTTCCGGGGTGTGGAAGGTTTCGGTGAGCGCGGGCCCCATCCAGCCGCGCGGGCGACGGCCGGTCGCGTGCTCGATGGTTTCGACGACGTCGAGCAGATAGGCGCGTTCGTCGTCGATCGACATAAACGTGAACGCGACCGCATGTCCGACCGCATCCGCTGCCTGTCCCGCAACCGCGACGCGATCGCCGAATACCTCGAGGTGGTCCGCGAGAACGCCGCCTCCTGACACTGTTGCGCCAGAACCTGTTGACTCCTAATGAGAACCTGTTCTAATTTTTGGCATGCATAGATTTGACGGCCGCCGTGTATTGGTCACCGGAGCAGGATCTGGTATCGGGCAGGGGATCGCCCTGCGGCTGCTCGATGAGGGGGCGACATTGGTTGCCGCCGATATCGATGCGGCCGGCCTGGAGAGCACCGCGACGAAGGCGGGTGATGCGGCCGAGCGGCTGCGCGTCGTGCAGGTGAATATCGCCGATATCGAGTCGGTGCGGACCGCGACGGGCGAAGCGGTCGAATTCCTGGGCGGCCTGGATGTGCTGGTGAACGCCGCTGGCATTCTGCGGCCGGCGCGCACCGAGGAGATGCCGCTCGAGGTGTGGAACCAGGTCATCGGGGTCAACCTCACCGGCACCTTCCTGATGACCCAGAGCGCGTTGCCCGCGCTGTTGGAGTCCGGTCACGGCGTCGTGGTGAATCTCTCCTCGACCGCGGCCTTCAGCGCGGCGCCCTATCTGGCGTCGTATGCCGCGTCCAAGGGCGGGGTGAACGCCTTCACGCACGCGATCGCGCTGGAGTACGCCAAGCAGGGGTTGCGCGCGGTGAATATCGTGCCCGCGGGCATCACCAGCGGGATCACCACCAAATCCATCCGCGATCAGCCGGAGGGCTTCGATCCGACGCTGTTCTCGCGCCTGACCGGCTGGCTCAACGGCGGTGCGCTCGGCAGTCCGGAGGATATCGCCGGTGTGGTTGCCATGGTCGCCTCCGATGACGGCCGCTACATGACCGGCAGCGAGATCCGCATCGACGGGGGCGCCCTGATGTAGTTGGGCGAGCAGCAGGATCGCAATCGGTGGATCCTGGAGTCGCCGATCGAAGCGCTGGTCTTCCGTTTCGGCACCGGACAATTGGTATGTTCACAACCGGTGGTTTCGGATAAGCCGCTGGCCGGAACCGTCGTCGACGATCCACTGCAGATGTCACCGCTGATCACGCACGATCGCAAGATCCTGCAGGGCACGATCACTGGAATCCTGCGGGTCAGCTGGAGTCGGGGGCATCCGGTCCGGTGGTCGAAACCCGCTCGACGAGCGCGAGGGTCCGGTGAATCGCCTTATCCCGCGCGGCATCGTCGAGGTCGTCGAGTTGTGTCATCGATGATCAGTGAGGCGATGCCGTGCACCGTTGACCAGGCGGCGTATTCGGCGTCCGTGCGCGCGGCGCACGGACGGTTCGGTCTGGCCGAAGCTCGAGACGCACGTCACGCGGCCTGTATTAGCGTGCGGGGCCGCGGTTCGGCTGTCGCACTGTCGTTTTCGCCCGATTCCGCGCGATCGAGCGGAGAAGGTGGCGGAGATCACAGAACTCGCTTTGGTTGCGGTCGTGGTGCTGACTGCGGTCCGATTCGGCACCGGGGCATCCGCATTTACGGAGCTGGTTAATCATGATCTTGACCGGATGCAGGTCCACCTCGGAGGGTTACGACCAGGTGTAGATCACGTTTATAACGCAGTAAACCAACCTGAAGTTTCTTTTACTCTATCCACCTGCCGGCAACATCAATTCTCAGGCAACATCTCGCAGGTCCGAGCGGCATTTTCCGACCATTGGGAGGTCTATGTCAGCAATACGGCTAACTGCTCGAAGAATGTTTGTAACCGACCGGTGGTTTCTCGTTTGTGATCTGGGATCGGCTGCCGAAGGTCGGTTGCGGGGTCCGGTGTCGACCACCTGAATCGCCGCCGAAAGTTTGCTGGACGAGTGAAAAATGATGCACCCACATGGGTTTGCTGGGGCGCTGCTTTATACGCTCGACCACGGCGGGGAGGGTTGCGTCGGGATAACGATTGTGTACAGTTGACGGTAACGCTGGCCGCAGCTGAGCTGGACTCGCTGCGGCCAGCGGAACTCAATTGGGGGGCTCCAGAACTCATTCGCAACGGTGCGTTGCTACCAGTTACCCGGACCCGTTTCACTCACCGTGTGCTCGGCGTTGTCTGCCAGCGCTGCGCGGGATCCTCCTGAGCGCCAACGAATCCCGACATCGCCGCGGCTCGGGCGTCCTGTTCGAGTGCGGCCCGGCGACCCAGCACGAAGACATAGCCGAGAAACAATGCCTCCGCGACGAATCCGATGCCAACCTTCACCGGCACGGGCAGCGAGCTCGGTGTCACGAAACCCTCCAGCAGCCCGCAGACCAGCAGCACCGCGATCAGACCGAGCGCGACCGTCGCGGTGGCCCGGCCCTGGCGCGCCACCGCCTCCAGACGACTCGACCGTCCCGGATCGATCAATGTCCAGCCAAGCTTCAGTCCCACCCCGCCGGCCACGAAGACCGCCGTCAGCTCGAGCGTGCCGTGCGGCAGGAGGAATCCGAAGAACGAGTCGAGCCGACCGGCATCGGCCATCAACCCGCCGGTCACCGCCGTATTCAGCGCGTTTCCGAATAGGAGGTACACCGCGGGCAGGATCAGGACCCCGGTGAACAGCACCATCGCGGTCACCCAAGCGTTATTGGTCCAAACCTGCGCGGCGAACGCGTCATGCGGATGTTCGGAGTAGTAGGTCTCGAATACGCCGCCAGGTGCGGTGAGCCAGTCGTTGTGATCGGAGATGCCGAACAGATCGCGCGCTGAACCGGACCCAGCGATCCAGACCGCCAGACCGGTGGTGACGATGACGAAGACCGCCGCCACGGCGACCCACCACGGCCATGCCCGATACAGCGTCGCGGGGAAGCGGTGCGTGAAGAACCGGCCGACCTGGCGCCACGCATCGCCCCTGGTACCGAGCACCCGGCCGCGGGCCTTGGTGAGCAGAGCGCTCAGTCCGGCGATGAGTTCCGGATCCGGACTGTGCGATTGCAGCCGCGCCAACTGCTGTGACGTGCGTCGGTACAGCGCGACCAGTTCGTCGGTCTCCGCGCCGCTGAGCTTGCGCCGACCGGCCAGATACGCCAGCCGATCCCATGCCCCCCGCTGTGCGTAGCTGTACGCGTCCACGTCCATTGGTTGCCTCCCATACCGCCGGTCGGAAGAATGCTATCGACATGGCTGAATTCACCACCGGCGAAGCGGTCGCACTCGAACTGCCGATCGCCCGGATCCCGACCAGGGCCACCGCGTTACTCTTGGACGTGCTGGTGCAATTCATGCTGGGCGGCATGCTGATGCTCGGAATCGGTGCGGCACTGGTCTTCTTCGACCCGGACTCCGCGTGGTACAGCGCGGCGGCGATCACCACGATCGTCGGGACACTGGTCGGCTATCCGGTGGTCTGCGAAACCTTCATGCGCGGACGCACCGTCGGCAAGCTCGTGTTGGGGCTGCGGGTAGTGCGCGGTGACGGCGGGCCGATCGATTTCCGCCATGCCCTGACCCGCGGTCTGGCGGGTGTCATCGTCGACTTCTGGATGTTGGGCGCATTCGGCGCGGTCGGGGTTCTCACCTCGATGTGCTCACCGAATGCGCGCCGGGTCGGCGATGTGCTCGCGGGCACCGTTGTGGTGCACGGTCAGCGCCGCGTGCCCTTCCCGCTCCTTGCCGTCGCACCGCCCTGGCTGCTCGCCTGGTCCGGACAGTTGGACCTGTCCGGCGTTACCGAGGATCTCGCACTCGCGGTGCGCCAATACCTGTCTCGCATCAACACCCTCACCCCCGCCGTCCAGGTGAACCTAGGCCACACCCTGCTCACCGTCGTCTGCGACCGCCTGCAGATCCCGGTCCCGGTGGGTTACCCACCCGTCCAGATCCTCGGCGCGGTCATCGCCGAACGCCAACGCCGTACCCTCGCCCCGATCATCACCCCGATGGTGATGGGAGCCCCCCGCCCGATGCCGATCGCCAGCGTGAGCTGAATCTCGTCGAATCCTTCCCGGCACCACGTTCATTCGCCTGCAGGACCGCCGGTGCTCGGCGGACTTGGACTCGCTGGTGGTCGAGGAGCGTACTCTGTGGCTTCGGTGGTCGGCACCGCACCCTGGCTTGTGGTCGTACTGGTTCTGATTGCCCTCCTATAGGCAGGCTTCGTAGCGATTGTCCTGCTCACCAAGGTTTTACGCGCCGGATCGCGCGATAGCGGTCCCCGCCGACCGCGGAACACGAAGTCACATAGTGCCGGACTGTTTGAGTTCCAGGTATTCGTCGGCCAAGGCTTCCGGGAGGTGTTCCAGGGATGCCCCGACAACAGCAATGCCCATGCGGCGCAGGGTTTCCTGGACCAGCGCGTGTTCAGCGATCAAGGATTCGGCGGCTGCGGCCGGGTAGAGGTCGGCAAGGGTGCCGCGTTTGGCGGCGGCCGCGGCGACATCGGGGTCGGTGACCGAGACGATGAGGACGCGGTGGCGTTGGGCAAGCGTCGGCAGGACCGGTAGTAGATTCTCTTGAACGGCAGCACCGTCCAGACTGGTGAACCAGACCACCAGGCTGCGGCGGCGGGCACGTTGGATGGCGGCGCGCACCAGGCCCACGCTGTCGGTATCGACCAGTGCGGGGGTGACACCCGCCATGGCGTGCATGAGTTTCAGCTGCAGGCGACGACCACCCACACCCCGGACCTCGGTGCGGACCTGCCGGTCGAAGGCGAGCAGATCCACCGAATCGCCTGCGGCGGCAGCTAATCCGCCGAGCAGGAGGGCGGCCTCGATACTCGCGTCCAGTCGGGTGCCGGTGCCCACGCGGCCCGCGCTGATGCGGCCGGTATCGAGCACCATCAGCATGTGCCGGTTGCGTTCCGGACGCCAGGTGCGCACCAGCACATCGGTCGCGCGGGCGGTGGCGCGCCAGTCGATGGCCCGCACATCATCACCGGCGACATATTCACGGAAGGAATCGAATTCGGTGCCCTGACCGCGCATATTCGCGACATTGCGACCCTCGAGATGTTGCAGCCGTTCGACTTTCGAGCGTAACAGTCGTTCGCTGCGGAATTCCGGCAACGCACGGACTCGCGCGGGCACCGCGTGGCGACTCTGCCATCCGGCCATGCCCAGCAGGCCGAACAATCGCACCGTCACCGGACCGGCGACCCGATCCCCGCGATATGTCGGGGTCAATGTGGTACCCACGCGCAGACGGGTGTTCGGTGGCAGATCAAGCCGGTGCATGCGGGTTTCGGCGCGGGCACTGCCGGGCCAGTCGTCCCACAGCCGGCCGCGTGCGGTTCTGGTTCCGTTGTTCACCACGCCGAGTTCCACTTCGGCGCTGCGGCCGAGCCGGATCACGATCAACGATTCCCTGGTCAGCTCGAGATCGCGCGCTCGCGCCACCGTGCCGAGATCGAAAAGCACAAGGGCGGCAAGCACACTCGTCATGAGCACGACACCGAGCCACGACGGCATGACGAAACAGACGAACAGCGCGAGCACCGCCGCCGTCGCCGCGAGCCGACCGGTTACGACCATGAGCTACACCGGAACCGGAACCGAAAGCAGCAGAGACGACATGACGCCCTCGGTCGTCACACCGTCCAACTCTGCCTCGGGCCGCAGATGCAATCGATGCCGAAGTGCCGCGACCGCAACCGTTTTCACATCGTCCGGGGTTACGAATCCGCGACCGTTCAGCCAGGCGAAGGCGCGCGAGGCCGCCATCAGCGCGGTCGCGCCGCGGGTGGAGGCACCGTGTTGCACCGCGGGGGAGTTGCGGGTGGCCCGGCAGATATCCACCGTGTATGCGAGCACCTCCGGGCTGATGGCGACCCGGGCGATCGCCGTCCGCGCCGCGGCGATATGAGCCGGACCGGCGACCGGACGCAGACCGGCCGCGGTCAGATCGTGCGGATCGAAACCGCCCGCATGCCGCTGCAGAATGCGGAATTCGTCATCGCGGCCGGGCAATTGGATATCGACCTTGAACAGGAAGCGGTCCAGCTGCGCCTCCGGCAGCGGATAGGTGCCCTCCTGTTCGATCGGATTCTGCGTGGCCACCACGACGAACGGGTCCGGCAGCGGCCGCGGTTCACCGTCCACCGAAACCTGCCGCTCCTCCATTGATTCCAGCAGCGCCGATTGAGTTTTCGGGGGCGTGCGGTTGATTTCGTCGGCGAGCAGCAGATTGGTGAAGACCGGGCCGTGCCGGAAGGTGAATTCGGTGGTGTGCGGATCGTAGATCTGCGAACCGGTCACATCGCCCGGCATCAGGTCCGGGGTGAACTGGACCCTGGCGTGCTCGAGATCGAGGGCCGTCGCGAGCGCACGGACCAGCAGCGTCTTGGCGACGCCGGGCACGCCTTCCAGCAGCACATGGCCACGGCAGAGCAGTGCGAGTACCAGATACATGATCGCGTTGTCGTTGCCGATCACCGCCTTGCCGATCTCGGCACGCAGCGCGGCGAATGCGGCACCCGCCTCCTCGGCGGTGGGGGTGTGGTTGGTGTCCGTGCTGGTCATCCGACCTCCGCCTCTATCCATTCGAGTTGTGTGGCAACGAATTGCAGGGTGCTCGCATCGGGCACCGGTCCGTACAGTGCGGCGTCGACCATGCCTGGATCGGCCCTGGTCCGCGCGGCGATGGTCGCGACAAGCCGGTCCGGCGTGATGTCGGTGCCGACCGCGAGCATCGGGCGGATGCGGCGCAGGGTGGCGGCGCGCAGCCGGGCAGCGATATGTTCGTAATCCTTCGACCGGCGGTAGAGCGCCGCCTGACCGGCGAGCAGTTCGTTCGCCACCACCTCGACCGGTCGCGGTTCACCGACCAGCACACCGCGACGGCGCGCCCGCCACCACACCAGTACCGCCGCGGCGATGAGGAATTGCAGGCCACCGAAGGCGACCGGTGCGGGCAGCCTGCCGAAGATGGAATCCTTGCCCGCGCCGAAGCCGGAGTCGTCGCGGTTGCCGTCCGGATGGTGCTCGGTTGGTTTGGGCGGCGGAATATCCGGTGGCGGCTTGTGCGGTGCCGGCGCGGCCCACGAATTCAGCACCGCGTACAGCAGCACGACCAGCGCGATGGCGGCGAGCAGTGCGGCCCAGAATTTCGGATTGCGCAGCAGATCGGGTAGGGGCGGAAGTTGTCTGCGGGACTTGGTTTTCTCGGTGATCGTCGCTTCGACCGGTTCCGATGCGGGCGGTGGGGCGCTGCGCGAGTAGCGGTCGGCATATTCCAGGCGGCGGTATTCGTCCTCGGTGGCGCGGCGGCCGCCGTAGACGACCTCGTCGAAACTGTGTGCGGCCGGATGTAATTCGCTCGCATCCGCGACCGGCAGCGCGGTGCTCGCATCGTCGGCGGTTTCGCGCGCGGTCCGCGAGCGGCGGACCTCCAGCATGCCGCGCTGTTCCAGACCGCGCAGTACCGCGCGGAACCGCTCGCGCAGCGCGGTATCGAAATCCTGCTGCAGTGCGGCATTTTCGGCGGCGTCGCGATGAGCGTCCGCGGGGCCGAGTCGCGGTGGCGGCGGAGCCGTGGGCTCTTTCGATGCGGGTTTGCCGAGTTCGGTCATCGTTTGTCCGTCCCAGGGACTCGGATATCCAGCCCCTCGCGACGGCACCGGCGATCCACATATGAGACCACCCGCGTCGCCGACTCGACCACCTCACCGAAGGTGATGATCAACAGTGCGGACACCGACAGCAGAACGATGACCTGCCAGCGATGGGTGCCGGTGAAATCCGCAAGGTACCACGGAATGCCGAGCAGTGGCACGGCGACAAGGACGATCAGTGCGCGGCACGCGAACCACAAACCGGTTATCGCCGACTGCGCACCCTCGACCAGCAGTTTCGAGCGCGTAACCGCATCGGCGTGCGTGGTCCGTTCGACGAACATCACCGGCACCGCGACGAACCGTCCGGCCCGCAGATAGCCCAGCCAGATCAGTGCGAACGGACAGGTGATGATCAGCAGGCTGCCGACGACCAGCACACCGATGCCGACCAGGGTGAACAGCACATGGAAGGCCAACAGCGGACCGGCGACCGCGCCCACCCGGCCCAGGGCCGTTCGCCAGCCGATCGGCGACCCGGCAACCGTCGCGAGTCCGAGCGCGACCGTCATCCCGCGTAGCAGAAAGCGCAGCAGCCAGGCGGCGGCTGCCGTGGTGAGGATGGCCGCCCACGCGGTGCCGGCGTCCGCCCCGTCGGTCAGATAGGAGATTGCGCCCGTGACCGCGACGACCAGCAGTTCGGCGAGGACGAGTCCGAGCGCGGTCGTGCCCGCCAGCACGACGACATTCGCCTGGATCAGCGCGAACGGCTCGTCGAGCAATTCGCGGAAGCTCAATGGGCGGATCGGCACCGTCGTTCCAGGGGAGGTTGGTACCGGATCGTTCCCCGCCCCGACGGTACCGGCCGGCTCGGCGGCTGGTAACACGCGGCCGAGTCTAGCCGTCGGTGACCCGGCAGGCTGGGCGCAACATATGGATGGTGCTCTCTGTCAGCGATCGAGCAGCCGGTCCACGACCTTCCGGTAGCGCGCTGGGTCGACCAGCGGGAGGTCGAGCAGTGCGCGCAGGTAGACACCGTCGCCGACCAAGCGGATGGTGTCGGCCCACACCGGATCATCGATCTCTTTGTCCAGGCCGGCTGACCAACCGTCCATCATGTCCGACAGCGCCTGCTTCACCTCATCGGTTTCCGGGCCGGACTTGGCGTCGACGGTGCGCATGGCCGCGACCATCGAACGGTAGAGCGCCAATTCGAGCGCGTCGGAGGCATTGTTCGGATTCGGGGTCTGCAGATACCACTCGGCTACGGATACGCCCTTGGCGACGGCGGCGCTGAGCTGTTGTTCGGCGCGTTCGCTCAGTCGTCGCACGAGACCGGCGAGCAGGGCATCCTTGCTCTTGAAGTGGTACAGCAGGCCGCCCTTGGAGATCCCGGCGGCCGCGGCGACATTCTCCAGGGTCACCTGGGACATGCCCTTTTCCAGCAGCAGGGTTTCGAGCGCGTCCAGGATTCGATCGCGGGTGTTTGCGGTCACTCGGCAACTATACCGGCTGGACGGTAAGGACAGTTTACTGTACCGTCTGGACGGTAAGAAAACGGACGATGGAAGTCGACAAGGCGATGACCACACAATTCGAGAAGGACACCGAGGCCATGCCGCCGCGTGCGACGGCGCGTGATTGGGCCGGTCTGGTCGTGCTGGCGCTGGCCCTGCTGCTGCTTGCTGTCGACGCGACCGTGCTCGATCTGGCGGTACCCGCCATCAGCGCGGAACTCGCGCCGACCACGCCACAGCTGTTGTGGATCATCGACGTGTACTCATTCGTGCTGGCCGGACTGCTCGTCGTCATGGGCAATCTGGGTGACCGGATCGGACGCCGCAGGTTGCTGCTGATCGGGGCCGTCGGATTCGGCCTCGCCTCGGTGCTCGCTGCTTGGTCGGTCAATCCGGAGATGCTCATCGCCGCGCGCGTGCTACAAGGTGTCGCAGGTGCGACCCTGATGCCCGCGACGCTGGGTCTGATTCGGTCGATGTTCCTGGATTCGCGACAGCGCACCTTCGCCATCTCGGTCTGGTCCGCGATGGCCGGTGGCGGTGCGGCCGCCGGCCCGCTGGTCGGCGGCTGGCTGCTCGAGCATTACTGGTGGGGTTCGGTCTTCCTGGTGAATCTGCCGGTGATGCTGGTGCTACTTGCGGTGGGGCCGATGCTCGTTCCGGAATCCCGCGACCCGAAGCCAGGTCGCTTCGATCTCGCGAGTGCGGTGCTGTCCATGCTGGCGCTGGTGCCGGTGGTGTATGCGGTGAAGGAGTCCGCGGCACACGGTATGAGCTCGCGGCTCTTGGTGATCGGCGCGATCGGTGTGATCGCGGGTGTGCTGTTCGTGCGCAGACAGCGCGGTCTCGCGCATCCGATGATCGATCTGAAGCTGTTCGCATTGCCCAGATTCCGCACCGCAGTGCTCACCACTCTGCTCGCGGTATTCGCGCTGGCCGGTGTGCTGTTCTCCGCTTCGCAGTATCTGCAGTTGGTGCTGGGGCATTCGCCGATGCGGGCCGGACTCCTCCTGCTGCCCGGTCTCGCGGCCAGCGTATTCGCCTCGTTGGCGGCGGCGTGGTTGGTTCAGGTAATGCGTCCGGGAGCGGTGCTGGGTGGTGCGCTTGTGCTCGCCGCGGTCGGTTCGGCGCTGTTCCTGTGGTTGAGCCCGGACGCGGCGACCAGTACGTTGCCGTTTATTCTCGGGTTCCTACTCATCGGGGCCGGTGTTGGTGTGGCACTGACGGTTTCGTCCGATTTGGTGGTGAGTTCGGCTCCGGCCGAGCGGGCCGGTGCGGCTGCGGCGGTTTCGGAGACCGCCTACGAGACCGGCATCGCACTCGGAGTCGCCGTCCTCGGCAGCCTGACCATGGCGGTGTTCCGGGGTGGCCTCGACCTGTCTCAGGTACCGAGCACACAGACCGGCGCAGCCTCGGAATCTCTCGGCGGCGCCACCGAATTCGCCCGTCAGCTACCGCAATCGATGGCCGATGGATTCCTGACCTCGGTGCACGAGGCCTTCGTCTCGGGCATTCACGCCGCGGCGATCGGCACGGCCGTGGTGCTACTGATCGCCGCGGTGGTGGCCTTCCGATTGCGGACGGCCCGCGGGTGAACCAGCGCACCCGATGCGAAGTCATAGGCACCGGCGTCGACGCCCTACCCCGCCTGCGGATGATCCGCCGAGACTCGAGTAGCCGCGACCCCTCGCGCCGCTGCCCTATCCGGCGCAACCTGTCGGGTATGCGCTGCTGACTACGCGCCGCATCGACACCAGCGGCAGTGAACGTCGCCGAGTAGCGTCGGCCGAAAGGGCACCACAGCTGCGTACGCCGAATCAGCTGTGCCACCGCCGATTCGAGGGTGTCGCCCCTCGGACGATGCCGTTCGTCAGGCGCACGTATCGGCGGCTGGATTGTGTCGGTGACCCGGTGGGTTGGCGGGCGGTGGTTCGCCCGGACCGCGTGGCCGGGGCGTTGCGGTGGCGGGCCGACAGCGGACACCGTGCCGATCAGGTGTCGGCCACCCGGCTGATCCGAGCGCGTCGCGCCTTGGACCGCCGCCACGCGGTTGGCAGGCCGGACGATGCGCGGCCGACCGATTATCAGGTGATAGGCCCGCCACGCACGCCTCGGTGCTGTGCGCGGTAATCGAGCCGATCGGCGGCAGCCGCCTCTCGAATCCGCCGCGGGATCTGCCGGTGACGGGTCAGTTGGCTGGCGGCAGACCGCGCCCGCCAGGGAGCTCGTTGCGGTAATGGGCTGAGAGTTCGTCGTGCCCCTCGGCTCGGCGCAGGCCATAGCCCCGGGGTGTGGTGGTGGGCGGGAGGGCCGCGTAGCGGGGTTCGCGGGTGTAGTCCGGGTCGACGACCGCGGCCGCGACGTGCTGGGCGTGCCACGACTCGGGGGTTCCGGGCAATGGGTAGCCGGGGTGCTGCGACTGGGCCACGTCCTGCGCGTGCGAGACCTGGGAGTCGACGGTCACCTTGCGGGTGCGGCGCAGGGTGAAGGTGATCTCCTCGACCTCTTCGAATGCCTGGCGCGCGGTGCGCAGCGGCTGGGTGGCGGTGTCGATCACATCGGCGACGAATGCGGGCACCAGCGGTCGGATGAAGCGGGCCGCGGTGTCGGAGAACGGCACCGTGCCGATCAGCGGAAGTTCCAGGCCGCCGCCCTTGGGTGCGGACGCCGCGGTATCCGGCACCACCGTGCCCGCACCGCTGGTCGGTGCCAGCATGCCGGCGCTTGTGGTGGACGGAAGGTTGGGGGTCACGGTGCCGTCCTCTCGGTCGCCACCCGTTCCGGCTGGAAGTTCGCCACGTCGACCCGGTTCCGAAATACCGATTTCCAATCCGCCGATGGCGGCGATGATCCGGGTGCGCTGACTTTCCCGATCGATGGCGGTATCGGCCTCGACGGCCAAGCGGTCGGCGATCAATTGTTGTTCGGCGCGCAGATTTTCGGCCTCGGCCCGCGCCTCGGCGCGTTTGACCGCGATGGCGGCATCGGCGCGGCGTTCGGCACGGTCCTGCACGGTGTGGAAGGCCAGTCGCCGATCGAGTGAGGTCTCACCGCGCCACCACCGCAGGATCAGCGGCAGCAGCGCGAGGAGAACGAAGATGATGATGATCAGCACCCGCAGTAGGAATGTCCCGGCCGTGCCGGTGGTGTAGTCGTTCATGGCCAGCCAGCGCGCGCCGAGGCCGCGATCGGCAGTGGCGAAGGCGGCCGAACCCGCGGTGTCGACGGCCTTTTGGTCCTCGGTGATCCGCTGATCCAGTCCGGCCACCCGATCCTGTGCCGCGGCCAACTGCTTGCGCGCGTCGTCGAGCATCGCGTTGGCGGCCTGCGATTCGGGGCCGCGGCCCGGCACACCGGTGATCCTGGTCTGCGGGCATTCCGGTGTGGGGTTGTATTCGCAGCGTGCGATCACCAGCGCGTGGTCGATATCGGCCTGCGTATTGGTGATCGACCGATCCAGTGCGGCGCGATCGGCCCGGGCGCGGTCGAGTTCGGTCCGCGCGGTGACCACGGCGGGTGCGGAATCGACCGCGCGCTGGGCCTTTTCATCGAGCAGCCGATCGATGGTGCCGCTGAAGAGCACCGTCGAGGCGAGCTCGGCGAGCAGTACCCCGGCCACGACCGCGACGGAGATGCGCCCGGTGAGGCCGCGGCGATCCGGACCACCGGCTGGACGTGAGGTCGTCAGGGCACGGGCTACCGCACCGGCCATCAGTGCTACGACCATCGTGACGGACACGATCGCGAACAGCGGCATGCCATCGGCCGCGGTGAGGGTGAGCATGGTGACTGTCCCGGTCACTGCCGCGAACGCCAGTACGACGCTGCCGCTTATGGCATAACCCGTCCGCTCGTGCGGGTAATCGAGTTCTGTCCCATCGCGCCCGAGACCTCCACCGAGCCAGGTGAACAAGCCGGTGACTGTCACGGGATCCCACATCCTCTACATCCCAAGGCCGCTGGCGAAACTGTCACAGATTCGTTGTCATAGCGTGACAGGCGTGACCGCGACACACCGAGTACGCAGCCGGGGATGTGGTCAGGCTCACAGATTCTGCCGAAGCCGGCGGACGTGTGTGCCATCTCACCCTTAATCTGGCATGGATGACCGAATCGGAACGAGCCGGCGGACGGGGTATTGCAAGTGTTTTTCCGAGGCTCGGCAAGGGTTCTGGTGTGTATGGCGGCGGTCCTGTTGGCGGCTGTCCCCGATAGCCGCGCGCAGCCACTCGACGACGATCCAGCCCTGGATCGCATCGTCGCATTGGTGACCGAACGTCTGGATACCGCCGACGCCGTCGCCGCAGCCAAATGGGCGACGGCCGCCCAGAACGGCGGTCGGCCCTCGATCGACGATCCGGAACGTGAAGCGCACGTATACGACGCGATGGCGCGCCTCGGCGCCGACCGCGGGCTGTCGGAAAGCTGGATTCACCAGGTGTTCTACGGCCAGATCGAGGCCAACAAGATTGTGCAGCGCGGCCTGGTCACGCGCTGGCTCTTCGATCCGGCCGCGGCACCGAGCACGCCGCCCGAGCTGGCATCCGTGCGTCCGGTGATCGACCGAGTGAATGTGGAAATCGTCGACCAGCTCGCATTGCGCCGCGCCGAACTCAGCGGGCCGAACTGTGCCGTGCGCCTGGCGTCGCCCGTTTTCGGGATGCTCACCGCCGGCCGCGACGCACTGCATCAGGCGGCCCTGGTCCGGGCCGCCGCCGCGCTGTGTGGTCCTTGATTCGGTGTGTGCGAGGCACCCGTTTCGGGCACCGCGTGTCTTCCGGCGGGAAATGTGTCGTAAACCACTCTCGTGAGATTGCTGGAAATGTGCTGAATCCCACATCGGACAAAAGAGTCCGGACGGTCGGATCGGATAGTGTGCTTGTCACACCCCTGTCGGAAATCTCTCATCCAGTCCACTGACCAGTTAGCCACCGCGAATCGGGTTTGCATCGATGAAAGCAGGGGAAATCCACTTCGATGCAGGTGAGCGCCGGTTCTCGGCTGCGCTGTGCGCCGCGGCGCGAGTCCCGGGCACCCGTTCTCGCTGGCTGGCACTCGGTGCCAAGGGGATCGATCGGACCGCGTTCGCTGCTTTACACTGGACGACGCGCACACGTGGAGGACCGATTGAAGAAGCCCAGCTAGACCTAGTTATTAGCGCAACCTGAGTTGGTTGGGCTACGGACCTGACCTATCGTTTGCTCTTACGCCGAACACAGAATGTTCGGTACCAGCGCCCGCTCGGCCTCGGCGAATCCAGTGCCCAAGCGCAGTGGGCGCACACCCGCGCGGAGGTAGGGAACACGTAAGCGTTCCGTTACAGACGAGCACCCCAACGTCATCGCGGCGGGTGGACAACTGGAGACGTGACTGCACGGAGAGAAGACCATCAGCGCGGCTGGTTTCCCAACGTACGGGCGCAGTCTTGACGGAGGCAATCGACGAAAGGCCCCTTTCCCATAGGCCGATTCATCGAGGCCGACTTTCTTGAAGGCAGAGGCATGACGCAACTTCCTGGCCACAGGTCCCCCGGACCCATCGGGCTCTATGACCCGGCGAACGAGCACGACGCCTGCGGTGTCGCATTCGTCGTCGACATGCACGGCCGCCGCAGCCGTGACATCGTCGACAAGGCTATTACGGCTCTGTTGAATCTGGAGCACCGCGGTGCCGCAGGTGCCGAACCCAATAGTGGTGACGGCGCCGGCATCCTGATCCAGATTCCGGACCGGTTCTTCCGTGCCGTGGTCGATTTCGAGTTGCCGCCGGAGGGCTCTTACGCCACCGGTATCGCCTTCCTGCCGCAGGCCCGCCGCGAGGCGACCAAGGCCGCCTATGGCCTGGAGCGCATCGTCGAATCGGAGGGTCTCGCGGTACTCGGCTGGCGCGATGTGCCCACCGACGAGTCCACCCTCGGCGCGCTGGCCCGCGACGCCATGCCGACCTTCCGCCAGATCTTCATCGGTTCGCCGAAGGATTCGGCCGAACAGCTGTCGGGCATGGATCTGGAGCGTCGGGCCTACGTCGTGCGCAAGCGTGTCGAGCACGAACTGGGCAAGGCCGGTGCGGGCGAGGGCCCGGTCGGCAAGGAGTCGGTGTACTTCCCGAGCCTGTCCGGTCAGACCTTCGTCTACAAGGGCATGTTCACTACCCCGCAGCTGCGCGCGTTCTACCTGGACCTGCAGGACGGCCGGATGGAGTCCGCGCTCGGCATCGTGCACTCCCGGTTCTCCACCAACACCTTCCCGTCGTGGCCGCTGGCCCATCCTTTCCGCCGGGTCGCGCACAACGGTGAGATCAATACCGTCACCGGTAACGAGAACTGGATGCGCGCCCGCGAGGCGTTGCTGCGCTCGGATGTCTTCGGCATCGACGAGGCGGGCAACAACCGCCTGCAGAAGATCTTCCCCGTCTGTACCCCGGGGGCGAGCGATACCGCGCGCTTCGACGAGGTGCTGGAACTGCTGCATCTCGGCGGCCGCAGCTTGCCCCACGCGGTGCTGATGATGATTCCCGAAGCCTGGGAACGTAACGAGAACATGGACCCGCAGCGGCGGGCGTTCTACCGCTACCACTCGATGCTGATGGAGCCGTGGGACGGCCCGGCATCGGTGTGCTTCTCCGACGGCACCGTGGTCGGCGCCGTCCTGGACCGCAACGGCCTGCGCCCCAGCCGCATATGGGTCACCGATGACGGACTGGTCGTCATGGCCTCCGAAGTCGGTGTCCTCGATATCGATCCGGCCAAGGTGGTCAAGAAGGTCCGGCTGCAGCCGGGCCGCATGTTCCTGGTCGACACCTCGCAGGGCCGCATCGTCGGCGACGAGGAACTCAAGAGCCAGCTCGCCGGCGAGCACCCTTACCAGGAGTGGCTCGACGCCGGTGTCACCAAACTGGCGGATCTGCCCGACCGCCCGCATGTACACATGTCGCACGATCGCGTGCTGATCCGGCAGCAGATCTTCGGATACACCAATGAAGAGCTGAACCTGCTGATCTCGCCGATGGCCAAGACCGGAGGTGAGGCGCTCGGCTCGATGGGCACCGACACCCCGATCGCGGTGCTTTCGGCGCGCCCCCGGCTGCTCTTCGACTACTTCTCCCAGCTCTTCGCGCAGGTGACCAACCCGCCGCTGGACGCGATCCGCGAAGAAGTGGTGACCAGCCTGCGCCGGGCAATCGGCCCGGAGGCCGATCTGCTGCATCCGGGACCGGAGTCCTGCCATCAGATCACCATGCCGCAGCCGATTCTGGACAACGACGAGCTGGCCAAGCTCATCCACATCAACGACGACGGCTCGCATCCGGAGCTGCGCTCGGTGGTCGTGCACGGCCTGTACCCGGTGAAGAAGGGTGGCAAGGGCCTGCGCAAGGCGCTCGAGGCCATCAACACCCAGGTCTCGGCCGCCATCGAGGGCGGCGCGCGGATCATCGTGCTGTCCGACCGCGAGTCCAATGAGAAGCTGGCGCCGATTCCGTCGCTGCTGCTGACCGCGTCGGTGCATCACCACCTGGTGCGCGAGCGCACCCGCACCATGGTCGGCCTGGTCGTCGAGGCCGGTGACGCCCGCGAGGTGCACCACATGGCCATGCTGGTCGGCTTCGGCGCGGCCGCGATCAACCCGTACATGGCCTTCGAAACCATCGAGGATCTGCTCGAGCGTGGTGGGCTCCAGATGCCGGACAGCACCGGCGATCTGGCCGCCGACTACCGCAAGGCCGTCGCGAACTACAACAAGGCCGCGAGTAAGGGCGTACTGAAGGTGATGTCCAAGATGGGCATCTCCACCATCGCCTCCTACACCGGCGCGCAGCTGTTCCAGGTCATCGGCCTGTCGCAGGAGCTGGTGGACGAGTACTTCACCGGTCTGCGTTCGCATCTGGATGGCATCGGCCTGGACGAGATCGCAGCCGATGTGGCGGCCCGGCACACCGTCGCGTTCCTGGAGAATCGCAACGAGCGCGCGCACCGTGAACTCGAGGTGGGCGGCGAATACCAGTGGCGGCGCGAGGGTGAGTACCACCTGTTCAACCCGGACACCGTCTTCAAGCTGCAGCACGCCACCCGCAGCGGTCAGTACTCGATCTTCAAGGAGTACACCAAGCTGGTCGATGATCAGTCAGAGCGGCTGGCCTCGCTGCGTGGCCTGTTCAAGTTCAAGACCGGTGAGCGCAAGCCGATTTCGATCGACGAGGTCGAGCCCGCCAGCGCCATCGTCAAGCGGTTCTCCACCGGCGCGATGAGCTACGGTTCCATTTCCGCCGAGGCGCACGAGACCCTCGCGATCGCGATGAACCGGCTCGGCGGTCGCTCGAATTCCGGTGAGGGCGGCGAACATCCGGCGCGCTTCGAGGTCGAGGAGAACGGTGACTGGCGGCGTTCGGCGATCAAGCAGGTCGCCTCGGGTCGCTTCGGTGTCACCGCGCACTACCTGACCAACTGCACTGATATCCAGATCAAGATGGCCCAGGGCGCCAAGCCCGGTGAGGGTGGCCAGCTGCCCGCACACAAGGTGTACCCGTGGGTTGCCGAGGTGCGGCACTCGACGCCGGGTGTCGGCCTGATCTCGCCGCCGCCGCATCACGACATCTATTCGATCGAGGATCTGGCGCAGTTGATCCACGACCTGAAGAACGCGAACCCGCAGGCTCGGATTCACGTGAAACTTGTCGCGGAGCCCGGTGTCGGCACGGTTGCGGCCGGTGTGTCGAAGGCCCACGCGGACGTGGTGCTGATCTCCGGCCACGATGGTGGTACCGGTGCCTCGCCGCTGACCTCGCTGAAGCACGCGGGTGGCCCCTGGGAGCTCGGCCTGGCCGAAACCCAGCAGACGTTGCTGCTCAACGGACTTCGCGATCGCATCGTCGTGCAGGTCGACGGCCAGATGAAGACCGGCCGCGACGTGATGATCGCCGCGCTGCTCGGCGCCGAGGAATTCGGTTTCGCCACCGCGCCGCTGGTGGTCTCGGGCTGCATCATGATGCGGGTCTGCCACCTCGACACCTGCCCCGTCGGTGTCGCGACACAGAACCCGGTGCTGCGCGAACGCTTCACCGGCAAGCCGGAATTCGTCGAGAACTTCATGCTGTTCGTCGCCGAAGAGGTCCGGGAACTGCTGGCGGAGTTGGGCTTCCGCACTTTGGACGAGGCCATCGGCCGGGTCGATATGCTCGACACCTCCAAGGCCAAGGAGCATTGGAAGGCCAGCAAGCTGGACCTTTCACCGATCCTCGACGATGTCGAGACAGCCTTCATGCGCCAGGACCGGTACTGCACCAAGCTCCAGGACCATGGCCTGGACAAGGCGCTGGACGTGCAGCTGATCGCGCAGAGTGCCGATGCGCTCGAGCGCGGCCAGGCGGTGAAGTTCGAAACCAAGATCACGAATGTGAACCGCACCGTGGGCACCATGCTCGGCCACGAGGTGACCAAGCTCTACGGCGGCGCGGGCCTGCCCGATGACACCATCGACATCACCTTCACCGGCTCCGCGGGCAACAGCTTCGGCGCCTTCGTGCCCGCCGGCATCACGCTGCGGGTGCAGGGTGACGCGAACGACTATGTGGGCAAGGGCCTTTCGGGCGGCCACATCATCGTGCGTCCGTCGCTGAACGCACCGGCCGACTTCGTCGCGGAGCAGAACATCATCGCGGGCAACGTGATCCTGTTCGGCGCCACCAACGGTGAGGCATTCATCAGCGGTGTGGTCGGCGAGCGGTTCGCCGTACGCAACTCGGGCGCCACCGCGGTGGTCGAGGGCGTAGGTGACCACGGCTGCGAGTACATGACCGGTGGTCGGGTGGTCATCCTCGGTGAGACCGGCCGCAATTTCGGTGCCGGAATGTCCGGCGGTGTCGCCTTCGTCTACGACCCGAACGGCACCTTCGAGGCAAAGCTCAACCCGGAGCAGGCCGGCGCGGTCGAGC
>FTJU01000541.1_pt1 | contig 38320 bp, 38 predicted proteins | sample 1658961 | NCBI WGS metagenome assembly FTJU01 (sample SAMEA3914878, study PRJEB12502) | metagenome | biome: forest; material: soil | place: USA | collected 2012-03-12 | depth 0.3 m | reverse complement strand
CTGCCGCAGGTCCGGATTCGTCTTCAGGTCCAGTAGTGCGCGTTGCAGCGTCCGCTTGGACAGATCCAGTCCCAGCGGTGCCAGCCGGTCGAGCACGTCGCGGGCCAGCGGCGGCAGCGCCGCGTACCCGACCTGGCCGATGCGGTCGCCGCCCAGCAGGATCTCGCACAGCCGCCGCATATCCCGCCGTCCCGGCACCCGGTCCTTCTCGAGGCAGGTGACGGCTGCGTCCTGGAAGTCGTACGGCGTCGGACGGGCGCGATTGCGCAAGCCCGCCAATAGGATCGAGGTCTCGAAGATGGCGATGGCGTCGGCGGTGCTGGCCAGGTAGCCATTGCGTCGGGCCAGCCGGACGATATCCACCGACCACTCCAGGAGTTCGGCTTCATCGAGTGGGTCGAGTACCGGCGGCCGGGACAGAAAGCCCGAAAGCCGGTCCGCTACTTCGGCTTCCGGTTCTGCCGGGCGCAGCGGCAATGTCTTGGCGCGCTTCTTCGTTCCCTGCTGGCCTTCCAGCTGGAACGACTGTAATCTGCCGCGTCGCAATCCCTTCGCCCAGGTGGCCGCTGCGATCGACACCGCGCCTCCGGCCAGCCCGAACTGCGCCTCAATGGCGGAGTGGCTGGATGGGATCAGCCCGTAGTGCCATTTCGTGGCCGAGCGCGGCGAGATCTCGAACGGCTCCGACGCAGTCAGCCCGAACTGGTCGACCGGGCTGGCCGCATGGGCTGCGCCGCACACGTACAACGCCTGTGCCGGATCAATGTCGTTGGCGGACAAGTGTTCCCGCATGCGAGTCCACATATACCGTTCGCGGTCCTCGTCCTCGACGGTGCTGCCGCGCCGCAGCCGCCGGAACAGGCTGCCGATCATCACCATGACCTGGCGGTAGGTGTCGTAGTCGGCGTCCACGAGGGGCTGCTCGACGTACTGGTCCCACCATTCGGACCAATGCCGGACCTTGCCGTGGTGGAGCAGGTGTTCTTCCAGCTCGGCGAAACGCGGTCGCAGATCACCGATTTCGATGCCGACCGCTTCGCCGTGCAGGCCGTCGTCCTCGGGCTGGTCGCCGTCAGCGGATGTTTCCGACTTTGCCTCTTTGGGAGCCCACTGGAAGACGTGATCGGTGGACCGATCCACCAGCACCAGTTCGACGCCCGGCGTATCCAGCGCGTAGGCGATGGCCTGGTATTCAGCCGACGATTCGGTGATCGGCGCGACCACCGACAGCGGCGCCCATTCCGCCGGGAAACCCTCGATATCAGTGGCGAAGGCCTGCAAGGCAACCGGCAACCGGCAGTTGCGCAGTTCGTCCAGCAGTGGCCGCATGTCTTCGCACAGTTCCAGGTAGATAACGCTCGGCTGCTTTTCGCGCAGCCGCCGCACCATGGCCAGGCCGGAGGCGGGCGAGTGGTGACAGACCGGGAAGATCTCCAGCCGCTCCGACAGCGCCCGGTCGACATCGTCGACCATGTCCGCCAGGATGTCGCCCGCCGCCCCGGCGAACACGACGGCTGCGTCCGCCAGCTGATCCCGCAGCGCGGCAAAGGTATTCGCCGTGGGCCGGGTATCGGAGACGATCATGACAGCCTCGCGATCGCCGCCTGGCCGCCCTCCAGGAATTCGCTCCAAGCGGCATTGCCCTTCTTGTCCTTGGTGCGCGGCTCGACCACCCCGTGCAGGTACTTGTTGAGAATGGCCAAGTCCTCGGGTGTGCGCCGGGCCAGGGATCCGACCAGCGAACCGGCGAGGGTCTCGGCGCCCAATTCCTTCGCACCGAAGAACTGGCTGTGCAGGATGGCGTCCTCGAGCACGCCGATCTGCTCGGCGGTGGACAGCGCCGATTCCAGCTTGTCGTCGTCGCTGGTGGCGGCGGCCGCGGCGGCGCGCAGATCGGCGAAGCTTTCCAGCAGGATGTCCAGCAGCGTGGGCGGCAGTTCCAGTTCGATGGAATGGCGGCGCAGCAGTTCCGCGGTGCGGAAGCGCACGATCTCCGCCTCGCTTTTCTTGTTGGACACCACCGGAATGCGCACGAAGTTGAAGCGCCGCTTGAGCGCCGAGGACAGGTCGTTCACACCCCGGTCGCGGCTGTTGGCAGTAGCGATGATGGAGAAGCCCGGCTGCGCGAACACCACATTGTCGTCGTCGAGCTCGGGTATGGAGACGTACTTCTCCGACAGGATGGAGATCAGTGCATCCTGTACGTCGCTGGTGGATCGGGTGAGCTCCTCGAAGCGGCCGATCACGCCCTGCTCCATGGCGGTCATGATCGGGGACGGGATCATCGACTCCCGCGACTGGCCCTTGGCGATGACCATGGAGATGTTCCACGAGTACTTGATGTGGTCCTCGGTGGTGCCGGCGGTGCCCTGCACCACTAGCGTGGAATTGCGGCTGATGGCCGCGGACAGCAGTTCGGCCAGCCAGCTCTTGCCGGTACCCGGATCACCGATGAGCAGCAGACCTCGGTCCGAGGCCAGGGTGACGATGCTGCGCTCGACGAAACTGCGGTCACCGAACCACTTCTGCTCCACCTGGCGGTCCAGTCCGTCGGCGCGCTCGGAGCCGAGAATGAACAGCCGCACCATCTTCGGGCTCAGCCGCCACGCGAACGGCTTGGGGCCGTCGTCGACGGACTCCAGCCAATCCAGTTCCTCGGCGTACTTGACCTCGGCGGGGGCGCGCAAAACGTCATTCATGATGGCTGGTCTCCTAGTCGAGAAAGTTCTTGAGTTCGTGCACGAGCTTCTGGATGCGTCCGGAAATCACCGGGGTGCCAAGGTTTTTGAACCGTTCACGGAACCACGGGTTGACGCTCTGGTGGCCGGAGCTGTTCACCGAGCCGACCGGGATGAGCTTCACCCCGGAGCGGTGCACCGCCTCCATGGCCTCGAACAACGGCTGGGAGCGGTCGAACTCGTAGAAGTCCGAAATCCACACCAGCACGGTGTTCTTCGGGTCGGTGATCTTGGGCTGAGCCATGGCCATGGCGATCGGGCCGTCATTGCCGCCACCGAGATTGGTCCGCAACAGCACCTCGAACGGGTCGTGCACCCACGGGGTGAGATCCAGGGCACGCGTGTCGTAGGCGATGAGATGCACATCCACCTTGGGCAGGCCCGCGAAGATCGACGCCAGAATGGTGCAGTTCACCATGGAGTCGACCATGGAACCGGACTGGTCCACCACCACGATCATGCGAGCGGGGACAGTGCGTTTGGCGGTCTGGCGGTAATAGAGCCGGTCGACGTAGAGGCGCTCGTCCTGGGGATTCCAGTTGGGCAGGTTCTTCCAGATGGTTCGGTCCACGTCCAGGTTGCGCAGGATCCGTTTGGGCGGGACCGAGCGGTCGACGGAACCGATGCTGGTCTGCTGCACCTGGGTGCGCAGGACTTCGGCGACCTCGTCGATGTAGCGGCGGATGAGGCGCTTGGCATTGGCCAGGGCCACGCCGGACAGATTGTGCTTGTCGCGCAACAGTTGTTCGATGAGCGACATGCTCGGAGTGAGCTGGGCGGCCAGGTGCGGATCGGCCAGCACTTCGCGCAGCCGCATGCGGGATACCAGTTCGCCTTCCAGACCGGTGAGCACGCCTTGTACGGTGCCGGCCTGCTCCTCGCCCAGGCTGCGGCGCAGCCAGTTGGCATCGGACTGCCAGCCCGCCAGCTGGGTGGCGCTGACCTGGCCGGCGCCGGTAGCGAAGACGTTCACCAGCAGCTTGGAAACCAGTGCGGCGGTACGAACATCGGCTGCGCCGATGGGCTGGGGCGCGGCGGCTTCGGTCTCGTTCCCGCCGTCATCGGTTGCCGCTTCCTCGGTCGCGGAGTCACCGGTTTCGGAGAAGTCGAGGCTTTCGAACTCCGCCTGCATCTCTGGATAGCGTTGCACCACATTGTCGATGGAAATGCCCGGATCGAGCACAGCCAGCGGCAAACCCAGATCGTCGACGATGCCCGCGCTGGCCTGCTCCAGCGTCGGTTGCTGATCTCCGGTGAAGACACTGGCCAGGAGACGCCAGTACAGGATCTGGCGTCGCGTCTCGTGATTCGGCCCACCCGTCACCTGACCGCCAGCTTGCATGGAATCGCTCCGCGATGCAGTAGTCATTCGCGCAGCAACCGTCCCGCGCGCTCACGCAACACCGCCACGGCATCGCCCGACTTGGTCTGTACCTTGGCGACTTTCGGATCGGTCGGGCCGAGTGCCCAGTTACCGTTGTGGAAGGTGGTGAGTGCGCTCTTGACCTTGCGCCGCACGGCCAGCGGTCGCACCGACCAGCCCCCGGCATCCCAGCGCAGCAATCCGATCATAGTGCTGGAGGCGGTCACCCCGGCCGGAGTGAGCGGACCGGCGGATGGCAGCGCGTCCAGTTCCACTCGAATCCGCTGCTCGTCCAATTCCATTGCACCGTCGCGGAACCGGTACCCCTCGAGCAGAACCGGTTCGGCGATGTGCACCGGATCGCGATCCAGCGGCGCGACGGCCGGGGCCTGCGCCTGCGGCAACTGCACGGTGGCGGTGACGAACGGATCGGCGGCCTCCCCGGCCTTCGCCCGTTCGTCATCCCACAGCAGGTCACCGATCGCCGTCAGCGGCATGTCGGTGAGCTCCAGCGCGCGTTGCTCGGCCAGCGCGGTGAGCAACTGCCGATGCGCACCCAGCAATTGCCAAACTGCCGGTCCCACAATGGTGTCCACCTTGGCCGCGGCCACCGATACCCGCACCCGACGGGCGGGTGCGCCCGCGACCTCCAGCACGCCGTGCACCTGGGCCTGTACGGCGGTCCCATGCTCGTGCAGGTCCACGCCCAGCGGCAGCAGCCGACCTGAAACCGACTCGGTCACAGTGGATTCCGCGCCGCGCCAGGACAGCAGCATGGCGCGCGTCCACAGATCGGCCCAGCGTCGCGCGGGCACCCGGTCCATGGTGGCGATCGGCGCGAAGGCGCTCAGTTCGGCGCTGAAGCCGTCCAGCAGCGTCGCCAGCCGTCGCAGCCCGGGGTCTGCCAGCAGCGACTCCACGGTTTGATCGGCGGCCGCCACCAGGTCGTGGTCCACGCCGAGCCATCCGGCGATGGCCAGTTCGCCCAGCCAGGCGCGGGAACCCGCCGCGAGCGGGCTCAGGGCGGCGGCATCCAGCGTGTCCGTCCACTCGGATCGATTGCGGCCCAGTGCCGCATCGGCCTGGTCGACCAGTGCGTCGTGCACCGCGCCAAGCAAGGCGGCACGGGCGGCGGCTAGCGCCGACAGCTCATCCGTGCCGATCGCGCCCGTGCTCACCTTCGACACCGCCGCCGCCACCGCCTCGGCCAGTGGCGAACCCGCCACGGCTCCGGACAGCACCGCCAGTGCCGCGCTCTGCGGCTCGGAGACCCGGGCGAAGCCGTTGACCAGCGCGGTATCGAATCCGCTCACCGCGTCCAGGGCCGCCGCGACGCCGGCGGGCGCATCCGCCAGTGCGGCTAGTTGTACAGCCTGCATCAGCCACCCACCCCCGCCGGGAACCAGTGCAGTTCCGGGATCGGCGTCGCGCTACCCGGCAGTTCCAGGTAAGTCAGATGCCGCAGGAACCGGCTGAACACCGCGGAGGCCGGAGCTGGGTCGCGAGTTCCATTGAGGCAGCTCGCGAGTTGGGCACCCTCAGGGACCTCGACACGCAGGAAGCGCGCCACCCGGTCCTGCCCGTACTGGAGCACCGCTTCTTCGATGAGTGCGTCCAGATGCTTGCAGACCCACCCCTGGTTCAACCCGCCGCACGGCCGGTTGTTATTGGTGCTACAGCTCAATCCATGTGTCCCCGCGGTCACCGACGCCACGTACACGCGTGAAATGTCGGAGCCACTCGACACCACGCCCTGGAGGCGTCCATCGGCCAGCTCCACGAACGGCACCTTATTCAGTTTGCGCGGTGCGACGGCGGGCAAAACCCGCACGACAGAAGCGCTTTCCCATGCCGGCTCATCCGGCGTGGCACTCGGATTCGAGGCCATCGTTCTCCCTCCCGGTCGATCACGATGCGCCCAAGATAGGTGATGGCACCGACAAGTGCCGTCACAACCCCGAATCGGCTGGTGAAGAACACTTCCGCGCCGGTTTACAGGCCCACCCGGCGGCGATGACGACCGTCATGAACCGAGCTCGCGCCGCACACGAAGCGGTCCTATTCCCGTTCCCCGCAACGCAATTGCGATGCGAGTGCATCAGCGATTGCGCCGACCGGTCGGTCCGCTGACGGCGGGGACGGGTATCGGATTCTTGGGATGGATCGGTGGGTGTGGTGATCCAGGGGCGCCCGAAAGCGCACAGCCGAGTTTCGGTGCGCCCGATATGAGCCACGACAGAACGTCGTCGTGACGGCACCGTTTCCGTGCTGTCGGGGCGCGGCGGTTCGCCGGTCAGCAGTCGGCCGGTGTGGTGGGTGGAGCTGGTTGATGTAGAGGTGTAGCCCGTCGAAAAGGCGTGGCAGGCACGGGGCGCACATGTTCGAGCGCGTGCGAGAGTCGGTGGACCACGTCGGCAAGATCGGCTCTCGGGCGGGCTGTATGCGCGGCGTGCCGTTCAGTCACAGGTGTGGCGCCGCGGTGAGCAGCGGTGTCACATATTGCCGCTGCCGGCTCGAGCGGTCATGCGGCTTCGCAGGGTAGGCACGCCAGGCCCCGCGAGGTCATCGCAGTAGGCAGGCCGGCCGGCCATCACCAGGGTCAGCGCGATCGTTGTTCCGGTGACCAGGGGGCCGGTTCCAACAGCAAAGGATCCGTCGGTTGCCTCCAAGCGCAGGCCCTCGATAGTGCTGCGGCTGAGCACGGTGAAGTCGCGGCTGGCGTAGAAGCGGGCGACGCTGGTGGCGGCTTCGAGTGATGGTGTGCGGGGCAGCCCGAGAGGGCGTCGGATGTCCTGGGCGTGGACTACCACCTCGCCGAGCCAGGCTGCCGTATGCCCCGATGCCGCGGTGGTGCTGGTGACAATCGCCCGAAACCGTTCGAGGGTTTCGGCCGGGGTTGTACCGCGGTGCTCGGCCAGTTGTCGGTTGTTGTGCTTGTCGAAGTCGAAGCGGGCGCCGAGCACACTGGACAGCCAGCGAAGCCGACCGATGCTTGCCGTGGCAGTGAGGTGTGCGACGACTTCCTCGACCACCCAATGCCCGCACAGCGATTGCTGGCTCCACTGCCTGTCATCCAATTGAGCGAGATCGTCGGCCAGGACTGCACGTTCGGCATGAGTCATCGCCCAAAGGGCAGCGCGGGAAATGACATTCGACACGAGGAAACCTCCAGTACGGGTGCAGCCGGGCGGGTGCACGGTGATGTGGCTCGCGCATCGTCCCGTCGAGGGAACGTGGCGGCGATTCGTCGTTCGGGAGTGCAGACGATAGCGCTCCCCCAGATTCATCGGTACTGGACCGTTGGATGTCGACTTTTCCGGTGATAAGAGGCGCGTCACGCCCTCGCACATCGGCATTGCCGCGCATTCGAGGTAACTCGTGGTGCAGGTTGCGTACCGTTTGGTGGTGGTTCGCAGGTGTGGGCGCAGACTCGAGCCGGCCCAACGGTGACCCCGCGCTTTCGTCGTCGATATGATGTCGGCGTCGCCGTGCGATGGGATCGGGCAGCAAATTGGCGGCGCGCTGCGCCATAGCCGCTACCGGTGACCCGTGCGCCTCCATGCCGACCGCATCGATCACCGCGTCGGTGCCGCGGCCGTCGGTGCGCTCGCGGATGACCTCACCCAGTGGTGAATCGATATCCCAGTCGATCACCTCGATTTCGCGTGCGGCTTACCCAGGCCAACCGCTCGGGCACCCAATAGACGACGGCCTCCGACGCCGAAGTCGCGCGGTCACGTCGGATCGCGGATGAGTCGCTTCCGGCCTATTGAACTGGGCTGCAGTACCAACCGAAACCAAACGAGGCCGGTTCGAGCTTCGGCACTGCTAGGAGGGCGGTGATGTGCCGGTCCCCTGTGATGGTGGTAGGGGCGTGTCAGCTGAGCCGGTGGCGTATTTGTTCGGGGTAGTCGTCGTAGGCGGCGGCGACTTCGTCGAGGTAGACCAGCGCCGGGAAATCGATGATGGGTTGGTGCTCGACGAGGAACGCCGCGGTATGTTGCACCACGCGGCGTTCGTCGGCGGGGTTGAATCCGAGGTCGATGAGGACGTCGGGCGCGACGATTATCTCGGATTCGGCGGTGTCACCGTGCTCGTCATCAATGAGGACGCGGTATTCGTGCTCGATGACGGGCTCTATCGTGATGCGTGGGCCCATCGCGCTACTCCGTCTCCCGGTCAGATGGATTGATGGTAGCCGAAGAATTCGTGGTCGGGTTGTAGCCGCCGTGCCCGCCACCGACGGTTGTGAAGTCGCGGCGACGAATCGATGCCTGCCAACCATTCGATCTGTTTGAACCCAAGCTGGACCTCGTTGCGTAGTCGTAGCCGGCGCCGTGGTCGCGATCGCCGCCGCACCCATCCGGGCCATCAACGGTCGCGACGACTTGGCTGAGCAGTTGCGCCGCGATGTGCTGGTACGCCTGGACACACTGCTGACCGATTAGTGTCTGATCGCATGGCAGTCCTCTCCCGCCCCAAAGTGAGCCTGGCGATCGTGAGCTTGGCGATCTTACTCGGTGTGGCCGCTGCGTTTTCGATGCTCGCGACCCTGGCTTTCGCGGCGATCGGCCACCCCGAATGCGCGACCATCCCCGAAGATGTGGGTCCCTGTGGATACTGGGCCCGCGTGGCGTATTACGGGCCGTTCATCATGTTGTGGGGAACGGTCGTCCTCGCAGTCCCGGGAGTAACGGTGTGGCTGGTGGTCGTCGCCGCACTCGTTCTTTTCGCAGCGCTACGCCATCGCCGCGAGTCGTCACCGCCACAAGTCACCGCGAAGCGCCCCCGCGTCGTCATCGCCTCGCTGAACCGCTTCGTCGATGACGAGGACCCAGACTGGATCTGCTGGTCCTGTGAATACGAGTTGCGCGGTGAAAGCGTCGGTATCGACGACTCCGGCAACCCCGACCTTCAAGACGTCGTGAACGGAGTCCTCGACTACGCATGCGAGTGGTCGAACCGCTACGACATCACCATCGAGTGGACCGTTGACGGTAACCCACCCGAAGACGGAACGGTCGAAGACGCCATCGCCGCGCTGGGTGTGACTCTGCCGACTCGAATCCCGGACTGACCATTGATATCTCAGCTGTGACTTGCCATCGGAATGTCAGTAGAAACGATCTTGGTACCGCCGGGTATGTGATCGAGTGCTCGGCGGTGTGCTTGCTTCGGTTGTGTTGCGGGCCAGGGGTTTCGGAGGGCTCTGGGAGTGGTCGACGCTGCGGGGCGTGCGCTTCGGTGGATCGGTTGGCGGTGCTGGATCAGTACGGGGATCTGTCCAATGATCATGTGCGGTTGACTGCGCAGACAAAGGGTGCGCGGTGCTCGGCGTCGAACCCGATCCGCGAATGGCCGACTTCGCGCGAGCCCGCGGCCTGCGGGTCGAGGTGGCAGCCTTCGAGGCGTGGGAGCCGGGTGACCGGATGTTCGATGCGGTCATCGCCGCTCAATCGTGGCATTGGGTGGATCCGGTTGCCGGTGCCGCGAAGGCAGCGGGCGTGCTGCGTCCAGGGGGACGACTGCCGATCTTCGGTCACTTGTACGAGCCGCCCGCCGAGGTGGCAGAACCGTTCGCCGCCGCCTACCGGCGGGTGGCGCCGGACTCCCCGCTCAGCGGCCAACCAGCTCGACGTCCCTGGAACTCTACGAAGCGGGATACGGGAAACTCGCCGAGCGACTCCGCGCGACCGAACAATTCGGAGATCCCGAACAGCGGAGCTGAAACCGCATCGTTGGTCGTATAGCCCTTCCCCCTGATCGGTTCGCTGCTCGGCTGCCCGACGTGTACGGGGTGCGGGTATTCACTCGGCGATGAGGACGAAATCTGTTATCCGCGACCACATTTCCGATGCGTTGATACATCGGGAAGTGGAATCGGTGCCGGCCAGCCGTGCCCGTGCCGCCACCCACGGCGGGAGATATTGCCCCCGGGGGTGAAACGATCGCCACCTTTGGTGGCTATTCGGGACGAGCGTCGGCGCCGAAGATTTTCGTCGAGGCTGCGACCAACGAAGCGGCAGACCTCACCCATCGCACGCCGATACACGAACCAGCTTCTCAGGAGTTCACGAATGCCGTCCACCATTGTCGCGGATGTTCGCTGAGCCGATGCCTACCGCGCTGCACCTTTCTCCGCGAGGAGGGCCGCGAACCGGTCGCGGAGACGGTGAGCTTTCGCGCGTTCGCCCCCGACGCACGGGCGGTGGCGGGCCGGCCGCCCGTGCCGTTCGGAGGCCGATCGGCCGGTGCCATTGCCGTCCCCGCCCGGACTCGAGTTCCTGCGGACGTTCTCCGGTGGCCGATACGCCGGAGCGATCGCAGTACCGGCCACGTGCTGCACGCTGCGCGCAGCGTGCAGCGAACCGAATTCTCCAGGCGCGTCTGTGGAACGAGACGGTGCCGCCATCAGCAGTGAGCCACCAGCATTCGCCGGATGTGTCGGTGCGAGAGTCTGTTGATGCCCGAGCGGTCGTAGCACGCCGGCCAACACCGTTGGACTACAATGCGAAGGGAAATAGATAGTGTCGCAGTGGGGGCGCGCTTCCGCCGAAAGGGCCGAAGCCGCGTCGTCGATCAGCCGGCAAGTCGACAATGTTCAAGCGCCGATTCTCGATTCCGACCAACCTGCGCAGATTACGCACAACGCAGGCAAGGTAGTCGTGAACAACCCACGGCCGCCACTGATGCCAGGGTCGACGTTCGGGAAATATCGCCTGCGCCGGCTGATCGGTTCCGGCGGGATGGGCAGGGTATTCGAGGCGCTCGACACCACCAAGGGCCGGGTGGTCGCGGTGAAAGTGCTGCCCGAACAGCTGGCCGACGACCCGATCTATCGGGCCCGGTTCCGGCGCGAATCCCACATCGCCGCGCTCCTGCAGGAGCCCCACGTCATCCCGATCCACGACTACGGCGAGATCGACGGGCTGCTCTATATCGACATGCGACTCGTGCACGGCGAAAGCCTCCGCACTGTGTTGAAAACCCACGGCCCGCTGCCGCCCGAGCAAGCTGTCTCGGTGATCAGCCAGATCGCGGCCGGACTCGACGCCGCACACCACGACGGCCTGATCCATCGTGACATCAAGCCGGACAATATCCTGCTCACCCACGACGGGTTCGCCTACTTGGCCGACTTCGGCCTCGCCAACACGAACACCGACGAACGCCTGACCCAGACCGGATCGGCGATCGGCTCGTTCAACTACATGGCGCCCGAACGTTTCCGGGCCGGCCCGACGACCCCGGCTGTCGACGTATATGCCCTGGCGTGCGTGTTGCACGAATGCCTGACGGGCACCCGCCCTTACTCGACCGACGGCGGCGACGCCGCCATCATGCGGGCCCACATGATCGAACCTCCACCCCGAACGAGCAGCCACGCACCGGGAATCCCGGTCTCGATCGATGCTGTCGTCGCGCGTGGCATGGCGAAGTCGGCCGATGAACGCTACGCCAGCGCTGGTGAACTGGCCGCCGCCGCCCATGCCGCACTTGCGGCGTCTCCCGGCGACGCCGAAGACGATAGTCCCCTCGCCGTATTCGAATACGATCCCACCGTGGCGGCGCTTCCTACTCCCCGGGCGAACTCCACACCCGCGGCGAGGTCCATCCCGGCGCCCAAGCGCCGGCCACGCCGCCTCTGGATCGCCGCTGCCGTGGCCGTCGCGGCCGTCGCGGCCGTGGGAGCCTGGCCGCTGCTCCACAAGCCCGCGCCACCGGCCCCAGCGCTGGCGAAATCCGAATTCACCGACGACGACGTCACCCTGCTGAAGAACGTGCAAGACCCGTACAACCGCAGCATCTGTCATCACCGGAACCCAGAGGCGATTCTGGGGGCGAAAGCCCATCTCACCTGCGACGAGGTTCCCGAAATCCGCGTGCCCAGCGCAGAGTTCTACCTGTTTCCCAACGCCGACGCACTAGGCAAGGCCTATCACGGCATAGCGTTGCAGACCAACAACTGCCCGGGCTATCCATCCGGCCCCGACGGTCCCACGACGAGAGCGGGCAGGCAGGTCGGGCGGATGGCCTGCTTCACGAATGCCACGACGACACCGCCGACCGTGGGGGTGATCCAAACCGACGACGCGGCCATGAGCATGGCGGTTTTCTCCTTCACCGAGTCGGTGGGCGGTAGCGCCGGCTTGTCCTACTGGACACTGCACGACACGGGAGACGGAAATTCGCAATTCCGGACCACTCCGCAGGACCCGGACTTCTACACTCAGGCCGACCGCGATCTGCTCACCAAACTGCCCAAAGCCTACGACCCACGATTCTGTCGACACGAGGCCCCCGAGAGCGATGCGACCGCCGTCGTTCTATGCCTGGGCAACGAGTCCGGTGCGCCGACAGCACGATTCTTCCAATTTCCCAACCATCCGATCGCGACCCAGTTTTTCGATGGTGTCATGAGGAAATCCGGCGGGCGCGCATGCGACGGCGCGACGGTTCCCGAGCAGCCGTCGATTCGAAATGGCACGACCGTCGGCCGGTTCACCTGCATCACTGATCCCTTGCCGACGCTCGTTGCGTTGGATCAGAGCAGCGACATCGCCATCCGAGTTGTATCCGTCCGTCCCGATTCCCCGTCCAACCGTCCCAAGACCGATCAGGGATTGTTCGATTGGTTCAAAAAGAACCCGCTGTAGGCGCCGAGGTCTCCGCCGCGTCGGCACACAGCGTCGAGAACTCGTGTCAGGCGGACTGAAGTCGACTGGTCTTAGATGCCGATGCGACGTGCGAATCCGGGCGGTGGCAACTGTCCATCGCGCTCCGCACCAGCACCAGGCAGGGGCTGCGGCCGCAGGTCCTTGGGCTTCGCTTGCTCGCTGGGGCAGTCCTGTCCGGCCTCGCAGCCGCTGCGCTCATGTCACCGGGGGCCCGGGATGCCGCCAAGCACGTCGCTATCCGGGGCTGGGACACCCCGGATAGCTCTCGCAGGGGCCTCCGCCCCGCCGCGACCTGGATAAAAACCCCCCCGCCTCGGTTTGGAACCGAGTTAGCAGTCGAAGCGAGGGCACCGAAGCATCGGCGGATGCCCGTGGCTTTGCGAGGCGACATCGAACGACGACGCGGAGGCCGCCGGTAGTGCTGGTAGTGGCATCGACCCCGACATCCCCAAGACACCGGGGCCGAACAGCATGAGTCCACCGGTAAGGGTCACGGAGAACAACAGGATGCGACGCCGGGCGCCGGAGCACATTCGTCTGCCAGGTGTCCGAGGGATCGATTCACGGCTCGAGTCCGAGCTCTGCGGGGCAGAGGTCGGCCTCCCTGACCGCGACTCGGTCCCGGGACGAGAAGACAGAAACTGAACAGCAAGAGGCATCTGCATCACTTCCTGGGCGCGGTATCGATCACTACGTGCACAGGGTCGATCCTCGTCTGTGAACGGGTCGCGCAACACCCACCCCAGGGGTGAAAACCCGCACCTTCCCCGACCTGCTGCCCGATCGGACTTCGGTCAACAGGACCACTGCTGCGGTGACCGATCAATTGATATTGATGAGCATCGAATCCGTGGGCAGGCGAACATCCGGTGAACTCGCTTACCGCGCGGATAGTTCGGTCAGCAGCAGCCGGGCCCGGACGCCTGCGCTTGCTGCTTGGCCGCACTGCCACAGCACGCCCCCTCGGCAGCGGCTTCCTCCGGCGTCCCGCAGCACACCTGCACCACTTCCGCGTTACTCAATTGTGGTGCGACACCGAAAGTTTCACTGTCGGCCAGCACGGTGTAAACCTCCCACCGCTCGTTGTCCGGAGCGGTGACCCACACCTTGTCCTGCGTGGCGAAACAACATGTGGTCGCGATCTGCTGCTCGGTGAACATGCCCGCGCCCGAAAGCCGCGCGATCTCGGCGTGCACCTGATCGGAGGACTCCACCTCGACACCGAGGTGATGGACGTTGCCACCGTGGCCAGGGTTCTCGATCAACACCAATTTCAGCGGCGGCTCGGCGATCGCGAAATTCGCGTAGCCCGGCTTGCGCTTGGCCGGTTCGGTGGCGAACAGGGCCGAGTAGAACTGCACCGCTCGATCGATGTCGTCGACGTTGAGCGCGAGCTGGACGCGAGACATGAGATACCTCCAGAAATTCGATATATGTCGAAGAGTTGACAAGGTTCAGTCTGTCGACCTTTTCGACATATGTCAATGCAGTCGGTAGATTCGAAGGTATGCCCAAAGCGCTCCCCGTGATCGACATGTCCGCCCCGGTCTGCTGCGCACCTGTCGCCGCGATCCCGGTGGACGAGAGCGCCGCCCTCGAGGTCGCGTTGCGACTCAAGGCGATCGCCGATCCGGCCCGCGTCCGGCTGATGTCGCTGCTGTTGACGAGCCCTCTCGGCGAGGAAAACAGCGGCGATCTCGCGACGGCGGTCGGGTTGTCGGAATCGACCGTCAGCCATCACCTCGCCCAACTCCGCACCGCTGGACTGGTCGAATCCGAGCGGCGCGGCATGAACACCTTCCATCGCGCCCGCCGCGACGCCCTCTCCGCCCTCTGCGTCGTCCTCGATCCGAACTGCTGCACATGAGCCGTGAAACCATTTTTGGTGGCCGAGGGATAGTGGGTCGGTCCCTTTGCTCCATCAAAAGCTCAGCTTATGCTGGGCATTTTGCTTTCGGTCCCGCCTCGTGCGGAACGCGCTTTCGTTCGTGCAAGCGCTTCGAGGACGGGCAATGACGCGTGGCTCCCTCGCAGCCGACGAGCCGGCTTTGTGGAGGATCAGCCCAGTCGGGCGCACAGTAGCCAGGCGGGAACCGACTTGCGGCCACCGGGTTCGTCGCGAAGGCCCTCGAACCGGAACGTCGGGCCGTCGGGAGTTAGCTCGATGTCGCCGGCCGGCAGGTTGCCATGGATGCGCGCCGGCCTGATCTCGTCGACCACCCAGTAGTCCTGCACCGCCTCGCGAAGTTCGTCGGCGGTGACCGGTGCCGGCCCCGGTACGGGTGCTTCGGGCAGGGCGGCCCGGTCGAACACGAGTGCGAAATACGATGCGCCCGGCGCGGCGGCGCGCACGATCGACTGCTGGTAGCCCGCCCGTGACTCGACCGGGATCGAATGGAATAGCGTGCTGTCGACGATGGTCCCGAAGCGGCCGTCGTAGCCGCTGAAGGCGGTGATATCGGCGACCTCGAAGGAGGCGTTGGTCAGGCCGCGTCGGGTCGCCTCGGCGCGGGCCAGCTCGATGGCGGTCGGCGACAGATCCAGTCCCACGGTGGTGTAGCCGCGCTCGGCCAGATACAGCGAGATCGCCGCTTCGCCGCATCCGACATCGAGGACATCGCCATGGAATTTGCCCTGCTCGATCAGCGTGGCGAGTTCCGGCTGGGGTTCCCCGATGCTCCACGGCGGTTTGACGCCCGGCCCGAAGGGGCCAGCCGTGCCTTGGTAGACGGCTTCGAACTCGAAATCATCCGGCGCGGTCATAGCATATGCGTATCAGTGACCTCGTCGCCTGTCAACGTCGTCGATGGCGGCGCAGGGTCCGAGCGCCCTTTCCCTCGTGCGCTGTTCGGCCTCGTCGTGGAGTTGATCGCGGGTCAGACCTTCGGATCCAGCACGATCTTCACCGCACCGTCGGATTTGGTCTGGAACATGCGATACGCGTCGGGCGCGGCCGCGAGTGGAAGTCGATGGGTGGCAAAGGTTTCCACACCCAGTGAGCGGCATCGACGAGCAACGGCAGGATGTCGGGTACCCGGCGAGTTGCGCCCCGTTCTCAGCTGGATCTGTTGTCGAACATTTGGCTCCTAGCCGGCAGACGGTTGATTTTGTCCCCGCCTTACCCGCCCGATAGCCGAAACAAGACGATGGTGTCTCACGATGTCCCGTGACCCGCTGCCGTCCGCAACCGGCCAACCGCTGGCAAACAGAGTCTGGCATAAATTTGCATCGAACCGATCGCGCTCGTCTAGGGTGGGATGCGGCAAGGCCGTGCAGTCGATCATGCGTGAACAGCGGTACGTTCCGTGGTTTTCCATCGAATCGAAAGGCGCTGTATGGCAATGGATTTGACGCAAACCGAGTTACTGGCCGAGTTGGAGCCGGTGGTCGCGGCCAACATCGATCGGCACTTGGCCACGGTGAAGGACTGGTGCCCGCATGATTACGTCCCATGGGACGAGGGCCGCAACTTCGCGGCAATGGGTGGCCGGGATTGGGATCCCGAGCAGTCGCGGCTCTCGGAGGTGGCCAGGGTCGCGATGATCACGAATCTGCTGACCGAGGACAACCTACCCTCCTACCACCGCGTGATCTCCGAGAACTTCTCCCGCGACGGCGCTTGGGGCACCTGGGTCGGCCGCTGGACCGCCGAGGAAAACCGCCACGCCATCACCATGCGCGACTATCTCGTATGCACGCGCGCTGTCGATCCGGTCTCCCTGGAGAGCGACCGGATGGTGCATTTGACCCGCGGTGTGCACGCACCGGAGTACTTCAGCGGCGTGCTCGATCAGGTCGCGTACGTGACATTCCAGGAGTTGGCCACCCGCGTCAGCCATCGTGCTACCGGACGAGTCTGCGACGACCCGATCGCCGACCGGATGCTGCAGCGCATCGCGGCCGACGAGAATCTGCACATGATGTTCTACCGCAACATCACCGGCGCCGCGTTCGACATCGCTCCCGACCAGACGATGGAGTCCGTGACCAAGATCGTGAAGACGTTCGCCATGCCGGGCACCGGTATGCCGAACTGGCGTCGCAACGGCGTGTTGATGGTCAAACACGGGATCTACGACCTGCGTCAGCATTTGGACGAGGTGTTGATGCCGGTGCTGCGAATCTGGAACGTCTTCAAGCGCACCGATTTCACCGCCCGCGGCGAGCGCAGTCGTGAAGAACTCGCCGAATACCTCGACAAACTCGGGCGCGACGTCATCCGGTTCGAAGAACAACGTGCCCGCATCCTCGCCCGCGAGGCCGCGCGAGTCGGATAGCGCACCTCTTGTTCCCGGCCCGGTGACGGACGCGCCGCTAACCCCGGTATGGGTGGTTGGTGAACTGGACTTCGCCGGGCTCCGGGAAGTGGGCCTCGTTGAGGGTGACGGTACCGACGAAGTTGTCGTGGCCGGGGCTGAACAGGGCCGAACGGCCGCTGTTGCTCCAAAAGCCGGGGCCGTTGGCGTGCGCGGTGAAGCTGCCGGTTTCACCGGTGTCGACATTGCGGTAGTTCAGGGTGATGTCGAGTGCGCAGTGGCCGAAGCCGATCATCTTGGCGGTCACGGTGAACGCGGCCATGCCTGGATAGGCGTTGCCGTTGACCGACGAGTCGACGATCGCGATGCAAGGGCCGTTGGTCATCGAGTAAATAGTCGCGAACTTGCCGCCGCTGGAATCCGCGGAAGCTGGTGCCGCCGCGGCGATGATGGCCGCAGCGGTGGTTACTGCGAGGCAGCAAGCAGTCATGGATCGGGCCGAACGCATCGTTGCTCCCGCGTGGTCAAGGTCTGCTGACGTCGTGCCGTGCGAGGGTACCAGTGTTCCCATGACTGTTCGCGCAGAACAGAATTGGGCGCGCCAGGTCGACCGTGTTCAGTGTTGTCAGTCGAGGCTGAAGGGTTGGCCCCATAGGGTTTCGGAGTCGTCCATGACATTGTCGTGCACGGTGACCGTGGTGTAGGCGCGGGCTTCCGCGGCGCCCGCGCACCCTTCTACGGACAGTGTGTGATCCACATACTGGGTGAAGCCGGATGTGCCGGTGAAGGTGTAGTCCTCGATTTCCTTGGTGGCTACCTTGCCGGGCTTCAACTGAACGCTCAACGATGGATCGGCATAGGGCGAGATTCCTGAATTGCCCACGGTACCACCGGCGTTGCCGCCCGCGGTGATGCCGCCATTGCCGCCATTGCCGCCACCGTTGCTGTCATGACCGCCATTGTCTGCGTCGGCGGGTGCGTCGGCTTTCGGTTTCGTCGGCGTATCGCCACTGCCGTCCGCGTGCGTGCCACTGCCGAGGTCGACCTGGCAGCCCACGAGGTAACCGGTCTCGATTCGGCCGCCGGTGACCGTGATGTCCGGGGGCACGGTGATGTGCACCGACGTCACGCCGGAAACCCAGGCATTGCGGGAAAGTGGGCTCGCCGCCATCGAACCGGATATCGTCGCCTGTTCACCGGTGCGGTCGACGGCGACGACCAGGCCATCACGGGTGGTGAACCGGTCGTGGCCGTCGGGCAGGGGTATCGAGCTATCGGCTTGTGCCGCACCGGATGTCGCCAGCACGGTGGGCAGGAATACGCACGTCACGAGCGCGACGTACACTGGGCGGCGCATTGCGCTGTTCCTCTCGTTCGATCGCATGATGCCGCTCATCCGACGCTGAACGGGTCGCCGTACAGCGTCACTTCGGCCGAGCCTTGGTCGTTGGTCACTATCAGGGAGCTGTACGCGCGCGCCTGCGCGTACCCGCCGCATCCGCTCAACTGGATGCCGCGATTGCGGTAGGCGATGCCGACGGCACCCGCGGCGGGGTCGAGCTTCTTGGTGCCGAACTTCACCACCGCGACGCCGCCGGGCACCAGTTTGATACTCGGATTCAATTCCGGCGATATCGAGCCGGCCGAGATGTAGACATCACCGCCGAGCGTCAGCCCGCCGGACAGGTCTACCTGGCAGCCGATGAGATAGCCGGTCTCCAGACTGCCCGCCGTCGCGCCCGGAGCCGTGGCGTACGCGGTCGCGGACAGCTGTGCCGTGCGTGACATGCCGTTGGCGGCGAGGGACTGGGAGATTATCGCGGTCTCACCGGTCCTGGTCAGATCCACCGGAATCCCCGTCGCCGTCGTCAGGGCCTGCTCGCCGTCGGGCAGCGGCACCACGGTATCCGCGCGCGCGAACCCGCCTCCGAGTATCAGCACGGCCAGCCCCACGCTCATACCGGCTGACCACCGGCCGACCCCATCGATCACCCTCATCAAACCTCACCCTCGACCGCCAGCAGCTATGCAGAACCTCGCACGCAAACCTGAACGGCAGCTGGGAATCAGCAGTGTGGTTGCTGTCGAACGGAATCCATTTGGGAGCAACGCACTCACAGTTGCCTCCTGACTTGCGCCAATTTCCGACAGAGGTTGTGCTGCAACGATTCTCGCGTCGGACAATTCGTCCCTATGTCCGCCACGGACATCGGGCATTTTCATGCGCGGTTGTCAGCGAGATGACAGACCGTGTTCAGCTGCGGTGCAGGGCCTCGATGACCGTGCGCGCGGCATTGGACGGCGTGCGCCGGGCACTGTAGGCGATGGCGAGCGTCCACGGAATCGGTGCGGCCGCTGCGGAATACACGATGCCGGTAGCTCGGGTGGCGACCGACCTCGGTGAGAGTGTGACGCCGAAATCGTTGGCGGCCAACTCCAATGCGAAGATCTGATCCGAGACCTCGATGATTGGTCGGCGTTCGGGGAAAAGGGTGTCGACGATGCCGCGGATGCCCCAGCCGGGTGGGAAATCGATGAATCGGACGTCGTCGAGATCGGCGGCGCGGAATCGGTGGCCCGCGAGGGGATGCGTCGATGCGGTGCACAGCACGAGGGTTTCCAGGTGGATCGGGTGCAGGGTGATTCCGGACAGATCGTCGACCACGCCCGCCACCAATGCGATATCGAGACTGCCGTCGCGCAGTCCGGCGATATTGCCTGCCACGCCCGAGGTGCTTTGACGCATCTGCAGCGTGATCGCTGGATATTGCCGGTGCATATCGGCGATCACCGTGGCGAGGTCGATGGTGTGGACATTCATGAGGTTGCCGATGACCACCTCGCCGCGAACCTGTGCGCTGACCGCGGGGTCTTCTGCAGGCTGCCTCTACTATCTGCAGCCCCTGCTGCACAAGGTCGCGGGGGAGTTGGATATCTCGACCGCGAGTGCGGCCCTGTTGGTGAGCGCGGCGCAGATCGGCTATCTGTCCGGGCTCGCACTTCTCGTTCCGCTGGGTGATTTCCTGGAGCGCCGTCGCATGGTTCCGGCCCTGCTGGTGGCTTCCTTTGCGGCCCTGGCAGTTTCGGCGGCGGCGCCGAACTTCGCGCTGCTGGTATTCGACCTCGGCGTCCAGGGCATTCAGCTGTCGAATCAGAGCGCGATCTATGCCCTCGATCCGGCCGCCCCCAGCAGGCTGACCACCGCTTATATGGTGAGCTTCTTCCTCGGCGGCGTTGCGGGTTCGGTCGGTGCCGGAGCCGCGTACCAATTCGGCGGCTGGTCACTGGTTTGCGGAATCGGTCTTTCCGCAACACTTCTGGGCCTGCTGCTGTGGGCCGCGTTCGCACGCAGTGCCCGCTTCCCGGGCCAGGGAGATGCGGGCCGGCGCACAGTTTAGTTTCGAGGCAGCCGATTACCGATGGCGTTTGTAAGTAGGTGACTCGAAAACTGCGTTCTTCGAACGGCTCTCACGGGGCGCCTAGGTATCACCGTCCGGCGCACGATGTCGTGATTACTGTCGGATGCCGGCATCGAACACACCGCCGACCAATTCCCCATCGCCGAATATGTGACCGCCGATGTGGTGCCGAATGCGAATCATTGGGTCTTGGATGAGAACCCGCGCTACTTCCCTGCCAGCGTGCGCAAGCTTCCGGCCGCTCCTAAGTGGTCGCGACCAGGAACTGCTCCGCGCTCGGGGGACGCAGGCCGTCCACTCGGCCGGCGAAGTAGCGCTGGGTCAAGGTGGATGTCGAAACATGTTGTGCCGATGCGAAACCCGCTGCCTCGGCCAGCTCGATCAGTTCATCGGGGCTGAACAGGCTGAGGAAGGGCACGCCACTTGCGCGCGCGGCATTCTCGACGACCTCGCGGATCGAGCGTTCCTCGGCATCCAGTAGATCCAGCGGCAGTTGGAACGTCATGGCCAGGGTGGAGCCGGGGGCCAACGTCGAGATCCGCTGCAGCGTCTGGATATTCGCTTCGCGAGTGAGATACATCGAAACGCCGGTTTCGGCGACCACCGCCGGACGCGACGGGTCGAAGCCCGCGGAAAGGAGCCGGTCCCACCAGGATTCGGCCTCGAAATCAACCGGGACCAGCCGCAACCACTGTGGAATTCCGAAGCCGAGTTCGACCAGCCGCTGCCGCTTCCATTTCTGCGGTCCCGATTGATCCACCTCGAACACTGTTAGACCGGAGGCGATTTCGGGCCGACGCTGGGCGAAGGTGTCAAGCCCGGCCCCGAGGATGACGTACTGGTCGACGCCGCGCCCCGCCTGCTCGACCATCAGATCCTCGACGAAACGGGCACGCGCCACGACGCATGCGCGCGAGAGGCTGGTGGTCTCGGGATCCATATCTCCTCGGGTGCGCCACCCCCCGTCGGGGTCGATCAGCCGCAGCCCGATCTCGTCTTCGAGTACATGCGGCGCCGAATCGATCTCGATATGCAAGGCGCGCCACAGCGCGACGCGCTCGGCCGTACTTTCCGGGCCGATGACCTGTCGCATCGTTCAGCCGACCTTTCCGACCTGCAGACTCCACACCCGGCCGTCCGGGTCTCGGACCGTCATTTCCTTTGTCCCATAATGGGTTTCCGCGAAAGGCGTGACAACCTCGACGTCACTGCTCGGCCGGAAGGCGTCCGGTTCGGTCACTGTCAACACGAGCTGCGTCTGTGGGGTCTGGCTGCGTGGGATCTCGGCGATGAATACATACGGACCATCGCCATTGCGGAACAGGCCGGAGTTGTGGTCGGTGGTGAATTCGGGTTCGAAACCGAGCGCCTGGAAGAACCGCGCCGCCTTGCCCCAATTGTGCGTCTCGACGAAAACGCCTTCGATGCCCTGCGTCGTCATATTGTGTCTCCTTCTCGCGCTTCCGGTTGCTGATCGTGGGTGTCGTCGAGGTATCCGCGCAGCGCCTCCGCGACCAATGCCGACAGCGACATGCCGGATTCGATCGCGCGGAACTTGACCTGCTTGATCAACCCCACCGGCAAATACACGTTGAACTGCTTCACATCCTCGTCGCCCACCCTTCGATGCTAGCATCCTAGAAAGCTAGTAACAAGGTTGTCATGTTCTGTCGGCACAAAAATCGAGAGGCGTGCGCAACCAATGCAATGCTGATCCTGATCGGGCGGCGGAGTGTGGGGGCATGCGGCGGGCCACGGTGCGGCGCGATAACTTGATCCGGTGATCAAGAGTTCGGTATCCACGACGGCGGGGGCATGGCGGGCAGGTGATGGCGTCCCGGTGACGTTGCGGGAGGCGACGGTGGCATGGGCCTTCGCGGCACATGCGAAGCTGTCCGAGGTCGCCACGGGATACGGGGATTTCATCACTGTGGACGAGTTGGCCGCGCGGGTGCAGGAAGCGTCCGGCGTGCATACCGGTGCGCCGACGCGCACGTGGATGGACGCCATTCTCCGCAAGGTCGCGCGGCGTTGCCACAACGCGGGCGAACCGCCGCTGACCGCCCTGTGCGTGCAGGAGAACCACACCGTCGGCGACATCTACAAGTACGTGCTGGAACTCGCCGGGCTGCCGATTCCGAAGGACCTCGAGTCGCATGCCGCCTACGCGCGGTGGCAGTGCTACGAGCATCACGGCGCCGCGATGCCCGACGGGCCGACCGCCCCGCCGCTCACGCCGAAGGTAGCGAACCGTCGCTCGGCGAGTACCACTGCGCAGGAGGCCAAACCCGAGCCTGCTCGCGCCGCTGTGTGCACCCAGTGCTTCATCCAGCTACCTGCCAGCGGAAACTGTCAGTACTGCGTGTAACGCGGCTCAGTTGTCCGGCGAGAATTGTCCGTTCGCATGGACCGAGCTTCCGTCCAGGGTGAAGGTCACCACGCTCGGTCCACCCGCGGCAGCACCGTTGCCGGTGAGCGTGCCGGCGGCGGTACTCCAGGCGCGGGTCGGCTGCGTGTCGTAGCCCCGATGCTGATGCCCGGGTTGACCGTGAAGGACGCTATGCCCGGTTGGTCGGTTCGGCTCGAGGTGTAGACCGAGCCTCGGGGACGTCCGACGACCTCTCTCGTTTGGGCCGAAGCCTCGACGCCAGCGGCGCGGAATCGGGGTATTCAACGCCGGACGCTCAGTGCGCCCTCCATGTGCGCGTGGTACCGGCAGTAGAAGGGGTGCGATCCGATTTCGTCGGGTGCGGTGAAGGTAATGGTCTGGCCCGGGCCGATCTCGTGATCGAAGAGGCCGGGGCGTTTGCTGGTGATGCTGTGTTTCACCGAATCGAGGTTGACCACTGTGAGCATCGCGCCCGGCGTGATCGGGGGCGTGCCGGTGTAGTCCTGATGTTCGATGGTGATGGTGACGGCGGTTATCGGCGCGGGGCCGGACCACGGGGGTGCGGCGCTCTCTTCCGAGGTGCCGCACCCGGCCACCCATGCGACGGTGAGCAAACCGATACCCATCCGATACCGCCACGGGGAGGTTCGAGTGGTATCCACCTAGACCGGCTGCCCACTATTCGAGCTGTCATGCCCCGGCCCGTCGACCTCGTTTGGAATAGGACTGTCACGTCGCGTCGGTATCGTCGGGCGGGTGCAGCTCATAACCGACCGCAAGAGTTCGGCGTGGTAGTGCTTCGGGTGGGTATCGGTCTGGTCGCCGGTGCGGCTGCGCTCGGCGCGGGTGCCAATATCCGATTGTGGCTGGTATCGGCCCGATATCGGTCCGGGCCCGCGGCCGCGCCGACGGTGCCGGTGGTGATCGTGCCCGGCGCGAAAGTCGGGCCCGATGGTACGCCGATGGCCTATCTGCGTGGACGACTCGATGTCGCGATCGAACTGCTGACGGCCGGAAAGGTACGCGAGATTCTGGTGTCCGGCGATGCAGCGGGCACCTCCGGCGACGAAATCGCTTCGATGACAAAATATCTTGCGGACCATGGTGTCGATCCGGCGATTGTGCGCGCCGACGGCGAAGGGTTGTCGACCCGAGCCACGTGCGAACGAGCCAGGAACCTGTTCGGCATCGACCGCGCGATCATCGTCACCCAATACCAGCATCTGCCACGGGCGGTCGCATTGTGCCGAGGTGCCGGCATCGATGGTTACGGCGTGGTCGCATACTGTGAATGCAAGCGAACAACTCTGGTGCGCAACACTATTCGTGAGTGGATGGCCGCGCCGAAGGCGGTCGCCGCACTGATCCGTGCTGATCCCGCCTCGCATTGCCGAAGGCTCGGCAGCGATGGAACCACGGTTGGGGCGTCGCCCATATCGCGAGTGCGAGTGCACGAATCTGGTGAGCAACAACATTCGTGAGTGGATGGCCGCGCTGCGGACGGTTGCCGGGCGGAGCTGGCGCGGATCTCCCCTCGTGATACCAAGGCTCCGCAGCGCTCGAGCCGACTTCGTATCATCTCATTTCCCGCAAATGTAAGCGAACGACGTTGATGCACAACGCCATTCGCAAGCGTTCGAGCTGTCGCTGCGATCGCTCGGCGGCGATCCTTGCTCGCGTTGCCGAAGGCTGAGCAGTGCTGGATTCATGGCTACGGCATCCCCCATACGGCAGATGCAAGCGAACGACGCTGGTATGCAACGCTATTCGTGACCACCAGGCAGGCGAGGATCTGGGAGCGGTGGCTCCGGTTTCGGGCCGGGCGCCGGCGGGGGTGTCGGCTCGGGTTGTGGAACGGGACCAGGCACCGGTGGTATCGGGTCCGGATCGGGACCGGGCTGCGGCGGTGTCGGCTGCGGCGCGGGACCGGGTATCGGCCGTGGTTCCGGCTCCGGCTGTGGTTCCGGCTCCGGGTGCGGCTCGGGCCCGGGCATCGGTTCCGGCCCGGGTTTCGGCGGCACCGGATCGGGGATCGGCATCGGCGGCACCGGGTCCGGAATCGGCGGGAGCGGGCTCGGATTCGGTGGCACGGGACGAGTCATGTGCATACCTCCTCAGCACAGCGGTACCCATCGGTTTGCGGGTGAATCAGCTGACCGCCCGACGGCGCCGCCGTGACCAACCCGCGAATGCCGAGGTGTTCCCATGTCCGAATCGGACTGCGATTCGCGGTGCCGGTCGAGGAGATCCGCAATCTGCCGGTGCTCCCCGAAACAACCGGGCCGCCTTTCGGGTCTACTCGCGCCTGACGCGCTCAGTTGGTGCGCGCGGCGTATCCCGGTGGCAGCTTGTGCGGCGGACAGTTGATCACCGTATTGTCGTCGAGCTCGCGGGATTCCAGGAAGGTGATGCGCCCGGACGAGGCGACCAGGGTCAGCGGGTAGGTCGGTCCCTTTTCGCGGTCGGCGATGATCGCCTCGAGGTTGTCCTCGCACCGGGTGAGGGTGCTTTCGGGATAGTCGAGCATCCATTGCGGATAGGAGATCGTGGTGTGCACCCGACGATCGCCGAGCCAGATGATGAGCACCGTGGTCGTTCCGGTCTGCTCCACCCAGGCGATTTTGTACAGATCATTGCTGAGCTGAACCAGCTTGGCCGCCTGATTCTTGAACCAACGCCCGAACATCGGTCCCATCAGACATCGCGATTCGATCGTCTGCGGACCCCGCACGTACAACTCGAATCTCCAGCCGTTCTCGTAGGCGTAGATGAGGTGTTTGCCGACAATTCCGGAGAGATCGCCGGTTAGTGCCGAGACCGTGATCGCTGACTGCTGCGCGCTCATCGGTAACTCCTCTCGGTCGACCAACGCGGTCGGGACCTGCGTCTTTGTCGTCAGCCTAATCACTTGACCGAGCATTGCGACAGGTTTGCCGGAACGGTGCGATCAGGGCCGCGCGGCCGCGTAGAGGACATCGCGCATCCCGGGCAGCGATTCCAGATCCGCCCGCCACACCAGTCGCAGATCGAGATGGGGCACGGGGAAGTCCAAGCGGACTAGGGTGCCGTGCGCAATGCTGTCGGCGACCGCGAATTCCGGCAATAGCGAGATACCGAGTCCGTGCTCGGCCCAAGCTCGCATGACCGGTACCGCACCGGCCCGCACCCGCCGCGGCCCCGGGCCGAGTACCTTCGCACCCGCGATCCAGAACGAGCATTCGGGCATATCCGCTGAGCTATTGCACGAATTCCGCCAAGCTGGAAAACTGCCGTCGATGCGGATCGAATCATTCGGCAACCAAATATTCGAACCTTGCACCGCCGGATTCCACACTTACTAGGTTTGGCTGATGACCAGCGAAGAGGTCCGTGCGGGCGTTCGGCTGACCAATCTCGACGCACCGCTGTTCGACGGTGCCGGTGCGACGAAGCGCGATCTGATCGACTATCTCGAATTCATCGGTGATCGGCTGGTCGGTCAACTGCGCGACCGTCCGCTCTCGGTGGTGCGCATCCGACCGGGGCAGGAACCGTTCATGCAGAAGAACCTGGCGAAGTACACCCCGGAGTGGGTGCATCGGGTGACGATGTGGGCCGAGACGTCCAAACGTCAAGTGACGTACGCCCTCTGCGATAACGTGCGAACTCTGCTGTGGTTCGGCAATCAGCGCGCGGTCGAATATCACCCGACGCTGCTGCTCGCCGATCACACCGAGGGCCCGACCCATCTGATCCTGGATCTCGATCCACCCGAGGGCGGGCCCTTCCGGCAGGTTGTCCAGGCCGCCGAGCTGATCAGGCAGGCGCTGGCCGACGACGGACTCGCGGGCGCGGTGAAAACCAGCGGTGCCAAGGGGGTGCATATCTTCGTGCCGATCCAGCCGCGCATCCCGATCGAGGATGTCGCCGCCGCAACCCGCGCGATCGCGGCCAGAGCTGAGCGCATCGATCCGGATCTGGCCACCACCGCGTTCATCCGCGAGGACCGTGCGGGCAAGGTTTTCCTGGATTCGACGCGCGCGGGCGGTGCGACCGTCGTCGCGGCCTACAGCCCGCGCGTGCGTCCCGGTGTGCCGGTGTCCTTCCCGATCGAATGGGCTCGGCTCGCCGATACCAGCCCGGGTGATTTCACCGTGCGCACGGCGCCGAAGCAGTTGGGTGATCGGGACCCGTGGGTGCAGGAGATGCCCGCGCCGCAAGCGCTGCCCGCCGACCTCATCGAGGAGGGCCACACCATCCCGGTGGCCCGGGTCCAAGCGATGCACGAGGGCAAGCGCCGGGCCCGGGCACGTAGGCAGAGTTAGCCTTTCAGGGCTCGATGACGGTGTGGAAGTGCGCCGTCGCGTCGGTGATCGCGTAGACAGTGACCAGGGCTTGGAACTCGACGCCATCCGCGGTGACCGTGCAGACCTCGGTCGCGCCGATATCGGCATCCAGGAAGCTGGGCAGTGCACGTGTTGCGTTGTGTTCCCGGTCTGACAGCGCGGCCTTCAACAGGGTGAACTGTCGCGTACGGGTCTGTTGATACCTCCGTAATATGCTGTGTTTCAATGCTTTTCGTATTATCGACTTCCGACGTGCGCGAGCGCGTGCTGATGGTAGGCGAGGCAGGCGGCCGAGGTGTCGTCGGCGGCCAGGAACAGCACCGTGCGTGCCTCGGCGAGGGCGCCGCCGTCGCGTGCGCTCACGTACGCGTGGACCGGGGCCGCGGAATACGGATTGTCCACGGAAGGATCGACGCCGATGATCGCTTCCGGTGTGAGTCCGAGCGTCGACGCGAGGCGGGCAGGGAAGGCGAGGGTCCAGGTGGGGGCGAGCAGTACGGCACGGCCCTCGGCGAAATCGGCGACGTCCAGTCCTTCGGCGGTCAGACAGTCGCGCACGGCCACCGCGGCCAGTTCGACCAGATCATCGGCACCGGCCCGGGTGCTCATGGCCGAACGACCGTTCGCACCCACTTCACCCATCGCGACCCAGGCGGTCGGATCGGCGGGTCCCGCGGTATCGATGGTGTGCAGCGCACCGAACCCACCTGCGGCACCGGATGTTCCGAGCAGGATCGCGGCCGCGCTGGTGCTGTAGGGGAAGCCGTCGACATGGCGTTCGGTCGAGGGATGTGTATCACCAGCGACCAGCAGCACATACGAAACTTCGCCGCTGACCAGGAAGCACTCGGCGGTCGCGATCGCGTGTAGCAGTCCGGTCCCGCCGTTCATCAGATCGAAGGAGAATGCGGGCAACCGGCCCGGGGCGTATTCGAGGCCGATGCCGATGCGCTTCTGGATCAGCGCCGATACCGCGGGTTCACAGATGTTCTGATCGCGGAAGACCCCGGCATTGATCAGCATTCCGACCTGCGCCGCGGTGATGCCCGCCTGTTCCAGGCAGGAGGTGGCCGCGCGGGCAGCCAGTTCGAAATAGCTGCCGGTATCGAGATCGGCATTGATGGCGGCCGCGAGAATAGTGGTCGGCATGGTTCAGGCCTCCAGACGGGAGATGGTCGCGGCCAGGTGTCCGGAGACGATGCCGGATGCCTCCGGAATCATCAGCACCTTGGAGCCCTTGGGGATTTTCTGTTGCGCCAGATATTCGTGCAGGACCAAGAAATGCGAGGTCGACGCGGTATTGCCGAAGTCGCGCAGTACATTCAGGGCCTGCGGCATCGGCGTACCGAAATGTTGTTCGGTGAGATGCGATATGTACTCGATGGCCGGCGCGCTGAATTGGTGGTGAATCCAGTAGTCGAACTTCTCACTCTCCCAGGTGCGCCCGGATTCCTCGAGGAATGTGGACATGTGATTGATGGCCTGCCGATAGCGGCCCTCGTTCTGCATCGCGCGGTTATCGGTGTAGAGCGCGATTCCGGGGGCCTGATCGCTCGGCATGCCGATGCAGTGTTCGGCGCCATCGGCAGAGGTCATGAGTTCGACGTAGTGGATTTCGTCGTCATCGTCACCACGATCGTCGAGCATCACCGCGACCGCGGCATCGCCGACCGTGAGCGCCGCGAACTGCGGGTCGTAAGGCTTGTCGATCTCCCGCACCGCCGTTTCGGCGATCGGGGTGATCTGTTCGCCGCTGACCACCAGCCCATTGCGCACCACACCGGACTTGATCATCCGGTCAAGCACCATTACCCCGGTCATCATGCCCGCACAGGCATTCGAGACATCGAAATGGCGCGCCTGTGTCGTGCCGATCCGCTTGCCCAGCATGACCGCGAAAGACGGTGCGTAGCAGAAGATTTCCTTACCGCGCGTGCGAGTGATGGACGCCGAGATGACCACGTCGATATCGTCGGGGGCGTAATCGGAATGCGCCAGGCAGTCCTCGATGGCGCGCAGGGCCAGATCGAAGGAGGATTCGTAGCCCTCCTCGCTGGAGTCGTAGACGCGCCGATTCTTGATACCGGTAATCCGTTCCAGATCAAGGGATCTCGGCACCGCCAGTCCGGCGATTATCTCCTCGGTGGAACGGACGGTCGATGGTGTGTACGAGCCGATGGACTCGAAACGCGTGCGCAGCATTCCCCTGCTTTCTGTGTCGCGTGATTTCCCTGTGTTGCCAGGAGCTTCGACGGCGCTGTCCTGGCCGGCCCTATCCGGGCAGGCCGACCAAACTCGCGCTCACCTCGCACAATCGGCGGGCCCGCGCATCGTCGCGGGCCAGGCGCGACGGTTCGCGCTCGCGAGTCTTGCGGAAATAGGCACCGCTCACCTCGGCGACGCTCGGATCCGTCGCGAGGAAGGTGAGCGCGGCCGCGCCTTCGGCCGCGGTGATGAAGAACATGCGTTTGGCGAGCGCGACAACCGGTTGCCCGAACCACGGCAGTGAATTCCAGATACCGGTCGAGACCGCGCCGGGATGGAAGGCATTGACCGTCACGCCGGTGCCGACCAGCCGATCGGCCAGGGCGCGGGCGTAGAGCACATTGGCCAATTTGGATCGGCTGTATGCCTTTTCGCCCGAATAGCTGGTGCGGAACCCGAGATCGTCGAAATCGAGGGTCGCCCCGTAATGCATTACCGAGGAGGTGAACAGAATGCGCGCCGGAGCGCTCTGGACCAGCAGGTCGATGAGCAGTTCGGTGAGCAGAAATCCGCCGAGGTGGTTGGTCGCGAAGGTCGCCTCGATACCGTCCTCGGTTTCGATGCGTGTCTGGTGATAGCCGCCCGCATTATTGGCCAGCACATCGATGCGGTCGTAGGCGGCTTCGACCGCCTTGGCGAGCTGGCGCACCGACGACTGCACCGCCATATCGCATTCCAGCGTATCGACCGCCCCCGCCCCCGCGGTCCGCACCAATTCCGCACTGTCGGCGAGCTTCTGCGGATTTCGGCCGACCAACACCAGCCGATCGCCCCCCGCGGCGAGCTGTTGTGCGGCTTCGAGACCGATGCCCGAGGTGGCCCCCGTAATCAGGATCGTCTTCATAATCCGATCAGCCTGCCATCGATGGCCCTGCCGAAATCGGCTCTCTTGGTGGTTTCGGCGAGTTGCCCGACGTGTGCGGACGATACGGTGATCGCGCGCAATCGATTGATCACGCAGATCAGCGCACGCGTGCCGAATTCGGTCCAATGATGCCGCGCCGTCGTGGAAGCCGTCGTATGTGACCACCGATTGGGGTAGGTCTTTCCATCTGAGCCGGTTCGGGTCGGCAAACCCGCTACCTCGATGCCGACCACGCCGACGTACTGAACCCGACCCGAATCGGTCACCAGGCGGAACGGTCGGCAATGCGGACCTTCCGTCGAGGGTTGATACGAGGATGTGGGCGTATCGACCATCCGTGGTGGGATGGTGACCATCATTTGGAACACCGAGAAAGGGCGGATATATGCGAGATGCTCAGCGATCGTCGGCTCCGGAAACCGGCGATCCTGCGTCCAGGCATATGACTGCGGACGAGTTTCGGGAATATGGTCGTGCGGTAGTGGATTGGCTTGCGGACTACTGGGACCGAGTGGAGTCCCTACCCGTCCTCGCGCAGGTCCGACCGGGACAGGTGCGAGATCAACTGCCGGCCCGGGCGCCGGAACACGGGGAAGATTTCCATGCGCTGCTCGAGGACATGGACACGATCGTGGTACCCGGCCTCACACACTGGCAACATCCGAGTTTCTTCGCCTACTATCCGAGCAATACCTCAGGACCGGCGGTGTTGGCCGAATTGCTCACGGCCGGACTGAATGTGCAGGGGATGATGTGGCAGACCAGCCCGGCATGTACGGAACTGGAGCAGCACGTCCTCGATTGGCTGGCCGGACTGCTGGGGTTGTCGGACCGGTTTCTGTCCACCGGTAGCGGTGGCGGTGTCATTCAGGACACCGCCTCCAGCGCGGTGCTGGTAGCCCTGCTCGCCGCGCTGCACAGGACTTCGAGCGGGCGGGTGACGCGCGACGGGGTGGCAAGCGGCCGGTTTACCGTCTACACATCCGCCGAAGGACATTCGGCGTGCGAGAAAGCCGCCCGTATCGCCGGGCTCGGTGCCAGGGCGCTACGCACGATCGACACCCGCGCAGACTTCTCGATGGACCCCGACGCGCTTCGGACCGCGATGAAACGCGATATCGCTACCGGGTATATCCCCGCAATGGTGATGGCGACAATCGGTACGACCTCGACCGGCGCTATCGATCCCGTCCCAGGAATAGGGTCTGTCTGCGAGGAATTCGGTGTCTGGCTACACGTAGACGCAGCACACGCCGGGGTGGCCGCCATATGCCCGGAACTGCGCTGGATTCATCACGGTGTCAACGACTATGCGGACTCCTATGCCACCAATCCGCACAAATGGCTGCTCACCACATTCGATTGTGACGCCTGCTATGTAGCTGACCGTGACGCGCTGATCGGTGCCTTGTCCGTACTGCCGGAATATCTGCGCAACAAGGCCAGTGAGTCGCGCGCGGTGCTGGATTATCGAGATTGGGGGGTGCCGTTGGGCCGTCGGTTCCGCGCCCTGAAGCTCTGGTCGGTCATCCGCTGGTATGGCGGGGAAGGTCTGCGTGCGCACATCCGGCACCACGTCGCGCTCGCGCAGCAGTTCGCCGAATGGGTTTCCGGCGACAGCCGATTCGAGCTCATGGCACCACATCCGTTATCGCTGGTATGTTTCCGCTTGCGCGGGTCGGATGAAGTGAACCGGCAACTCCTCGAAGCCGTCAATGCGACCGGACGGATCTACCTGTCCCACACCAAGGTTCGTGGAGCATATACGTTACGAATGGCCATAGGCGCGATCTCGACTCGAGACCGGCATGTAGCAGGCGCATGGGATCTGCTCTGTCGCGAAGCCGCTCGCCTCCAAACGGGATAACGCATTCTACGGTTCGAGAAGCCGGGAGCGCGAACGGGCCATGCGAGAAAGAACAGTCGTCGCTGGTATGGAGCTGCGCGGAGCCATCCGCAGACTGGGGCTGCGGTCGCCGTCGAATCTAGCGCAGATACCTTGGTGGGCAACGTAAACGGAGCGCAGTGCAGCGCGCAGCGTCTCCCCGTGTTTCGAGAGTTCTGCCGGCATGGCTTGCAGCGCCGGTCCTATCGCGCGCAGCAATGCGACAAGGCAGGCGTGGTCGGCGGATGCGAGGCCGGTGAATTCTGCCGGCATGGCCGGACGCACACTCCGGCGGTAGTCGTCGGAGTGGAAGTCGGCGGTGAATCGCAGGCACGCTTCGGATGCGGCCAGCATCGTGGTGCCATAGTCCAGCGCGTTGACCGCGTCACGCCACGCCCCACGTTCCGCAGCGTCCAGAAAACCGCGCAACCCGATGATGACGCATTGGGTTAGGACGAAAAACGCACGGTGTCCCACGCGCCAGCGCCGGGCAGGATCAGCGGCGCACTGCGCGCGCGGCGGCGGAGAATGCCGGTAACAGGTGCGCCTGTCGGCAGGCAGCAGGAAGTTCAGCGTGCTGTGTATTCCGGCCGCCAATGAATGCCATTGCACCGGTGCGAGGTTCGATCGGCCGGACCGTAGATTGTCGAGCACGCCGTGGAATCCGATGAGGATGCCATGGGCCAGAGTGTCGTGGCTTCGGGTTCTGCGGACTCCGAAGTACGCGTCGTACCGAGCCTGTGCGGTGTCCAGGGTAGGGGCGTCGCTGTCGGCCATGATCAGTGCCTGCAGATCCCCGAGGTCGGGTAGCGGCACCTCGTCGTCGCCCATCGCCCGGCGAAGAAGCATCGCTGGATCGGAGCCGATGGTGCTCGGCGGACAGACCAGACTCTCTTCCTGCATACCGGGAAGTTCCTCAGGATGCACAAGGGGAAGGATGGGTAGCACAGCGGACTCCGGGACGCGGCGAATGTTCACCGAGGCGTCCGCCACATGTCCGCACGCCTCGGCCAAGGAACAAGGCTCACTTGGTGATCGTGAAGGTTCCCTCGAGCGTCGCCGAGGTCACGCCGAGGCACAGGTGGCCGAAGGGGGTCGCTATGCTGGAGCCGATTATTGGGGTCACTGTGTTGGTGTCGGTGGCGGTCTTGCCTCTATAGAGGCCCGCACTGATCAGCGTTGGGAATTCGCCGCTGCGTGATCCGTCGGCTTCGATCTCGGAACTGCCGCTGCTGACTGCGGTGGTGGTGCCATCGGACCAGATGATCGTCCCTGTGCTTTCGTTGTCGCTGGTCGGTTGGCTGCAACTGGCGGTTTCGGTGCCAGCGTCCGTCTCGCTGATGGGGTAGGGCAAACCCTGGTCAACAGCCGGACCAGTGCAGTTGCTGAATGTGATCGTGTCGGTCCAACCGACCTTTGCGGGTGAGTCGCCGATCCCCCCGCCGAGCCAGTTGACGGTTCCTTTCTCGGTACACGTGAGCAACACGTCATCGGCGTTAGCCGGTCCTGCGAGCGGTATCCCGACGAGTGTGGCGAGGACCGGAATCGACAGGGCCAGAGCAAATCTCGAGTTCATCATGGCCGTGAGATTAGCAATGCCACGACGCAGTCGTCGTCGCCGCTGGCCGGTCCGCCGCGGGACACCTTGCGTCGCTGATCCATAGCCGGCAAACGGCTCGGATAGAGTCACGGGCCATGATCATCAGCCAGGCGACCGAAGGGCGTTGGATGGCCGAATCCGGCCTCACCCCACAACGATTCGCGAAGATCGACGGGGTCGGCCTGGACGAGGGCATCGGCCTGCTGGAGGCCGTGGTCGATGAGATTCACTGGCTGGACCGCTCCCCCTTCCTGACCGCGTCCGCTCGATCATCCTTCCGTGAGGGACGCGGACCCGAGCTGTATGCCATTTCACCACTGGCGAATTCCGACGCCGATGGTCTCCGGGCGGCGGCCACGCGGGCGGTGTGCGTGGCATTCGCCCCCGAACACGGTCCGACGGCCGGTGCGTGGGCTGCGGCCAGGGCCTTGCCGTTGCTGGCCCCCGACCCGGCGGTGTCGGCATTCGCGGCGGACAAGCTCGACGCATTGGCCCTGTTCGCGGCAGCCGATATCGAAACGCCGGAATTCGTGCGGGTGCCGCCCGACGGCCGTGCCGCCGCGAGAAAATACTGGCCCGATGCCTGGGAGGCGGTGGTGGTGCAACGCCGCGAGAACAATCTGATCGGCAGGGGCACTCGTTTCGCGCGGAATCCCGCCGAGTTGCAGGAGTGTCTCGACGCCTGGGCCGGAAGGGAATTGCGAGTGGGCCGTTACGTGGACGGCCCCTCGGTGACCGTCACGGCGTGCGTCGCCGGAAACGCCACGATCGTAACGGCGGTGTCGCACCAGCTGGTCGGCATTCCCGGCTTGACCACCGTCTGGGGCGCCCACTGCGGCAATCAGCTCATCGCACCCACCGATCTACCCGACGGCACCTACGAAGCCATCCGCACGGCTGCGGCACGCGTGGGCGATCAGCTGCGCCTGCGCGGATACCGCGGGGTCTTCGGCTTGGACCTGGTGCTGGAACAGAATCGGCCGCTGGCCATCGAAATCAATCCCCGGTTCCAGACGGTCGTGTCGTTGGTGCAAGTCGCCGAGCAGTGCGCGGACCTGCTGCCGTGCCTCGGTCTGCACGTGCTCGCCTGTCTGCTGCCGGAGCTGCCGGTCCAGACCGTCGTCGCGCCGGTGCCGATGCTCGGCCAGCTCGTTGTGCACGCCGACAAAGACAGGCAGCTGGGCACACTGCCGGAATCCGGAACCTATCGGCTGGACCGCGGTGCCATCGTGCCAGTGGAAAACTGTTGCCTGGCAGACCTTCCGGCTGGTGCGGCATTGCTGTGGGCGCAGGCCCAACCCGGAGTGGAGGTGGCCGAGGGAGACGAGCTCATCCTGCTTCAACTCGCCGAACCTGTCGCCGGCCTGCGGGCGCATCCGCAACTCACCGCGGCCGGGTCGGACTGGGTGAGGGCCGTGTCCGCCTACGTCGAGCAAGCGTCATGCTGACCCGGCCACCACTGACCCTGCCGGTCGACCAGATGCGTATGGCGGGCCGACAGGCGATCGAACTGATCATCGAGCGGATGAGCGAAGGCGAGATCGGGCCGGTGCTCGTCCGCCGGTCTCGCGATGACCTCGAACAGAATTGGGATGAGCCGATCCCCGAACATGGCCAGGACCTGGTGGCGCTCTTGGAGCGGCTGGCCGGCGATGCTCTGCCGTCCGGTATGCACTCCGACCATCCGCGGTGCTTCGCCTTCGTGCCGACATCCGGCAACTTTCCGGCGGTACTCGCCGACGCGTTGGCAGCGGCCTTTTTGTCGGTCCCGGGGGCGTGGCTGGTCGGCTCCGGACCCACCCAACTGGAGTTGGTCACGCTGCGTTGGCTGCGCGAACTCCTCGGTCTCGAAACGTGTTTCGGCGGACTGTTCGTCTCCGGCGGCTCGATCGCCAATCTCACGGCATTGACCGCGGCGCGTGACAGCTTGCTCGGCGGCGACCTCAGCACAGCGCGCGCCTACTGCTCGACTCAGGCCCATCCTTCGATCGCTCGCGCCCTCCACATCATCGGCCTGAAACGTGACCAACTCGTGGTCCTGCCACCCGATGACCGGCTGCGACTGGACCCGGCGCGATTGGCCGAGCGTATCTTTTCCGACCGCGCCGCTGGATGGCATCCGTTCCTGGTCGTCGCGACGATCGGCACCACCAGTACCGGCGCGGTGGACCCGATCGAGAAACTCGCCGATATATGCGGTCGAGAAGGGATGTGGCTGCACGCCGACGGCGCATTGGGCGCGGCGGCCGCGGCCACCGCTCGTGGCCGCCGCACCTTGGCGGGGCTCAATCGTGTCGATTCGCTTACCTTGGACCCACATAAGTGGCTCTTCCAGCCCTACGAACTCGGATGTGTCCTACTTCGGCAGCCCGAGCAGCTGAAGGAGACTTTCGCGATGGCCCGGCACTTCCTCGACAGTGGGTACCTCGCGGTGTCCGAATCCGATGGCAGAGAACCGAATCTATCCGATTACGGTCCGCAGCAGACCCGTGGCCTGCGTGCACTCAAACTGTGGTTGTCGCTGAAAACCTTTGGTGCGAACGCCTTCCGCGAGGCCGTCGACCAAGGAATCACTTTGGCCGAGCACGCGGCCGCCTTCATCGGCAACCACCCCGAACTCGAAGCGGCCAGCGAGCCGGGGCTGGGGATCGTCACCTTCCGATATCGCCCGTCCGGGATGGCGCCGGGCGCAGGACTCGACTCCTTCCAAGCCGAGCTGGCCCGCACCGTGCTCGAGGCCGGATTCGCCATGATCACCACCACGATGGTGCGCGGCGAGACCGTCCTGCGCATGTGCACCATCAACCCGCGAACGAGCGTCCGGCACATCGACAACACCCTCGATCACGTCGTGGACTGCGGCCGAGTTCTCGCCGCCCGCAGCGACCGCTCGCCAGCGAACAACGTGCCGCACTGACAGCACGCGCCGGACGTACACGCGTCGGCATACGGCGCGTTCCGCGTGGCTCACAACACCAAGCGACCGTTGGGGTTTTGTGTGTCGGGCCACGCGCTCGACCCTTTTGCTCTAGCGTTGGCACAATTGCCACCGAGAGGGGTTGTCGATGCGTACGGGGATGCTGGAGCTGGCGCAGTTGCGGGCGCTCGTCGAGGCGGGGGAGATCGACACGGTACTGGTGGCAATGACCGATATGCAGGGCCGTTTACAGGGAAAGCGTTGTGCAGGAAGGTTTTTCCTGGACGAGGTGATCGGGCACGCGACGGAGGCCTGCAACTATCTGCTCGCGGTGGATGTCGATATGGCTACAGTCGACGGATACGCGATCTCGTCCTGGGAGAACGGCTACGGTGACTTCGTCCTGCGGCCGGATCTGAGCACACTGCGCCTGGTGCCTTGGCAGCCGGGAACGGCGCTCGTACTGTGTGATGTCGAGCATGTGGAACCGGCGCGTAAGCCGGTCACGGTATCGCCGCGGCAGATATTGCGGGCGCAATTGGCGCGGCTGGCCGAACGTGGGTTGCGGGCCTATGTCGGCACCGAACTCGAGTTCCTGGTCTTCGACGACAGCTACGAGGATGCTTGGAATTCCGGTTATCGCGATCTGCGGCCCGCGAACCAGTACAACGTGGACTATTCGATGTTGGGAACCGCGCGTATCGAGCCATTGCTGCGTCGTATTCGCAACGAGATGGCCGGTGCGGGATTGTATGTCGAATCGGGGAAGGGTGAATGCAGTCCAGGTCAGCACGAAATCGCGTTTCGCTATGACGATGCGCTGGTGACCTGCGACAACCACAGCATCTACAAGAACGGCGCCAAGGAGATCGCCGCCCAGGCGGAGCGCAGTCTCAGCTTTATGGCGAAATACGATGAGCACGAAGGCAATTCGTGTCATATCCATATCAGTCTGCGTGCCGATTCGGGTGCGGCGGTATTCGCGGGCGACGGCCCGCACGGCACCTCCGTACTCATGCGGCACTTCCTCGCCGGGCAACTGGACTGTCTACGCGAGTTCACCTATCTGCTCGCGCCGAATATCAACTCGTATAAGCGATTCGTCTCAGAGAGTTTCGCGCCGACCACACTGGCCTGGGGACGCGACAACCGGACCTGTGCGCTGCGCGTGGTGGGTGAGCAGCTGTCCCTGCGGATGGAGAACCGGATCCCGGGCGGGGATGTGAATCCGTATCTCGCCGTCGCCGCGACCATTGCCGCCGGATTGTACGGTATCGAGCACGCGCTCCCGCTCGAGCCGGAGTTTCATGGCAATGCCTACCGGTCCCAGCGCCCCCGGGTGCCGCGTACGCTGCGGGAAGCGGCGCAATTGTTCGGCGAGAGCAAGGTGGCACGGACAGCGTTCGGCGACGATGTGGTGGACCATTATCGGAATGCGGCACAGGTCGAGCTGGACGCCTTCGACGCCGCGGTCACCGATTGGGAGCGAATTCGTGGTTTCGAACGGCTCTGAGGAAATCCGTCCGGTCATAGGCCTGCCCACCTACCTGGAACAGGCCCGATTCGGCGCCTGGGATGTGCCGAGTGCGGTGCTGCCGCACAATTACGTGGAGCTGGTAG
>FTJU01001620.1_pt1 | contig 38459 bp, 37 predicted proteins | sample 1658961 | NCBI WGS metagenome assembly FTJU01 (sample SAMEA3914878, study PRJEB12502) | metagenome | biome: forest; material: soil | place: USA | collected 2012-03-12 | depth 0.3 m | reverse complement strand
GTATCTACCAGTGGCAGTCCGATTGGCTCACCGAGCTGTTCGCCGGGCCCGCCATGACCAGCCTCCGTGATGTGGAACAGCCAGCCGAATTCCACGGCGGTAACCAGGCCCAACAGGTTATTTCCCGCATATACGCCTGATGAGGATCCGACGATGAAGCGCTCGACCACCCAGGTTCTTTACCGTTACCTACCCGGTGCAGTTTTCGCTCACGACGACGGCTTCTATGCGCGTGTCCAACGCATCGACGGACGCCGTGTAAGCGGTGAAATCAACCAAACAGTCCTGCTGGACGAGTTGGCAGATGAAATCAGCCGTTGGCATCGCGACCAGATAGGTCTTCCGAACCCACAGACGAACCGCGACGAATTCGTTTTCATCAGACCCGAAGAGGTGGTCTGGGACGTCTTCCCGCTCACTTTCGAATGTGTGAACTCCGCTTGCGGTCGTGTCCGGCGCTGGTGGCGCCAGGACAAACTCATTGCCGATACCAAAGAGACCGGCCGACTCCGATGCCGGCACTGCCTCTCGAAGATGCGACAGCTCCGATACCTCACGGCCCACAATTGCGGAGCCTTGGATCCCCTCTATTCGCCGACCTGCGCGACCTGCGACAGCCCGGCGAATATATACCTGGAGGATCTCGGTTCATTCCGGTCCTCATCGTGGCGGTGCCACACCTGCGGTAGCACCCGGAGCACTCGCTTTACCCCATGCAACTGTGGCCAATACGCCGACGGAAACAAACAGCCTTACCGCCAGGGCTACACGGCGCGCGATCAACGTCTTTGGTATCCCCATGGCCTCACCATCCTCAACATCTCCTCGAACCAGACCTACGACAATCTTCAACGCAGTAGCAGCCGCGGCGTCGTCGCACTGGCCTCCTGGCTAGGAGACCAGGAGAACCTGGCCGCATCGCTCACCGAGCTGGACCAGCCCGCCACCGGCCCGCGCATGTCGGCGGAGCAATGGGCCGAGACCGAGGCCAAGTTGCGGCAAAATGATGTCGATGAGCGCGCCATCGATGCTGTCCGCTTGCTGCAGGCACCGGCCGATGTCGGAACACCCGCAATCGTGGCCGGTGTCAACACCGACGTGATAGCGATGGCCGGTGAACGGTCGATGGTAGAGCGTGCGGGGCTGTTCGACCGGAACGTCATCACCGACCGCCGCAGCTTCGCCGATGTCGTGGCGGCCGCCTCCGGAACAGTGGCGGTCGCGACAGCATCTGCGGTTTCCAAGGCAATCACAGGGCTTGGCATCCAGGACATCTCTGTCACACAGAGCTTCCCGATCGTGACCGCCAGCTATGGATTTAGCCGAGCTTCCCGAGAGCCAGGTCAGGCGCATCTGCGAACGTACGCAACGTTACGTCAGTACGGCAACAAGACCCCGATCTTCGCCGTACCTGCGAACACAGAGGCATTGCTGATCACCTTCGACGCGCAAGCGATCCTCGGCTTCTTGCAGCACGCTGGCCTGTGGGCAGGCACGAGCCCGGCCACACTGCGTGACGCGAAGCTGAAAATCGCCGAGATCCTGGCCGACCGCGATGGTGAAGACGGTAGCGCCCGCGTTATCCGCCGCCTGGTGCACTCCGCCTCGCATGCCTTGCTACGTGCGCTGGATGACGGCCAAGCTGGGTTCGGCGAGTCGAGCCTTGCCGAATGGATCGTCCCCAACGCACTGACGTCGGCCATCTACGTAGTGTCGTATGCCGACTTCACTCTCGGAGCATTCGACACTGTGCAACGCCGCCGTATCGGTCCGTGGCTCGAGCGAGCCGCCGATGGGATCGACCACTGTGACAATGATCCGTTGTGCTCGCAGACGTCGACTTTGCGACCCCATGCTGCCTGCGACCGTTGCCTGTACATGTCGTACGGATGCAGAGTGTGGAACGCCGACCTCGACCGTAAGTTACTGCGCCGCTTCTGGTTGTGGACGCGGCAGCGAGCTGCGACGCGATGACCGGGATTGTCGACCTTGTGCCCCTTGCTGAATTGCTCGCCAGTTCGGTTGGCAGCCGCGGGGATGCCGCTCGCCTCGCGGCTCGGATACTCGACAGCGGAGCACGGGCACTCCCGCGGGATACCGGCGACATCGGGTACACCGTGCGCCACGAACTGGTCCGTACTGGGGTAGTTTCCACCGACGGCTTCCCCGTGCCCTACCGGGCAGCCGAACTGGTGATCGTCTGCGAGGTGCTGGCGGCCAGTACGCTGCCCGACTTGGAGCCGCCGAATGAGCAGCGGCTGGTACTCTCCGCGCCAGCGGAGACTGTGTCGATAAGCGATGCTGAACGCCTTGACAGCCTGGTACTCGATGTCATTCGCCGCGCGACCGGCACCCTGCATCTGGGAGGTGCCTTCTGGAACCACGGCGGCTTCGAACGTCTCGATGAGGTACTGATTCCGGCACTGGAGGTCCGCGCCGTCACCGCGCTAATTTACGCGAACAGCCCTGTCGAGGAGCTTCACGAAGCAACGCTGTACCGCCACCTCAATCGGCTCGCCCGCACAGGTCCGGTTTCTCTGCGCTGGTTCACCGGCCCCTCACGCACCATGTTGCATGCGAAGTTCGTAATCGCCGACCGCCGGATAGGCTACCTCGGCAGCGCAAATCTGACGTCTTGGGGACTCCGTGGTCATATCGAGGCAGGCGTCGAGTTGACTGCAGGCCAAGCGGAGCGCTTCGTCAGGTTCCTCGGTGAGCTCGAGGCGGCCGGCCATTTCACGGATACACCGCCTGCCCACCCGACTGTTCAGACAACTGACGTCCGGCATAGTAGAAATCGGTAATGGCTTCAACCGATGCTCGGCGCAGTGTGCTCCGCCACCTCGACGTGGCCGACGTCAACACCAAGGCCCGTGCCGAAGCCCGGTCTCGGCAGAATGTGCTACCGCCCCTCACAACCTACCGATGGTGGGCCCGGCGCACCGAAGCAGTAACCGGAGCACTCATCGACGCCGCCAATATCGACCAACCAGGTCGACTCGTCGTCGCCGATCCGTTCACAGGTGGCGGTGTCATCGCCCTGGCCGCCCTGATGCGCGGCCACCGCGTCTATGCCCAAGATATCAATCCGTGGGCTGCCCAAAACCTCACCACGATGCTCTCACTCCCTGCAGCCGATCGACTTGAGCCAGCGGCCGATCGGCTCCGGGCAGCGGTAGCGCACCTTCTCAAGACCGCATATTCCACATCGTTCGAGGACGGGGAGCCGGCGATGGTGGCGCACACTCTCAGAGTCGCAGTTGTTGCCTGCCCGAAGTGCCGCGATGCCGTACGGCTCTTTCCATCAGGAATCGTAAGTCTCATTGAACGCGTCGACCTGGGCGGGAGGGTCGGCTGGCTTGCATGTCCGTCCGGTCACCTCCAGTTCGGCCCGGCAGATCGGTGTACCCGGTGCCGGACCTGCAAGCGGACCATCGACCCGAGCGCAAGGTACACCACGGGCCGTAGGTTCCATTGCCAATGCGGATACTCAGGCCGAATCTGGGAGGCTGGAGAAATGCGCTGGATGCCGATCCTTGTCGAGCGCACCGCCTCCGGCCGCCGCGAGTTCGGACCTCCGAGCAAGCATGAACTCGTCGTGGCCGCAGATACTTCGTGGCCGCTCCAGCCCTGCCTACCCTCAATTGTGAAGGGCGGCACTGAGACCACCGTGCTCCGCCGTTACGGCATGACACGTTGGGACCAAGTCATGCCACGCCGCCAGCATGCGGTAATCAACGCACTCGTCGACACAATCAACGCCGCCGCCGCTGGGGACGAAGCTGTCGCTTCCGCACTCCATGCGGCAGTACTCGGTTCGGTCGAAATGGCTGGCTACCTGTCCCGGTGGGACGCCCGCTATCTCAAGGCGTACGAGGCAATGGCCAATCATCGCTACAACGTCACCACCCTGTCCGCAGAACCGAATGTGTGGGGTGCTCCGCAGTCGGGGCGAGGTACTGTCGGACGCCGGTTGGCCCATCTCGCAAAAGCAGGCAGCTGGTATGCAGAACGCCTCGGACGTACTCCCTCTGTGGTCGGGCCGCTACCCGCTGGGCAGCGGCGTTCCAACGGATCCCGCACCATTGATGTCCGAGTTGTCGTCGGGTCGAGTACAAGGCTCCTTGCCACGAGCAGCTCAATCGACCTGGTGTGCACAGATCCGCCCTATCACGATGACGTGAAGTATGGCGAACTCTCTGAAATCTTCCGAGCGTGGGCTGGCTTGGACACCTCACGCGTCGATGGCGAGGCAGTCGTATCCACAGACACCGTCGATACAGACGCCTACGAAGCCACTCTCACCCAAGCTTTCCGCGAAATGCGAAGGGCCTTGAAACCCGATGGCCACCTCGTTCTTTCCTACGCGAACCGCGACCCAGCAGCGTGGGTGGCGCTCTTCAGCGCACTGCAAGCGGCCGGGTTCACGGCAATCGGCTTCCAGGTTGTCCACGCCGAGAACGATGTCGACCACGCAAAGGCACACCGCCGCGCCTGCAATCTCGACCTGATACTCGACCTCGTGGTCGCCGCCGATCGCCCTTTGGAAAAGTTCGCTGCCCTAGGCTCGCAGGTACGAGCAGCGGAGGAGGATTTCTGCCACACGCTGGGAAGGTTCGCTCTGCAGATCGGCGGCCTCAAGGGACCATGGCGCGAGAAACTGAAGCGTACCGTTGCCACACACCCATTTGTGGCGCGGGGCGAGGCCACGACATAAACCGGTTGGAAATCTTGAATGTGAGCAGCACAAGAAGCACGAATATCGTTGCGCAACAATGCGATTAGAAGCACCGATAGAGTGGTCCCGCCAGGAAGGTCGGCTGCCATTACTCGGTGTACAGCAGGTCGAAGATCGACACCACATCGCTGTCGACGACCGCGTTGTCCGGGGCCTGGTACCGGATGATAGCCGATCAGATCGCGCAGGTGCCGACTCTCCGGCAGCTCGGAAGGATGTGTGACCAGGACGAACAAGCGCAGCGCCCGGGCTACGGCCACATTGATCAAGTTCGGATCGTCGGCGAACTTCAATGCTGCCCGGCTGCTGGGGGCGTCGTCCAGCACCGTTGTCATGACGACCGCGTCCTTTTCCCTCCCTTGGAATTTGTGCACGGTGTCGGATTCGATGGACTCGATCAGGGCGTCGGTCACCTTGTCGGCCTGACGGCGGTACGGCGTGGTGACCCCGACTTCCTGCGGCTGGATATCGGCGGATATCCAGGGGAGAACCTCGTGCCGGATGACGTCGATCTCGCGCTGGTTGCTGCGACCCTTCGAGTTCGGGTCGTCGACGCCGTAGGTTCGGCGCATGTGGTTGCCGGGGGCGGTCCGAACCACTGTCATCGGGGCGACCCCGGGTGTGCTGCGGTCCACATCACGACGACCAATACCAAGCACCATTGCGGGATCGGCCACCGGCTCCTGGCAGAAATCCGATCACTATGCCCAGATCTCGCCGTGGTCGCCGAAACCGACACTGCCTCAATCGGTTTCTATCTCGCCACCGGGTTCACCGCGACATCCCTCGGCGAGAGATACCCTGGTGTGGAACGCTTTCAGGTACTGCTGAACCCTTCGAGCGCTCAGAACCACAGTCCCGCTATGCACAACGGTTGCGGGCGCCAGCCGGACCACCCTCTCGACGGTGCCTGCCCGCGCGCCGGGCAGGATCGGCGATCAGGCAGCAGTTCGTGGCGCGAGAAATCACGCGAGGCGCGCTCGGTGGAAAGTGAATAGTCCTGGCAACCAATGTCATTGGACTATCCAGTATGCGTCTAGGTGTCGGTGGTGCTCTGTATGTTGGCAAGCGTGACCACCACGCCGATGCGCCTCGATTCATCCATGAGCCCAATATCCGGTTTCGCGGTTGGACTGGCGACATACAACAGGCGTCCTCCGTGCCGGGTCTATTCATCGGTTGTACAAGATTGGCGCGCTGGCACTCCCGCAACCTGCGGGGCCGCGGCGGCGCACACATACCTGATCTGGGCACAGGAGTGACGATGGACTGTTGGATCATTATCGCCGATGACAGGACGGCGAGTCATATCAGTGTCGGCCGGGACAGTAGCTGCAATGGTGTGCGCTCCTTTCGGTTTCCTTTATCGGCCGCTACCGGCGATGCCGTGGTCATATGGCGACGTGGCACCAAAGGTGTCGGCAGTGGTGTCGTGGCTGTCGGTAGAGTCACGTCTTCGTCGCTGCAGGCCGACGAGTTCGCGATGAGCGTACGGCGTGCCTTTCCGTCGCGGTCGAAGGATTTGTCCGCCAACTCTAGAAGGGAACCCGAGCCAACATTTTCGAAGGTCGAAGTCAGATTTGACGCACTCGTTCTCGGGAAGCCTGTACTGGAAGGCCTATTGCGCGCCAAGTCGCTCGGCACTCTCGTCGATCAGGCGCGCAAGACTGTCCGGTCCAACCGCCTGATCGGTGCCGTGCATCTATCGGTCGATCAGTGGCAGGAAATCTCGTATTTGGCCGAGCATTCATCACCTCCGAAGGAGTGGCCACTTGCCTGGGACATTGCCCCGGGGTCAGTTGTCGAACGGTCGGCTCTACACCATGTATACGGGGGCACATTAGGACCGATCACAGCATGTAACCGAACCCCGAACATGTTCTTGTTCATCGAAAGAAAAGCTGAAAAGATCCGTCCCGCAACCCACTGGGTCGAGGACACGCTCCTTGCACCAGGCTATCCTGGTGACAGTAGGTCCACCGTCGCGGTGAAAAATATCGAACTTCTCGGCCATATACATCGCGGGCTACCGTTGCGTATATTCGAAACGCACGGTGGAAAATGCCTCTATGTTGGCGAATTCACCTTCGATCAGGAGAAACCGATCGATCACATCGCCGGGATTGGCCGGAAGAGAATCAGATACTCCAGGATGGACAGACTTCGTCGCGATTCGATCACCGGAGAGCGAGTCTCACGGAGGAGCGAAATCGAGCAGACAGTCCCGATTATGCGGCTACTACAGCTCGATGGGATACGTTTATTCGACGGGGAGCCAAACCCTTTCGAGTCTGCACCAGGATTCCAGCTTTCGCTACGCTCAGTCGTCGAGCGGTCGGCAGATGGTTTAACCCATTCTGATACTACGCCGGGCGCCTCGGCCATGGATTCGTATTCTCCGGACTCCGGTCACCGCAACAGTCATGCCGTCGCAAACTCCGAAACTCATATATCGGCTTCCACGCAAACGCTTGGCAACGCACCCACCGTAGAGGTGCTGCGACGGCTGATCCATGCCTTCGAGCAGGATCCTGCAGCACTTGAGATGTTAGGTGAGTTCGAAGAAGCTCAAGTGCTTACGACATCGATCCAGCATGCCCGGCGGGAAAAAGATCTGGAACGCTTGGAGATGTTGATCGCTGATCCGAACACTCGCGAACGACATCTCCAGGAGCATCTCCAGACCATGACTTGGATATTCGGGGCAGAATTTCTCACCAAGACCGCTCGCCGCAACCTACACGTCAAGCACCAGGTCGATCTTTCGTTGATCCGGCCGGACGGTAGCCTTCACGTTGTCGAGCTTAAAGTGGCGCGCATCGGGAAGCTCGTCGAGCAGCACCGTCAAGGCTTGGTACTCGGGGAAATCCTGTGCAAAGCTGTCGGGCAGGCTCGGAACTATCTGTTGGCTCTCGATGAGAACCGCCACCAGATCCTCGCCGATCTGGGCATCGACACGCGCCGCGCTTCTGCGACCATCGTCGCCGGACACGCGGCATTCGTCAGCAACGGCGTAACCCCTGACCAGATTGCTGAAACGCTGCGCTGCAACAACGCCCACGATCCTCGAGTCAAGATCATCACTTATGACCAGCTCATCGACACTGCCCGACGAGCAATCGCAGTGGCTGAACCAGTCCGATAGTCCCGAGGTTTCAGACCATCAGGTGCAGTGTCACCTGTTCGGCCTTGATCCCGTCCGGAAGCGCGACCAGGGTCGTGAAACGAAATCTCCGACGCCGAAGGCATCGATATGCACGTCCATATACAGGCTGCGGCGGTGGCACAGCGCTGGCAGCTTCACGGCCGAAATGAGGCCCTTGACGAAGGAGCGATGCGGGACCTGCTCACCCGTCGGTATCAGTACGCGGTCGAGGATATCCCTCACCACGACATCCTCGACAGTGTCGACGAGAACGGGAACCTGCTCCCATTCATTGAGCCCGAGGCGGCAGAGAAGACCGCGAATTAGTCATAGCGCATCGCAATCAGCTCGGTGGAAGTCCTCGCCATCAGGGCGGGAGACACGGGGTGCCAGAGTTTGGAGGTACAAAATCTCGGTGGCGAGGAGCTCGAACTGGGCGGCCTGGTCAGCGTGCCGCCATACCCGAGCGTGGTAGAGGCGAGAAGCTGCTCGCGTCCGCCGCCGAGCATCGCCTTGATGGAGTCTCGTCGCCTGGGTATGCACCATCGTCTCAGCGGTGCCAGCCACCGGCGGCGTATATGAGCCGGAACCACGCCAGTCGGTGGCTGGATCGCATTAGCGCACTCTGATTCGGCTGCAGTTCAGCCTCTTTCGGACGCATTGACCACATCGTCAATTCCCAAGGAGTTTAGACGGATCAACTCGTCGAGGGCATCGAGCAAAGCGGAACGTTCGTCGGCGTGGTCGGTCTGCGTGAGACCTCGGACGATCAACTGGCTTACCTGCTGCGATTCAGCTGCCGCGCGAGTGGAAATGTCTCCAACGTCGGTGCCGACAGTAGTGATGAACTGGCGGACGCTATGCAGCACAAGGTCGTCGATCTTGTCGGGCGCATTTTCCAAAGTTATGAGCAACTGGCTGATTCCTTCACCGAAGGCGGGTGAGGAGATAAACTCCCGTAGTACTGCTGCGAATGGGCGTAATGCTTCGCCCCGCAGCGTAGAGGTCACATCCGCCGCCGCTGTTCTTACCGCCGGTTCGGGGTCATGGAACAGGTCCTTCAAAAGTGCTATCGCAGTGTCGGTTTCGCTCGTAATCAATAACCGGTGTGCTGCGATATATGCGATGCCCTGCCGAACCTCTGGACCCAGAGCCTGTGCGGCTGTGAGTGCTTCGTGTCGCTGCCATTCGAGCGCGGCAAAGGCAGAAAGTCGACCGCCCTCTTCTCGAACACTCGGATACGTCGAAGCTAACATCCGATCTATCACCGGCATGGCGGCTGCAGGATCATCGTTGCCGAGGTAGATCAGCAGTCGTACGACCGGCGAGGTGGCGAGCAGTCGGTCCTCGGTGTCGATCAGCCGCGCGAATGCGGCTCGTGCCGCAATGGGAGCATGACGGATCGATGCGCCAATCAGTAAAGCTACGGCGGCCCGCACCGGAACCGATGGGTCCTCGGACATCTTGTTCAACACAGGGACAATGAGCGCGGTCCGCCCGCCATCCGCATCAGGTGCCAGAAGCACGGCCAGTGTTTGCGCCAGACTACCGCGTGCGGTGTTGATGCCCGAGGACAGAACGTCGGCCTGCTGAGCACCGGATGCGTCCCGCCGCCACACCCGGGTCCCATCGTCGCTCGGATCGGTGGCATTCACCATGCGATCTCGGAGAGTTTCGACGATATCGAGGGGTACGTCTGCAGCATAAGGTCGCAGCGCAGACCCGAAGAAACGATCGTTGGCGGGGTTGTTCATCGACGCGATATGACGTACTACCTCAAACACGGTCGCGGAGTCATCGACGGTCGATGCGGCGCCCAATCCGAGCAGGATCGCGTTGGTGTAGTCGGCGGCAACAGTCGGCGATAGGCGAAGCGCCAACCGCGCGAAACGATATGGCTCATCCCGCGTCAACTCTTCGAGCACACGCGCTTGTTCTCGCGTACCTCCGGTCCGGCTGGCGATTTCACGCTCACCGGCATGAACGGCCATCGCCTGTAACCAGTTGTCGTCACTCATGCGACGGGCGCGCTCGGCAGGGATCGGTTCTTCCACCCTGAAGGCAATGATCCCTTCCGGCTCCGGTGGCTGATCGACCTGAAACTTTCGGCGGAACTCGCCCAACCGCCGCCGTCCGGTCTCGGTGAGCCGCTCTTCACACAACACGGCCTGAGCGATTCCCTCGCTGCCGACCGACTCATCATCGACGAGCTGTTTGACCACGGTCCCGACTGATGGTTCTCCTAACGTCGCTGCTCTAAGCGCCGCATGTGCGTGCTGAAGCCAAACCGGATCCGCCACCGATCCCCCAATGCCGCCGAAAATCACTCTTGGACCGAGCCTTTCGATCCGTCGCAAGTCTACTGACTTCTCTCCCCCACCTTCCTCATACTGGCCATTCCTCAGTAGACGACGAGCGTGTCAAGGATGGCGAAGCCACCGCGTTGCGGACACCGAAGGTGGTCCTTGACTCGTTCGGCTGGAGCGAGACCATCGGGCCATGAGGAAGGTGGGGTACCCATGTTGACCAGCAGCGCTTGACCGAAATACGGGCAGCGGCTTACTGTTTCAGCTGTTCACTCTCCGTGAGATACGACTCCGCGGCCTGCTCGGAACCGGACGTGTCGCCGAAGCGGGCCGACTTGTAACCGTCACTGTCGGAACGCCTTCCGCTCCACAGTGGCGCATCATCGAACGAATCACCACAGGCGAGGTACTCGCCGCGATCAACCAGCCCGACCCTGCCGCCGAAGCCTTCACAGAAGCCGTCACCGCAGCGGAGCACCACCGGCTACCGCACCAGATCCAGAGAGCCGTCCGGGCAACCATCAAGGCCGGAATGCGGGAACTCACTGCTGAAGGAGAATCGGCGCTGCAGCGTATCCGTTCACTACTCGCGCCCGGACCACGGTAAGTGGCATACCTGGACAGTAGACCCGCGATGCGGGTGTCGAAACTGTGCAGTTCGACCGACCATAGCGGCTCCGGAGACCGTTGGCCTGATTGCGGAGCCGTATCCGTTGACCGCGCGGCCTCAGGCTCGCTTCATATGTGGATGTCTTGCACCAGAGTCGGTTTGACAAGACGATTGCAGGGTGAACACACGGGAGGCACTGAGGACGATCCAGGAGCAAGAAGATGGGTTGCGGCGCGGCATCCAGAAGATGCTGCTGGAGGTGTCAGACCAGGCCAGCTGGTGGTTGGACCGCCAGGACCCGCAAGTCGACCTGTTCAAAATCGCACCTGAAGAATTCGATGCTTGGTCAGCAGAGATCCGCACACGGATGAGCGACAGCATCGAAGAGCTCATCGACTTCGAATACTGGAGAATGTTTCGCCGAGCAAATATTACCGGCTTAGTAGACGACTTGAAAGGCTATTCCTACCCAAAAGGCCTCCTTAATATTTTGATCAATCATCTCGATCGCATACCGGAGACGGCCTATTCATTTGGTCCTAGACATATGTCTAAACCTCCTAGATATGCATTCTTTCGAAATCGAGTTCCTCGTCAACTCTTCAAAGAAGACCTGGATCGGCAAATTCAGCATGCGAGAACGCTTCAACAAATAGTTGAAGACCGCACAAAAGCGGAACTTCGGTTGCCACCACCCTTAATTGATGGATACCTTTCAGAGTGGCGACGCGAAGGATGCGGACTACTTTCATGCATACAAGCGATAGCAGGCTCGCCCGACAGCGATGCTGATCCAGCTCACGATTTCCGAGGCATTGTCACCGGATGGGAGGTGTTCAACCATTCGGACATAAGCGATCAAGCAGCGCTTATTTCAGCGTATGTAACACTGGGCAACGACTATCTAATGACAATCAAAGAGACAATGGCGAATTTCTCGGACCCACCAGAATCTATAGGGCAGCAGTACCTTCAACAGTTCTACGGCCCAGTTAACCAGGCTGCGATGAGGATCGCGAACGTCGACTCGACAATATCAACAAATCATGCAACAGGGTGACCCCGATCTAGCCAAGGCGCTAAAGGCACTTGAATCAGCCGTACTGGCCGACACGGCTAACAACAAAGCGGGTTGCGATGAGCTGCTTGAGATCCTGGAAACAGTAGTGGAAGGGGCAAGCACCCCGGCTGAAAGGCGCAAGCTTGCTGTGCTGAAGGCAATGCTCGAATCACTCAAGAACACAGCTTGGGCTGGTCCGGAGATCGGGAAAGCCTTCGAGGCTTGAGGGAAAGTGCTAGGTGGGCTCACGTTCTGATTGGGTTCCCGAGCGAAGCGCCAGGGCTTGTGATCAGCCGGAAGAGCCGCTCCGGGCCTGAACTCACCATAGTGGATGCGACGTCGGATATCGCGAAGATGCTCGGATGCCCAAGCAACCGTCTCGTCCGCCGACGCCTATCACAAGCCTAGCTATCGGCGGCAACCCGATGTCTCCAAAAGTCTTGCATCCTAACCAAACTCGCAGCAGGATTGCGTGGGTGGGCGTAGATACCGCGTTGAGAACCATCGCCAGGGATGGTGGACGACTCAGCCGAAGGGTGGGTGCGCTGCTCCGAACCCTGGAGATGGAAGCGAGCAAGTGGAACGACCGCATGCTGTCAAATCCATTCAAGGAGACCACCGAGGCAGAGGTTATGGCCTGGATACGAGAGACGGGCGAGACACTTCGTAGTGACCTGTATGGCCTTCCTCCGCACGAAGGTAAGGACCCGTTTGAAACAGTTGCCGGAAACCTGACGTGCCTGACCTCCGATTACCTGCTCAATAGCGGAACCTTCGATGACATAGTATGGCCAATCACGGACCTCGCGGAGCTTTACGAGAATGCGCACCCATTGCAGGAGATAAGGAGGTGGAGGGAACCACCGCGGTATGCTCAGCTTCCGCCGCGCGTTCGTAGCAATCTGTTTTCGAAGCATCTTTGCGACGTATTGTCAGAAGGCCGGGACATATTCCGAAATTATTTGAGTGCACTTGCCGACGAGTATGCGAAGGCCAGCAGCCTGCCATGGGATATCGGGTCAGCGTGGAGTGTTCTTGAGTCGAAGATAGAACATTGGATTCTCGAATGCATATCGCTATTGCGGTCCGTCCAAGTGATCCCTGATTCGCCAGATGACGGAAAGAATCCCCTGGACGATTTCCTACATCTAATGCATGCTTGGAAAATCGGCGGAAATCAATTACTAACTGAGTACGGGTTTACCGGTGCATGCCTGGAGCTCGGAACCATCTATCTAGAAAGATTGGAACGGAACATGCAGGACTTAACGGACCCATCACCTCAATCGTCCAACGCACCCCATTATTCTCAAATATTCAATGCTCCAGTCTACGGGCAAGCAGCAATGAAAATTGACAACATCAACTCGAACATTGCAGGAGTCCTGCAACAGGGAGATCCCGAACTAGGCCGGGCGCTTGGGGAGCTCAAAGAAGCAATCCTTGCCGACACTGCCAATGATGAAGAACTCCGACGCGATCTGCTTGACAACCTTGAGACGCTTACCGAAGAGGCTCAGACTTCACCCGAGGAGCGCAAGCGTGGTGTAATCAGGTCGATTCTTTCATCATTCAAGTCCGCAGCCATGTCCGGCCCTGACATTGCGAAAGCAATGGAAGCCTGGGGACAGATTCTTACCGGGCTTACGCAATAGTTCGAACAAATATAGTCGGAGGTAGAGCTGTTCTCGGCGGAAGGCCCTATCTCCGTTCCTGCGCCGCTGAAACGCTCTCTCCTAGGCTCACACATCCTAAGCCCGCAAACGGTATTGAACGGTTCAATGGCGATCGACCCTTGGGTGAATGATGTCGATGCGAACCCTGGGACCCACCCCCTCCCACGATTTCCTTGGCGCACCCTCAGGCACTGTCGCCTTTTATGCAGACAGCGGAGGAGGGGGTAGATCCCCTCCCCCGGTCCTGGTTAATCAGCTTTGGTGATGCCGGAGATCGCGGAACTCAAGAAAGGCGATCGGGATCGCTCAGGGCGAAAACCTCGCGCTCCGCCGGCGCCTGGCAACGTACGAGTAGGCAACCCCGATGTTCGAACAGCGCAAGCGATGGCTTGAGGAACTGCATGATCACGTCGACCATAAGGAGTCGGTCACCAGCACTACTGGCCATATGAACCTGGTGACCGGCCTTCTCCGGTCCAGGCCATTCGCCTTTCGCCTCGACGAACTCGTCCTCGATCTTCCCACCCGCGACAACGTGAATGACGTGCTCGTTGACGATGGCCTCGATCTGCGCCCAACACCGAGCCGCTGTTGCGGCTCAACGTGGAAGCCGCCGATATGGCAACGATGACCCAAATCCGCGACGACGTCCCGGCACTGGTCCGGGGCTGAGGGTGCGATGGGGGCCTCGGCCGAGGGAGTCATCCGCGTGCTGCCCCGTAATCGCGAGACCCGATCCGAAGTAAGTCCGGACCAGAGTCTCTGTTACAGGCTATGTACTCAGAGGGTGCCGGTGAAGTTCACCACGGCATGCTTGCCGGTGGCGGTTTCTTGTCTTTCACCTCAACTAGGCGGTATGGCGAACGCGGCGCACGGGCATTCGATCATGTGGATCGTCGGCTTGTCGGAGGAGAAACGTGCGGTTGTCCCGATAGACGACACCGATCCGGCGAACTGGTGGCCACAGATGCAGAAACAGTTCGCCTACGAAGTGACACCCGACCTCACAGTCGTCAACGTATCCACCGATCACGGCAAAGTCGTCTGCCTCCACTTCGAGACGAACCGCGCTCCATACTTCGTGAAGAAAGCCGCCGCGGCAAGACAGAGCGAGCGAGGACCAGGCAGGGTGGATCACCGCCGCAGCCCCATGGCGTACGGGCACGCAGACGCGGACTGCGACACGCGCCGAGTTGCTGTCGCTGTTGCAGCAGTCCGCGCACATCCCGAAACTTGAACTTGTCGCGGCAAAGATAACTTTGAACGGTCCAACCGAACGCCAGCCGGAGCAGCCGTTCAGATTTCATGTTCAGGGCAAGCTTTTTATCGACAGCGAGGCGGGCAAGCAACTAGTTCTGCCGTGGCACCGCAGGGAAGTTACCCTGCGGACAAGCACCGGTGAATCCGTTCCTCTCGGTCTCAGCTTTATTCCGGTTTCGAGCAGCGGCGGGGGTGGCAGAACCTACAGAACGCGATGCGTGAGACCAGCGTTGTAGTGGCAACTGGATCGGAGGTTGATCCGTATGGGATTACCTCTCGGCCTGCCGGTCTCGTCGTTCTCGGCCCTGACTTGGTGGCGCTTCGGTCCAACACGATTTTGACAGCCGACGAAGAGGTGGCCACCGCTGTGTCGCAGACCGAGTGGGTCGAGATCGACATCAAGTGGCCGATCGGCACGTCTAGTCAAGTTGCCCGAAACGTTCAACGGCTTTACGCCGCGCCCGGTACCGACACCAGAGCCAGATGGGTCCTGAATCCCGAGGATGTTGAAGAAGCCTTGTGAGCATCGCCTCCGCCGTTTGACCCGTCCGGACACGATGAACGGGCACAGAAGGAGCGGGCAACCAGCGGGGCCAGTTGGCTGACTGTGTGACCTGCTCGCGTGCACGCGTTCGGAGCTCCACGGCACCTCAGCCGGGTTGGCCGGGCATAGTGCCGGGCGGATTCGTGCTCGGCTGCCGGAGGTAAAACGAGGTTAAGGCTCGCGTCGTACCCAGCACTGCGAGGATGTTCGAAAGTGGCCAGAGAGGATCACCGCGCTTGGGCGTCCGAGTGTTGCCGACGCGCCGCGGTGACCGCCTTTCCGGGTACCGCGCTGCGCGTCTCAGCGCAGCGCCGCCCAGGCGCCCTTGATGCTGTATGGGCTGAATTCGGCAGTAGTCGCGTCGTGCGCATCGTGCGCAATCGCCAACCGGTGGCCCTGGCCTGTCGGCTGTCGCCCGACCCCCACGAACAGCACGGGATCCACGCCGTTGAGCATGCAGCAATAGCGCGAATCCGCTTTTGGTGGCGTAGATCTGGGATTTGGGGTTTCATGGAGGTTGGGGATGAATCGCGGATCGGGTCAGAATTGAGTTACCCATGTATTCGTTCCGCAATGGTCTGTCCGGCACACCTCGGCCGGCATTCATTGCAGCCCCCCGCCCACAGCTAGGCACTAGCTCGTTCCGATGGCTCGACAACGCTCTGGGCTCGCGAGAACAGCCCAGCCCGAGACGCTCTCACGTTCAGCCCGCCACTGCCTTGGCGATGACTATGTCGAGGGCTAACTGGGACAGGGTGTTTCGTTCGGGACAGATGGTGAACGGTGACCAGGTCTGGGTCGCTGCCGACGATGTTGGCGAACGGCTGAGGGTTCCGACGATTGTCCGATCTTGTTGGACCCGAACGACCGTGGTACCAAGGAAATTAGCTTCTCAGGGCATCATTCAGCACACACTGCCGCAGACACGTGCGCGGCGGACACCTGAGAAGGAGGGAACTCCGTTGAGGCGGGCTCCCAATAATCATCACCGCGGCCTCGGGCGCACACATCTCGCCCCGACGCCTGCCATCATTCCTCGTCCGAGACAAGCTGACTCGCGACTGTTGCTTGCCGCCATCTCTGAGCCGGCTGCCGACGGTCCGTCCGGCACAAGACAGCGAATCAGCTTCCCCGAGGGACTCCTTGAACTCCGATGACGTGTGGCTCAGCACAGACGAACTAGCCGCACGGCTCAAGATTCCGGTGAAGACGCTCGCAGTCTGGGCTTCTGCTGGGCGGGGGCCCAGATATGCGCGGATTGGGCGATACCGGCGGTATCGGTTTAGCGATCTGCTCGCGTGGGAGCAGGAACAACTCGACAAGAGTGGACGGCCCGATCCCGATGCGTCGACCGATCGCGCACAGGACTCTCGACGTCGGCCACCAACGAAGGAAGACCGCAGCCACCGCCGGGACCGGTAATAGCAGGCAACCGACGCGGCTACCTTTCAGCAATCATTCAGGTCTTGTCTGCATTGCTGAGGTCTAGCAGTTTGTGCGGTGGCTCATCCATCGAAACCGGACAGGATCGATCACACACTCGGAGCACTCGCACGTTTAGCAAACTCCTCGCGTACGCACCGAAGCCAGCTACCCCGATCGAGGCCACCGCCGCCCTATTACTCCTCGCAGGAAGGACAAACGTTGCCCAGGCAATCGCTTCCGATCGGCACCTACGGCCGGATCACCTCCAAGCGGCAGCCGAACGGAAGCTGGCGTGCAACCACGCGCTACCGAGACGACGACGGCATCACCCGCACCGCGCACAAATTCGGCCCCACCAAAGGCCGAGCCGAAGACACCCTCCGTGAGTCCCTGACCCAGCGCACCGGAGCCCGGGGACGACTGATCACGCGGGACACGAAGCTCACCGAGCTGGCTGACCTGTGGCTGGCGGAAAAGGTTCTGCAAGAAGGCATTACCGAGCAGACGCTGGACCTGTACCGGCGGGAGATCGAAGTGTCCACCGACCACCGGGCGAGCGAGAGAACCGTCAAGATCAAATCAGCGCTCGGCGGCCTACGCTTGTGGGAGGCCACCACCTCCCGCATCGACGCGCATCTGAAGCGGATCGTGCTCGACGGTCACCGGGAGAAGGCGCGGCGGCAGCGGGTCATCCTCTCCGAGATGATGAGCATGGCCGTCCGCCATGACGCCATCGACCGCAACCCGGTCCGCGAGGTCGCGGACCTTCCCCGCAAGCGCCAGAAGCCGCGTGCAGCCGACATAGAGACCCTCACAGAGCTGCGCGCGCAGCTGCAGGCGTGGGTGGCCGGAAAGCCATTCGATGGCGCGCCCGCCTACACCCACGGCCCCAAACGAAACCCGCGGGTCCTCGACGTCGCCGACATCGAACTCGGAACCGGGCCACGCCCCGGCGAAGCACTCGCCCTGCGCTGGGCCGATGTCGACCTCGACAACAAACCGGCCCGAATCACGTTCTCCGGCACCATCATCAGAATCAAGGGCAAAGGACTCATCCGCCAGGAATGGACCAAGACCGACTCCGGCTACCGGACAGTGGTCCTGCCCCAGTTCGTTGTCGACACCCTTCGGCGAGTCAAAGCCGAAGCGGCCGACAACGACCTAGATCTGGTCTTCCCGAACCGCGACGGCGGCATCTGGGATCCGCACAACTTCAACCGCCTGTGGCGCCAAGCCCGCGGAGAGAAGTTCGCCTGGGTCACCCCCAAGACCTTCCGCAAGACCGTCGCATCCCTCATCGCCGACCAATACGGCCCCCAGGCCGCAGCCCAACAGCTCGGCCACGCGAACGACTCGGTCACCAAGCGTCACTACATCGACCAACCGACCGAAGCACCCGACTTCACGGCGGCCTTGGGACTGCTCTCACGCTGAAAGCGTGTCGTTTCCGTGTCGTTCGACCCCCGAAACGGACAAAACCAGGGTCGAACTGGTACGTTCGCCCTGGTCAAAGCTCCCCCATCTGGACTCGAACCAGAAACCTGCCGATTAACAGTCGGCTGCTCTGCCAATTGAGCTATAGGGGATTATCCTAGGTGGCTCGTCCGCACTGGGCGGGCCGAGGAGAAACTCTAGCTTATCGGCTGGCGCGTTCCCAAATCGCGTCTCTACCTGGAGACATGTGGGGGCTTCGGCGTGTCCGAGGTGGCGCGCGGTGAGGGTGGATCCGGATCGACAGGCGTACCGGGCGTCGGGCAGGATGGTAGCCGCGCGCACAGGCAATTTGGGAGGAGCTCTACGAGATGCTGCGGTTGATCATCGGCATTGCGGCCGGATATGTGCTCGGCACGAAGGCCGGGCGGGGTCGCTATGAGCAGATCAGTGCGGCTACCCGCGCTGTGACCGGAAGTCCGGTGACGCACAAGCTGATGCTCGTGGGCAGGCAGAAGCTGTCGGACAAACTCAGCACCCGCGCGAAGTTGGAGCCGATGGTGCCATTGGATGAGCGGACCACGATCCTGGTGCCGCAGGATCAACTGCGTCGCTGAGTTCGCGGGACGGACCCGAGACCGCCGATCAGCGGTCGGCCTTGTGGACGTTCAGCGTGGACGTGCACGCATTTGCTCGAGCACCATGGCCGACGCGAGCCAGGTCAACGACAAATGCCGCGCTGCGGGCCACGTCGTCGCACAAGCCAAGCCCCCGGAACCACCTCAGCTCAACGACTAAATCGCCGACGGCACTCAGCCCGCTGCGAAATCATCGTGATTCCCCATCGCCTGGGTAAGCAGACTCTTGCGGTACTGCTCCAACGCAACAAGATCACCGAACAGCGCCATATACGCCTCGGTCTGCTCGGTCGACGACACCCGCTGCAGCTTCGACTTCAGCTCCGCGATCTGACGGCCGACCCAGGCCTCCTGGACGCGCGCCAGCACGCCGGTGACGAACCGGGGAATGTCATTGGCGGACTTCACCGGCATCTGCTCACCCGACAGCTCGGAAACCAGCGCTCGCATTGTCAGATCCTCGGTACCGTCCGACACCGCGTTGACCCACTCCGCACCACTGAGCCCGGACGAAGCGCCACCGGCCTCGGCGATCATGGTGCGAACGGCCGCATAGGCCGGATGCGTGAACGCCTCGGTCTCGATCGAATCGAAGACCGCACCGGCCATCGCCGGATACTGCAGTGCCGCACCGAGCGCCTGCCTTTGCGGCAGCAGCGTGGGATCGTTCGGGTTGGGGCGAGCGGCGGGATGTTCCGCGACTACCGCGCTGGGCCGCGGCGCGCCGGCCACCACGCCACGCGCGCCCGGACGCCCACCATTGCGATTGTGCTTGGCTTCCTCACCGACCCGGCGCACCACTGTCTGGATATCGTCCCAGCCGACCCAGCCCGCCAGCTTCGTCGCGTACGCCTTGCGCAATGCGTTGTCCTTGATCTGCGCTACCACGGGCACGGCCCGGCGCAGCGCCTCGACCTGTCCCTCGGCGGTATCCAGGTTGTGGTCGGCGAGCAGACCACGAACCACGAACTCGTACAACGGGGTTCGCCGTGCCACCAGGTCGCGTACGGCGCCGTCGCCGGAGCGCTGGCGCAGTTCGCACGGGTCCTGGCCGTCGGGAGCGATGGCGATATAGGTCTGCCCGGCCAACTTCTGGTCACCCGCAAAGGCTTTCAGTGCCGCCGCCTGGCCGGCCGCGTCACCGTCGAAGGTGTAGATGATTTCGCCGCGCCAGAAGTAGTCGTCCATGAGCAGGCGCCGCAACAGTGCGAGATGTTCGTCACCGAAGGCGGTGCCGCAGGACGCGACGGCGGTTTTCACTCCGGCCAGATGCATGGCCATCACGTCGGTGTACCCCTCGACCACCACCGCTTGGTGTCCCTTCGCGATCTCACGCTTGGCGTGGTCGAGGCCGAAGAGCACCTGAGACTTCTTGTACAGCAATGTTTCCGGCGTATTGATGTACTTGCCGGGCATGGTGTCGTCGTCGAAGAGCTTGCGCGCGCCGAAGCCGATGACATCGCCGCCGAGATTGCGAATCGGCCACAGCAGCCGCCGGTGGAAGCGGTCGATCGGGCCGCGCTGCCCCTGCCGCGACAGACCGGCGGCCTCCAGCTCTTTGAAGTCGAAGCCCTTGCGCAGCAGATGCTTGGTGAGCGTATCCCAGCCCGCCGGGGCGTAGCCGCAGCCGAACAGCTGGGCGGCATTGCCATCGAAGTTGCGGTCGGTCAGATACTTGCGCGCCACCTCGGCGTCGGGCTCGCGCAGTTTGGCCATGTAGAACTCGTGCGCGGCGGCATTGGCGGCGACCAGCCTGGCCCGGGTGCCACGATCGCGTTGCACCGAGGTACCGCCACCCTCGTAGTTGATCTGGTAGCCGATCCGGTCGGCGAGCTGCTCGACGGCTTCGACGAATCCGAGGTGCTCGACCTTCTGCAGGAAGGCGAAGACGTCACCGCCCTCACCACAGCCGAAGCAGTGGTACAGGCCGTGGTTCGGCCGCACATGGAACGACGGCGACTTCTCGTCGTGGAAAGGGCACAGGCCCTTCATGGAGTCCGCGCCCGCTCGCTTCAGGGCGACATACTCCCCCACCACATCCTCGATCCGGACGCGTTCGCGTATTGCCGCGATATCGCGATCTGGGAGTCGTCCGGCCACGGCGGTCAGTCTAAGCTAGTCCGGCCTCGACACGCCCAGCGGCTGGTCACGCGTCTACCCGCTCCAGCCGGCTCTCGGTATACGACGCGATCTGGTCGACAACTACCCGAACCCGCGCGGTGTCGTCGCTCGCGGCATGCCACCACGGCAGCAACAGTGGATCCAGCCCGTGCGGTGCCGTCGCCAGCAGGCGGTGCGCGACCGCCAGAATCCGCTCCCGCTGCACGGCCTGCCGCTGCTTGTGCCGGCGGTCGGACATGACGTAGCGCAGGGCGACGGTTTTGAGCATCGCGACCTCGGCGGCGACGATCGGCGGAATCTCGAGATCGGCGGCATATCGGGACAACGCCTCGCCCCCGGCGACCTCGCGCGTGGCCATGATCGCTGCCGTGGCGAACCGGCCGACCAGTTCACTGGTGAGACGTTTCAGCGCAACCGAACTGGTGAGGGTGCCGTCGTAGGAGGCCGCCTCGGCCACCACAGGCAGTTCAGAGAGCCGCTGGGCGGCACCGATGAGGTCGTCCACCGAAAGCGATGGGTGTTGGCCGTGTCCGAGTTCGGCCAGCGCCGCCTGTTCGGACGGATCGGCGAAGGCTCCCAATTCGATTCGCCCGGCGATGACACCGTCTTCCACATCGTGCACCGAGTACGCGACATCGTCGGACCAGTCCATTATCTGGCATTCGAGGCTCTTGCGCCGGTCCGGCGCATCCTTGCGCACCCATTCCAGCCGATCCAGATCGATATCGTAGGCACCGAATTTGGTGCCCGAACCTGTTCTGCCCCAAGGGTATTTGATGGCCGAGTCGAGTGCGGCACGCGTCAGATTCAAGCCCGCGCTCGTACCGTCCGCATCCAGAACCTTCGGTTCGAGCCGGGTGAGGATGCGCAGATTCTGCGCATTGCCCTCGAATCCGCCGTACGCGTCGGCGAAAACATCGAGGGCAGTCTCACCATTGTGGCCGTAGGGTGGATGGCCGATATCGTGCGCCAATCCGGCCAGATCGACCAGATCCGCATCACAGCCGAGACCATCGGCGATGCTACGCCCGATCTGGGCCACTTCGATCGAATGGGTCAGGCGCGTGCGCGGGGTGTCACCGTCGCGTGGCCCCATGACCTGAGTTTTGTCGGCGAGTCTGCGCAGCGCGGCGGAGTGCAGGACGCGGGCGCGGTCGCGGGCGAATTCGGTGCGGTGGCCGGTTTCGAATTCACTGCGCGGCGGGCCGAGCCCGGCGGTCTTGGCGCCTTCCAGCACCATTCGTTCCCGGTCGTGCTCGGTATACATCGAAACTCACTGCCCCGCTGAGTATTTGAAGTCGGACGAGAAGTGCGTGAGCTGATACCAGAGCAACGCGCCGGTCTCCCTTGCGATTCCGTGCGCTTGCGACTCTCTGGTGTAGACAGCGGGTCCGGTCCGGGTTGGTGCCGTCCATGCCTTCAGCCCGGCATCGCGAGCCATGGTTCTGGTGCGCAGTGAATGCCACGGATCGCTGACCAGCACCGCCGAGGACATATCGCGGGCGCTCATGGCGATCGCGACGGCCTCGATGCTGCGCAGGGTGTCCGAACCCGTTTCCACCGCGAGGATCCGGTCGCTCGGTATGCCGCGTTCCTCCAGATAGTTCTTGCCGGAGGCGGCCTCGGTGTACAGATCGCCCTCCTGCTTACCGCCCACGGTGATCACCCTGGGTGCGACACCGGCCTTGAACAGTTTGTAGGCCTGGTCCAGTCGCGCCTCGAATACCGTCGACGGTGTGCCGGAGTATTGCGCGGCACCGAGGACGACGATCGCATCGGCCTTGGTGTAGTCGTCGACCCGCGCGACGTGCCAGACCCGGAATGCCGTGCCGCCCACCAGCACCGCCCCCATCAAGATCGTGCCCATGACCAGCCGTCTCGCCCACCGCACGAGCTCACCTCCGACACCGTGGGACGGGCCGGATCCGGGAGCCGAGGCCAGGGTCGCCGAATACACCTCAACAAGTTTGCCAGGTCACCCCCGACGAGAACGTAACCGGCGGATATCGATCGGCCATGCTTACCATTTGGTTAGTACTGAACTTATTAGTCAGTACTTGTCGAAGATGCAGCGAGTGTCGAGAATGAATTCCGGCGCCACCCCCGATCTCGATACCTCCAGGAGTGAATACATGACAACATCCGTGACGGTCCTTGGGCTCGGTGCGATGGGACAGGCGCTGGCCGCCGCTTTCGTACGGGCCGGACACCCGACGACGGTGTGGAATCGCAGCATCGGTCGAGACGCGGAACTTGTTGCGGCAGGGGCGAAGTCGGTTCGGCAAGTGGCCGAGGCGGTGGCCGCGAGCGATCTCATGGTGGCTTGTCTGCTGGACCATCGATCCGTGCACGAGGTGCTGGATCCGGTGACCGATATCCTCGCCGACCGCGCGCTGGTCAACCTGACCAGCACCGATCCGCGCGGATCGCGTGAACTGGCCGACTGGGCCGCGAACCACGGCATCGACTTCCTCGACGGCGGCATCATGGCCGTCCCGCCGATGATCGGTCTGCCCGGCTCATCCGTGCTCTACAGCGGCTCCCGCCAACTCTTCGACACCCACCGCACAACTCTTGAATTACTCGGCAGCGCCGAATATTTCGGTGCGGATGCCGGGCAGGCCGCACTTGTCGACTTCGCCCTGCTCGCCGGGATGTACGCCATGTTCGCGGGCTTCTATCACGGCGCCGCCATGGTGCGCACGATCGGCATGTCGGCCGAGGACTTCGGCCAACGCGCGTCGGGCTGGATCGCCGCGATGACCGCCGCACTGCCGAGAGCCGGAGCCACCATCGACTCCGGCGACTACTCGAAACCGTTCCAGTCCTTGGATTTCACCAAGGCCGCCGTGGACTCCATCGTGTCGGCCAGCCGCGACGCGGGTGTCGACCTGGACATCGTCGGCGCGATCAAGAATCTCGTCGATCGCCAGGTCGCCTTCGGCTACGGCGCGGACAGCAGCGAACGAATGTTCGAAAGCCTCAGTCCGCACTCCGCCTGACCTCGACTACCAGCCGCGTTCGCGCCATTCGCCGAGGTGCGGGCGTTCGACGCCGAGCGTGGTGTCAGCACCGTGACCGGGATAGACGATGGCGTCATCGGGATAGCGATCGAAGATCTTGGTGGAGACATCGGTGTAGAGGGAGTTGAAATCGTCCGGGTTGGTGGTGCGGCCGACTCCACCCGGGAAAAGGGAGTCGCCGGTGAACAGGTGCACACCAGGACCGTCGACCAAAGCGAGGGCGACCGAACCTGGGGTATGTCCACGCAGGTGGATGACCTCGAAGGCCAGCTCGCCGATCTCGACGAGGTCGCCGTCGGCGAGTAATCGGTCGGGGCGCACCGGGAGCGGGTCGGCATCGAGTGGATGCGCGGCGGTCGGTGCGCCGGTGGCGGCGGCGACCTTTTCCAGGGCGCACCAGTGATCGGGATGCTGATGGGTGGTGACGACCAGGGCGACACGGTCCGGCGTCTCCTGGTCGACGAGTTCGATAATGCGGTCGGCTTCATTGGCGGCATCGATGAGCAGTGCCGCGCCGGTGGCGGTGCACTGCACCAGATAGCAGTTGTTGTCCATGCCACCCACGGACATTTTGATAATGCGGGCACCGGGGATGTCTCGCTGTTGCGGATTCGATCCAGGGGACACGTGACCGGTGTACGGCAGGTCGATCGTGATCACGGTTCGATGCTATCGAGGTTTGTTTCATCAGGAGGCTCAAGCCGGCGCAGGAACCCCATCCACCCCCGACGAACCTACCGACCCGATCGTCGCTGTCCCACGCCCTGGCCCCTCACTCCTGCAGAGCCTCGGTGAACCGGGCCAGCAACTCCCGCAACTGGTCGCGCTCCTTCGCGCTGAAGGCGGCGGCCACGCGGCGCTCGATGGTGGCGGCCTTGGCATCGGCCCTGGCGAAGGCTCTGCGTCCGGCGGGGGTCAGGCGGGTTTCGAGGACGCCGCGGTGCCAGGGATGCGGCGTGCGCTCCACGAGACCGCGCTCCTGCAGGTTCTTCAGGACCACAGTCATCGCCTGCGGTGTCACCAGACACTCGCGAGCGAGAGCGGCGGCGGAGACGCCCGGATTCTCCGACAGCGCGTAGAGCGCCGCGTACTGCGGGACCGTAAGCGGTTTGACCGCTTCGTGTTTGACGGCCATCAGCTCCTGCTCGGCGCGCTTGAGGTCCAGACCGAGCCGCTGATCCGCGGGCAATTTCATAAGTGTCAAAGATAGCTGACCTATCAAAGCTTTGATAGTCTTTGAGGTATGGACGATCCCGTAATCCCCGAGAGCCACGCCGATTTGCTGTCGCGACCGCTGTTCGCCCATCTCGCCACGCTCAACCCGGACGGCACTCCACAGGTGACGCCGGTATGGCAGGTATGGGATGGCGGGCGCCTGCGCTTCACCACCACGATCGATCGGCGCAAGGCAGTCAATACCAAGCAGAATCCCGACGTCGCGGTGAGTATCAACGATCCGGACAAGCCCTATCGCTACCTCGAGGTCCGCGGCGTCATCGAGGCCATCGAACCCGATCCGAACGGCGACTTCTTCGATGTGCTCGCGCGTCGCTACGACCTGCCGTATCAGCGACCGATCGCCGACCATCAGCGCCGAGTCGTACTCGTCATGCGGCCGACGCACGCCACCTACCAATAGTGGCCCGCGTCTTCAGGAGTTGACGGCCTCCTCCGCGAGGGCCGTCAATTCATTGCGCACCGCGGGCACGAGCCGGTCGGCATCGCCGCCGAGCACGCCGACGGTCAGTCGACCTTCGAAGGTGTAGACCTGGAAGGTGACGGCCGCCGAGGGACCCGCGGAGGGACGCGGATGGGCAGAGACATAGACGATCTCGTAGTCGGTGAGCGCGATATTCGCGGGGACGCGGAAGTCGGGCACGGCACCGGTATTCGTCACCGCGACGTGCCCGGCCAACGAGTGGATCCGGGTGGGCCCGTAGTAATCCGGGAAGTGCAGCACCGACTGCTCGACGATGCCCTCGGCGAGATCGTGTCGCAATCGGGCCGAAATGCGTTGGGCCAGCTCGAGGATGTCCGCGGTCAGGTCGATCTCCGCAGCGAAAGAGGCCAGACCCGCCATATTGGTGCCCTCGGCAGGTGCGACCGGCGGCTCCAGACGGGTGCGCATATCCACCGGATACAGGCAGCCCACCGGCACCGGATCGCCAGTGGCCCCGGCCTTTTCCGACGCAACGGCGCGCAGCAGGGCGGCGGTGACCACACCGTTGAGAGTCACCCCCGGATAGCGCCCGAGGCCGATGATGCGCGCGCTCGCCTGCTCGTCCAAGATGACACGCCGCGGCCGGACCAGCACGGCAGGTGCCGCGATGGCCGGTGCCAGGATGGCCGGTGCCGCGATGGCCGGTGCCGGCGGAATGACCATGGGCTGTAATGGCTTGGTGACATCCTCGAAGCCGGAAGCCGAATGGCGGGCGATCCCGCGGGCCGACACATGCCACTCCAGCGACTGCGGATAGTCGTGCGGCACAGCGGTTGTCGTACCGGATTCGACGTAATCGGTATAGAAGTCCCATAGTCGGGACAGCAATTCGATGCAGTGGCCTGCGTCGGCGATGCTGTGGTGGGCGAAAAGCGTGACGCGCGAACGGCCCCGCTCGGAGCGCACGACATCCAGGTAGGCCAGCTGTCCGGCCGGATCAATCGGCTCCGGAATGCGAATGTCATCCGGATCACCCGGACTCGACGTCATGCCGGTCAGCGGGGTATCGCCGCGGCGTAGCAGATAGCCGCGGCCCGTAGCGTCCACACCGATCCGGCAGGTCACCACCGGATAGGCACGCTGTAGTGCGGTGAAGGCCGACCCCAACGCATTCGTATCGAGATCACCGACGACCGCAACGGATCGTCCGGTGTAGGTCCCCGCGCGCACGAAACGTTGTTCCGAGGCACCCAAAACCCGCACCAAATCCTCCTCATCCCACAGCACATCGCTCAGCGTGCGGCAACTACATACCGGGGCGCAAACCCGAAGCCGCTCCGACTGAGAGAGACTGCCCACATGAGTCCCGCGGCACACATCGGTCTTACGGCGCATCTGGAAGAGCTCGGTTTTCCCCTGGTAGTGAGCCAGCTGGCGCATCCGACTGTGGCGGGCATCGCCCAAGGCGATCTGCCCGAATCCGTCTTCCGGTGCTGGCTCGAACAGGACTACCTCTTCCTGCTCGACTATGTGCGGGTCTTCGCCCGACTGGCCTGGCAGGCGCCCGCGCCCCATCTCGGCGATCTGGTAGACCTCGCGCACGCGACCTATCATGAGGAATTGTCCCTGCATCGGTCCCTGGCCGCCGAGTTCGGCGCGGATCTCGTTGGCGCGACGAAGGGGGCGCCGTGCGCGGCCTACACGGCATTCCTATTGGAGTCGGCCGCGTCCTACGCCGACGGACTGGCGGCGCTGTACCCGTGCATGTGGGGGTATTCGACCCTCGGCGCGATCCTCGCCGAGAACCCACCGTCGGAACCGCGCTACCGGCGCTGGGTCGACACCTACGCCGACCCGGGATTCGCTGCGCTCACCCGGCGCTGTGGGCAGATGATCGATGAGGCGGGTGGCGATCCGGCACGTACGGAAGAGCTCTTTCTCCGGGGTATGCGCCACGAATACGAGTTCTGGGACGTGTCCGGCTAGGGCCGCAACACGATCTTGCCGCGCGTGTGGCGCTGCTCCAGTTCGCGGTAGGCGTCCTGGACCTTGTCGAGCGGATAGGTCGCCGCGATGGGTACCTCCACGGTGCCCGCCGCGGCCAGATCGGCGAGTTCGGCAAGCACATCGATGGTGCCGGCGGCGGCATTGCCATCGATCTTCACGCCATATCTCTCGGCGGCCGCGAAATTGATAATCGTATCGATGCGTTCGACCGCAATGCCGAGTTCGATTGCGAGATCGACATATTCGGCACCGAAGGTATCGATGAACGCGTCCACACCGGTGGGTGCGGCCGCACGGATCCGGTCGATGAGACCCTCACCATGGGCCACCGGTACCGCCCCGACCTTACGCAGCCAATCGTGATTCGCCTCGCTCGCGATGCCGAGAACCGTTGCGCCCTTCGATCGCAGGAGTTGTACGGCGATCGAGCCGACGCCACCCGCGGCCCCCGAAACCGCGACCGTATCGCCCACTTGCGGATCGACCGCCCGCACGGCGGCGAAAGCTGTTGTCCCAGCGACATACAACGATCCGGCGACATTCCAATCCAGTTTCGCGGGCTTGAGCGTCACGTGCTCGGCGGGCACCGCCACATGGGTGGCATGACTGGCTCGCTCATCGGTGAATCCGAGCACCTCGGCGCCGATCTCGATCCCGCCGACACCGGATCCGAGCTCGACGATGCGGCCCGCGAAATCGGTGCCCTCACCCGACGGAAATGTCGCCGGCCACTGCTCGTGCAGGGCGCCCGAACGGATATACCCTTCCCCCGGATTGATGCCCGCCGCGATGACCTCGACGAGGACCCGACCGGGTCCCGCCTTCGGTGTCGGCACCTCGACCACCTTCAGTTCTTCGATTCCGCCATAACGATCGAACTTCACAGCTCTTGCCATGTCCGGCTCCCGCCTACTCGGTGACATACGGCACATCGCCCCTCAACCGAGTAACCCCACCGGATATTTCCATGCCCGATGATTTTCGAGACGACTGTCTTGCGTCAACCTCTTGGCAGGATCTGACTGGTCAATAGGTTGACGCCACGCATGACAAGGTCAACTGAGACTGCTCGGTAATGCCGATGAGCGAGCGCATAGGGCAATACGTCCGCGACCTCAGTCGAGAGTCAGGCAGAACGGGTGTCCGGCAGGGTCGATAACCACACGTGCCCTTGCGCCCGCTGGCTGGTGTTCCGGCACGGTTGCTCCCAGCGCCTGCCGCGGTAGCTTCGAGGGTGGTGGCTTTCTCTTCGTATCCGGCCGAGTGTGCAGCATGTCGGTACCGGCAGACACAATGCAGGACATGGAAAACGGTGATGACAAGGACGCGCCCCAGCCCTCCCCGGCTGTGAACAGATGGACGGTGGGTTTGACCTGCGTCGCGATCGTCGCGACCGGCTACCTCATGGCCTGGCTGGTGCACGAGCCGGAGCCGTCGGAGCCCAGAGACCGGGCCGAGAATTCCTATGTCACTCCGCCGGTCGCGTTTCCGGTGCAGATCCCGGGTTGTGATGTCGTGGAACCTCCACGGCAAGGGCAATCGTTCGGGATGGTTTACTCCGACACCGATGAATACGACAATCCGTCCTATCCGTGGTTCTCCGGCCCGAAGGCCCTCGCGATGACGCGGGCGCTGCAGGATGCGCTGCCCGGTGATATCGAGATCGCCTTCGCCTCGCTGCGGGACTCGCTGGTGTTCCAGCCGATCCTGGGCGATCCCGTGCAGAACAAGGGTTTCGGCGGTTGGACTAGAGCGAACGCCACGTTGCTGCGCGGTGATCGAGCGGGCGCGCTGTCGGTGACTGTGCGCGAGGACACCGCACCGATTCCACCGTGTGTCGCCGGCGATCTCGATGAGCGTCGCCACCTCCCCGACGGCACGATCGTCGATACCGATGACACGTGGTCGGAATGGAAGGGAGTTCGCACCCTTTCGCGCAACGCCACCGCTTATCTGCCCGACGGATCCGTCGCCTACGCGAACGCCACCGATCAAGCCGCTGACGGCAGCGGCCGTACCCGAGCCGTCCCCTTGGCCATCGACGAGCTCGTCGCGCTCGTGACCGATCCCAGACTGCGCATCAGCGAGCCGGTACCGCCCGGAACGCCGAACCCGCCCGAGCGCTGCCTGCGCTTCTCGAAATCCGGCGCGGTGATCGACCAGGTCCAAGCTCGTCGATGGGACGAGGTACTGGTGCAGATTCCGCTCGAAGGTGTGACCCTGGACCGGCCGCTGGGGGCGCTGCTGCCAGGGGAAATGGGCGGCGGCGTGTGCCAGACGGTTCGAGTAACCACGCCCGGCTGGCAATCCCGGTTGAGCGTCGTGGTCAGCACCGGGCAAACCCTCCCGCAGGGGCCCGATACGTCGTCGTACGACGGCGCGACGCGGCGGCTGCCGGACGGGGCGGTGGTCGAGTCCAGCGAGCGGCGAGGCCCGCCGTCCCGCACCGTCACCGTCACTCGCCGGTCCGGGGTGCAGATCCAGGTCAGCTCCACCGATGCCTCCGTTGAGCCTCTGCCGTTCGCGGTGCTGGAGGAGATCGCCCTGGATCCGGGACTCGAGGTGTCGCGATAAGGACGATCCCCGGGCTGCGCAATCTCGTGCTCGCCACCGCGAGGGGCGTAATCACCAGCGCCGGTGCGGTGGTGGTCCTCTCGCAACCCGAGGACAGTACGCGCAAGATCACCAGAACCACGCGGATTCCGCTCCGGGTTCGCCGTCAGTTCCTGCCGGTATCAACCGAGTCGGACCCGTACAGTGAGCGCGGTAGTCGGCGAGACCGGATGCGGCGCAGGAACATTCACTATTGCTGTAGCGGGTCCGGCCCGGCGAACGCGGTCTTGAATACCTCACCGCGAAAGCAGGGACCGTTGTCCGAGACCACCGCGATCGGTGCGGGCTCCGTACCGAGCACTTCCCCGGCTGGTCCGATGACCTCGCCCAGCCCCCGGTCTACACGGAGATCGTCGAGGTCCAGGACTCGTTCGGCCTCGGCGACCGCGAGCCGCAGGCAGGCGAGTGCGTCGGTGCCGCGGGCGGTCGGGGTGACGGTGATGGCCAGGCAGTATTTCGTCGCGTAGTCGATCACCGCGCAGATCCGCCAGATGCCACCGCCGGTGGTTTCGAATTCGCTGAAGTCCGTTTGCCATACTCGATTGCGTTGTGTCGGTGGATCGCGGAACACCTTGCGTCGCAACATCGCCCATGACTTGCGGTCGGCGCGATACCCCTGCGGCACCAGGAGCCCGCGCCGTCGCAGCGCCCGCTCCACGGTCGAGGTCGATACCTCGTAGCCGTCGGCGCGCATCAACGCTGCGATCTTGCGATGCCCCCATGCCGGCCATTCCTCGGCGTACTTGGCCGCGATCGGCTCGAACCGGTCGACCTTCGGCGAGGGCCACGAACCATGAGGCGGATCTCCGCCACGGAGCCGGGCCAGCCGTCGCCGATAGCTCCGTTCCGGGATGCCGGCCAGTCGAGCGAACCTCGAAACCGGCAGTCCTTCTGCCGCTCTCAGGGCTTCGAGGTCAGCGAAGGGACCTGGTCCACCAGGGCGGCGCCGTGCTGCCAGACCCGCAGCTGCACCATGGCCTCGGCCAGCGCCAGCTTCAGCTGCTCATTCTCCATCCGTAACCGCCGCTGTTCCGGCGTGCCCTGCGCCCCGGCCGGGCCGGAGGGGATCTCGTCGAGGGCCTTGGTCCCGGCCTCCAGGAACGTCTGCTTCCTTTTACCCACCGATGCCGTGCTCACCCCGCGCCGCCGCGCGGCCTCCGCCGCGCTCATCTCCCCGGACAGCACCGACAGCACCACCCGCACCTTGTCCTCGACCGGGATCTTCAACCGCCGTGACCTCGCCACAGACCGGCTCCTTCCTGGCTCGATGCGCTCGGAGCGTAAACCGAGCAACCCTGCCAGGAATTTGACGCGCTAGACGACGATCGACTCGAACAGGTGTACGCCGCCAAACCTATGGCGAGCTGACTCCACTGCTGTCGGACCTGCGGGTACCACGCAAAGAGGTTCCCGCGGCCCGACACGTGGCGCTGTGGGCGTGAACATGTGGATTCCGTGGGTCGCGGTGTGCGTCACGATCTGGCCCGGCGACCGGTGAGGGATACTTCTGGCCGTTCCGGGGCGTGGTGCCATGCGGATGCGCGCTGCTGCTCACCAGCGCGATCGGTCCACTCCGCCAGTCGAACCGGAAACCGGACAGGCACTGAATTCACCTGCGGCGCAGGTGATCTGGGAGCCTGGCCGACGAAGAACGCCCTGTCGCGGTGCGACAGGGCGTTGCTCGTCATCGGATTCAGGCGCCGATGAGATGCTGCGCCAGGTAGCCCTCTACCTTGTCCAGCGCGATCCGCTCCTGCGCCATGGAATCGCGCTCGCGGACGGTGACCGCCTGGTCATCGAGTGTGTCGAAGTCGACGGTGATGCAGAACGGCGTGCCGATTTCGTCCTGACGCCGGTAGCGACGGCCGATGGCGCCGGCATCGTCGAATTCGACATTCCAGTGCTTGCGCAGTTGCGCGGCGAGGTCTTTCGCCTTCGGCGTGAGATCCGCATTGCGCGACAGTGGCAGCACCGCCGCCTTGACCGGCGCGAGCCTGCGGTCCAGCCGCAGACTGATGCGCTCCTCCATGACGCCCTTGGCATTGGGCGCCTGGTCGACGGTGTACGCGTCGACCAGGAACGCCATCAGCGAGCGGGTCAGGCCGGCCGCGGGCTCGATGACATACGGGGTATAGCGCTCATTGGTGGTCTGGTCGAAGTAGCTCAGGTCATTGCCGGAATGCTCCGAATGGGTCTTCAGGTCGAAGTCGGTGCGGTTGGCGATGCCCTCCAGCTCACCCCACTCGTTGCCCTGGAAGCCGAAGCGGTACTCGATGTCGGTGGTACCCGCCGAGTAGTGCGACAGCTTGTCCTTCGGATGCTCGAAGAGCCGCAGGTTCTCCGGGTCGATGCCCAGGTCGGTGTACCAGGCGAACCGGGTGTCGATCCAGTACTTGTGCCACTCCGCGTCCTCACCCGGCTTGACGAAGTACTCCATCTCCATCTGCTCGAACTCACGGGTGCGGAAGATGAAGTTTCCGGGGGTGATCTCATTGCGGAAGCTCTTGCCGATCTGGGCGATGCCGAACGGTGGCTTCTTGCGCGCGGTGGTCATCACATTGGCGAAGTTGATGAAGATGCCCTGCGCGGTTTCCGGGCGCAGGTAGTGCAGACCCTCTTCGGACTCGACCGGACCGAGGTAGGTCTTCAGCATCATGTTGAAGTCACGCGGCTCGGTCCAGCGGCCGACGGTGCCGCAGTCCGGGCACGCCACCAGCTCCATCGAGACGGAATCCGGATCGTCGATCTTGTGCTTGAGCGCGTAGGCCTCCTGCAGGTGGTCCTGCCGGTGCCGGTGGTGACAGTTCAGGCATTCGACCAGCGGATCGTTGAAGACACCGACGTGACCGGAGGCGACCCATACCTGACGTGGCAAAATCACCGACGAGTCGAGGCCGACCACATCCTCGCGGCTGGTGACCATGGAACGCCACCACTGCTTCTTGATGTTCTCTTTGAGCTCGACACCGAGCGGACCGTAGTCCCACGCCGATTTGGTGCCGCCGTAGATCTCACCGCACGGGTACACCAGACCCCGGCGCTTGGCGAGGTTGGCAACGGTGTCCACCTTCGACTTGGGTGCCACTCGAGAATTCTCCATCCACTGCGAGTCGGATTCGATTGCGCCGAGTCGCTCGACTCGGCGGAAGATTGCCCTCCAGCCTATCGGCACCGGCCAACCGGTTTTGCACCGCACGCGCCTATACGTCGGGCGCGCTCGTTTGACATGCGCAACTGTGCATATCAAAATGGAATCGCTTTCCAATAAGGAGTTGGTTCTATGACGGCCGAGACCGCTACCGCCAATCCGCACAACCCGTACCGATCACCCGCACCGGTGCCGGTGCCGTCGCGGAGCGTCCTGGAGGACGCGGGCGAGCTGCTGCGCGCCCTCGCCGCCCCGGTACGCATCGCCATTGTGCTGCAGTTGCGCGAATCGCCGCGCTGCGTGCACGAATTGGTCGATGTTCTCGGTGTCACCCAACCGCTGGTCAGCCAGCATCTGCGAATTCTCAAGTCCGCAGGCGTGGTACACGGGGAACGCTCCGGTCGCGAGGTGCTGTACGAACTCGTCGACGACCACTTGGCGCATATCGTCGTCGACGCCGTGGCCCATGCTGAGGAAGGGTGATCGTGCCAGATAAGACGGCCTTGCCGGACAAGCCGGTCGGCGTTCGCAGTACCCGGCAGCGCAGTGCGATCGCCGCGCTGCTCGGCGATATCGAAGAGTTCCGCTCCGCGCAGGAGTTGCACGACGAATTGCGCCGCCGCGGCGAGGGCATCGGACTGACCACCGTCTACCGCACGCTGCAGTCACTGGCCGATGCCGGACTCGTCGATGTGCTGCGCACCGACACCGGCGAGTCCGTCTATCGACAGTGCTCCACCGGACATCATCACCATCTGGTCTGCCGCCACTGCGGACGCACCGTGGAGGTCGAGGGACCGACGGTCGAGGCATGGGCCGAAACAGTCGCAGGCGAAAACGGATTCACCGAGGTCAGCCACACCATGGAGATCTTCGGAACCTGCTGCGAATGCGCGAAGGCCACGCGCTCCGAAGTATGATGCCGCACACATAGTTGACCGCGTCGGCGCCGAGGGAGATTCCACTGCGAATCATCTGGCGCCCGGACGTTCCGGACGTCGCGAACTGAGATCGAAATCTTCTGGGAGGCACCTACATGGTGGCCTACGACGCAAAGAAGGGCGAGGCCAGCGCCCCGAACTTCGCGTTCACCATCTCCTGGCCACCCAACGGCGCAAGCCACCACTGCCGAGCAGTGGGCCTGCGGTCGTTCTCGAGTGGTGCGGGATCAGATGGTGCACCGGGTCGCTGGTGCGAACCGGGGCCATTTCCGTTGCCGGTCGCCGTCCGCGGAGTGCGCCGAGGCCCAGGAAGACCAGGACGGTCGACGCCCTTTGGCGAACTCGCCGTCCAGCCGGTCAAAGCCGTCGCATATCCATTGGCTACCTCACATAAGGTACACACCTTGTGCTGGGTAGCCACCGCTCGTGCGGAATGGTCAGAGCCAGCCGAGGCGTTCAGCGGCTCGGACGGCCTCGGCACGGGTGCTGGTTCCGGTTTTGCCGATCGCGGACGAAAGATAGTTGCGGACAGTACCTTCCGAAAGATGTAACTGTTTGGCGATGGCACCCGCGGTAGCGCCCTCGGCCGCGGCGACGAGGACTTCACGCTCGCGGGCGGTCAGCGGCGAGGTGCCGGCGGTCAGAGTTTCGGTCGCGAGCGCGGGATCGACAACGCGCAGGCCCATGTGGACTCGGCGCACCGCATCCGCGAGTTCGCGGGCCGGGGTGTCCTTTACGACGAATCCGCTTGCGCCGGCATCGATTGCGCGCCGCAGGTAACCGGGACGGCCGAAGGTCGTGACCATGAGAATGTGGACATTCGGGTGCGCGGCGTGCAGTTGCGCTGCGACGGCGATGCCGTCCATGCCCGGCATCTCCACATCCAGCAGCACCACATCGGGTGTGGTGCGTGCGACCGCGTCCAGGACTTGGTCACCGCGACCGATCTCCGCGACGACTTCCAGATCGGATTCCAGACCGAGGAGTGCGGCGAGCGCACCGCGGACGAGCGCCTGGTCGTCGGCGAGCAAGAGGCGGATCATGCGACATGGTCCTTCGGAGACAGGAACGCGGGACCGGCTTCGGCCGAACCGTGGTCGCGAAAGAGCGAAATGTAAACGCTCGGAACCATTTCCGGCTCACTGGGGCACTGTTGCGCGGACACGAACACCTCCCTCGGACGACGACAGCGTCAATGCTCCCCCAGCGGCCCGCACTCGTTCGCGCAGGCCGGACAGTCCGGATCCGGATTCGACGGTCGCCAGCCCGCGACCGTCGTCGACGACGTCGATACTCGTATCGGTCACCATGACCGTGCAGTGTCGGGCGGCACTGTGCCGAATCACATTGGTGACGGCCTCACGCAGCACCCAGCCGAACAATTCGCTGTGGCGCGTATCGGGTACGGCATCCGGCAGCGCGGCGTCGATATCGGCGGCCGCCAGCGCTGTCCGCGCATTGGCCAATTCGCCGCGCAGCGATACCTCACGCAGACCGCCCACGGTATCCCGGACCCCGGCCAGCGCCTCCCGCGCCAACCGCTCGACATCGGCCATCTCGGCCTTCGCCAGCGTCAGATCCACATCGATAAGACGTTGTGCGAGCTCGGTTTTCACGGTGATCACGGTGAGCGAATGGCCGAGGATATCGTGCACATCGCGCGCGACGCGGTTGCGCTCCTCGACGATCGCGAGTTCGGCCTGCTGCCGTCGGGTCAGCTCGGCCAACTGCTCGCCGCGCACACCCAGCTGCCTGCCCACCCAAACCAGGGCGGGTACGAAGGACACATAGAACGGCACACCGGACAGGCTCGGCAGCACCACCGGCACGAGCAGCATCGCGAGCGTCACGGTAAACGCCACATAGCCGGATTCCCGCGAGGGCATATGGAAGATCGCGATCACGCCGATGAAAATCAATGTCTGTAGGGCGATGGCGCCGAGCAATGCCATCAACCCAGCGCTGCATACCGTCATACCGGCGAGTACCGCCCACATGCGCCAGTCGGCCGGACGCTCTACCAACCGACCGGTGCCATCGGTCCGCCGGAAAACAATGAAAGAACCGAAGGTCAGCACCGCGTACACGATCAATGCCACGGTCGCCAGACTCGCGGTCGGCTGATCCGCGCGCCGCCAACTCCGGATGATCGGTCCGACCATGAACGACAGCCAGAGGACCGTCATGGACCCGCCGAACCATCCGCGCCGCTTCGCGCTCCCCCCGATGCCACCGTCCCGCACCACCCGATCGAGCAATTCGGATGCCGAAGTACCCCGGAGCGCGGAACTCACACCCATCAGTACTCCCACGCCGACAGCGCACACGCGGAAACCCGGCCTCCGTTGCGCGCACAGTGCTCGATCACGAGCGTCGACGCTACCGAACCGGTACCTGTCCGCACGGCCGGGAGCATTGGTCCGGACACCACGCCGAGGACAGACGTGGTGGGGATGGCGTCCCCCCTGAGACGGGGTAACGTCGAAGCGTCCGGGTTGTCGATTCTCTGGATCCCCGCCCATTGTTCGCGCGGGTGGACCTGATGGTGCAGGTCAGCGTGCGGTGTCACGTCGGAACAGGATGGCCGCGCCGCCGACGAAGATCGTGGCCCAGACGATGACATTGAGGATGGCCAGCGCGATCGAACCCGCGCTGGTGTCACCGAAGGGCATGCGGACCAGGGTGGCAACGCCGTTGGTCGGGAAAACCTTTGAGACCGTCTCGAACCAACCGTGCAGCGGCATGAACAGGCCGCCCGCGAAGGACAGGCCCGCAAGGACCGGACCGAGCAGCTGCATGACGTTCTCCGAAGGCAGGAGATAGCCGACGAACAGGCCGAAGGCGGCGAACACCAGTGAGCAGATCCACGCGAGCAGAAAGCAGCTCACCCAAGCGGCGGCCGTCAGGTGGGCGCCGAAGATCCCGCCGATGAGGAATACCGCGGTGACCGAGACCAGACCGAGCACCATCGCGACCGCGACCTTGGTGGCGATATAGGCCACGGGCCGCAGCGGGGTGAGCCGCAATTGACGGCTCCAGCCCTGCGCGCGTTCGATCGCGACCATCGCACCACCGCTGGTGGTGGCCAGCATCGCGCCATACACCGCCATCGACACCATCACATAGCCGGTGACATTGCCCGAACCGAAAGACTCTGTCTTGTAATCGGATTGCAGGCCGAAGATGACGAAGAACAGCGGCGGCACGACCAGTGTGAAGATCATGGTGCGCCGGTTGCGCAATATGCGGCGCAGTTCCAGCCGCAGGAAGCCGAGACTGAAACCACCGAGCGGAACGCGGACCGAAACAGCTTGTGGGGCAATGTTGGTCATATCAGTTGTCTCCGGTGGTGAGCGCCAGGAACGCGGATTCGAGATTGTGCGAGGTGATTTCGAGATCGACCGCGCTCGTTTCGGTGAGCAGAAAGCGGGCGGACGCGTCGGAATCCTTGGTTTGCACGATGATTCGGTCACCGCGCAGTTCGACATCGTCGATACCGGGGACCGCGCGCAGCTGGGCCGGATCGGCACCGGGCAGGGTCGCGCTGACGGCGCGTCCGGCGGCCAGGTTCTTGATCTCGGCGGCACTGCCGTCGGCGACAATCCGGCCCGCGCGCACCAGCACGATCCGGTCGGCGTACGCGTCGGCCTCGTCGAGATAATGGGTGGCGAAGACGACGGTGCGGCCGCGGTCGGAATCCTCCCGCATCGCATTCCAGAACTCCCGACGCCCTTCCACATCCATGCCGGTGGTCGGCTCGTCCAGCACGATGAGATCGGGATTCGGTAGGAGCGCGAGCGCGAAACGCAGACGCTGCTTCTGCCCGCCCGAGCATTTGCCGACCAGCCGACCGCCGATATCGGCGATACCGGCGCGAGCGAGTACCTCATCGACCGAACGCGGATGCGCGTGCAGCGTGGCCACCAACTGCACGGTCTCGGCGATGGTCAGATCGGACAGTAGGCCGCCGGATTGCAGGACCGCCGAAATGCGCCCTGCCGCAAGCGCTTCCGCTGGCACCCCGCCGAAAACCCGGACGCTGCCGGAGTCCGGCGTCGCCAGCCCGAGCAGCATATCGATAGTGGTCGTCTTGCCCGCGCCGTTGGGTCCGAG